>JADMIO011053086.1_pt1 | contig 52558 bp, 57 predicted proteins | sample 8958161 | NCBI WGS metagenome assembly JADMIO01 (sample SAMN16585339, study PRJNA669376) | soil metagenome | isolation source: Crop rotation soil | place: USA: Cullars Rotation, Alabama | collected 2011
GCCGTGCCCGCCAGTGCGGCGCCCGAACCGCTTCCGGAGGACGCGGGCCGCGTGATCGCTTCCGACAGCGAGCTGGCCACGCGGCTTCCCGACCGCGACGTCGACGCGACGCGACGCCGCTACATCGAGGAACGCTTCCCGGAGGTCGCGAGCGGCGCCATCGTCCTCGACGATCCGGCCTCTGTCGTGAAGGCGGCACGGCTCTTTTACGAAGACGGCGCGCTGCCACGCGCGGTCGAGCTGCTGCAGCTCGCCATCGACCGCAAGCCCGAGGAGGTGAAGACATGGCTTGCGCTTTTCGAGATCTTCCGCCTCGAGCGGCTGAGCGGCGAATATGCCGAGCTCGCGCGCCGGTTCAGGGAACAGCACGGCAAGAGCGATTACTGGAGGAAGGTGCAGTTCTTCGGCCGCGAGATCGAACCCGGCAACAAGCTCTTCCAGGACGAGCGCATCGCGAGCCTCGAGACGATCGGCCCTTCGGAGGCGCGCCGCATCGCCGCGGACGCCAACGTCGATCCCATCACCGAGAACTGGCTCAACGCGCCCATGGATTTCCAGAACGAGGTGCTCGCCAACGAGTTGCGGCGCGGCCTGATGGCGCACGCGGGCCTGAACGAGAACGACCTGGTGGCGAACCCGATGCCCGCCCTTCGCAACATCGAGATGTTCACGGTGGCGTGACATGGCCGCGGCGCTCGTCGAGACCGAGCAGGCCCTGGCAGCGAAGACGGTCCGCGACGCGCAGTCGCGCGCGGTGTTCCTCGCCACCATCCGCGAGCTCGGCAAGGACGGAGCCGACTTCACGCTCGAGCGCCTCGGCGAGCTGATGCGCGTCGAGGAGCACTTCCAGGCGCTCCTGCTCTACGACCAGATCGAATTCCTGCGGCAGCCCGCCGCGGTCATCGACGCCGAGCGCGAATTCGCGCTCACCGTGCAGCGCATCGCCCTCGAGGCGGCCAACGGGTTCCAGCGCTTCCTTCGCAACCGCGCGTCGTGGGCCACGGACATCGAGGCGCTCGATGCGATGTTCCGCGTCACCGGGCTCGCGCTCAATTGCATCCACACTTTCGTGAAATGGGGCTATTTCCTCAGCGAAGGCGGCCGCGTCGCACCGTGGAAGCAGCTGCACGCCCTGTATGCGCTCGGCGAGCACGACGGCTACTCGCAGACGCCGTTCGTCCTGCATCCGACGCAGCCGAGCTTCAAGCCGTCGGTGCAGTCGCTGTACCTGCGCACGCTGATGCTCGATGCGCTCAACACGGGCAACCTGTCGCGCGTGCAGCTCGAAATCGCCGACGGCTGGCTCTCCTCCTGGTGCGCCGACTACTCGCTCGATGTCGCGTACACGCCCGGGGTCCACCTGTTCTATGTCGACCTCGCGTCCGAATCGGGGCTGCACCTCATGCGCAAGGACAGCCAGGGCGAGACGATGCGCTACGTGCGCGCCGACGGGCTCAAGGCGCAGATCGCCGAAGTGCAGGCGGGCCTGAGGCACGGGCGTTTGTACGCCGGCTATGGGGCCGGCGCGCTCTTCGCCGTGGAAGAGCATGTCGCGCTGCTCGCGACGATCGAGAAACTCTACGAGTCCGTGCTCGCCGGGAGCGAGAACCGGATCGAGGAGCGCACGCATTTCGAGGATCGGGAGGTGGACGTTACGCTCGGCATGGAGCGGATCCTGCGCAAGACGCGCGAGGCGCCGGTCGCCGCCGCCGCCGCTGCGCCCGCCGCGCCGGCGGCGGCGGTGAGCGAAACGCTCGAGGTGAGCCCGACGGGCGTCTCCGTGGTCGCCTCCGACGCCGCCCCGGCCGTGGACAACGCGCCCGCCGATCCGGAAGTCGAGCGCTGGCGCGTATACGACTTGAGCTCGAAGGGTTACGGGCTGCTCGTGGATCGCGCGGCCGCGGAGATGGTGCTGCTCAACGGCCTCATCGCGCTTCGCAACCACGAGACCGGCGGCTGGATCGTCGGCACCATCGTGCGCAAGCTTGCCAACCGCGTGCGCGGGGAGATCCTCGTCGGCGTCGAGGTGCTCTCGTATCGGCCGATTCCCATCGATCTCATCGGCGTCGATGGAGCGGCGTCGACGCAGGCCCTGTACCTGCCGGGCACCGACCCGAACGGCAAGATCGATTCGCTGCTGCTTCGCGTCGGGGAGTTCCGCTCCGACCAGGCGTACGGCATTCGCGCGCACGGCGCGACTTACCAGATCAGGCTGAACCGCATCATCCGCAAGGGCGCGGACTGGATCAAGGCCCGCTTCGAGATCGCGGCGAAGATTTGAGGCGCGCGCGCGCGCGGCGCATGGTCTTCGGGTCGGCGCGCAGCGCCCGGTAGAGCTCCACGCGATCGCCTTCGCGAAGCCGCGTCGAACGGCTCGCGACGCGCGACCAGATACCGGCCTCGAGCTCGCCCACTTCCAGGTGCGGGAAGCGCTCGGCCACGCGAGCTGCCGCGATCGCATCGGCGATCGTCGCGCCGCGACGCACGTTGACCTCGACGACTTCCTGGCGCCCCGGCAATGCCACGGCCACGGTGACGCGAATCATGGCGCGGCCTCCTGCGCGCGGGCGACGAAGCGATCGACGAGCGTCTCGGCGATGTGGCCGAACACCGGAGCGACGAGCCGCTCGATGGCCGCGCTCGAAAAGCGGTACTCCATCGCGTATTCCACCCGGCAGCCCGCGTCGCCGAGCGGCGTGAAGGTCCATTTCGCGCCGAACCGCTCGAAGGGTCCCTCGACGAAATCGAGCGTCATCAGCGTCGGCGGCTGCTTGCGGTTGAGCGTCGTGATGTGCGTCTTCAGGCCGCGGTAGTCGATATCGAGGCGCGCGCGCGTGATCTCGTCGGTGCGCTCGAGCACCGTGGTCGAACGGCACCACGGCAGGAACTGCGGATAGCGCTCGACGCCGTCCACCAGAGCGAACATCGTCTCCGCGGAGCGCGCGACGAGCACGGATTTGGTCACGGTCGGCATGGAAGCGGCAGGTAGAATACGTGAATGTCGATTCGTGGTCGCGAAGCGCCGTGTCGATCGTAGAAAACAAGAAGGCGTTCCACGATTATTTCATCGAGGAGCGCTACGAGGCCGGCCTGGTTCTCGAAGGCTGGGAAGTCAAGTCGATCCGTGCCGGCCGCGTGCAGATCAAGGAAGCGTACGTGATCCTGCAGGGAGCGGAGCCGTTCGTGATCGGCATGCACATAAGCCCGCTGCTCGCGGCCTCGACGCACGTACGCCCGGACCCGACGCGCTCGCGCAAGCTGCTGCTCAACGCCGAGGAGATACGCAAGCTCATCGGCAAGGTCGAGCAGCGCGGCTACACGCTCGTTCCGCTCGACCTGCATTACAGCAAAGGGCGCGTGAAGATCGCCATCGGACTCGGGCGCGGCAAGAAGCAGTACGACAAGCGCGAGACCGAGAAGGAGCGCGACTGGCAGCGCGAGCAGCAGCGCCTGATGCGCAAGCGCGCCTGAAAACGAAAAGCCCGCGCAAGCGGGCTTTTTTGGATGGGGTGGCTGATGGGATTCGAGGAAATCGGCGCGTAAGGCACTGAGTCCTTTACGAGTCAATAGCTTGTAGCGATAATTGTCCCTTCACTATGTCCCCGCGAAGGGCACCACATGGCGCAGGCGCAGCACCTCAAGAAGCGGGGCGAGCGTTGGTACTTGAAGCTCGCCATCCCGCGCAAGCTCCGACACCTCTACCCCACGAAGAAAGGCAAGCCGAGCTATCACATCGAGGAAGCTCTACGCACCACGGACTTGAACGTCGCCAATCGACTCAAGCACGAACGCATCGCGCACTGGGTCCGAGAGTTCAACGCGAAGGAACGCGACGCTGGTACGCTCTCGCCGGAAGCGGCCGACGCGCTGCGCTGGCGGGAGGCGCTACGCACAGCAAATGACCCGACAGAACGGGAGGAGATTGAAGACCATCTGTCCGACGTAGCGAGGAACATGTACGAGTCGGGCGCGAAGGAGCGTGCGATGCAGTTCCACGCCCTCGCCACGGCAAAGGAATCGCTTCGTGAATCGTGGGACAAGTGGAAGCAAGAGCGGCGCCTCACGAAATCCGCCGAGTACAAATACGATCAGGCGTTTCGCGAATTGATGGAGTTCCTGGGCGTGGCGGACACGACGCCCAAACACATCACGCTGGCGCGGGCACGCGACTACGTGCGGTACCTCAACGCGGACGCCAAGAGCGCGCGAGGGGGGCCGCTTTCCAAGGCGACGAAGGAAGGGCGGTTGTCTCCACTGCGCACCCTCTGGGCGGAGTACCTGATCCCCGCGCAGCTTGCCGAGGCGAACCCATGGCGAGACCACAAAGTTACGGACGGCGGCAACGCAGTAGAGCGGCGCCCGTACACCGATGATGAAATCCTCGCATTGCTGAATGGACCTGAACGCGTCAAGCGCAAGGACGTTCGTTATCCGAAGCGCACCGTCCTCGAAATGTACGCCCTCGCCTTCTACACCGGCGCGCGCCGCGAGGAGATCGCGAGCCGATTACTTGGAGACTTCGAGCGCATCAAGGGCGGATACATCATGCACATCCGTGAGGCGAAGACGAACGCCGGGAAACGCTCGATCCCGATCTTGCATCCGATCCCGGTTGCGGTAATTCAGCGGCGCATCGGCAAGAGGAAGGACCCGAAGGCGCAGTTGTTCGCGGAGTTCAATCCGGGAGGGCCCGACAAGACCCTTGGAGAACACATCGGAAAGATGATGGGGCACTATCGCAAGGCAGCAGGAGTTGGCGAAGGCGCAGACTTCCACGCGACTCGGACACACCTCATCACCCGATTGGTGGCGCAGGGCAACTCAAAGGAACTTGTGCAGTTCTACGTAGGGCACAAGGTGCCGGGAGTGACTGGCATCTACGCGAAAGCGACGGACGAAGGGATGCGACGCATTGCGAGTGCGATTCGGTATCCTGCGAGGATCGAGCGGCGCTTCATCGAGGCGTTAGATTTCTGAACAGATCATCTTGAGCGGGCGGGCGCGCAATTAGCAAAAGGGGGCGGATTCATGTTTCCACAAGATGGGGTCACTTGGGCGCTTTACATCGCGCTGGCGATCCTGCTCGGTGCGCTCGGCAGCGGGCTATGGGAGGCCGTGTTCAAGCCGGTGTTTGCAGTGATTTTTCGCCTTGTCTTGCGTGCGGGCACTTTTGGAGTTTCGACTACTGTCGACGGCGTGTATCGCAGCATGGCGCGAAGAGCAACGTACCTGCCAGCCCTAATGCTGGTGGCATGGGTGTCCTTGGCGATGGCGTGCGTTAGTGGGATCACCATAGGCGTTTACTGGGGGGAAAGAGAGGCGCGACAAGATGACCAAGCGCAACAAGTGTGTAAAACGCCCGAGGCGGAATCCGATTTGGCTCAAAAACGCCTCTCGGAAGCGCGGGGCGACGTGGAAAGGGCGGCGCTACTAATGGTATTCATGGCGAATCTGTTCACGGTGCTAACAGCACTCATCTTTGTACGCTTGAAGTTCCAGCTCAATGGAATTAGTTACTTTGACCAATCTCTGGCGATCTGTGGCCCTTTCATCGACGACGCCCAAGAAAAGCGACTTCGCTCGTTATTTGCTGGAATGCGTGGGAGACAAGACTTCATTAACCTCATGGCCGAAGTTAAAGGCATCGCCGAACAGCACGGCACCCGTCTGCCTGTCTTTGCCGCTCTATAGTTTTTCGACAAAAATCTTCGTTGGGATATCGGACTGACATGACGAGCCGTCTCCCCCCGTGCACACCCCAGAGGACGACCGAGGAATGGATGAGCACGAGCGGCTGATCCTTGAGCGAATTCTCGCAACACTCGGTGCGATAAGGACCGAGCTTTTCATTTCCGCCCTCATCCTCATCGCGCTCATCGGTGCAGCCGTCATTCACCACTGGTGACGCCGTGTCAACCGAGGTACATCTCAATCTAACGCCATGAATGCGTCAGGTTAACGACCATCGTGGCTTGAATTGGCATGTCTTCGCCACGTGTCACCGGATCACCAGCGCAACGACGGCAACCATCGCTCTATGGCTCATTGTTTTTCCTTCTGGCAAGAGTGGAAATTCAATTGTCGTAGTTGGTGCACCCGGGCGCTATGATGAACTGCACGACAGCTTGTTGTCCTCCTGTCAACCTTAACGGCGACCGTGTGTCCATTTCGGAGTACGCTGCCCGCCATGCGAATCTCGAAGCCACTCAACTGCAAGCCCGCCGGCGACCGGCAGTTCACCTGCGAATTCGACGTCGAGGACCGGCGCGGGAAACGGCGCGTGTTCGCGCACATCACCTGGGAGGCGATCACTGGCGAAGCGTCGCGCCATGTGACCGACGCCGAAATGGCAGCCGCACTCGAAACGCTGCGAATGGACCCCCATCACTCGATTGCGAACGCGATGGCCGAGCATTTGGAAAAGGGCGAGCCGGGCGATGCAGGGCTACCAGTTGCCATCACCTCGCTGAGCTTCGACCATCCCAAGTGACGATATCCGACGTGGGCCGGTCACAACTCGCAACGACGAGGACGGCGCGAGTCGGCGTTTTTTCATGGAGACCGCAAATGGAAAGTGATTGGACCGAGTTCCAACAGGCGTACGAGCGATACGATACCGTGCACAAGGCGTTCATCGAAATGTGCCACGACGCGATTGCCGGTAAGGGCGACATACCGCCTGACGTCGCTGCGAAGATCACGGATGAACTCAAGCGCCTTCACGCGGATTTTCTGAAAGCGGGCGAGCCATTCGTCCGCACAGGCAGGCGCATGTACTAGAACTGCTTGCAGCGAACGGACGATGCCCCGAGGCTTGGCGTAAACTCGCTAGCACGGGAGAGGCGCAAAACCTTCTATGCGCAAACTGCTTCTCGCTGCCGCAATCTTCTCTTCGGCCCTTGTCGCGCCGTGCGAGGCGGCCGAGCGTGTCGCATTAGTCATTGGCAACGCCAACTACCAGCAGGTCACGAAGCTCGTTAATACCAAGAACGACGCGACGGAAGTAGGCAGAGCACTAACGAAACTCGGGTTCAGCACTCGCGTGGTGATCGACGCGACAGAGCAGACACTACGCCGGGAAATTCGACGGTTCGCAGGCGAATCCGAGCGCGCTGCCATGGCTGTCGTGTTCTACGCCGGACACGCTGTCCAAGTCGGGGGTGAGAACTATCTCGTTCCCATTGACATGGAGCTTCCCAATCGAGAGGCCGACGTTCAACTGTCCGCGTTGAAGCTCGATGATGTGCTTCTCGGAATCAAGTCGACAGTCCGCATCGTTTTCTTGGACGCGTGTCGAGACAATCCGTTGTTGTACAGGTACCTCGCGAGCAGAAATATTGGCGCGCGGGGTCTAGCACCGATCAATGTTGCCGATGACCGGCCCCATGGCGGGACGTTTGTGGCTTACGCAACGGAAGCGGGACGAACCGCCTCTGACGGCAACTCTGAGCATAGCCCGTTTACAGAGGCGCTTCTAAAGCACATTGCGAAACCAATCTCTCTCGACGACATGTTTGCCCTGGTCGTAAAGGACGTGCGTACGTCGACGGCGAACGCACAACGTCCTTACAAGTACGCGTCGCTTGAAGAGGTAGTCTGTCTTCCGCCCCGGTGTGGTGGTCAAGGTAGAGATGACTACCCCAGCGAAGGTGAGGGCGAGCTAAAGCTCGCTCTAGCATCCAATGACTTGCGGGAACTCGAAAAGGTTGCTGCGAAGTATCCAAACTCAGACGTTGCCGTTGCGGCACAGCGTGCCGTGACAGACATCAAGCAGCGCTTTACCGACGAGTGGGTGCTTCTCGACCTCGGCAAAGACCCTGAGGGTAAGGACTTCCGCTTCTATTATCAGCCGAGTTCCGTCGGGCATTGGAAGACGAGAGCATGGACCGCAGTGCGCCACGTTGTTGCAGACGAAGACCCGCACCACAACACGACAGTGGTGGATTGCACGTCCAAGAAGGTTGGGTTAGCTCAATGGGCAAAGACTCCCGATTCAGTCTACGTAAACGGCGATCCGCGTGTGGTGGATCTTGCTTACGACATCCCTGAGCGCAGTCTCAATGAGCTTGTGTATAGGGTGCTATGCCAGCAGGATGGTGGTCGCATTGTCGCGACCAATATGCTCAATGCAAGCGAGTGGCACCCAGTTGCGACTTGGACCGACGGCGTGTCTATTCTCTATCTACTGGACGGCTCGACAACTGTTAAAGGGACGCAGGCATGGGCCACAGTGAAGCTTGAAATGCGGGCGACGCTTCCATCAACCACGCCAATCCAATGGAAGTATCAAGTCTCACATGTTGCGGCTCAGTGCGACACAGGCAAATTCGCCATGCTCGATGGAGATTTCCTCGATACTGATGGACACATCGTCGCAAAGCTCCTCGCGCCTGCGACGTTGACATGGGTGATCCCAGCCAAGTCTGTTGAACCCGCCGTAAAACTTGCGTGCCTCGGCTCCACCAAGTAGCTATTGCGCAGGAGGGACAATAACGGGATTAGACGGCGGCGCCAGGGACCTCGTCGCCCTATCGGTAATGTCAGGCGGTGCGCCGGCGCCCCTCAAGAGCGTGTTCGCTTGCTGCAGTACAGCGTTCAAATCTGTTGTTCGAACCGTTAATTCGGCATGGAATGTCAGTGTTTGGTTGTTCTTTTTTATTTCGTAATCGCGCACCAGCTTTATCAGTCCCGCCTCAGACGTAGGTTTTGCACCTCGATCCAAATCAGGAAGTTCACGGTAAGCCTGCGCGGTGAGGTTGGCAATGTTGACCACTCCGCTCATGATGGCGATCGATTGTCGGAACTGCGCCGCTTGCTGCGCAGCACTTAGCTCCGCCGCCATCCTCGCCTCGATAACGCTAATTTGGTCATACAAATTGGACGCGCTCAATCGAAGTGACGCCGCCGCCGCCTTGACACTGTCTTCATTAGCTTTTTTGGATAGATTTTCGAGTTCATTGATCAGTATGACCCGGCGGTCACTCGTTTCCATTTGCGCCAACAAAGCCTTATCCGCAAGAATTTGTTCGGCTCGGTTCGTTAACGCCTGCGCAAGTGGAGGAGCGGTGTAGCCGTATTGCATCGTGCCGTCTACGATCTGCGCTTCGATGTAAAACGACTTCTCCGGGTCGATTACAAAGCCTTGGGTTGGTCCGGGATTAATCGAAGGCGACGCCCGGGAGCGCAGGACAATTTCAAGAGGTGTCTTCCCGGCGCCGAGATAGGCAGGACGCCCGAGTAGACGTGACACGCCGGAGTTATGCTCGGTCTCCACAGTTACCTCGTACATCGCGAACGGTCCGCCAGTCCATTCGATATCCGATTTGGCGCGGTTGGTGGTCCCTTCAATTGTGGTAATTCCATTCATCCTGTCAGCTGCCTGTGGCAGCCAATCCTTTGCTGCGTCCATCAGGTCCGATACGTTTTTGATCGTCGCGGTACGTGTGACGAACGATTCTGCAATGGGGTACGGTTGCGCAACAGCTGACGCAGCTGCCGCGAAGATGACGGCGGCGTAAGCGGGATGCCATTGTTCCCACGCGACCCGCATTCAGTACCTCTGCATGGCGAGCCTGACCGTTTGTAAAGTTGAAAGCGCTACTTCACGCGCTTTGAAGATATACCCCAGGTGAGCGCGCTGTAGATTCACTTTGCGCATCGCAGTCATGAAGATCGTCGTGTCGTCATTCCAAAACCTGGCGTACGTCTCCGATTGCGCGGTGGCGATCGCGGCCTCTTCTGTCGTGGGTGCCGGCACCACGGTATGCAGCCGGCAAAGCGTGTTGTCCGCAGGAGCTGCCGCTTCGTAACTCAACTGATTGAAGGTCTTAACGTATGGGCCACTCTCACTATAGTCGAGGAGATTCACGCCGAGTACGTCGTTGGATACCAAGCTCAATCTTCCTAGCACCTGATAAACAGCACCTCGACACCCTCGACAGCCTCTGAGCACAAGAAGCGCGTGGTCGCGAGTTGGCTGCGGAGGCATGGCCACGCCCGTTGCCATAACGAGGCATCGATGAAAGGCAGTCACCGCAGATTGATTCGCTCCGATCTTGAAGTTGCCGAGCGACAGCTCCTTCGCGTATCGCGATTCCTCGACGCGGTCTACGTATACATCCGGGACCTGACCAAGGGCTTTATCTATGATGCTGTCGTGCTTTCTTGCCGCGGCATTCGCCTCATCGGCTAGGGAGCCCGGCTCGCTGCCTAGAATCCTCGACAACCACGTTTCGTAGTCCACAAGGATCGCCTTTATGAAAGACGGCTTGTAATCAAGCCGTAGCGAAGCTGCGACCTCGTACGCGCAACACACGGGGAGTGCCATACACGCGTCAGCGCCCCGACCTTGCTTCACGCTAGAGAGGACCGCTCTTTTCTGCCTTGCACTCACAAGATGAAGAGCAAGTTCGGACTTGATCGCTTCGTTATTCCACGTGTCGGGGTCAGTCTCGCTAACCGTAAGCTGTGTCTTGTACAGCTGAGCGCAACCGGCGATTTCTACAATGAGCTCTCGCGCATACGCACTCGCAAGCATTTCCGGAATTTCATCTCGAAGCTCTCCAATATCGACAATGACCGCGCTGAGCTTCGTTTGAATTTGACTAAGCTGGTCGACGATCAAGCGAAGGTATTGCGCTTGGCCGCTCAGCATCGCCTGAAGCCCGTTATCTCCACTCGAGAAGACAGACAATAGTGACATCGTCGCTTGCGCCGCCGTCATCGCAGTTATGGGATCGATCTGGGCTTGAGCGGTGTGTGACAACGTCAGGAGCGGCCCACTCCAGCCTAATGCGAGCGCTCTTCGAATGAAATCGCGGCGGCCCTTGTGCATGAATGTCAGGTATATGAGGCGGCCAGGTTACCCCGCAACACGAAGAGTTGCGAAGTTAGCGGGTAGCGATAGCGCTGCCATCACCATAAGCAGCAGATGCATGGCACCCCTGCGAAAGTAGCGCATGTTAACACCACTGGCGTATCCTCCGATGCTAAGAACGAGGCGCACATGCGCGACACCAGCCATAACTTAATGGCTACATGCCGTGAAGAAGAAGATTTCCTCTGATACAGCTGCGCTCATAGCCGCTATTGCGAGGGAATCGCGTGCCAACCGCACCGAGGAGAGGCGCGAGGACCGCGGAAAAACCATCAGGGAGTACCTCACGATTGTTCTTCTGCTCTTCACCTTGGTCGCAGTCTCTTGGCAGGTGATAGAGATGGTCCGGGTGTATGAACCCATTCGCGCTCAGGCTAAGGCGATGAGCGAGCAGGTGCGCGTTATGAACAGTCAGCTCGAAACGATGCAGAACGACCGAAGACCATGGATTGGAGTCACGTGGTCGATACCCGCGTCCATAAAACTGATCGATGCTGAGAACGGCGCGTGGCGTTTGCCCGTGAGATTGGCGCTAAAGAATGGTGGTGATACGGCTGCGCGAAACATTGATGTCGAATTCGACGTTGATTCGGAATTTCAGCCAACCGGGAAGAATGGGACGTGCCGACGTGCTGTCAACGTTGCTAGCGCGACTAGATTCGGGCCGACGATCTTGCCGCGCGAGGAAAAGCTGCTCGACTATTCGATCACTCTTAACCCAAAGGAGCTTGCGCGGGACGCTGCCATTCCGCAGCCAATGATGGCTATTCTTGTGACCGGGTGCGTGGCTTACATCTACGCGGACAGACGTTCCGGTTGGACCGGGTTTCGATTTCTCGTTGGCAAGCCTGGTCCCAAAGAGCCCGGCCACATGAAGCGGCTTGATTTCAGCGGCAGAGCGACCGAACTCAGCGGATTGATCACCGAGGTCCACCCCACAGGCAATCTATCAGAGTAAAGCGCACGGGAGCGACCGTTCACCACCCCCCCTCAATCCGGATCACCAATACATCCGATGAGCACGCTGAACGCAACCGCATCTGACGCGATGTCCTTTACCCTTCGTGCATTACCCGGCATTCGCTCTCGGAACGGTACGTTATGAGCTTCAAGGAAGTTCTGTGCTATAGACGCCTTGATTGCAAAATTGATGTTCTGTGGTATGTCGCCAGTTGCTCGCTGCACAAGAGCAGCGTCTAACTTGCCGACGACCACACCGATGACTAAGCCGGACTCGTCGAGTACAGCGCCCCCGCTATTCCCTAACTGAATCGGCGCGGAGATTTGGTATCTCCCGGGGTCGTTCCCTAGCCCGGCTAAACCGGAAAGATTCCCCGTACTGAGATTGCCGCTAACAGTCAATGTACCCGCCATCGGGAATCCGTAAACAGCGACGCCCTCTCCTAGTGCGACCGACCCACGCCGGAATGTGGCGAAAGTTGAATTGATGCGACTCCTCATAAGAGCGAGGTCGTTCGCCTTGTCCACAGCGATCACGTTAACTGGCGATGTATCCGTTCCGCCGGGATGCATGGCAACGACGCGATCACAATCTGCGACGACATGCGCGTTAGACAGCAGATGACCTTGCGCCGAAACGAAGAACGCCGTGCCCGTTGATAAGAGAGTCGGTGCCGTCCTCAACGGGCGAAGGCGCTGTGGCGTGGAAGCATGGGGCACCGGCGCAGTAGGCGCAGCAGGTCCAGCAGGAGTTATTCCGCGCTGACCGTAACAGGAGGTGCGCGCATCATCGTTGGTAAGTTTCGAGCAATCAAAATTGCTGGGGAACGGAGTGACTGTCGAGGGCCCAACTTCGCGCATGCACTCGGCGCGCGATACTTCGTTCGTCAGCTTGTAGCAATTGAACCCCGGCGGAAACTGCGCATTTGCCAACGAGTTGGCAATCGCAGTCGCGAGAATCCATAGCCTGAGATTAAGAACGCGCGGCACCCAGTTTTCACCACAAATTTTTCTTAGAGTATCGAACTCCCGAGGGCTATGCATTCCCCCCGGCACCCCCCGTTTGTACTCCATCACCAAGGACGGGCCCCAGGCTACCGGATCGACCTACGGGGCACGGTTTCGCTGCGTCAGAATCATCCGCCACTGGGTCGCATACCTACTCCAACGCGCGCCAACAGACCTGACACGCGAACATCGCCGAGAGCTGTTTGGGGGTCATCACCTCGCGCACGAGGTCGCGATGGCCCTTAAAGCCTATCGGCCCGTCGCGGCACAGCTTGCACGGGCGGGGTGTAGATCGACCGTCAACCGAGGTACACCCTAAATGGACGCCAGCGGAGTGTCCAATTAGCCGAGCCGTTCAGCGTGACTTGACATATGTCCATGGACTCCTTTAGAGTTCGCTTAACACCACAGCGACGGAGGACACCATGGCGAACGGGAAGGCGGTTGGCTACATCCGGGTCTCGACGGTCGATCAGAACACCGCGCGGCAGCTGGACGGCATCGCGCTAGATCGCGTCTTTGAGGACAAGGCGAGCGGCAAGGATACGAAGCGGCCGAAGCTGGAAGAATGCCGACGCTACGTACGCGAGGGTGACACTCTCTACGTCCACAGCATGGACCGCCTAGCGCGTAACCTGATCGACCTACGCCAGATTGTCGAGGAGTTGACCGCCAAGGGCGTAACGGTCCGCTTCGTGAAGGAGGCGCTGACGTTCACGGCCGACGCGAACCCGATGGCGCGCCTACTCCTCAACGTCATGGGGAGCTTCGCGGAGTTCGAACGCGAACTGATCCGCGAGCGGCAGCGCGAGGGAATCGCCATCGCCAAGAAAGCGGGCAAGTTCTCCAAGGAGCGCGCGAAGAAGTTGACGCCCGCGCAGGTTGCCGAGGCGCGCGAACTCTGGAACGCGGGGTTCCCGCTGGCACATCTCGCACGGGACCTCGGCGTGAGCCGCCAGACGCTCTATACGCACTTGCGCGCGCGTGTCTCTGCCTAGGCGGGCTTCCCCGAACAGGGGGGAGTTCTGCTCACCTTTGCCCTACTAGAGCCGCGCTCAGACTGAAAGGGACCCTTCGCGGGTCCCTTGTCGTTTCCCCGCTAGTGAATCTCCCAGTGCCTGCGGCCCGTGCGAGCGCACGTCCACCGGCCGAGCCATTTCTGCCACGCGCCAACGCGGACGAACACGCCCGCGCTCATCACGTCGATCTCAACCCACTTGCTGCGCAACTGCATCGCTGCCTCCCTCGGCTGTTGTTGATGGGGCCTGCGATGCGGACGCTAACCCGAAGAATTCATCCGGTGTCGGATTCCACGGGGCGGAAAAAGAGGGAGATTCAGGGACTCTCGCAAGTACCAGAACCGGGAGATTCAGCGACCTTTAGAGAAGTAGAACCGAGGCGGCGCCTAGGTGTTTGATGCCGCTGCCATTTCTCGCCAAGAGGGGGGAGTTCTGCGCACTCTTACTCCCCTAGAGCGATCCTCGTTTTTTCGGCGCGAGGACAAACCGCGCGCGATCAGCGGGTTGCAGAACAGACGCCCGAGTTCTGCCCACTCTTACTCCCCCAGAAAGCCTAATCACATGAAGCGACGAACACGCAAGCGCGCTGAGAAGCCGCAGACCAAGCTATACGACGAGCACGGCAAGATGACGCCCGAAGGTATGGACACGTTGGGCAAGCTCGCCATCGAACACCTCGCCCTGTTGGGCACGACGCCCGAAGAATTCCTTGCAGTGGCCGCGAGCCACAAGACCAGAGACCCATGACCAAGCTCCAGACACTGCGCGACGAAGTTGCCACGCTCACCGACCCGAAGCTGATCGAGATGCTGGACCGCACGTTTCCGCCCAAGGTCGCGCGCCCAGGTATGCACATGGACGAAATCCTGTACCACGCGGGATGCCGTCGCGTGATCGATTGGCTGCGCGAATGTCGGCAGCAAGCCGACTCCCTCGGTTGAAGCCGTGGCCGAGATTGCACTCGCAAGCATCCTTGTAGACCTCGAAGCGCGAAAGACTCAGGTACGCCTAGAGACCAACGCGGAGTCCGTCACCGAGTACGCCGACGCGATGAAGCGCGGCGCCGTGTTCCCTCCCGTACGACTCGTCGCGGCGAAGACGAAGGGGCGTTACCTCATCGCGGACGGATGGCACCGCGTACTCGCAGCCAAGGAAGCGAAGCGCAAGACAATCGACGCGCACGTGCTGCCCACGCTGGCAGGACTCACGCCGCTGGAGTCGGCATTCCGGTACGCGCTGCGGTCGAACGTCGATCACGGCCTGCGGCTGTCTCCCGGCGATCAGCGCCACAAGGTGCGGCGCGCGCTGGCGGAGTGCCCCGAGATCGCGACGTTGAGCGACCGCAAGGCGGCGCGCGAGCTTGAAGTCAGCCACCAGACGGTCAGCCGCGCGAGGAATGAACTCGTTGCCGAAGGTCTCCTGCCGCACCCCGATACGGGACTCGTCGCGGACCCGTACCTGCCCAACGAGTACGTGCCGCGCAGCGCCTTCCGGGAAGCGTTCGGGCGCACCCCAGAGACCTACCTAGAGACGCGCGACTACCTCACGCAACTCAAGGCGGTCAACCCGAAGGCTTGGCGTTGGGACGATGAGACGCGGCGCGTGATCCATGAGGGCTTGATGCCGAATGTCGCCGCTGCATTCCACACGGAGGGGAACCCCATTGTGGACGGCCTACCGCGCGACTGGGAGGCCCTAGAAGCGCCCGACGAGGCATCCCCACGCGAACCCTTCACCGACGCAGACAGACAACGCATAGAGCGCATGCAAGCACGCCAGAAGTTCGACGCCGCGCGGAAGCGCATCGAGGCGTACGGGCGCGCGGACCTCACGGCCGCAGCGCGCACCCTCGCCAAGTACCGCTCCGTCCCCGGCCTATTCGATGACCTTCGGGACCTCGTGATCTACGGCGGCCCACCTCAGGAACAGCCCCCGGACGAGTTCTGAAAGCCCCTCCAAGGGGGTACGGCCGGAACGCCTACGGTTTCCCTCTGGGAGGACCGGCCGGGGTGGTCCACGGACCACTTATAGACAGCCTTGAACCACATGACCAAATCGACCAGAACCATTCAAGTGCGCGCGGCGATGAACCGCGCCAAGTGCGATGTCCCCTACTGCGCCAATGAACGCCTCGGCGCGGGCCGATACTGCCAGCCACACGCGAAGGCATTTCGCCGGTACGGACACCCGCAATCCCGTGCGCTACTCCCACGGGAATACGCCGAGGCCCGCAAGCAAATCGCAGCGACCCTCAAGGAGTACGCACGTCACGAAGCCGTGCAGATCGCATGTGCGTGGCTCGATACGTGGCTGCGCGCCGCAGCGGCCGGGGAGGATGTGCCCGCAGCGCACCAGATCGCGCGCGTCCACGCGAAAGGCATTGACGGACGCCGGGTACTCGAGGAATTGGCGGCTGTGTGGCGGTACACGCAGTGCCGACCGCGCCCGCTGCCGGATGATGTGCGCCTCACGTTCCAACTTGCGAACGCTGCACTGCGGCTCGCACCGCGCGAGCTCAAGAAGACCTACATCTACAACGGCCAAGTGACGCGCCGTTATGTATCGATCAGCCGCGCAGATCGAGAGGCAGCGGGCAAGTTCATTCGCGGCAAGCTCGCAGTCCTCTTGCACCACATCGCCACAGCGCCCGAGCAGGCGGCAATTGCCGCAGAGGCCGAGCGCCAGGCGTTACTAACGCCGCTCGTTCCGATGCGAGCGGTTCATTCCCACCCCGTAACTCAACAGGCACTCTAATGAACCTCACAGTCCTTCCGTCCGAGGTGCGCAGCACTTCGGGCATTTCGCCAGATTTCTCACCCGAGGGAGACGGCGTACAGATCACAGTCGATGTCACCGAGACACACGGCGACAAGCCGCTGCTTACGCTGGCACTCGACAAGCTGGCCGACGACGGCGCGTACGTGCCGCTCGCGTCGGTCTCCCGCACAATCCCCGGCGAGACGCGCATCACGGTCGCGCCCGAGGTGCGCGCCTTCCCGATCCCCGCGAACCATGCCATCCACAGCGAGATGCCGCGCGCGTTTCGCGTGCGCTATTACATCGAGGGCGGCGCATTCAAGTTCGCTGTTACGGGGGACGTGAAGTGATCGAGGCGAGCGAAAGCGAAGGGCGCGACGGCCAGCCCGTAACGCGGATCACCTTCGGCAACGCGCCCCGCGACCCCCTCCCGGACCCCATCCGAGTCGTGGGCGGCACCTCGCGCATTCAATACGCACGCGAGGAGGAGCGCATCGGAGGCGAGCCACAGGCCAATCGAGTAGTCGGCGGCACGCTGCGCCACGCGCCCCGCACGGGCGAAGCGGGCGCCGTAGAAGTGGCTCACCACAACGTGAGCGCGCCCGTTGAAGGCGGCGACATTCTCACGACAGCGTGCCGAGCGTGGGGCGCGCCGATCACGGCCGATCGCATGGACTCGCGAAGCACGGTCGAGTGGCGCGGGATGCGCATGGGCGTCGAAATCGCAATTCGCGATGGAGCGCCCATCGAGCGCGACCCTAACGGCGGATACCGCATGAAAGGCGCCGCATCCCCTAGCCCTGCGCCCGCGTCCGCGCCTGACCAAAGCGGCGACATGGAGCAGCTAGGTGACGAGTACGGACTGGGAGACGGCGAAGTGCAAGCGCACGCGACGGTCGCCAAGTCGGTCTCCGCGCCGATCCTTGAAGGCTTCGTCGCGCAGGCCATGCAAATGGCAGCGAAGGACGGCGACCTGTCGGCCCTCTTTGACACGGCCACGGGCGGCGCACTCCGTCGCGGAGGACACGACGCGCACGCACTCCAAGTGATGCAGGGAATGAAGCGCGAGGCGGACCGCGTGATAACGAAACTTGGCGCCGATCCCGCCGACGTTTTCTCATGGGCTCAAATCAACGCGCCGCAAACGCTAACGGCAGCGATGGTCGAGCATTACAACACCGGAGACGCGCGCGCTTATCGCTCGCTTGTCTCGCAGTTCAGGAGAGGCCGCAATGTGTGACGTTGCAACAGTCGTCGCCATCGGCAGCACCGTCTCAGGCGCGGTCGGCCAGTATCAAACATCGCTTCGCACTTCGCGCGCCGCACTCAATGCGCAACGGGATGCGAATGCGGGCCTTGAAGCGCAGCAGCATCAGGCCGACCAGCAGGCGACAGAGCAAATGGTCGAGCGGTCGCGCCGTGCCGTGGCCGAGATCGGACAGATGAATGCGATCTTCGCAGACACGGGCGTTAGCGGTAACACTCATGATCGCCTCGTCAACGAAGCGCAAGCGAACGCCGATGCTGACCTAACGACCATCGAACGCAACCGGCAGAACCGCGCGACACAGAACGACTTCGAAGGCGCAGCGATTCAGGCGCAAGCACAGGCGCGCATCAACTCGGCGCCGCGTCCGTCCATCATCGGAACGGGCCTGCAAATCGCGAGCGACTACTACAAGAACAAACCGAAGGGTGGGTGATCCCCACGCGTTGTCCACTCACGTACCACGCGGCCCCGTGCCGAGCCCCGAGGGGCGAGACACCACGGAACACCCGCGAGGGAACGAAGGGGGCGACGTGCGGGGATGGAACGGAGGGCCGAAAGGCTCTCCGTTTTTTGCCCCTTCATGCACCCGCATGATGTCCCCGCACGAACGAAAAAGCCCTTTATATTCAAAGGGCATTAAAATTGGGGTGGCTGATGGGATTCGAACCCACGACAACCGGAATCACAATCCGGGACTCTACCGCTGAGCTACAGCCACCATAGACCGGCCGGAAACTGGCGCGCCCGACAGGATTCGAACCTGTTACCCCCGGCTTAGAAGGCCGGTGCTCTATCCGGATGAGCTACGGGCGCATTCCGGATCGAAGAGGCGGGTCGGGGTGGAGGGATTCGAACCCCCGACATCTTGCTCCCAAAGCAAGTGCGCTACCAGACTGCGCTACACCCCGTCGTGCTTCGATCCCGGCGAGCGCAATTGTATTACTGCGCCCTCGTTACTGCGACGCCGATTCGGCCGGAGCAGGTGGCTGCTCCTCGCGCCGCGGCGGCGGATCGAGCAGCGCCTTTCTCGACAGGCGCACCCGGCCCTTGTCGTCCGCCTCGAGGACCTTGACCTTCACGATCTGGCCTTCCTTGAGGTAATCGGAGACGTTGTTCACGCGCTCGTGGGCGATCTGGGAAATATGCAGCAGGCCGTCCTTGCCGGGGAGCAGCTGGACGATCGCGCCGAAATCGAGCAGGCGCAGCACCGGCCCCTCGTACACCTTGCCGACCACGACTTCCGCGGTGATCTCGCGGATGCGCGCCATGGCGCGCTCGCCATCCTCGGCCGACAGGCACGCGATCGAGATCGTGCCGTCGTCCTCGATGTCGATCGTGGTGTTGGTCTCGCGCGTGAGCGCCTGGATGACGCTGCCGCCCTTGCCGATCACCTCGCGGATCTTGTCCGGGTTGATCTTCATCTTCATGACGCGCGGCGCGTGCTGCGAAAGCTCCTCGCGCGGGCCCGGCACCGCCTGCTTCATGATGCCCAGGATGTGCATGCGGCCCTCGCGCGCCTGATCGAGCGCGACCTTCATGATCTCGCGCGTGATGCCGTTGATCTTGATGTCCATCTGCAGCGCGGTGATGCCCTTGTCCGTGCCGGCGACCTTGAAGTCCATGTCGCCGAGATGGTCCTCGTCGCCGAGGATGTCGGTGAGCACCGCGAAGCGCCCGCCGTCCTTGATGAGGCCCATCGCGATGCCCGCGACGTGCGCCTTGAGCGGCACGCCCGCGTCCATCAGCGAAAGGCAGCCGCCGCACACGGTGGCCATCGACGAAGAGCCGTTCGATTCGGTGATCTCGGACACGACGCGCAGCGTGTAGCCGAACTCTTCCTTGGTGGGGAGCACCGCCAGCAATGCGCGCTTGGCGAGGCGTCCGTGGCCGATCTCGCGGCGCTTGGGCGAGCCGACGCGACCCGTCTCGCCCGTGGAGAAGGGCGGGAAGTTGTAGTGGAGCATGAAGCGCTCCGTGTATTCGCCCTGCAGGGCGTCGATGATCTGCTCGTCCTGCCCGGTGCCGAGCGTCGTCGTGACGATCGACTGGGTCTCGCCGCGCGTGAAGAGCACGCTGCCGTGCACGCGGGGAAGCAGCGTCGGGCGGATGGAGATCGGGCGCACCGTGCGCGTGTTGCGGCCGTCGATGCGCGGCTCGCCGTTGAGGATCTGCCCGCGGACGATCTTGGCCTCGAGGTCGTGGAGGATCCCGCGCACGACGTTCGCGTCGGCCGGCGTCTCGGCGTTCACGACCAACTGGTCGAGGAGCCTCTGCTTGATGCCGTCGAGCTTCTCGGAGCGCACGGCCTTCGATTTGACCCGGTAGGCGTCGTTGAGGTCGTTCTCGACCATCGCCTTGATGCGATCGACGAGCGCGTTGTCGGGCTGCGCCGGCTCCCAGTCCCAGTCGTCCTTGCCGCCTTCGTCGGCGAGCTCGTTGATGGCGCGGATCGCGGCCTGCATCTGCTCATGGCCGTACATCACCGCGCCGAGCATCACTTCCTCGGAAAGCTGTTGCGCTTCCGACTCGACCATCAGCACCGCCTGCTCGGTGCCGGCCACGACCAGATTGAGCTGCGACGTCTCGAGCTCGGTCTTGGTCGGATTGAGGACGTACTGGCCATCGAGGTAACCGACGCGCGCGGCGCCGATCGGGCCGTCGAAGGGAATTCCGGACAGCGTGACCGCGGCCGATGCGCCGAGCATCGCGGGAACGTCGGAGTCGACTTCCGGGTTGATCGAAAGCACCGTCGCGATCACCTGCACCTCGTTGTAGAAGCCGTCGGGGAAGAGCGGCCGCAGCGGGCGATCGATGAGGCGCGAGGTGAGGATCTCCTTCTCGGAGGGGCGGCCCTCGCGCTTGAAGAATCCGCCGGGAATGCGGCCCGCGGCGTAGGTCTTCTCCTGATAGTCGACGGTGAGCGGGAAGAAGTCCTGCCCCACCTTCACGTCCCTGCGCCCGACGCAGGTCACGAGGACCACGGTGTCGTCCATGGTCACGAGGACCGCGCCGTCGGCCTGGCGAGCGATCTCGCCGGTCTCGAGCGTCACTTCGTGGCGCCCGAATTGAAACGTTTTCTTGATCGATTTCACGATGTCATCCTGTTTGGCGGTCGGCGGGTCCGGGAGCTGCGCGCGTCGAGCGCGCGGTGGAGGAAGCGCCGAAACGAAAAACCCCGCGCGCGAAGGCTGCGCCGCGGGGCCCCGGTTGGCGGACGGTGCCCTACTTGCGCAGGCCGAGGCGCTCGATGAGCGAGCGGTACGCCTCGACGTTGCTGCGTTTCAGGTAGTCCAGCAGGCTGCGACGCTGGCTGACGAGCTTGAGCAACCCGCGGCGCGAATGGAAATCCTTGACGTGCGACTTGAAGTGCTCGGTGAGCATGTTGATGCGCTCGGTGAGGAGCGCGACCTGCACTTCCGGCGAGCCGGTGTCGTTCTTGGCGCGCTGGTGCTCGGAAACGATGCGCGCCTTGTCTGCGGTGGTTACGGCCATGGGGAAATTCTCCGTCTACTGCTTGCGATGATGTCTGTCGAGTTGAGCCTTCTATTTTAACCTGCGAGCAACCACAAACTCAAGACAAATCAGGGTACTTGGGCGGCGCGTCGGCCATGAGCCGAAGGGGAGTGATCGACTCGGGCGAGGACGCGCGCCCGACCCCCAGGAAACGCCCGTCGGGCGCGAACACGGCCACGTCGGCTTCGACCGCGCCGGCTCCGCGCTCGATCACGCGCCCGTGGCCGAAGCGGCGCGCCTCTTCGGGCGACGCGTCGAAGCGCGTAAGCGCCGCGACGAGGACCTCGGTCGGCAGCAAACGCCCGCGTGCCGCTTCGGTGCCTTCAGCCGCCAGCGTCTCGAGCGGCACCGCGTGGTTCAGCGTGAAGAGGCCGACCGCGGTGCGCCGCAGCGCTGCCAAATACGCGCCGCAGCCCAGCGCCCGGCCGATGTCTTGCGCGAGCGTGCGGACGTAGGTGCCTTTCGAGCAACTGACCGCGAGCACCAGCCGGCAGCCCGCGAAGTCGAGGCGCCGGAGCTCCGCGATATGGATGTGGCGCAGCGGCCTTTCGATTTCCTCGCCGCGCCGGGCGTAGTCGTACAGCCGTTTCCCACCGATTCGCACTGCGGAGTGCATGGGCGGCTTCTGCTCCAAGGCGCCTTGGAACTGGCGAAGAACTGCATCTATCTCCTTCGAACTGCACGTAACTTCTACCTTTTTCGACGGCGGGCTCTCGGTGTCCCCCGTAACGGTTTCCGCACCCAGTTCGAGCGTGGCCTCGTACGACTTCGGTGCGTCGATGAGGAAACGGGAAAACTTCGTCGCCTCGCCGAAGGCGATGGGCAGCAGGCCGGTCGCGAAGGGATCGAGGGTTCCGGTGTGCCCCGCTTTCAGCGACCCCAGCAGGCGCTTCGCACGGGCAAGCGCCTGGGTCGAGGTGATGCCGGCGGGCTTGTCGAGGAGGAGGACGCCGTCGGGACCGCCGGAGCGATCGGCCACGACGTCAGCGACGCGAGGCGCGCGGCCGCGGCCGGCGCGCAGCCGGGCGGACCGCCTCGTCGATCAGCTTGGCAAGGCGCGCGCCCCGCTCGACCGACTCGTCGTGGTGGAAATGAAGCTCGGGGACCGAGCGCGTGCTCAGCCGGTGCGCGAGGCCCGAGCGCAGGAAGCCCGCGGCGCGCTGCAGCCCCTCGCGCGCTTCGGCGGCAGCCTCCGCGGCGCCGAGCACCGTGAAGAACACCTTCGCGTGCGACTGGTCCCGCGAGACCTCGACGCCCGTGAGCGTCACCATGCCGACGCGCGGATCGCGCACCTCGAGCCGGATGAGATCCGCGAGTTCGCGCTGGATCTGGTCGGCGATGCGGGCGCGGCGCGCGGCGGTCACTGCGATCAGGCGATGGTGCGCGCCACCTCGACCACCTCGAAGACCTCGAGCTGGTCGCCGACCTGCACGTCGTTGAAGTTCTTGAGGCTCAGGCCGCACTCGAAACCGGCTCTCACCTCGCGCACGTCGTCCTTGAAGCGCTTCAGCGAATCGAGCTCGCCGGTGTGGATGACGACGCCGGCGCGGATCACCCTGACGGACGAGCCGCGTCGCACCAGGCCTTCGGTCACCATGCAGCCGGCGACCGTGCCGACCTTGGAGATCTTGAAGACGTTGCGCACCTCGACGGTGCCGAGCACGGTTTCCTTGCGCTCGGGCGCCAGCATGCCGCCGATCGCCGCCTTCACGTCATCGACCGCGTCGTAGATGATGTTGTAGTAGCGGATGTCGACGCCGGAATTCTCCGCGAGCTTGCGCGCCGCGGCGTCCGCGCGGGTGTTGAACCCGATCACGACCGCCTTCGACGCGAGGGCGAGGTTCACATCGGATTCGGTGATGCCGCCGACCCCGGTGTGCACAATGTTGACCTTCACCTCGTCGGTCGACAGCTTGCCCAGCGCGTGCGCGAGGCCCTCGTAGGAGCCTTGCACGTCCGCCTTGATGATCAGGGCGAGCGTCTTGGCGCCTTCCTGGAGCTGGTCGAAGACATTCTCGAGCTTCGCCGCCTGCTGCTTGGCGAGCTTCACGTCGCGGAACTTGCCCTGCCGGAAGAGGGCGATCTCGCGCGCCTTGCGCTCGTCGTTGAGGACGATGATGTCGTCGCCCGCGCGCGGGACGTCCTGCAGGCCCTGGATCTCGACCGGGATCGAGGGACCGGCATCGTTCACCGCCTTCACGTTCTCGTCGTTCATCGCGCGCACGCGGCCGAAGACCGCGCCGGCGAGCACGATGTCGCCCTTGTGGAGCGTCCCGGATTTCACCAGCACGGTCGCCACGGGGCCGCGCCCCTTGTCGAGGCGCGATTCGATGACGACACCCTTGGCCGGCGCCTTCACCGCGGCCTTCAGCTCGAGCACCTCGGACTGGAGCTGGATCGCCTCGAGAAGCTTGTCGAGCCCCTGCCCGGTCTTGGCCGATACCTCGACGAACTGCACGTCGCCGCCGAACTCCTCGCCCACGACCTCGTGCGCGAGCAGCTCGTTCTTCACGCGCGGCACGTTCGCCTCGGGCTTGTCGATCTTGTTGACCGCGACGACGATCGGCACCTTCGCCGCCTTCGCGTGGTTGATCGCTTCGACGGTCTGGGGCATGACGCCGTCATCGGCCGCGACGACCAGCACGACGATGTCGGTGATCTGGCTGCCGCGCGCGCGCATCGCGGTGAACGCCTCGTGGCCCGGCGTATCCAGGAAAGTGATCACGCCGCGCGGCGTCTCGACGTGGTAAGCGCCGATGTGCTGCGTGATGCCGCCCGCCTCGCCGATGGCGACCCGCGCCTTGCGGATCGCGTCGAGGAGCGAGGTCTTGCCATGGTCGACGTGTCCCATCACGGTCACCACCGGCGGACGCGACTCGAGCTTCGCTTCGTCCTCCGTGGCCTCGGCGAGGAACGACTCGGGATCGTCGAGCTTCGCGGGCTTCGCCTGGTGGCCCATCTCCTGCACGACGATCATGGCCGTGTCCTGGTCGAGGACCTGGTTGATCGTGACCATCGTGCCCATCTTCATCATGATCTTGATGACCTCGGCGGCCTTTACCGACATCTTGTGCGCGAGGTCGCCGACCGTGATCGTCTCGGGGACGAGCACCTCGATCACCTTCGGCTCGGTCGGTGCCGCGAAGGACGCAGCGCCCTCCTCGTCGCGATGGCGCCCGCCGCGCGCGCGCCAGCCTTCACGCCCGCTCGAGGTGTCGCCGCGCGTCTTGATCGTGCGGCGCTTGGCGACGTCGTCGACCCACGCGGACGCGGGCTTCGCGGTGCGCTTCGGCGCCTTCTTGTCGCCCTTGGCTTCCTTCTCGCCGGGCTTGAGCACCGGCCGATGCAGGGTGCCTTCGCTCGACTCCGCCTTGGCGGCCTCGGGCGCCTTCGATTCGACCTTCGCGTCGGCCTTGACCTCGACGAGCACCGGCGCCTCGGCTTCGGTCGCCGGCTCCTCGCCCTTCTTGCGCACGACGCGCTTCTTCTTCGGCGCATCCTCTGCGGCGGGCGCAGGCGTGGCAGGCGCTTCGGCGGCCGCCTCTTCCTTCTTCTTGGCGATCGCCGCCTTGCGGGTGCGCGATTGCGCATCGGCGGCCTGGCGCGCCGCGAGCTCGGCCTGGCGCTTCGCCTCCGCCTCGCGCTTGCGCGCCTCTTCCTCGTCGATGATCGGCGCGGGCGCGACGGCGGGCTTCTCGGCCTCCGGAGGCGCTTCGACCTTGTCGACCTTCACGAACGTGCGCTTCTTGCGCACCTCCACCTGGATCGTGCGCGCCTTGCCCGTCGAGTCCGACTTCTTGATCTCGGTGGTCTGCTTGCGCGTGAGCGTGATCTTCTTCTTCTCTTCCTTGTTCCCGTGCACTTCCTGCAGGTAGTCGAGCAGGCGCGTCATGTCCTGCTCGGTGACGGCGTCATCCGCGGTCTTCTTCTTGACGCCGGCCGCGTTGAGCTGCTCGAGCAGCAACGCGACGGGCATCTTCAGTTTTTCGGCGAATTGCGCGACGTTCGACTTTGCCATTCGTATCGGTTCCTAGTGCCTCAGGCCTGCGAGCCGGCCTTGAACCACGGCTCGCGCGCTTTCATGATGAGCTTGTTGGCGCGCTCCACGTCCATGCCCGTCATCTCGGTGAGCTCGTCGGTGGCGAGATCGGCGAGCGCGTCCATGGTGGTGATGCCTTTCGAGGCGAGGACGCGCGCGGTCTGGTTGTCCATGCCCTCCATGCCCTGCAGGTCCTCGGCGGCGTGCTCGACCGTCTCCTCGCCCTTGATGTTCTCGATGAGGAGCGCATTGCGGGCGCGGCGCCGCAGCTCGTTCACGGTCTCCTCGTCGAACGCCTCGATCTCGAGCATCTCGTTGATCGGCACGTACGCCACCTCGTCGAGCGAGGTGAAGCCCTCCTGCACGAGGATTTCGGCGACCTCCTCGTCGACGTCGAGCTTCTCCATGAAAAGCGCGCGCACGACGCTCGATTCCTGCTGCGTCTTCTGCTCGCGCTCCTCCGTGGTCATGATGTTGAGCTGCCAGCCGGTGAGCTCGGAGGCGAGGCGAACGTTCTGGCCGCCCTTGCCGATCGCGAGCGCGAGCTGGTCCTCGTCGACCACGACGTCCATCGAATGCCGCTCCTCGTCCACCACGATCGAGCTCACGTCGGCGGGAGCGAGCGCGTTGATCACGAACTGGGCCGGTTCCGGCGACCAAAGGATGATGTCGACGCGTTCGCCGGCCAGCTCCTGCGTCACGGCCTGCACGCGCGAGCCGCGCATGCCGACGCACGTGCCGACCGGATCGATGCGCGGATCGTTCGACTTCACCGCGATCTTCGCGCGCAGTCCCGGGTCGCGCGCGGCGGCCTTGATCTCGAGGAGGCCCTCTTCGATCTCCGGCACCTCCAGCTCGAAAAGCTTCACCAGGAATTCGGGGGCCACGCGCGACAGGATGAGCTGCGGACCGCGCGCCTGGCGATCGATCTTCGCGATGAACGCGCGCACGCGGTCGCCCACGCGCAGGTTCTCCTTCGCGATCAGCTGGTCGCGCGGCAGCAGGGCCTCGACCCGTCCGGACTCCACGATCAGGTTGCCGCGCTCGGCGCGCTTCACGGTGCCGGTCACCAGCGACTCGCCGCGCTCGAGGAAATCGTTGAGGATCTGCTCGCGCTCCGCGTCGCGGATCTTCTGGAGGATCACCTGCTTGGCGGCCTGCGCGCCGATGCGCCCGAAGGTTTCCGCCTCGAGCGGCTCCTCGATCACGTCGCCGAGCTGCGCCTCGGGATTCTCGGCGACCGCATCGGTGATCGCGATCTGGTGCGCGGGTTCCTCGTGCTCCTCGTCGGGCACGACCGTCCAGCGGCGGAACGCGTGGTACTCGCCCGTCTCGCGGTCGATCTCCACGCGCACGTCCACCTCGTCCTTGAAGCGCTTCTTGGTCGCCGACGCGAGCGCCATCTCGAGCGCGAGGAACACGGTGTCCTTCGCGACGTTCTTCTCGCGCGACAGCGCATCGACCAGAAGCAGGATATCCCGACTCATATGACCCCGATCAATTCGTCAAACGTCCGGCACCAGCCGCGCGCGATCGATCTCGTCGAACGCGAGCTCTTGCCTGTGCCCGTCCACTTCGAGGACGATGCGGCCGTCCTCCACTCCGACGAGGCGCCCCTCGAAGCGGCGCCGCCCGTTCAGCGGCAGCTTGAGCTTCACGCTCGCCTCGCGCCCTGCGAATCGCGCGTAGTCCTGGATGCGCTTCAGCGGCCGGTCGAGGCCCGGCGACGACACCTCCAGGCGCTCGTATTCGATGCCTTCGACCGCGAGCGCGCGAGTGAGATGGTTGCTCACCCGAGCGCAGTCATCCACCGTGATTCCGCGCGGGATATCTATGAAAACCCGCAGCAGCCCCGAGCGCGACGATTCGAGATCGACGAGCTCGTAGCCGAGGCCCTCGAGCGTCGCGCGGATCCACGATTCGTGGCCCGAAAGCGGTTTCACAAACAAAAAATGGGCCGAGGCCCATCTCCACTTTGAAACTCGAAAATTCTACCACGGATTGCACTCGGGATCGCCGCTCGCGCGCGGCGTTTTTGCAACGCACAAGAGCGCCTCGCTGTAGGCGAGTTGCGCGCTCGATCCAAAAGGGCTGAAATAACGGCCGAATTTGTGTTGCAAAAATGCAACAGTCCTGTAATTGATGTTGGCGAATCGAGGGACATTCGCTACCATCCGGGGCGTGTCAACAGGTCCCAAAAAAGGATTTCAAAACCAAGTCTTTACTCCCTTCGCAAGTCTTTGTATCTCCTGATTTTCCAACTACCTGGGGGTTTTAATAATGAATCCTAGAATGAAGAAGCTTTCCCTCGCCCTGACGCAAGTGCTCGGCGTCGGAATGGCGGTAGGGGTAGTCTCGACGCCGGCGGTAGCGCAGCAAACGGCGCAAACCAGGGAGCGGATCGAAGTCACCGGCTCCAACATCAAGCGCGTCGAAGGCGAGACCGCGCTTCCCGTCACCGTGATCAGCCGCGACGAGCTGCAGAGCAGCGGCGTGCAGACGGCGCAGGAGCTGCTCGATCGCGTCAGCATCAACCAGTCGTTCGGAAACTTCACCGAGGCGAAGGGCGAAGGCTCCAGCCTGGTCGGATTCACGGGCGCGTCGCTGCGCGGCTTCGGCTACCAGCGCACCCTCGTGCTGTTGAACGGCAAGCGGATCGCGCCGTACGCGCTGTCCGGCGGCCAGGGCGTGGACCTGTCCTCGATCCCCGTAGCCGCCCTCGAGCGCATCGAGATCCTGAAGGACGGCGCCTCGGCGGTGTACGGCACGGACGCCATCGCAGGCGTTATCAACTTCATCCTGCGCAAGGACTTCCGCGGCGCGGAGGCGAGCGCCACGATCCTCAGCCCCGAGCATAAGGGCGGGCAATCGACGCGCTACAACGGCTCCGTCGGCGTCGGCGACCTCGCCAAGGACAAGTGGAACTTCTTCATCACGGCGGACTACCTGAAGCAGGACCCGCTGAAGGCCGCGGACCGCGAGGTATCGCACACCGCGTACATCCCGTGGCTCGGCCTGGACCGCACATCGGGCAACTCGCTGCCGGCCAACATCAGCCAGCCGGGCGGGTTCTCCAGCACGCGCAACCCGACGATCCCGCTCACCGGCGCGACGCCGACGTCGTGCTTGCCGCCGTTCTCGTTCCCGACCTCCGCCTCGCCGCGTCAGTGCCGTTTCGACTTCGCGAGCACGATCGAGACGATCCCGGAATCGGACAAGACCAACATCATCGGCAAGGGCACGTTCCAGCTCGGCGCCGATACGCAGGCCTACATCGAAGCGTCGTACTACAAGGGCAAGTTCATCCAGCGCATCTCGCCGACGCCGATCTCGAGCGCGTTCACCACGACGCCGATGTCGCTGCCGCCGACCTCCGCGTTCTATCCCACGGCCTACATCGCCGGGCTGCCGGGCGGCAACACGTCGCTCCCGATCCTGGTGAGCTACCGCTCCATCGAGCTCGGGCCGCGCACGGACGAGGCGAAGGTCGACCAGTCTCGCCTCGTCGCCGGCTTGAACGGCACGATCGCAGGCTGGGACTATTCGACCGCCGTCAACTACACGGCCAACAAGCAGATCGACACGTACACCGGCGGCTATGTGAGCGAGGCGCGCTTCGGCCCGCTGCTGCGCAGCGGTGTGGTGAACCCCTTCGGATTCAACACGCCTGAAGTGCTTGCGCAGATGCAGGACGCGCAGGTGAAAGGCGATGCGTCGACGAACAAGGCCAGCAACATCGGTTGGGACGGCAAGATCTCCAACGAGATCATGCAGATGGCCAACGGCCCGCTCGCCCTCGCGATCGGCGCCGAGTGGCGCAAGGAAACCCTCGAGCAGATCAACGCCGACTTCCTGTCGACCGGCGACATCATCGGCGGCATCGGCGCGGTTCCCTCGCTCGACAAGGTCGACCGCAAGGTGTCGGCCCTCTACGGCGAGTTGAACATCCCGATCCTGCGCAACCTCGAGGCCAACGCCGCGGTTCGTTGGGACCACTACAGCGACTTCGGCAGCACCACCAACCCGAAGGTCTCGCTGCGCTACTCGCCCACGCGTGAGCTGCTGCTGCGCGCGGCGTACGGCACGGGATTCCGCGCGCCGACGCTGTCGGACCTGTTCCAGCCGCCCCTGCTGACCAACACGAACGGCTCGTTCGACGACCCGATCCGTTGCCCGGTCACGCAGTCGGTGTTCGATTGCAACCTGCAGTTCAACTCGCAGCGCGGCGGCAACGCGGCGCTGCAGCCCGAGAAGTCGCACCAGTGGTACATGGGCCTGGTGTGGGAGCCGAACAACCGCTTGTCCGCGGGTCTCGACTACTACCACATCTACGTGAAGAACCTCATCACGAACTTCACGGCGGACGTGCTGTTCGCGGATTATGCGACGTGGGCTCCGACCAACGTCGTGCGCCGTCCTCCGGACGCGCAGTTCCCGAACCTGCCCGGCCAGATCCAGTACGTGATCGAGAACCTCGTCAACGTCGGCAAGCAGGAAACGAGCGGTATCGACGTCGACGCCACCTACCGCTTCCCGACGAGCCCGTACGGCCGCTTCACCGCGCGCTTCAACGGCAGCTACGTGCTGCACTTCAAGCAGGCGACATTCGACGCGGCGGACTATCCGGACTTCGTCGGCACGCGCGGCCCGGACGGCGCGATCGCCCGTTGGCGCCACTACGCGTCGCTCGATTGGTCGAGCGGTGCGTGGGGTGCAACGCTGACCCAGACGTTCCAGGACAGCTACAACGAGGATGACCTCGTCACCGGCGGCACGCGTCGCGTCGGCGCCTACGAGATCTTCGACCTGCAGGGCCGCTTCACGGGCCTGCGCAACGTCGAATTGCGCCTCGGCGTCCGCAACCTGTTCGACCGCGCCCCGCCCGTGTCGAACCAGGACAACAACTTCCAGGTGGGCTACGACCCGTCGTACGGCGACCCGCGCGGCCGCATGTACTACGGCAACATCCGCGTGTTCTTCAAGTAATCGCGGAGCAGCAGCGTTCGACGGGGGCCTTCGGGCCCCCGTTTTTATTTAGAATCCCGGTAGCGCGCATGGACACCTACCTGCAACTCCTCCGCCACGTCCGCACGCACGGCGCGCGCAAGGAAGATCGCACCGGCACCGGGACCCTTTCGGTCTTCGGGTACCAGATGCGCTTCGACCTGGCCGGGCGCTTTCCGCTGCTCACCACCAAGAAGATCCACACCAAGAGCGTGATCCACGAGCTCCTGTGGTTCCTCAAGGGCAGCACCAACGTCGCCTATCTGCGCGAGAACGGCGTGACCATCTGGGACGAATGGGCGGACGCCCGCGGCGAACTGGGGCCCGTCTATGGCTACCAATGGCGCTCGTGGCCGGCGCCCGACGGCCGGCACATCGACCAGATATCCCAGGTCCTCGAGGAAATCCGGCGCAACCCCGCGTCGCGGCGGCTCGTGGTCTCGGCCTGGAACGTCGCCGATATCCCGCGCATGGCGCTTGCCCCCTGCCATGCGCTGTTCCAGTTCTACGTCGCCGACGGGCGTCTGTCGTGCCAGCTCTACCAGCGCAGCGCCGATGTCTTCCTCGGGGTGCCGTTCAACATCGCCTCGTACGCATTGCTCACGCTCATGATGGCGCAGGTGACCGGGCTCGAACCCGGCGAGTTCGTGCATACCCTCGGTGATGCGCACCTCTACCTGAACCATCTCGAGCAGGCGGACGAGCAGCTCGCGCGCGCGCCACGGCCGCTCCCCGTCATGAAGCTCAATCCGGCGGTGAAGGACCTGTTCGCCTTCCGCTACGAGGATTTCACTCTCGAGGGTTACGACCCTCATCCGGCGATCCGCGCGCCGATCGCGGTCTGACGATGATCCGCTCCATGGTGGTCGCGATGGCACGCAACCGAGTCATCGGTCGCGACAACGCCCTACCGTGGCGGCTGCCCGAGGATCTCGCGTACTTCAAGCGCGTCACGATGGGGCGGCCCATCGTGATGGGTCGGCGCACCTACGAATCGATCGGCAAGCCCCTTGCGGGCCGCGACAACATCGTCGTCACGCACCGCAGGAACCTCGACGCGCCGGGTTGCATCGTCGTGCATTCGCTGGGCGACGCGTGGAAGGCGGCGGGTGCGGCCGCCGAGGTCTGCGTCATCGGAGGGACGTCGCTCTTCGAGGAGACGCTGCCCGTCGCCGACGTCATCCACCTCACGGAAGTGCAGGCCGAAGTCGACGGCGATACGTATTTCCCGGAGTTCGATCGCGGCGCATGGCGCGAGACGGAGGTCGCGCGGCACGCCGCGGACGTGCGCCACGCGTATCCCTTCCGCATCGTGCGCCTCGACCGGCGCCGCTAGAACTTGCTGCGCTCCTTCTCGATGCGCTGGGTGAACTTGCTCACCACGATCCAGTTGCGGTTGAAGATCACCGAGAAGATCGCGGGATAGCCCCACGTGTCCTGGTAGCGGTAGTCCCACGCGACCGTCTGCGTGCGCGAGAAGCCCATGGTCTCACCGGGTGGGCCGATCATGCGAAGGATGTCGTCGCGCGTAAGCCCCGGGCGGATGCGGTTGAACGTGTCGTCGTTCAAAACGGCGTTCACCGCGATGAGCTTGCCGTCCGTGGCGATGTCGGCCATGTACGTCTGCGCGCCCAGCGGTCCGCGCGGATAGACGAGCCTGCGGCTGCCGTCGGCGGCCGCAAGCTCGAGAGCCGGCTCGCCCATGGTCGCGCGCACCTGCGCCTCGTTGGATACTCCCGGCTGCAGCGAGCGGCCGTCGTACGACGCGCAGGCCGCGGCCAGGAGGCAGATGATGGATGCGCCGGCTCGTTTCATGACGGTACCCCCTTGGGAGTCGAACAGCGGGCAAGCGGTTCCCATTCCGGCGTTGCATCGGGCTGCGCTGGCCAGTACGCTTCGAGGGCCTGCATCGATTCGGGAGCCGTAGTGGCAGCGTCGGTGACAATCCAGGAGCTCTGCGCCGATCGGTTCCCGAAATCGCGGGATCCGGCGCAACTCACGAAATCCGTGGTCGCCTTCTACCATACGCTGGACGAGGCGATCGACGCGGCGACGCGTCGCAGCGGCGCGGCCGTGGCCTGCCGGCGCGGATGCAGCTACTGCTGCCATATCGAGGTGCGCGTGCGGGCGCACGAGGCATTGGTCCTCGCGGAATGGATTCGCAAGCGGCTGGAGCCGGCCGCCGTCGCGGCGATACGCGCCAGGGCCCGGGACAATGCGGTGCAGACCGAAGCGCTCGGACGCGAGGCGCGGCGCCGGCTGAACATGCGCTGCGCTTTGCTCGGAGACGATGGCGCGTGCATGGCATACGCCGCGCGGCCCGCGTTGTGCCGCAAGTTCCATTCGACCAACGTCGCGACTTGCGCCGCCTCGTACGAGGACCGCACGAGGGCGCTCGAGTCGCCGGAAGATCCCGCGATCGCCGCGGAGGCCATGGCGCTCATCGACTACGCGCGCAACGCCGTCGACAAGGCCGGGCTCGATACGTCGTTCTATGACCTCAACCGCGCGCTCGCCGACTTGCTCGCCGATGGCGCCTCGAAGGCGCTGCGCCGCTGGAAGAGCGGGAAGAAGATCATCGCGGGGCCCCTGGAATAGGCGCGCGAACCCTCGCGAACGCGAGGAAAAATGGTAGGGCGTACTGGATTCGAACCAGTGACCAACGGATTAAAAGTCCGCTGCTCTACCAGCTGAGCTAACGCCCCGGAAAACCCGAAATTATACCGTTCGCGCCGAGACAGGGTCAAACGTGCGGCGCCATCGTCACGACTCGCGCGTCATCCTCCAGTACTGGAATTTCATGGTGAGCGCCGCGCCCGCGATGATCGCGAGGAACGCGAGGATCGAGCCCGCGGCGAGCGTCGAAAATCCGGTGAGACCCTGGCCGATCGTGCAGCCGAGCGCGGTCACGCCCCCGAATCCCATCAGGATTCCGCCGATCACGTGGTTGGCCGTATCCTCGGCGCCGGCGAACCCCTCCCATCGGAACGTGCGCGACGCGACTGCGTAAGCGAAGGAGCCGGCGATGATGCCCAGCGTGGCCGCGATGCCGAAAGTGACGGTGAGCGACTTGTCGCTCCACAACATCAGCAGCTCGAGCACGTAGCCCACGGGCGCGGTGAACGAAAGCGATTCGATCGTGCGGCTGTTGGTGCCGAAGAAAGTGTCCTCGAGGGTCTCCGGATTCTCGGCGAAGCCGATGTGGCCGGTGACATACCAGCCGCCGACGATGACGAGTCCCACCACCGTGCCGCCGAGGATGTGGTCGAAGCTCGTGCGGAACTCCCGGTCCTTGAACACGAAGGCGAGCAACCCGGCCGAGATCGCGAAGGCGACGATGGCCTCGACGGTCCGCAGGTTTGCGCCGCTCACGACCGAGATGAGCGTCGGCAGGTCCTGGCGCGGCACGTGCCGCGCGCTGAGGTCCAGCGCGACCGGATCGATCCAGCTCGCGCGCCAGATGCCGAACAGGCCCTTCAGCGTCATGTACGCGGCGATGCCGAGGAAGAAGAACACGACCAGCGATTTGAGGCTGCCGGCGCCCAGCCGCACGAGCGTCTTGCTGCCGCAGCCGGAGCCGAGCGTCATTCCCACGCCGAAGAGGAATCCGCCGAGGATGTACGACAGCCACGTGAAGTTGGGCCGCACGTAGAACGACTTGCTCAGGTCGATGAAGCCCGCGAGCTGCAGCGCATGCGTGCCGAGGATCGCGACGGCGATCGCCAGCAGCCACATGCGCATGCGGCCCCAGCTGCCCATGTTCACGACGTCGGAAACCGCGCCCATGGTGCAGAAGTTGGTGCGGTTCGCCACGGCGCCGAACACGAACGCGAGCGCGAAGCCGCCCAGGGCCACGATGCCGCCGAGATTCGAGGTGCCGACCGCCAAGTTGCGCTCCGTGCAGGGAGCGCTCATTTTACCGTCTGGTATCGCGTCGGGTCCGGGACGCCCGCATCCTCGAATCCCGCACGGCGCAGGCGGCACGCGTCGCAATGCCCGCAGGCGCGGCCTAGGGAATCGGCGTTGTAGCACGACACCGTCATCGCGAAATCGACACCGAGCCGATGTCCTTCGCGCACGATGTCGGCCTTGCGCATCGAAATGATGGGCGCCTCGATGCAAATCGGCGTGCCCTCGACGGCCGCCTTGGTGGCGACGCGCGCGAGGCGCTCGAACGCGGCGACGAATTCCGGGCGGCAATCGGGATAGCCGGAGTAATCGACGGCGTTCGCACCCGTGAAGATCGCCTCCGATGCGCTGACCTCCGCGTAGGCGAGCGCGAGCGCGAGGAAGATCGTGTTGCGCGCCGGCACGTATGTGACCGGGATGCCGCTCGAAGCCACGCTCGGGACCGGGATCGAATCGTCGGTGAGCGCCGAGCCGCCGAAGACGCGCAGGTCGAGCGGCACCACGCGATGCTCCACGGCGCCGAGCGCGGAGGCCACCGCGCGCGCCGCATCGAGCTCGGCGCGATGACGTTGCCCATAGTCGACCGACAGCGCGTGGCAGCGCCAGCCGCGCGAGCGCGCGATCGCCAGCACCGTCGCCGAGTCCATGCCGCCCGAAAGCAGCACGACGGCGGCCTTCACGACGGCCTAGCGGCGTAGCGCGGCGAGGCGCGCGCGCGCCTTGCCCGCCGCCTCGGAGAGCGGGTAGCGCGCGATGATGTCTTCGAGCGTGTTGCGGGCGCTCCCCGTGTCGCCCTGGTCGGCCTGGATCGCCGCGATGGCGAGCATGGCGTCGGGTGCCTTGGCCGACTGGGGATACTTCGTGAGCACGGCTTCCTGCGCGGCGAGGGCATTGCGGTAGTCGCGCATGTTGGCGTAGCTGATGCCGATCCAGTAGCTCGCGTTGGCGGCGAGCGGGCTCGCCGGATAGTCGCTCACGAACGCGCGGAACGCGTCGATGGCCGAGGCGAAGTCATTGCGCCGGAACAGGTTCGACGCGGCATCGTAGGCCTTCACTTCCCGCTGCTGGTCTTCCTTGGTCTGCGTCCTCGGAGCGGCGGAGGTCGCCGGATTCGTCGCCGAGGCGCTCGCGGAGCCGTCGGGCGAGGAAGCCGGCGCGGCGCCGGCCGCGACGTTGCCGCCCTCGAGGCGCTTCATGCGCGAGTCGAGATCGAGGTAGAAGTCGCGCTGCCGCTTCTGCAGCTGCTGGTTCTCGTTGGTGAGCACCTCGATCTGCCCGCGCAGCTTGGCGATCTCGCCGTTCAGCTCGTCGAGCTGGCGCACCAGCTCGACCACGCCGATGTTGCGGATCTGCTCCTCGAGCTTGGCGATGCGCGCCTCGTTATCCCTGCCCTGCTGCGACAGCTCCTGCTTGAGCAGCTCGATGCGCCGGCGCGCTTCGTCGTCGTCGAACAGCCCCGCGGCCGCGGGAAGCGCGAGCGCCGCGAGAAATGCCGCGACCGCGATGCGCGCGGCCGCGGCACGCGACCGCTTATTCACCCGCGTACTTGATGTCGGCCCGGCGGTTCTGCGCCCACGCCGATTCGTCGTGGCCCTGCGCCACCGGCTTCTCCTCGCCGTAGCTCACGGTCTCGATCGTCGAGTCGGGCGCGCCGAGCACGGTCATCACCTTCTTCACGGCTTCGGCGCGGCGCTGGCCGAGGGCGAGGTTGTACTCGCGGCTGCCGCGCTCGTCGCAGTTGCCTTCGATGCGCACGTGCTGGTTGCGGTGATCGGCGATGTAGCGCGAATGCGCCTGCACCAGGCCTCGATATTCGTCCTTCACGACGTTGGAGTCGAAATCGAAATAGACGCTGCGCTTCGCGAGCATTCCCTCGTGAAGCTGGTTGCCCTGCGGCATCGCCGTGGTCGTTTGCTGGCGCGTGGTCGATCCGGCTCCGCCCGCCGTCGGCGGCACGGCCGTCGACCGGTCGCTCAGCGGGGCTTCGGTCTGGGTTTCCTTGCTCGCGCACGCGGCGGCGACAAGGGCGATTGCGATATACAGTGCGGTGTTCTTCATCAAGTTCTCCTTTCGGCGGAAAACAACGCGGGATCGTCGTCCCGTTTCAATTAGTCGGCATCGGCCCCCATGCAGGATCCTGCACGTCGCCCGCGGTCGAGGTGAGCCGCTGGCGAACGCGTCCATCGCCGGATACCGCGGCAAGCTGCCCGCGGCCGCCGACCTGCGCCTCGTAAAGGATCATCTTACCGTTGGGCGCGAAAGTGGGTGAATCGTCGAGCGTGCCGTCGGTGAGCACGGTCACCTGGCCCGTGGCGAGCTCGAGCGATGCGATGCGGTAGCGGCCTGCGTCGCGCTGCACGAAGGCGATGTTCTTGCCGTCGGGGCTGTAGCGCGGGCCCACGTTGTACGTGCCCTCGAACGTGAGGCGCTGCGGAGGGCCGCCGGCCGCCGGCATGCGGTAGATCTGCGGCGAGCCGCCGCGGTCGGACGTGAAGGCGATCCATTGACCGTCGGGCGAGTACGCGGGCTGCGTGTCGATGCCGCTCGACTCGGTGAGGCGCTCGACGTCGCCGCCGCTCGCGGGCATCCGGTACACCTGCGTCAAACCGTCCTTCGAGAGCGCCACGGCGAGGTAGCGGCTGTCGGGCGACCATGCCGGCGCGCTGTTGTTGCCGCGGTAGGCCGCGACGACCCGCGTCGTGCCCTGCGCGAGGTTCTGGACCATGACGATCGGCTTCTTCTGGTCGAACGAGACGTACGCGAGCCGGCTGCCGTCGGGCGACCAGGCGGGCGACATGATCGGCTCCTGCGAGGCGAGGACCGACTGCGCGTTGTATCCGTCGGCGTCGGCGACCTGCAGCTCATAGCGCGTGCCGCGCTTGAGCACGTACGCGATCTTCGTCGAGAACACGCCCTTGTCGCCGGTGAGCCGCTCGTAGATCACGTCGGCGATGCGATGCGCGGTGGCGCGCAACTGCGTCGTCGCGACGACATACGAATAGCTCGCCAGCTGGCCTTGCTTCTGCACGTCGAACAACCGGAAGCGCACCTCGACGCGGCCGTCGCCGGCGGGCTGCGCCTTTCCGATCACGAGCGCCTCGGCGCTGCGCTGCTGCCAATCCGGGAAGCTCACCTCGGAGGGCTCGGTCGGCAGCGGCGATACGCCGGCGCTGTTCACGATGCGGAAGATTCCCGTGCGTCCGAGGTCGGCGGCGATCACCTCGTTCACCGCTTGGGGCTGCGAGCTGTCGCCTGCGAAGGGCACGATCGCGATCGGTATCTGGCGCCCGCCGGTGGTCGTGATGTCGATCGAGAGCTGCGCGTGCGCGGCGAACGGCAACGCGGCCGCGCATAGCCACCCGAACCACCGATACATGAAGGACCGCAAGACTAGCGTTCGTGCCGGATATTTAGATTAAGGTCGCGAAACAGTGGAAAAAGTTCCGAGTCTGGCGGCGGCACGGGAAGCGGCGACGCGCTGCGGATGGCGCGCTCGATGGCCGCGTCGTAAGTGGGATTGCCGCTTCGCTTGGTCACGCTGATGTCGAGGACTTCGCCGCCGGGCAGTATCCGGATACGCACCTGCACTTCCGGATTCCCCGTGACAGTATCGGGCACATTCGCCCTGGCGCGGATTCTAGCCTGAATCTTGGCGCGCCAGCTGTCGATCTCGGATTGGCGTGCCGTGGCCGCGGCCTGGCGCGCCTTCTCCTGCTCCTGGCGCGCGCGCTCTTCCTCCGCGCGGCGCTTTTCCTCCTCGCGCTTCTTCTTCGCGGCTTCTTCCTGCTCGCGCTTCTTCTTCGCCGCCTCCTTCTCGCGCCTGTCCTGCTCGAGCTTCTCGCGCTTCTCCTTCTCGCGCTTCTCGCGCTCGAGCTTCTTCACGATCTGCGGATCGGGCTTGGGCGGCTCGGGCTTTTGCTCGGGTGGCTTCGGAGGTTCCGGCTTCGGAGGTTCCGGCTTGGGTGGCTCGGGCTTCGGCGGCTCGGGCTTGGGCGGCTCCGGTGCGGGCTCGACGGGCTTGGGCTCCGGCTTCGCGGCCGACGGCAGCTTCTGCCACAGCTCCGCTTCCACGGGAGCGGGCGGGCTGCTCTGCCACGTCACCCCGAACACGATCAGCGCGAAGAATGCCGCGTGCACCAGGACGGCGAGGAACACGGCGCGGATGCGCCCCGGCGACCTTTCCTGCTCGGGGATGTGGCGCGGCTCGGCCTTGCGCTTCACTGGCCGGGCCGGGCGAGCAGTCCGACGCGCTTCACCTGGTTCTGCTGCAGGAGGTCGAGCACCTTGAGCACTTCCTCGTAGCGCACGTTGCGATCGCCGGCGATCACGACCGCCTGGTCGGGATGCTCGCGCTGCGAAGTGCGCACGAAGTCGAGCAACTGCGATGGGTTCACGCGCACCTCGTCGGTCGACCGGTTGCGGTCGACGACGGCGAGCTCTCCGTCCAGGCGCACGCGCACCTCGAGGGGGGCCACCGCCGGCTGCAGGCGCGCGGCCGCCTGCGGCAGGTCGATCTGCCCCGGATTGATGAGCGGCGCGGCGACCATGAAGATGATCAGCAGCACGAGCATCACGTCGATGTACGGCACCACGTTCATCTCCGCGATCGAGCGGCGCGCGCGCCTCACGGCAGGCTCCGCGGACGTTGCACGACGGTGTCCGCGCCGTCGCGGTCGGGCAGGTGCGCCTGGCGCTGCAGGATGTTCTGCAGCTCCTCCATGAAGCTCTCGTAGCGTCCCGCGAGGCGATCCAGGTCGTGGGTGAAGCGGTTGTAGGCGATCACCGCCGGAATCGCGGCGAACAGGCCCATCGCGGTGGCGACCAGCGCCTCGGCGATTCCGGGCGCGACGTGCGCGAGCGTCGCCTGCGCGACATTGGACAGGCCGCGAAACGCGTTCATGATGCCCCACACGGTTCCGAAGAGGCCGATGTACGGGCTCACCGAACCCACGGTGGCGAGGAAATTCAGGTGCGATTCGAGCGCGTCCATCTCGCGCTGATACGTCGCCTTCATCGCGCGCCGCGTGCCGTCGAGGAGCGCCGAGATGTCCGAGCCGGGCCGCCCCTTGAGCTTCAGGAACTCGCGGAAGCCGGCCTCGAAGATGCGCTCGAGGCCCGAGGTCGCGTGCCGGCCGCTCGCCGCGCGCTGGTACATGCCCACCAGGTCGGAGCCGCCCCAGAACTCGCGCTCGAACTCCTCGGCCTGGCGGCGCGCGCGCCCGATCGCGAAGAGCTTCATGAAGATGTACGTCCACGAGAGCATCGACGCGAACGCGAGGATGCCCATCACCACCTTCACCACGATGCTCGCGTTGACGATCATCGCGACCACGGTGAGGTCGTGGCTGACGATCACAGGCTCGCCTCCATCTTGCGGCGCAGCGCGTCGGGTATTTCCGCGGGCTTGAAGCCCTCGGCGGTGAGGCTCGCGACGGTCACCCTCGCCTTCACCAGTACCTCGTCCTCGCGCCGCACCTCCTGCAGGAAGACGCAGCGCACCTTCCCGAGCGACTCGAGGCGAACGCTCACCGCGAGCGTATCGTCGAGCCGCGCCGCCTTCGCGAACTCGAGCGCCATCGATGTCACCACGAACAGCATGCCGTGGTTGCGCGCGAGCCCCTGGTGGTCGAAGCCGAGGTGGCGCAGCCACTCGGTGCGCGCGCGCTCGAGGAACTTGAAATATTCGCCGTGGTACACCACGCCGCCCGCGTCGGTGTTCTCGAAATACACGCGGACCGGAAACGAATAGACGAACAGCTCCGGCTGCATGGCGGGTTTCATCGCGATGCGGCTCACGTGAAGAGGTCCCCGCCTTGCGCCGACGGCGCGGGCGCGATGCCCAGATGGCGGTAGGCGAGCGCGGTGGCGATGCGCCCGCGTTGCGTGCGCTGCAGGTAACCCTGCTGGATGAGGAACGGCTCGAGCACATCCTCGATGGTGTCGCGCTCCTCGCCGATCGCCGCGGCGAGGTTTTCGACGCCGACCGGGCCGCCGCCGAATTTCTCGATCACCGCGCAGAGGAGCTTGCGATCCATGAGGTCGAGCCCGATGGCGTCGACGTCGAGCATGCGCAGCGCCGTGTCGGCGACCTGGGCCGTGACCTCGCCCGCCGCCTTCACCTCCGCGTAATCGCGCACGCGGCGCAGCAGCCGGTTGGCGATGCGCGGCGTGCCGCGCGAGCGGCGCGCGATCTCGAGCGCGCCCGCCGGCTCGATCGCGACCTCGAGCAGGCGCGCGGAGCGGTGCACGATCTGGGTGAGCTCCTCGGGCGAATAGAACTCCAGCCGCGCCACGATCCCGAAGCGATCGCGCAGCGGGTTCGTCAGCATGCCGGCGCGCGTGGTGGCGCCCACCAGCGTGAAGGGCGGCAGGTCGAGCTTCACCGAGCGCGCCGCCGGCCCCTCGCCGATCATGATGTCGATCTGGAAATCCTCGAGCGCCGGGTAGAGGATCTCCTCGACGACCGCGCTCAGGCGGTGGATCTCGTCGATGAAGAGCACGTCGTTCGGCTCGAGGTTGGTGAGGATCGCGGCGAGATCGCCGGCCCGCTCGAGCACCGGACCCGACGTCTGGCGCAGGTTCACGCCCATCTCTCGCGCAATGATATGTGCCAGCGTGGTCTTGCCCAGCCCGGGCGGCCCGAAGAGCAGCGCATGGTCGAGGGCCTCCTTGCGGTTGCGCGCCGCGGAGATGAAGATGCCGAGCTGCTCGCGGATCTTCGCCTGCCCGACGTACTCGGCGAGCTGGCGCGGGCGCAACGCCCGCTCGTCGCTCTCCTCCTGCGGCGAGGCGGGTCCACGGGCGATGAGGCGGTCGGCTTCGATCATGACTTTTCGATCACGTACGGGCGAGGTGCTTCAGCGCCTGGCGTATCGCGTCGGCGAGCTGCAGGTCCGCCGGCAGCTGCTTCACCGCCGCCTGCGCCTCGCGCTCATTGTAGCCAAGCCCGAGCAGCGCATTCAGCACGTCCGAGCTCGCCGCGCCGGCATCCGGCCGGGCGAGCGTCGGGATCGCCTTGGGCAGCTTGTCGCGCAGCTCCAGCACGAGGCGCTCGGCGGTCTTCTTGCCGATGCCGGGCACCTTCGTGAGCCGCGCGGCATCCTCCGAGGCCACGGCGGCGGACAGATCCTCGACCGACATGCCCGACAACACCGAGAGCGCGACCTTCGGCCCCACGCCGCTGATCTTGAGGAGCTGGCGGAACGCGGCGCGCTCCGCGGCGGTGAGGAAGCCGAACAGCAAATGGGCGTCCTCTCGCACGACCAGATGCGTGAGCAGCGTGACCTCCTCGCCGGTCCGCGGCAGGGGATAGAACGTGCTCATCGGCACGTCGATCTCGTAGCCGACGCCGCTGCACGAGACCACGATTTGCGGGAAGTTCTTCTCGACGAGGATTCCGGTGATGCGGGCGATCAAGCGATTCTCCCGGCGCGCACGCGGCGGCCCCGCGTCGGAATCGCGCCCAGCCCCATCCCGCCGTGCGCGTGGCAGATCGCGCATGCCAGCGCATCGGCGGCGTCCGCGCCGGGATGCGCGGGCAGGCGCAACAGCCGTTTCACCATCTCCTGCACCTGCTCCTTGCGGGCATGCCCCGCGCCGACGACGGCCTGCTTGACCTGCAGCGCGGTGTACTCCGAGACCGGCAGCCGCGCGACCACCGCCGCGCAGATCGCCGCCCCGCGCGCCTGCCCCAGGAGCAACGTCGATTGCGGGTTCACGTTGACGAACACCTTTTCGACCGCGACTTCCGCGGGGCGATGCGCGGCGATCACCTCGCCGAGCCCGGCGAGGATCGCTCCGAGCCGCTCGGAAAGCTCCGCCTCGGCGTCGGAGCGTATGCGTCCGCTCGCCACGTAGGCGAGGCTCGCGCCGTCCTTCTCGACGATGCCGTAGCCGGTGACCCCGAGGCCCGGATCGATGCCGAGGATGCGGATCGTCACTCGGCGACGGCCAGCTGCGCGTTGGTGTAGACCTCCTGCACGTCGTCGAGCGACTCGAGCGCGTCCAGGAGCTTCTGCATCTTCGCCGCCTCCTCGCCCGCCATGTCGGCCTCCGTGGTGGGCTTCATGGTCACCTCGGCGAGCTCGGCCTTGAAGCCGGCCTTCTCGAGCGCGGCCTTCACCGCGGTGAATTCGTGGGGCGCGGTGACGACTTCGAGCGAGCCGTCGTCGTTCGAGATCACGTCCTCGGCGCCGGCGTCGAGCGCGGCCTCCATCAGCCGGTTCTCGTCGGTGCCCGGCGCGTACAACAGCTGGCCGCAGTGCTTGAAGAGGAACGCCACGGCGCCCTCGCCCGCCAGGTTGCCGCCGTATTTCGTGAACGCATGGCGCACCTCGGCCACCGTGCGGGTGCGGTTGTCGGTGAGCGTGTCGACGATCACCGCGGCGCCGTTGATGCCGTAGCCCTCATAGCGGATCGATTCGTAATTCGCGCCGTCGAGGCCGCCCGTGCCGCGCTTGATCGCGCGCTCGATGTTGTCCTTCGGCATGTTGCTCGCGGTGGCCTTGTCGACCGCGAGACGCAGGCGCGGATTCATGTCCGGATCGGCCCCGCCCATCCGCGCGGCGACGGTGATTTCCTTGATGAGCCGGGTGAAGATCTTGCCGCGCTTCGCATCCTGGCGACCCTTGCGGTGCTGGATGTTGGCCCACTTGCTGTGTCCTGCCATATGGGTCTCGTGACACGCCGCGACTTGACGCGAGCGGTAAAACGTAATGGTAACATTCGCCTCCCGCCCTTCGATGTCTCGGCGGCCGGCGGCAAGGGGAGAAATTCACACGATGGCGAAGACCGGGGAGCGCAAGGCGCAGATCCTGCAGACCCTCGCGGCCATGCTCGAGAACCCGAAGGGCGAGCGCATCACGACGGCGCTGCTCGCCGCGCGGCTCGAGGTTTCGGAAGCCGCGCTGTATCGCCATTTCACCAGCAAGGCGCAGATGTTCGAGGGGCTCATCGAGTTCATCGAGCAGACGGTGTTCACGCTCGTGAACAAGATCCAGGCCGAGGAGAAGGACGCGTTGCGCCAGATCGAATCGACCATCGCGACGCTGCTCGGCTTCGCGCAGAAGAATCCGGGCATGACGCGCGTGCTCATCGGCGACGCGCTGGTGAACGAGGACGAGCGTTTGCAGACGCGCGTGAACCAGCTCATCGACCGCCTCGAGGCGAGCATCCGGCAAAGCGCTCGCATGGCGGTCACCGCCGGATCGCTTCCCGCCGACTGGGACGTGAACTCCTACGCCAACGCCGTGATCGCGTTCGTCATCGGGCGCTGGCACCAGTACGCCAAGAGCGGCTTCCGGCGCCCCCCGATGGAGGGCTGGCCGCAGCAGTGGCGGGTCTTCGGCGCGTGAGCGCGGCGCCGTGACCGGCGCGCCCCTGCCCGACCTTCGCAGCGAACGCCTCCACGTGCGGCTCGCGCGTCCCGGCATGCAGGCCGCGATGGCGCGCTTCCTGCGCGAAAACTTCGAGGGCCACCTGGACCGCTGGTCGCCGCCGGTGACACCCGCCTTCTTCACCGAGGAATTCTGGCGCCATCGCCTCGGGCTCGCCGTCGACGAATTCGTCGCCGGCCGCGCGGCGCGCTTCGTGCTGCAGCCGGCCGAGGCATCCGGCCCGGCCGCGCCCATCATCGGGACTTGCAACTACACCAACATCGTGCGCGGGCCGTTCCTCGCCTGCCAGCTCGGATACCAGATCGCGCGGTCGCACGAGGGCCGCGGCCTCATGGCCGAGGCGCTGCGCGCGGCGAACGATTACGTCTTCGCGACGATGCGCCTGCATCGCATCGCCGCGAGCTACCGCCCCGAGAACGAGCGCAGCGGGCGGCTGCTGGAAAAGCTCGGCTTCACGCGCGAGGGATTCGCCCGCGACTATCTCTTCATCGACGGCGCCTGGCGCGACCACGTGCTTACCGCGCTCCACAACCCGCGTTTCGATTCCGCCTGGATCGAGCCGGCCGGCTGAGCCTCAGTCGTCGCCCGTTTCGGCGGCCAACGCTTGCGCGCCGGCCGCCCCGCTCGCCGGATGGAAGTCGATGCGCGCGCTGATCGCGGCGAAGCGCTCGAACATCTCCTCGAGCGTCGCGCCGCCCAGGTTCACGACGCCGTAGCGGTAGCTGCCCAGCCATTTCAGCTCGCGCGCGAGGTCGGCGCCGCGCTTCGGATAGATCATCACGTGAGCATCGGGATCGAGCGCGCGCAGCCGCTCGATTTGCGCCGCGCCCGGCCAGCGCGACAGGCCCTCGCCGGCCAGATCGCGCAGCACGAAGCTCGCGGCGTGCCTCTGGCGGCCTTGGCCGCGGCTCAGTCGCGGCTCGTCTCCGCAGGCGAGCGCGATCATGGCGTCGAACGGCGAGAACCCGTCCACGCGCTCGAAGAGGTCGTAGAACTGCCCCGCGGCGCGCGGGTTCATCTCGATCACGCGAATGCGTCCATCGCCGGGGTCGACGCGCATCTCGATGTTGAACATGCCGTTCGCGAATCCGAGGCCCTCGACGAGCCGAATGGCGAGCGCATCGATCCGCGCCAGCGTCTTCGCATCCAGCCCGGACGGATATTGGAAGCGCATGAAGTGGTCGGTGCCCGGATACATGATCGAGTCCACCGTGCCCAGCATCGTCACCCGGCCGGCGCGCGCGAAACCGTTGGCCGTGACCTGGCGGCCCGCCGCGATCTGCTCGGCCACCATGCTGAGGGGATCCTCCACGAGGTCGGAGTGCGCGCGCATCACGTCGGCGAACGGCTTGACCAGCTTCGCGATGACGGCGCGCTCGAACCAGCCGAACCGCAGGTGGCGGCGCAGCTCGTCGAACGAGTCGACGCGCCGCGCGAGCACCGAGAACGCGGCCTTGGCCGGCTTCACGTAGAACGGATAGGGAAGGGGCACTTCTTCGCGCGAAAACCCGCGCCGCAGCAGGCCGAAGCGCACGTTGGCTTCGGGAGCGAGCCGCTCGAAGGCGCGCCGCGCGTAGTGCTTGTGCTGCACCGTCAGCACGGAGGCGATCGGCGCGTGGGGCAGTCCCAATCGCTGCGCGACGAGCGATGCGATGAACGGGCCGAATTGCTCATCGGACGTGACGACCGCATCGACCGGCTCATCCCGGTAGCGCCGCACGACGCGCTCGATGAACGCGAGCGCGTCGAAGGTGAACAGCCGCGCGTTGTCCGGGAAGCGGAAGAGGTCGAAGCCTTCGAAGAGGAAACGGCAATCGCCGTAGCGCGGGTCGCGCGCGGCGGCGTGGTCCCACTCGTCGGGGAAAAGGACGAGGACGCGCTTCACGCCAGGGTGTCGGCCCAGATGTTCCTCGCCCAGCTCATCGCGTAGACCCCTTCGGGCTCGTTCATCGCGGCGGAGACGCCGCCCGCGCCCGGCACGGTCTTCATGGTCCGCTCCTTCTCGTCGTACTTGTGGACCGACGCGACGTGGATCGCCATCTTGTCGGAGACCATGCTGTAACACGTGTTCACCAGGGTGGGCGACGCGTTCGGCGCCCTGCCGTTGAGCAGCGCGACCACCGCTTGCGCGCAAACCTTTCCCTGGCCGTTGGCCATCGTCGCGGACTTGGGCATCAGCGGCGCGATCTGCAGCGAGTCGCCCAGCACGTGGACGCCCTGCGCCGCTTTGGATTCGTACGTGAGCCAGTCGACCTCGCACCAGCGTCTGTTCGCTGTGATGAACGGCGCGGCGATGTTGCCGGCCTTCATCGGCGGCAGCACGTTCAGCACGTCGCCCTTCACGTCGGCGAACTCGAGCTTCACCACGCCGTCGCGCACGTCCACGTCGACCGCCTTGCTGTTGGGGCGATACTCGATGATGTCCTTGTAGAGATCGGACCACGCCTTCTTGAAGAGCGGGCCCTTCGAGATCACGTCGGCGTTGGCGTCGACGACCAGCACCTTCGACCTGGGCTTCGCGGCCTTGAAGTAGGCCGCGACCTGGCAGGCGCGCTCATAGGGGCCGGGCGGACAGCGGTACGGGGCCTCCGGAATCGCCACCACGAAAACGCCGCCGTCGGGCATCGCCTCGAGCCTGCGGCGTAGCGCGGCGGTTTGCGGCCCGGCCTTCCACGCGTGCAGCACGCTCGCCTGCGCGTCTGCCGAGGCCATCGCCGGCAGCGCCTCCCACATGAAATCCACGCCGGGCGAGACGATCACGCGGTCGAACGAGACCGGATCGCCGCGCGCGAGGCGGACCTGGCGGCGCTCGAGGTCGATGGCCGCCGCGCTGTCGCGCACGACGTGCACGCCATGCTTCTCGAGCCCCGAGTAGGCCACGGTGATATCGGCGAGCGTCTTGAATCCGCCGAGCACCATGTTGGAGATGGGGCACGAGACGAAGGCCTCGTTGGGCTCGACGAGCACCACGTCGATGGCCGGATCGAGCATCCGGATGTAGCGCGCCGCCGTCGCGCCGCCGTAGCCTCCGCCGACCACGACCACGCGAGCCTTGACCGGCGCGGGCGTGACCGACGCGCATCCCGCGAGCGACGCGGCGAGCGTCGCGCCGCCCGCCTTCAGGAATCGCCTGCGCTGCATGTCCATGGATTCCCCTACGGCGATTGGCGCGCGAACCACGCGGCCATCGCCGCGATCTCCGCGTCGTTGTAGCCCTTCGCGATCTGGTGCATCAGCGTCGCCTCGCGCTTGCCGTCGCGAAACGCCTTCATCTTGTCGACGATCGCATCCGCAGGCAGGCCGGCAAGCGCGGGCACCGCCGAGCCAGCGGCGGCGCGGCCCGCGGTCCCGTGGCACGGCGCGCAATTCATCGCCATCGCGCGCGTGCCCTCCTCGGTCAGATTGGGAGCGGCGAAGGCCGGCGGCGCGGAAGGCTGCTGCGCCAACGCCAGCGTGCAGAGGAGCGCCGCGGCAAGCGCGGGCGCGAAGCGCGATCGCATGGAAGCTCCTGCCTGGTGCAATCCGGTGGGCAAGCATAGCGCAGCGCAAAACAAAGCGCCCGCCGTGAGGCGGGCGCTATTGGCCGGCGTGCAAGCGCCGATCAGGTGGACTCGACCGGCTCCGGCGGTTGCGGCGCCGACTGGTGGATGTCCAGCAGCACCTGGCCGTTGGCGTCGGCATCGATCGTCACGCGCCCGCCATTGGACAGCTTGCCGAACAGCAGCTCGTCGGCGAGCGCGCGGCGGATCGTATCCTGGATGAGGCGCGCCATGGGGCGTGCGCCCATCTGCGGATCGAAGCCGTTCTTGGCGAGGAACTTCTTCAGGTTCTCGGTGAAGATCGCCTCGACCTTCTTCTCGGAGAGCTGGCCCTCGAGCTGCATGAGGAACTTGTCCACGACGCGCAGGATGATCTGCTCGTCGAGCGCCGAGAACGAGATCACCGCGTCCAGGCGGTTGCGGAACTCCGGCGTGAACATGCGCTTGATCTCGGCCATCTCGTCGCCGGCCTTGACCTGCGAGGTGAAGCCGATCGCGCTCTTCGAGAGGCCTTCGGCGCCCGCATTGGTCGTCATGATGACGCAGACGTTGCGGAAATCGGCCTTGCGGCCGTTGTTGTCCGTGAGCGTGCCGTGGTCCATCACCTGCAGCAGGATGTTGAAGATGTCCGGATGCGCCTTCTCGATCTCGTCGAGCAGCAGCACCGAGTACGGATGCTTGGTGATCGCTTCGGTGAGCAGCCCCCCCTGGTCGAAGCCCACGTAGCCGGGAGGCGCGCCGATGAGCCGCGATACCGCGTGGCGCTCCATGTACTCCGACATGTCGAAGCGGATCAGCTCCACGCCCATGATGAAGGCGAGCTGGCGAGCGACCTCGGTCTTGCCGACGCCGGTGGGCCCCGAGAACAGGAAGCAGCCGATCGGCTTCTGCGGGTTGCCCAGGCCGCTGCGCGCCATCTTGATGGCCGCGCTGAGCGCGTCGATCGCGCGATCCTGGCCGAACACCACGGCCTTCAGGTCGCGGTCGAGATTCTTGAGCGCGTTGCGATCGTCGGTGGACACGTTGCGCGCCGGGACCCGCGCGATCTTGGAGACGATCTCCTCGATCTCCGGCTTGCCGATCACCTTCTTCTGCTTCGATTTCGGCAGGATGCGCTGCAGCGCGCCCGCCTCGTCGATGACGTCGATCGCCTTGTCCGGCAGGTGGCGGTCGTTGATGTAGCGAGCCGACAGCTCGGCCGCGGTGGTGAGCGCGTTGGCCGTGTACTTGACGCCGTGGTGCAGCTCGAACCGCGACTTCAACCCGCGAAGGATCTCCACGGTCTCCTGGATCGACGGCTCGTTCACGTCCACCTTCTGGAAGCGCCGCGACAACGCGTGGTCCTTCTCGAAGATGCCGCGGAACTCGTTGTAGGTGGTCGCGCCGATGCACTTCAGCGCCCCCGTGGACAGCGCGGGCTTGAGCAGGTTGGACGCATCGAGCGTGCCGCCCGAGGCGCTGCCCGCCCCGATCAGCGTATGGATCTCGTCGATGAAGAGGATGGCGTTGGGATTGTCCACCAGCTGCTTGAGCACCGCCTTCAGGCGCTGCTCGAAATCGCCGCGGTACTTCGTGCCCGCCAGGAGCGCGCCCATGTCGAGGGCGTACACCTGGGCCTTCGACAGGATCTCGGGCACCTGGCCGTCGATGATGCGCTTGGCGAGCCCTTCGGCGATCGCCGTCTTGCCGACGCCCGCCTCGCCCACCAGGAGCGGGTTGTTCTTGCGGCGGCGGCAAAGGATCTGCACCACGCGCTCGAGCTCGGCCTCGCGGCCGATGAGCGGATCGATCTTGCCGTCGACGGCGAGCTGGTTGAGGTTCTGGGTGAAGCTCTCGAGCGCCCCGCCGGGTTGCGCTTCGGGCGTCTCGGCTTCGTTCTCGCCTTCCTCGCGCGAGCCGGGCGCCTGCGGCGCCTTGGTGATGCCGTGGGAAATGTAGTTCACCACGTCCAGGCGCGACACGCCCTGCTGGTGCAGGAAGTAGACGGCGTGCGAATCCTTCTCGCCGTAGATCGCCACGAGCACGTTGGCCCCGGTGACCTCCTTCTTGCCCGAGGACTGCACGTGCAGGATGGCGCGCTGGATGACGCGCTGGAAACCGAGCGTGGGCTGGGTGTCGACCTCGCCGGTGCCGGCCACCGTAGGCGTGTGCTGCATCACGAAGTCGGACAGGGCCTTCTTCAGCTCGTCGATTTTCGCGGCGCAAGCCTTCAGCACCTCGGAGGCCGAGGGGTTGTCGCAGAGCGCCAGCAGCAGATGCTCCACGGTGATGAACTCGTGGCGCTTCTGGCGGGCCTCTACGAAGGCCATGTGCAAACTGACTTCCAACTCCTGGGCGATCATGTTTCCTCCATCGCGCACTGCAGCGGATGCTGATGCTCGCGCGAGTATGCCGTTACCTGTTCCACCTTGCTCGAGGCCACGTCCTTCGGATAGATCCCGCACACGCCCCGGCCCTCGGTATGAACTTTGAGCATGATCTGGGTAGCCCGTTCCCGCGGCAGCGCGAAGAACAACTGCAGCACCTCGACCACGAATTCCATCGGCGTGTAATCGTCGTTGTACATCACGACCTGGAACATCGGCGGCGGCTTGACCTGCGTCTCGCTCGGTTTGATGAGCGTCGAGCCGTCGGATTTATCGGCCATGGCAGCGCGGGCGGGAGGACGTTCGGAATCGCTCTCGACCTCCCCTCTGGATGGAACGCATCTTTCCCTAATATGGTCGACCGGCCGCAGTTTTTCAAGACCCTTCAAGCGCTTGGCGGCGCCGATGGAGGCGCGCCGGGGGGCTTGACGCGCCCGGCCGCATGCTATTGACACTCCCTAATACTGCGCGTAGAAAGCGCGTTGGAGTTTGGCGTCAAGGATTCTGCATCGCCTTTTACCGACGAGCGGGGCCTCGATCCGAACAATGTGCGGGACTCCACCCGTTTAACAAGAGGCAAGCAAGCGCATGGCAACCGGAACTGTGAAGTGGTTCAATGACGCGAAAGGGTACGGATTCATCACGCCGGACGACGGCAGCGAAGACCTCTTCGCGCATTTCTCCGCGATCCAGATGCAGGGCTTCAAGACCCTGAAGGAAGGCCAGAAGGTCTCCTTCGACGTGACGCAGGGCCCGAAGGGCAAGCAGGCGTCCAACATCCAAGCGGCATAAGAAGAACGGCACTTACAGGGAGCCGTATTCAGCACCAAAAAGCCCCCGCGGCGAAGGTCGCAGGGGCTTTTTTCATGGCGCCGCGCTAGGCGGCCATCCTCTTGCGCAGCTCGTGGTTCACCGCGTCCATGAATTCCTCGGTCGTGAGGAACGGATGGTCGGGCCGGATCAGGATCGCGAGGTCCTTGGTCATCTTTCCCGACTCCACGGTGTCCACGCACACCTTCTCGAGCGCCTGCGCGAACTTCACGACGTCGGGCGTGCCGTCCATCTTGCCGCGGTACACGAGCCCGCGCGTCCACGCGTAGATCGATGCGATCGGATTGGTCGACGTGGGCTTGCCCTGCTGGTGCAGGCGATAGTGGCGCGTCACCGTCCCGTGCGCCGCCTCCGCCTCCACCGTCTTGCCGTCCGGCGTGGTGAGCACCGAGGTCATGAGGCCCAGCGATCCGTAGCCCTGCGCGACGGTGTCCGATTGGACGTCGCCGTCGTAGTTCTTGCAGGCCCACAAGTAGCCGCCGTTCCACTTCAGGTTCGAGGCCACCATGTCGTCGATGAGGCGGTGCTCGTAGGTGAGGCCGGCGGCCTCGAAGCGTGAGCGGAACTCGGCGTCGTACACCTCCTGGAAGATGTTCTTGAAGCGCCCGTCGTAGATCTTGAGGATGGTGTTCTTGCTCGACAGGTACACCGGATACTTGCGATCGAGCGCGTAATGGAAGCACGCCTGCGCGAAGCCGCGGATCGAGGCGTCGAGGTTGTACATCGCCATGGCGATGCCCGCGCCGGGCGCCTGGAAGACCTCGCGCTCGATCGGCGCGCCGCCGTCCTTCGGCGTGAACGTCATGCGCAGCGTCCCGGGCCCGTCGAACTTGATGTCGGTCGCGCGGTACTGGTCGCCGAAGCCGTGTCGCGCCACCACCACCGGCTTGTTCCAGTGCGGCACGATGCGCGGCACGTTCTGGCAGATGATCGGCTCGCGAAAGATGGTTCCGTCGAGGATGTTGCGGATCGTCCCGTTGGGACTCTTCCACATCTGCTTCAGGCCGAATTCCTTCACGCGCGCCTCGTCGGGCGTGATGGTCGCGCACTTCACGGCCACGCCGTACTTCTTCGTCGCGTTGGCCGAATCGATCGTCACCTGGTCGTTGGTCGCGTCGCGATGCTCGACACCGAGGTCGTAATACTTCAGGTCGATGTCGAGGTACGGCAGGATGAGCTCCTCGCGGATCTTCTGCCAGATGATGCGGGTCATCTCGTCGCCGTCCATCTCGACGACGGGATTCCTGACCTTGATCTTGTTCATCACTCGCGGCCTCCCTCGCGCGCGTTTCAGCGGGACAATCGAAAATTATAGCAAAGCGATCTTCCCCGACCCGACCCATGCCGCGTCTGATCCTGCTCAACAAGCCGTTCGGCGTGCTCTGCCAGTTCACCGGCGAGCCGGGACGCGCCACGCTCGCCGGGATGGTGCCGGTGAAGGGCGTGTATCCGGCCGGCCGCCTCGACGCCGACAGCGAGGGGCTGGTCGTGCTCACCGACGACGGCGCGCTTCAGGGGCGGATCGCCGATCCGCGCCACAAGCTCGAGAAAGGCTATTGGGTGCAGGTGGAAGGCGCCCCGACCGATGCCGACCTGGGCGCGCTGCGCCACGGCATGACGCTCGCCGACGGCCCGACGCGGCCCGCGAGGGCGCGGCTCATCGAGGAGCCGGCGCAGCTCTGGGAGCGGCAGCCCGCGATTCGCGTGCGCCGCGCCATCCCCACCGCCTGGATCGAGGTCTTCCTGAGCGAAGGGCGCAATCGCCAGGTCCGCCGGATGACGGCCGCCGCCGGGTTTCCGACGCTTCGCCTGATCCGTTTTCGCGTCGGCCCATGGGCCCTGGAGGGCCTCGCGCCGGGCGCCTGGCGGGAGGGCCTCCCCGAAGCCCTGTCGTCCTTGCCGGAGAGCAAAACGCGGTCAGGTCAACCCCGGTATAATGCGCGGCGTTAAAGACGGCGACGAGGCTGATTTCAGCGCAGTCGACGACCCAACCTTGTCCAACATAACTCTAGGAATACTTTCCAGCACAGTGGGATCCGAAGCTTGGAATTCACGTGACTTGAAGTCGCGGC
>JADMIO011406768.1_pt1 | contig 52555 bp, 37 predicted proteins | sample 8958161 | NCBI WGS metagenome assembly JADMIO01 (sample SAMN16585339, study PRJNA669376) | soil metagenome | isolation source: Crop rotation soil | place: USA: Cullars Rotation, Alabama | collected 2011
CCGCCGCATTTGCCGGGGACAACCAGGCAAGTTTGTTGATTCCGAGTTTGGGCGCCTCGGGCGCGATTTCCGGCGTGCTCGGCGGCTACCTGCTTCTATTCCCGAAGCGACGCGTGGTGGTGATGATCTCGTGGTTTTTCACTCCCATGCCGGCTTTCGTTGCGATCGGACTTTGGTTTGTCTTTCAGCTAATTAGCGGTCTCGGTATGCTTGGCAGCGGATCAAAGGCAGGCGGTGTGGCCTATGCCGCGCACATCGGCGGTTTCATTGCCGGGCTTGCTTTGATTAAAATATTTGAGATTGGAAGAGGAAGCGCGGGTCCGACTATCCCGCCGCGAGTTGACGCATGGTAGCGCCGCAAAAAGATCTCGCATCGCCCAACCAGCAGGGCCTCGACATTCGCGCGACGCCACGCGAAGAGATGAAGCTCTATCCGCTCGACACGTTTGCGTACGAGTTTCCCGGAAAAGAAATCAAAATCAATTTTGAAATCCCTGAGTTCACTTGTGTCTGCCCGTTTTCGGATTTTCCGGACTTTGCCACGATTCGCCTCGAGTACGTGCCCAACCAACGCTGCATCGAGCTAAAAAGTCTGAAGCTTTACATCAACTCGTTTCGCGACATTAAGGTTTTCCACGAGCACGTCATCAACATGGTCCTCGAAGATTTTGTGAACGCATGCGATCCCCTCAGCGTAGAGATTGCAGGCGACTTTAACGTGCGCGGAAACATCAAAACCACCGTGCGCGCGAGTTATCGCAAATCTGAAGGCAGCAAATAGTCCGCAGTGCTCACCACCATCACCATCGGTCTCGCAGTTTTCTTCGCCGCGCTGGCTTTCTTGTACATCGCTCGCAGAGTTTTCCGTATCGCACTCAAAATCGCTTTGGCGCTTGCCCTGGTTTTCGTTTTGCTCGGTGGGGCAACCGTGGGCTGGTGGCAGGGATGGTTCTCGTCATCGACGTCGGCGCGGCGGCCGCCGGCGCAAACGAATCAACGAACTAACTCCAACCGTCGGCCGGCAAGATGACGCGCCACAGACGGAATCGCGCCTTCGGCGCAGCACAGCGCGGCTTTGGCTTACCGATGCTCGCGGTCTTCCTTTTTTCGCGTGAGGCCCAGTCTCACGCGTATTGCTTTAAGCAATTTTACCGGTAAGCCAAAGGCTTGCCGCACTGCACCGCGGCTGAGCGCCGCAGAGAGAACCATGGGTATGCAAATCGAACGATGGGCCAATGATAAGACACCTGATGCGAGCGACTTGAAACGGCAGATGCAAAGCGAAGGCTACAGTGTCTTTCAGTGGAGTGATGCGCCGGGCACCAGGTACGGTCCGCATGCGCACGCTGAGGACCAATCGCACTGGATTCTGAGCGGTGAGCTCGAACTAACTGTGGGCCATGAAACTTACCGGCTCCGCGCGGGCGACCGTGACTTTCTTCCGGCGAACACAATTCACTCGGCATCAGTCCCGGGGCGAGCGGCGGTCGTGTACATCATCGGAGCCAAATACTAAGAATGACAAGCCGAACATTCTCACTTCATTGCTTTCTGTGGTTGGCCTTGACGAGTCTGGTTCTGGCTGGATGTAAGAACGGCCCGGCGCCGCAAACAAATTCGTCCCCGCCGGCGAACACTGCAACCGCAACGCCCGCGACGGTTGAGAAACGCGCGTTGTCGGGAAAGGTCGACAGTGTTTCGCTTTATCCGGTGCCTAATAATCCTCAGAACCTGGCGATTTCGGTCGTGGTCTCAGTCAGCAACTCAGGTCCGGCCACTCACGCGGTGGAATGGACGCTCGCAGTGAATACTCCCGGCAGTCGCGATCTCAGAGGTATACAACCCGTTCACGTGAACGGCGTAGTGGCCATGCCCGGAACTGGCCAGCGAGTCGATCTCGACAAGGAAGATCTGATGATCAAGAGTAAAGACACTGAGATCGCAAAGAGTGCAACGCTAACGGGAATTCTCACATTTGTTCTGCCAAAACTTTCGGCCGCGAATCTCTCGAACAATAACAGCAGCCTTTTGATCAACTTCAAAGACAGCCAGGGCAACTCTTATCAATCAGGCCGCGCTATGATCGGCGCGAAGCGTTAGGTGGGCGACGACAGGGTGGCAGCCTGTCGGGCGACGACAAGCTGGCAGCTTGTCGTACAATAACTCCGTTAATGGATACGCAGTATCAACTGATCAGCACGGCCGAAGACTTACGCCGCGCGGTGGAAGACCTCGCCAGCCGGCAAGTAATCGGGCTCGACACGGAAACCACCGACCTTGATCCGCATCTGGCGCGGCTCCGCCTGATCCAACTCTCCACGCCCGAAGGGGTCTTTGTCATCGATCTCGATAAGTTTGCCGATCGGGATCTCTCACACGCCGAAGACTTCGCTTCACTGCGCCGGCTGTTCGCCGCCGCACGTCCCATCAAAATCGCGCACAACGCAAAGTTCGACGCGAAATTCATCAAGTACAACTTCGGCGTCGACATCGGCGGCTTGTTCGACACGCTTTTGGCCAGCCAGCTCGTGTCAGCCGGTGACATCGAAGAGCGCCACGGTCTGGAAGCCATTGCCGGCCGGTACTTGAACGAAGCTGTCGACAAGACTGAACGTCTCAGCAATTGGGAGTTCGAACTGTCGGAAGCGCAGTTGCAGTACGCAGCCCGCGACGCCGCGGTGCTCATCCCGCTGCGCGAAAAGTTGGTGGAAAGAATCAAGTCAAACGATCTGATCGACGTCGCCAAACTGGAATTTGATTGCGTGATGCCGGTAGTGGATCTTGAGCTGGCCGGCTTTTTCATGGACAAGCAGCGCTGGCTGGAACAATTGGCAATCGTGGAAGAAAGACGCGCCGAAGTCGCCAATGAATTGCAGGAGATGCTGGGCGAAGGGGCCGCGCAGGCTTCTTTGTTCGGCCCACCGCGCGCCAACATCAATCTTGATTCGCAACAGCAAGTGACTGAGGCGCTCAGCCGTCTCGGCGTTCCACTTCCCGACTCGACACGTAACTGGAAGTTGCAGCCCTTGGCCGTCCAGTATCCAGTGGTCGCAAAACTGCTCGAGTACCGCACGATGCAGAAGGCTTTGACCAGTTACGGTCAGAACATGATCGAGTTCATCAGTCCGAAGACTGGCCGGCTGCATGCGGACTTTCGTCAGATTGGCGCGCCCACCGGCCGGTTCGCGTGTACCAACCCAAATATTCAACAGGTGCCCCATGCAGTTGAATATCGTCGTTGCTTCATGGGCCATCCTGACAATCGCAGTCTGATCATCGCCGACTACTCGCAAATCGAGTTGCGTATTCTCGCTGAGTTCTCAGGCGATGAAGCTTTTATCAATGCTTTCAAGTCCGGTGCGGACCTGCACAGCGTCACAGCCGCTCAGGTATTCGGTGTCGCGGCCGGCCAGGTTAGTAAAGAGCAACGCGACTTTGCGAAGCGCCTCAACTTCGGCGTGGTCTACGGCATCGGCGCGCAACGGTTCTCGATAATGACGGGAATGGGCTTGGCCGACGCTGAAAATGTTTTGCGTCGTTACTTTGCGACTTATCGCCGGCTCGACACCTATTTGCGAGAGTCAGCCAACCGTGCGGTCGAAGAGAAAGAGGCGCGTACATTGTCGGGTCGCCTGGTGCGTTTCAATTTTGATCCATCGGATCGGCAACAGATTTCGATGACGCAGCGTAACGGCAAGAACGCGCCCATCCAGGGGACCAGCGCCGACATCCTGAAACGCGCGCTGCGGCTCTTGAATGACGAGCTGCAACAAACCTCTGCCAAAATCGTAAACATCATTCACGACGAAATCGTGGTCGAGGTTGATCAAGACGAAGCGAAAGACGTCGCGGCCAAAGTCGAGCGCGCCATGTGCGCCGCCGGCGAAGAGTATCTGCACACTGTCCCGGTCAAAGTCGAAACACAGATCGCGGCCGAGTGGACTAAATAGCGTGCAGAGACTGGAGTCTGTTGCGCCTCGTCCGATTCACAGACTAAAGTCTGTGCCACTTAAATGCTGATCGATTCATTCGCACCAAACCCGGATGCGGTAGAGATTCACCGCATCGATATTCATGCCTCTCCTCAAACTGTTTACCATGCGCTGTGGACCGCGGACCTGGGCGATTCGTTCGTCATCAAGTTGCTGATGGGACTGCGCTCGATCCCGGAATTTGCCGCGAGTGGCTTTCGCTCAAAGCCGCGCAATCGAAAGGTCACCTTAGAAACGATCATCGAATCCGGATTTGGACTGCTGGCGGAAAAGCAGAATGAAGAAATCGTGATCGGTATTACCGGACGCTTCTGGCGGCCGACAGGTAATCTTTCGCCATTCAACCGTGCGGATTTTGATCGCCCGGTGCCGTCCGGAATGGCCAGAGGCGTATGGAACTTCAGCCTGGTCGGGAAAAGCAACGGACAAACGACTCTGGGCACCGAAACTCGAGTTATCTGCGGAGATCCGGCTAGCCGTCGTAAGTTTCGTCTTTATTGGCTCTTGGTGCGGCCTTTTAGCGGACTCATTCGTCTATTAATGCTAAGAAAAGTGCGAAAAAGCGCAGAGGCAGGCCAGCCCGAGGGCACAGGGCTGCCCGCTCATCCTGTCATATAATCCGTCGCCTGAAGCGACTAATTCACTGAAACACGGCGCTAATCCGTGAAGATGGATTCGATGGACATCGCGGAGCTGAAACATGAACTGGAAAAGCTCCACAGCGCCAGTTTCGGCTGGGCCTTGAATTGTTGTCACCGCGACCACGCCGAGGCCGAAGAAGTTTTGCAGACAGTTTATTTGAAGATCTTTGAAGGCAAGGCCCGGTATCGCGGCGAGGCAAGTTTGAAAACGTGGCTGTTCGCAGTGATTCGCAAGACTGCTATCGGCGAGTATCGGAAGCGGGTGCTGCGCAATCTCGTCTTTCCTGGAGGCTCCGAAAAGCCGATTGACGGACCCGCGGTGATGGACGCCCCGGCTGTGGTTTTTGAAAAGTCAGAGACGCAAAAACTTTTTCGCGTCGGTTTGACAAAGTTGCCGCCTCGACAGCGCGAGGCGCTGCACCTGGTCTTTTACCAGGACCTGAGTTTGCGCGAGGCCGCCGACGTGATGGGGATTTCGATTGGCAGCGCGCGGCAACATTACGAGCGCGGCAAGAAACATTTACGAGAGTGGTTGACGGAAACGGATGTTGAATATGGAATCGGATTTGGAAGAAAAGAAAATCCAGGCGCTGTTTAGCGAATTGCGCACAGCTGACGAACAGGCCGTGCCTCACTTCGGGCGCGTCTGGAACCGTGCGCAGTCATCGCCGCGCCGCCAGCGCATATTCAATCCGGTGTTTGTGGCCGCGGCAGTGGTGTTGGTGTTTGGCGTTGTTTCGTTGGCCGTGTGGTCACGCATGTCGTCGCCGGCGAAAACGATTCAGGCCGGCGTGACAACGCCACCTGCGAATCCCAATACGCCGCCGGCCCCGGTTGTCGTGGCCACCATAAGGAAGCGAGACGTTGCCCAGCCGCCGTCCAACCCAAGAGTCAAACGATCGCGAACGTTGAAGTTTGCGGAACAGGAAACTGCGCTGGCGAAAGCGGACGAGAAACTCACTCGCGAGGCGAAGGCAATCACCAACTGGGAATCGCCGACATCCACACTCTTAACGTCGTCGAGTGACGAAATATTTTCTTCGCTGCCACAACTGAACAAGAGCGCCAGCGATTTGAAATCATTCTTGCCCAGCCGCTCTAATTAGCAGGAGGAATCCATGAGGAAGAAAATCGCATTGATGATTCTGGCGGGCGTCTTTGCCCTGGCCGGCGCCGCATTGGTGCAGGCCCAGGAACAGCCGCCTCAACAACCGGGGCCGCCATCTCAGCAGCCGCAACCGCCGGATCATCCGCGCGATCCACTGGGCGATTCGATGTTCCCGCCGGAATTGATCATGCAACATCAGCGCGAGCTCGCTCTGACTGATGAGCAGAAAAGTTTCATGCGAGGCGAAATTAATAAGACCAGCTCACGCTTTAATGAACTGCAATGGCAACTCGAGGATTCCATGGAAGCGCTGGGGGCGACGATGAAAGGCGATACCGTCGACGAGCAGGTAGCGCTGGCTGAACTCGACAAAGTTCTCGAGAACGAGCGGCAGATCAAACGTCTCCACATGGAACTAGCGATCCGGCTTAAGAACAAGCTCACGCCGGAACAGCAGCTGAAGCTTCGGGGGATGCGCCGTGGTCCGGGTATGAATGATGGACCGGAGCGCGGACCCGGCCGCGGCCCGGGAATGGGACCCGGACGCCGACCGGGAGGACCCGGACCTGGACCTGGTGGACTAGGCAGACCAAATGGTCCGCGACCCGGCGGCCCTGGTGGTCCCGGCGGTGGCCCAGGTGATCCACCAAGACCGTAATCCGAAAAAACGTTCACTAAGAAGACGGGCCTGCGAGAACGAAACTCTCGCAGGCCCTTTTTGTATCGAAGGGGAACCTAGGTTTGCTTCTGTCGGTTCCAGATCAAGTAAGCGGGAATTCCCGCGATGACCAGCAGATATCCGATGCCCGAAGTCGCCGGAGTCAGATATGCCAGATCGACCACTAACAAAAGGGCCAGCAGAATGTAAATGACCGGCACTAGGGGATAGCCAATGGTGCGGTACGGTCGTTCCAGCTCCGGCGCTTTCTTTCGCATAACAAAAACCGCGCCCACCATCAAACCGTAGAAGACCAAGTCCGCCGAGATCACATAATCAAGTAGCTGACTGTAAACATTTCCGTACTTGAACTCGCCGGGGTGTGCGCCCGCGGTCACTGTGCGCGGCAAAGTAAGCAGACAAGTCCAGATGCCCTGGGCCATCAACGCGACCACTGGCACATGTCGCCGATTAAGCTTGCCGACACTCTTAAAGAAAAGGCCGTCACGCGCCATCGCGTAGTAAATGCGCGCGCCCGCCAGAATCAATCCGTTGTTGCATCCGAATGTCGAGATCATGATGGCAATAGCCATCAACACCAGCCCCGGCCGCCCCAGCGTGACTCTCATGGTTTCAGTTGCCACTGTGTTCGGAGCCACGCGCAGACCGGGGAAAGCCCCCAGCGGCAACGTCACCACGTACGCCAGATTGGCAAGCAGATAGAGCAGGACAACTGCGCCGCAACCAATGAAGAGTGCGCGTGGCAGATTGCGGCCAGGCTCGCGAATCTCGCTGCCGGTGAAAGTAACGTTGTTCCAGGCTGACTGTGCGAACAGCGGCCCGACCATAGCGAGTCCGACCAACATGAGCAGCCACAGCCAGCTTGTGGTTTGCACACCGGGTTGGGCCAGGCTTGGGTTCCAGCCCGGATTGGTCCAGGGGTTCCACCAACTCGAGGCATAAAGCGCGCTCGCGGAATTCCGTCCCAGCAGCAAGCCGACGACGATCAATCCGAGTAGCGCCGCCGTTTTGGTGAACGTGAATGTGTTTTGAATCAGCGTTCCCGTTTTCAATCCCCGCGTGTTGGTAAACGTGAGGATCAGAATCAGCAGGATGGCTACGAGCTGTTGGGTTGAAAGCGTAAGCGCGTAGCTTCCCAAATGAATTGGCGGAATCAGGTAAATGCTTTCCGAAACTGCCGGTGTCAGCACACCCATGAAGATCGCAAACGCCACTGCGACCGCGGCGATCGTTCCGGTCTGCACCACAAAGAAAAGCGTCCAGCCAAAAAGAAACCCAACTGACTTGCCATAGGCTTCGCGCAGGAAAACATACTGACCGCCCGCACGCGGCATCATCGCGGCAAGCTCAGCACAGCAGAGTGCGCCGGTGATCGTTAGCACTCCGGCAATTCCCCATGCCGCAAGCAACCACCCGGGCGAACCGACGAGCGTCATCGACTTCGCTGAAACAATAAAGATGCCTGATCCGATCATGGAGCCAATCACGATCATCGTCGCGTCGAGCAGGCTCAGACTTCGAACCAGGCTTTCAGTCTTTTCAGTATCTGCAGTGTTGGGGGAACTCATCCGTGCATCTCCTGCGGCGAGCGTTGCCAGAAAGAACGCGCGGACAATATGCCAGTCACCGGATTTCGTCAACGGTTCAGTAGCACGCGCATCTTGCGCGTGACTTCACGGGCGGGGACGCCCGTGCCACCTTGTAAACTTCTGCAACGAATTGTATGTCTCGGGCGTGATATTGCTCGCGGCTGCGATGGCCACTTGTGAGATCGTCGCCGAATCACAGCGTGTTATACTTCGCACGGAATGGCTGAGTTTATTTGTCGTTTAGGGACACCCGCGGGTGACATTGTCACGCGAATCGTCGAAGCCTCGGCGGTTCACGAAGCACGCGCGCGGCTCGAGCGCGAAGGCTTCAAAGTCTTCAATATCACACCACCGAAAGCCGAAGGTGTGAGCAGTCTCACCAAGCTCGGCGGCTCGGGCGGGCGCGCCAAGGTAAAAGCCAACGACTTCCTGCTTTTCAATCAGCAGCTCGCGGCGCTGTTGCGCGCGGGTATTCCGATTCTCCAGGCGATCACTATGTTGCGCCGCCGCGCCACTTCGGTGCGTTTGCGCGCGGTGCTGGAAGAAGTCGAAGAAGGCATTCGTGGCGGCGCGGCGCTTTCACAGGCATTTGCGGCGCAGGGCTCAATCTTTCCGCGTATTTACACTGCTTCGATTCTCGCCGGCGAACGCTCGGGTGCGCTGGACGAGGTGCTTTCGCGCTACGTCACCTACATGAGGCGCTCAGTCGGTCTGCGTCGCAAGATACGCGGCGCGCTGGCTTACCCGATGTTCCTGCTGGCGGCTTCGCTTGGCATGGTGATATTCCTCGTAATCTACGTTGTGCCGCGCATGTCGGAATTGTTTGCCGGCTTTGGCGGTAACCTGCCACTCGTCACGCAGATAGTCCTGGGAATTTCTCACTGGCTGACCGGAAATATTTTTTGGCTGGCGCCGTTGCTTATCGTCAGCGCGATCGCGATCGGAATCTGGTCCCGAACACCGCCCGGGCGTCTGACGATTGATCGCTGGAAATTGAGAATTCCTCTCGCGGGAAAATTGCTGGTCCAGCTTTCCGTCGCGCAATCAGCGCGGTCTCTGGCCACGCTGCTGGCCGGCGGTATTACCCTGGTTGAGTCCTGGGAGATTGCGGCTGAGTCGATTACCAATCTCGAGCTACGCCGTCGCAGCTCGGCGATTCTGCCTCTGATTCGTGAAGGCAGGTCGTTCACTGAAAGCCTGGAAACCGCCGAATGGCTGCCGGCGCTGGCCCTCGACATGATTGGAATTGGCGAGCGTTCCGGCAGTCTGCGCGAGATGCTCGACGAAGTCGCCACCTTCTATGACGCTGAGGGAGAAGTAAAATTAGAGCAGTTGACGACCACGCTTGAGCCTGCGATCCTTGTGCTGATGGGTGGAATCGTCGTGGTGATTCTCCTCGCGATTTACCTGCCTATCATTGAATCGATTTCCGGCGGCCCGATGATGAAGCACTAATAACGACAAGCTTAAGCTGTCGAACAGAGGCAAACTGAAGTTTGCCTGACCTATGAAGCAATTCACCGAAGATCAAGCCGATAAGACAGCGACCGACGCCGTCGCTTTGTCTCAGGCCAACGACCTTCCGCAAGCGGCCGATCCGCCGGAGGTCCGTCAGGCCAAAGAGCTCGCCAGTCGATACCGGCTGCCGTACGTCAACCTGCTGCCACAGGACGGAGAATCTCCGATTGACTATGCTTTACTCGGCGAAATCCCGGTCGACTTGATGGTGCGCAACCAGTTCGTGCCCTTGCGGCGCGAAAATGGGCGGCTGCACATCGCCATGGCCGATCCGACCGACCTCGATCGGTTGGACGATCTTGCCAGCGCTTTGCGCGCGCGACTGGTGCCATCGGTAGCCACGGCCGGCGCTATCGACGTAGTGCTGCGCAAAGGCGACGCGACGCAGCGCGTCTTGCAGGAAGCGGCTTCGGGCTTTCGCATCTCGCTGGTGCGCGAGACTGAGACGGGTGAAGAAGTTCTCGATCTCGATCGGCTCGCTACCGACAGCGACATGTCGCCGATCATCAAGCTGGTCGACACCATTATTTACAACGCCATGGAGTCGCGCGCGTCCGATATTCACATCGAGACACGCGACACCGAGGTGCAGGTCAAGTACCGTATCGACGGCGCGCTTTACGCCAAGGTCGATCCCATCGATCTCGCTTTTCATCAAACACTGATTTCACGCATCAAGGTCATGTCGGAACTCGACATTGCCGAACGCCGCGTGCCCCAGGACGGACGTTTTCGAGTTCGCTACAAAGGCCGCAATGTCGACTTTCGTGTTTCGATCATGCCGACCGTGCATGGCGAAGACGCGGTGATCCGTATCCTAGACAAAGAACAGATCAATGAAGAGTTTCGCAACCTCGATCTGAATGTGGTCGGATTTGATCCCGAAGACCTGCGTAAGTTCCGTCGTTATATCGCGGAACCCTACGGCATGGTGCTGGTGACGGGGCCGACAGGCTCGGGTAAAACGACGACCTTGTATGCGGCGCTTAATGAAATCCGAAACGAAGAAGACAAGATCATCACGATCGAAGATCCGGTCGAATACCAGCTCCACGGGATCACGCAGATTCCGGTAAATGAAAAGAAGGGACTTACCTTCGCGCGCGGCTTGCGTTCGATTCTGCGTCACGATCCCGACAAGATAATGGTCGGCGAAATTCGCGACGAAGATACTGCCCAGATTGCCATTCAATCCGCCCTGACCGGACACCTGGTGTTCACCACCGTCCACGCGAACAACGTAATCGACGTGATTGGCCGGTTTCTCAACATGGGAGTCGAGCCGTACAACTTTGTTTCTTCCCTGAATTGTGTACTTGCCCAGAGGCTGGTTCGCGTCCTTTGCACTATCTGCCGCAGGCCTTTTCGACCCACCGACCTCGAGTTGCTGGAATCCGGGCTAAGGCCCGAAGAGCACCAGGGGAGCGTATTTTACAGCAATGCCGGCTGTGACACCTGTAACCACACCGGGTACCGTGGAAGAACAGCTATTCACGAATTGCTCGATTTGAGCGATAATATCCGCGAGATGATTGTCGAGCGCCGGCCCGGCTCAGAGGTGCGGCGCGCGGCAGAAGCCGAGGGGCTAACCAGCCTTCGGGAATCGGCTTTGAAAAAGGTCTTTGCGGGTGTCTCAACCCTGCATGAAATCAACCGCGTAACGTTTGTCGAGGAAATAAATCTCGCCGGCCAGCGATAATGGCCACCTCAGTCTTAGCCCGACCCCCCGCTTAAAATAGGCATGTTTTTCTGATAGACTGCGCGCAGTTTGCGCATTGCGGAACCGACCAAGCCTCGGTCGCGTGTAACGAGCAGTGAACTCCGGCTTCGCTGCATCAAACAGAAGCCAATCGCCGAAAGGTATTACTTATGAAACTGCCGAATCGTTGGAATCCAATTGTGTCGCTGGTCATCGTGCTGTGCCTGCTGGCCGTGCCGATGTCCGCCTTCGCCAAGAAAGGCCGGAATCATTTCAGCCGTGGCCTGGAGTTCGAGAAGGCGCAGAAATGGGAGCAAGCCGCCCAGGAGTTTACCCTGGCGCTGGCCCAGGACCCTTCCAACACGGATTTTCAGCTCCATTACCGGCGAGCGATCTTCAATGCTTCGCAGATGTTCATGCAGCAGGGGCGAGCGTTGGCCGAGCAGCGCGATTACGTAGGGGCCTACAACGCCTTTCGGCAAGCATTCGGTTACGATCCGGTGAACCAGCTCGCCGTATCTGAAATGGAACGCATGCTGCGTTTACAGGACGTTAAGAACGGCGCGACACGGTCTCCGGACGGCAGCACCTCTTCGTCCGACGGTAACGGCGGCACGCCGGCTTCACCCTCGAACGTAAAAACTCCTGAGGATGTGCAACCGGCGCGGCCCGAACAGGTGCGCGTGGTTAATTACAATGGCGATCTGAAACACTACATCCGCACACTGGCTGAGCAGTTGGGTCTAAACGTTATTTTTGATAAGCAATCGTTCGCACAGCCGCGCAACCTGGAAATTAACCTGACTCAGCCGACGACCACGGCCAAGGCGCTCGATTTTATTTTTCTGCAGGAAGGCTTGTTCTTCCAGAAGCTCGATCGCCACACGATTCTGGTGGCCGAGCAGGCGCGCCGGCCGCAATACCAGCAACTTGTGGTGCGCACATTCTTTCTCTCGAATGCCAAACCCGCAAAGGCGCTCGAAGTGATCACCAAAGCGCTGCCCGCATCTGTCGGACGCCCGCAATCGATCGTGGTAGTCGACGAAGACACCAACAGCTTGACCGTCCGCGACACGGCTGAGAATGTGAAGCTCATCGGAGAATTGATCACCAGCATCGACAAGGACCGCGCGGAAGTGGTCATGGACGTCAACATTTATGAAGTCTCGCGAAATGACCTGCTTCAATTCGGCAATCAAATCGGACAGGGGAATTTCAATCTGGGCGGCACCAACGGTCTGGCGATACTTACCAATAACGGCGTTGCCACCCCTCAACAGCACGGCGTAAATCTGGGCAACATTGTGGGCACGACTCCAACCGGTTGGGCCATGGCGCTGCTGCTTCCTTCTTCGGTGCTCACTGCTTTTCAGAGCAGGAATAATGCGAAGTTGTTGGCCTCAACTCAGGTCCATGCTTTCAATAACGAAGAATCCACCGCGCGCATCGGACAGCGCGTGCCGGTGCAAACAGCTCAGGCTTATCCGTTTGGCGTCCAGACGGGCACGCCAACAACCGGCAGTAATGGATTTCCTTCGGGCGGTTTTCCGGTGATCAATTATGAACCGACGGGATTGACGTTGAGTTTCACTCCTCAGGTCTTTCCGAATTACGACGTCCAGGTGAAGATGAAAATCGAATCGAAAGACGTGAGCGGCGCCAATACGCTCACTCCAACCTTCACTGAACGCACCATTACCGGCACCGCGCGTGTGCAGAATAATCGCACCATGATGCTGGCCAGCGTTTCGACCAATATCGAATCGAATGGCCGCGCAGGCTTACCGATATTGAGTGGGCTTCCGATCCTGGGCCGCTTCTTCACATCGCCGACGAAAGAGAACCGTCAGGTCGATATTGTGATCGCGGTCACCCCGCGTGTTCTGCGCGCACCTGCCGTGACTCCGCGTGATGAAGAAATGCGTCCCAGCGGCACGCTGCAATCGCCAACCACCGGATCGCTCGAGGCGATGCTCCGTGAAGGCGAGCGCGAAGAGCAACAGATTGCCGCCGCCCGCGCGAACCAGGCCGCACGGAATACGCAACCGGCGCCCAGCGCTCCGTTGCCGGAGCCGACGACCTATGTCCCGGCTGCGAATACCGCCGAACAGACCGCGGCGTCCAATAATCAAAGCACCACAGTGGCGACTGTTTTAGACATTAAGGACGCAGTTTCTCCGGCAGTTCCACCCGCGACCACTGCAAAGGACAATGGCGCGCAAGCTGATGCTGCCATGCCTCAGCCCAAAACCGCATCGATGACACCGCCCGCGGATTCGGCGGCAACAAAGACGCTCGACGTAGCCGCGGCCATTAAGAACGTGGTCTCGCCTTCGACCGCCGTGACCACCACCGCGGACAATGCCAAAAAAGACGTCAACGTGACTCCGCCGGTCGAGGATCTCGCGCCGAAGAGCCCCTCAACCGACGTAGCGCCGACCGTCAAGGCCCCGACACCGAGTGTCATTGAATTGGGTCTGAACCCGGCCAAGTCGGAATTGACGGTTGGAGAGAAACGCCAATTCACCGTCGAACTGAATTCAGAAGCTCGTTTGGGCCTGGCCGTGCTGATGCTGCGGTTTGATCCCAACGTGCTCAAAGTGAACAGCATATCCGCCGGCAAGATGTTCGCGGATGCCAGGTCCACGCCGATCATTACTCAATCGCTGGATCAAAAAGGCGTGATGCTCGTTTCCATCGCACCGGCTGCCGGCGCGCAGATTTTCGGAGCTGGCGCATTGATCAATGTCGAAGTCGAGGGCATCGGCTCAGGCGACAGTGCGGTCGCTTTCGATATCTCAAACGTGCATTTGGTTTCGGCTGACGGGCAAGCCACCGTGCTGCAGTTGGCGCCGATGAGCCTGACAGTAAAGCCGGCGCCACCGGCAACGATCTCAAAGCCGGCTTCCGAAGCGGCGCCGGCCCCGGTGGTGACCCAACCGGCAGCGCTTCCAAGTCTGGCGTGGGCGGTCGAGGCCGCGCTCAAGGCCGGTGTCGCACTGGCCGCCAAGAATTCGGTCGCCACGCAAACCGGGCCAAAGTCTTACGTCGTGCAGAAGAATGACAGCCTTTGGAAAATCGCCAGCGCGCATCGCGTTTCCGTTGCGTCGTTGAAGCAGGCAAATCCAAAACTAAACAGCGACGTACTGGCAATGGGGAGCAAGCTGATAATTCCGTAACCGTTCACCAGCGAGAAATACCGTGCTTACAAATCGAAGTGAAGAGGGCAGGCGGCGCAGGTCGGCCTCGCTGTTCACGGGGAACCGCGCGCTGCCGGCCGTTCGGGGCTTTAGCCTGATCGAACTGGTGATCACCGTCGCGGTGTTGGCGATTCTGACGCTCGGTGTGATTCCGCTGGTGCAGGTATCGGTCAAGCGCCAGAAAGAGGAACGCCTGCGAGCGTCGCTCCGCGAGATTCGCGAAGCGATCGATCAATTTCATCGCGAAGCTTTGGTCGGGGCACAGATGCAGGCAAACCAACAACAAGGCAGCACCGCGCAGCAGGAGGGCGCGCCGCGAATTCCGCAGGCGCAGGCACAGCAAAGTATGTTTGCGGATCCCCGCGTGCGGGTCTTCATCACCGATCAAACAATTTTCAGCTCCGACAATCCCGACCGCTTTCCTCCGGATCTCGAGACTCTGGTTGCCGGCGTCGATGTGCTGCCGATTACCGCCGGCGGCCTGGGGCGACGAGGTAATCTGGCCTTTTCTGCCTCAGAGGCAGCCTCTGCAGATTCGGTGGTTCCCAAGAACAAAGTTTACTTGCGTCAGATTCCCGTCGATCCCATGACGGGCAAGGCGGATTGGGATCTGCGATCGTGCTACGACCCGGCCGACTCCAGCTCCTGGGGTGGCGAGAACGTCTTTGACGTTCATTCAAAGTCCGATGGCGTCGCGCTGAACGGAGAGAAGTATCGTGACTGGTAGGCGAATTCTACATTCCGGGTTCACGCTGCTTGAATTGATGATTGTGATTTCAATCATCATTATTCTGGCGGCGGTGGCCCTGCCCCAATATCAGAAGACGATCATGCACGCGCGCGAGACGGTCCTGCGCGATGACCTGTTCAGAATGCGAATGCTGATCGACCAGTACGCTGCCGACAAGGGGAAACTGCCTTCATCGCTTGACGATCTTGTGAGTTCGGGCTACATGCGCGACATTCCGACCGATCCGATCACTGATCAGAAAGACTGGACTTTAGAGACTGGCGACGATCCGTTTTCAACCGAGGGCGGCAGCGGCGTCATCGATGTGCATAGCTCATCGTCTGAGACGTCAACTGAAGGCACTTTGTACAGTGATTGGTAAGAGATCTGAGATCTTCAAGCTCGGATCTGAAATCGCAAATCTTAGATCTCGGATCTTAATTCAAAGTCATCGTGGTATTCGACAAACTTCTAAAGCCCCGCTTCCCTACTTGCGCCGTCGGTATTGACCATGCCGCCGCGTCCGTGGTCCAGCTCGATCGCAACCGCGGTGGCTATGTGATCAAGCGCGCGGCAACTCTGGGTTTGGCGCAAGGTCTCGTTAATGCCAGCTTCGACCAGAACAACATCACTGATCCCGATCAAATGGTCGCCGCTCTCTCAGATTTAATAACCAGCGCCGGGTTGCTGCGACAGAAAAAGTGGTCAGTCACACTGCCTGAGGCAACTACGCGCAGCGCAATCCTGACCCTCGAGGGCGCGAGTACCTCGCGTCGTGAGGTCGAAGAAGTAATCGAGTGGAAGACTGAGCGTAACTTTGGCGTGCCTGCCTCTCAGCTGCGTGTCGCCCGCGAACAGCTTGCTCCGAATGAGCAAAACCAGGTCCGCTATTTGCTCACCGCGATTCATTTGTCCGTGCTGGCTGAATACGAATCAGTGTTCGCGGCGATGGGCTGGCAAGCGGGGCTGGTGCTGCCGCGTCACGTTGGTGAAGAGCAATGGCTGCGCGATGGGGTAGCGGGTGATGGGCTGTTGCTTAGTTCACATGATGACGGCTTTACTGCCGTGCTCCTGAGAAACAATCGTCCGCTCACCCTGCGCAGCGTTGTCTGCAATACGGAAGAGTGTGACGACGAGCTGCACCGCGTGCTTCTGTTTTATCGCGACCGTTCCGGATCCAATGGTAGTTCATCCGTGAGCCGTTTGATGGTGATGGGCGATCGCCTGGATAAGGCCCGCGTGGTCGAGATTGCCCAGGAAACTTTGGGTGTCTCCCTGAAGCCGCTTGGCGCCGCCGATGTCGGCCTTTTGATCCCGGGAGACCTGCCCTTCGATGCGATCGCCGCCCCGGCAGGCGCGGCCCGTCTGGCCTGGTAAAATCTCGTTGGATCAGGCTTTTTCACAGCATCAGCGCAGATCTCGAGTCTGCGTCTGAAACTTCCCAGGGGCGAGCAGCGTAACACCAAGGCAATTGCAAATGAGTACAACGATTTCTTTGGCGAGCTGGAATGCGTTGGCGGACGGCGAGCTGGTGCAGAGCGCGCTGGCGGGACGCGAGTCCGGCTTTGAAGAATTGGTACGCCGATATCAGCGCCCAATTGCGGCCTACGTGTATCGCATGGTCGGTGATTACGACACGGCCCTCGACTTAACGCAGGAAGTTTTTATCAAAGTCTACAATTCGCTGGGACGCTATCGATCGGAATACAAATTCTCGACCTGGATTTACAAGATCGCGCACAACGCCGCCATCGATCATCTCCGCCGGCACGCAGCGCGCGAGCAGACTCTCTCGACCGGCGACAGCGGTGATCGTTCTGAGGTGGTGTTGGAAAGCCGGCGTATGACGCCTGAGCAGGAGAGCGAGCGCAACGAACGCTGTTCTGAGATCGAAACCGTAGTGCAGTTGTTACCGCACGCCTACAAGGAACTGATCGTGCTCAGACATTCACACGATCTAAGTTATGACGAAATTGCCGAGGTGACCGCGTTGCCACTGGGCACCGTCAAGAACCGGCTCTTCCGCGCGCGCGAGGCCATGCGCGAACAACTGGTGCAAAGAGGAATTACCAACGCCCGATGAACGACGCAATTAACGAGCGAATTTGTCCGGCCGAAGACGTCGCGGCATACCTTGACGGCGAGTTAAGCAGCGCCTCAGAGGAAGCCTTCGAACGTCATCTCGCAGAATGTGCTGATTGCACCACCGAATTACGTCAGCAGCGACAATTGCTTTGCACACTCGAAGCCGCGTTCACACCATCATCTCAATTTGATCTGCCGCAGGACTTCACACGCGTGGTGGCGGCCCATGCCGAGAGCGACATGCGCGGCGTGCGCAATAAATCCGAGCAGAGACGCGCATTGCAGTTGTGCGTGCTCCTGGCCCTGGCGGCGTTTGCATTGCTGGGCGCGACGTCGCGGGCCGTAGTCTTCCAGCCGCTGGGTCGCTTTGCGCAAGTCATCGTGCGCATTTCCGATCTGCTTTGGCAAACCATGTACGACGCCGCCATCGGAGTGGTTGTTATTCTCCGCATGCTGGGTCGCGCCGTCGTGGTTAGTCCCTACGGACTGGGTTTGTTTTTAACTTTGACCTTCCTGATCGCCGTTACCCTGCTGCCTCGCCTGATCGCCAACTATCATCGCAAAGAGATCATTGAATAGGAGCCTAACTGGTCGGTTCAATGGTCGCGCACCCGCTCTCGCCTGAGATCTCATTTACCGTTAACCTTCGCGGAACTTCAAATCCTCGCGCAGGAAACATGCGCTTGCCGGCCATCGCTGCACTCAGAGCTTTAGTGGTGCTCGGCGCTTTTCTCGTTTGCCTGGTCGCCATTCAGGCGCAAACCAACCCGGTGGTCCATCCGGGAGATCCCAACGCGCGGGTCATCGAAGGCGTTAACAACACGACTGTCTTCGGCCTCGGACAGTCGATTAGAATTACCGGAGTCGTAAAGGAAGGCGCGATTGCCTTTGGCGGCGATGTGATTGTCGAAGGGACCGTGGATGGTGACGTAGCGGCGATTGGCGGTTCAGTCGTGCAGCGCGAAGGGTCACGCATCGGAGGCGACGTGATCGTTCTGGGTGGTATTTATCATCACGGTCAGACCGCGCCCGGACGTGATCCGAAATCCGTCACTATCATGTACGCGGGCTACGAAGACCAACTGCGACAGGTCATGCGCGAACCTTTCAGTTTGCTGCGGCCACAACTGACGCCCGTCTTCTTCGGTGTCCGCCTGCTCGCAATTCTTTTCTGGTTCATTATTGCGCTGGCCCTGACCGCCGCCATGCCCAACACGGTCAGTCGCGCTGTCGCGCGTCTGCAACTGACCAGCTTGCGTGTGGCGATCATTGGTTTGCTTGGCTCGATCGTAATGTCGGTGGGCGTATTTCTCGCTCTGCTGGTTCTGCCACCGTTGGTCGGCGTGATCGTTTGTCTTCTCGCAGTGCTGCTGGCCATTGTCGCAACGCTCTTTGGCCGCGTCGTCATCTGCGCGGCCACGGGTCGCTGGATCCAGCGGCGGTTCTTCCCGCGACTTAAATCCGAATCGGTAACGTTGCTCATCGGCGTGACGTTTTGGGTAATCATGGCGTCTCTGCCTTTCATCTGGCCAGTGGTGGTAGCGGGTATACTGGTCACCAGCCTCGGGCTTGCGCTGACGGCGCGTTATCGCCTCAGCTGGAAAAGATCCGAACCGGCAAAAGTTTGATCTCCCGAACACATTCCCCCGAAGAGGGTAAACTTCTTGCATCCTGCGGACGAACGCACTGACGACGCGCTGGTGGCGGCGGCCTCAGCGGGTGATGAAGAAGCTTTTGAGAAACTCTTCGAGCGTCACCGCCGGCAGGTCGCGCGCATCGCCGGCCGTTTCTTCGCTCAGCGCGATCAAATCGAAGAAATCATCCAGGACACTTTCACGAAAATCTATTTTGCGCTGCACACTTATCACGGCACTCACGAGGCCTCATTCAGGGCCTGGCTGGCGCAAATAACGGTTAACGCCTGCTATGATCACCTGCGTCGCGCGCGCCGGCGCCCCGAGCACGCGCTTGGGGAGTTCACTGAAAACGAATCTGGCGACGTCATCACGCAGCTGCGCGCCGCGCGCGAGGACATTGAAGGCGCGCTTGTCTCGCGTGATCTGGCGATCAAGCTGCTTGCCCGCCTCAGCGCCGAGGACCGGTTGGTGTTGACCCTGCTGGACGTCGAAGGTTTCTCAGTGGCTGAAATTGCGGAGATGACGTCCTGGTCAATTTCCAAGGTGAAGGTGCGCGCCCATCGCGCCCGCGCACACTTGCGGCGCATCGTTCGTAAGTACTTGTAAGGGCCTTGTTCACAAGCCAATCACTCAACGCGGTGAGATGAAAGTGAACCGGGTCGCGGATTCGCGATTCTGGTTCCTTCCCGCGTCTGGATAAGATCTTCCTTGCCCACTTCATCGGGCGCTTCAGGCAAGCGTGGCTTATTTCCTGTAACCTACACCACCGCCATATCGTCTCTGAATTGGTGGAACTAGTACGGGGTAAAGCGCCATGATTCGACGAAATTCAAAGGAAAACGAAAGTCTTGACCGGCTGGGTCGCGTCATCTTGCACTCCGCCGCGTTGAGTGAGGTTGAAAGCGCGCAGGCGTCAGAAGCCCCGTTTCTGTTCGCCCGAGTCCGGGCCCGGATTGCAGAAGAACGCGGAAACCAGAACGGCAGTGGGTTTTCCGTGCTAATGATTGCCCGGCGTGCGGTGCCGGCGATGGCTTTGATTGCTCTGCTGGCGGCGATGGTGATGTTCTGGTCATGGCAAGCCTCAGTCACTCCGGGCTGGAACGGGCTTGATTATGAAGCGCTCGCGGATACCGGCAACCCGGGAATCGAACAAATGGTACTCAGCCGTAATAATCTGTCGCGTGATGACGTCTTTAGTATTGTGCTCGAACATAGCGAGCGGGAGAAGCGATAAATGACCGTTACGGGCCGAACCAGGCTGAAGATTTGGTTAGTGCTGGTCGTGGTTTTTGTGCTCGGCGGTGTGACCGGCGCGGCATTGACCGGATTACTGCGTTCGCGGGCAAGCACCGATCGCGCGGCATCGCGCGAGCAGCGCTTTGAGAAGATGCGTCAGGACCTTAACCTTGACGACAAGCAGACAACTGCGGTGCGTGCGATTTTGGATGAGACTCGCAACGAATATCGGGCTTTGCGCACTGAATTGCGGCCTCGGTTTGAAGAGCCGCGCTTGAAGGCGCGCGCGCGGATTCGGGCGTTGCTCAACTCTGCCCAGCAACAGAAATTCGATGCGATTGCCGCGCAACAGGACGCGGAGCACAATCAAGAGGAAAAATCGCGCCACTGACGGACAGTCCACCGGATACATCTCGCATCTATCTCCCTCTAAAATCGAGAATTTTTCCCCAATTTCAGTCAAAGTTTTGCAACAAACAGGGTTATTGAGGCGTAAATCATGAGGACTCTGCAGGTTTTCGAGAAAACAATAATGAAAAAGCTTATCGGTTTGATTCTGATCTTCGGAATTACCGCCCTGTTTGCGATGCCGAACGTCGCGCAAACCCAGGATCCGGGGATCACGGCGACGCAGGTGGTTGGCAACGTTACTGAGATCAATGCCTCAGTGGGGAAACTGGTAGTCAAGACGGCTGCCGGTTCAATTGTCACAGTTAACCTGAGCGAAAAGACTACTTATCAGCGGATGCCGCCTGGCGAAACCAGCCTCACTAAGGCCGAGCCAACTTCGCTCACAGAGATTACTGTCGGTGATGGCCTGGTGGCGCGTGGTTACGTCCAAGCCGATCGGAAATCGGTTCCGGCGCAGAAGATATACGTGGTCAGCCAATCCGAAATCGCAAAGAAGAACGCTCTGGAGCGGGCCAAGTGGGCCGGGGGCGTCAAAGGCGTGGTTTCCGCTGTTAATCCGAGTGCTAAAGAAATTACCGTGACAAGCCGTTCGCTAATGGGAGCCTCACAAGCCGTCACGGTCGCGATAACAGACAAGGCGCAGATGAAGCGTTATCCCTCCGATTCACTACCCAAGTACTCCGAAGCCAAGCCAAGCAAGTTTGAAGATGTAAAGGTCGGAGATCAGTTGAATGCTCGTGGGGAAAAGAGCGGCGATGGAATGCGTCTGACCGCCGAAGAGGTCGTGTCAGGCTCATTCAAGATTGTGGGTGGGACGATCACCGCCATCGACGCTGCGACGGGCGAGCTCAAAATCAGCGAGCTGCAAAGCAAGAAGCCACTCACGATTGTGCTCAAGCCGGACTCGGTGATTCGCCGTTTTCCACAAGGTGGTCCAGGAATGTTGGGCGGAGGGCCTCCGGGAGGTCAAGGGCAGCAGGGTGGTCAACCGCCTCAGGCAAGTGGCGCGACCGCTCAGCAACGACCGCAAGGTGGCGGGGCGGCCGGCGGACCTCAGGGTCCGGGCGGTAACGGACCACGGCCGGGCGGCGGTATGAGCATGGCCGACATGCTTGAGCGCCTGCCGACGATCTCAGTAAACGATCTAAAGGTGGGCGACACGATCATCATGTCGACGACGCAGGGGGCGAACCCGGAACGCATCACGGCAATCTCGATGGTGGCCGGCGTCGAACAACTCCTGACGATGATGGCCATGCGACAGCAACAGCCAGGTCAGCCGCGTCCATCATCGGATTTGAACACTAATTTTGGCGGCATGTTCGGCGGTGCGGGACTGCCGTAGATTTGAATCACATTGCAATTGTTGATTTGCGAGAACAGGTAAAAGGAACCATGACTTTGAGAAAAATGTTGAGTCTGGCGGCGCTTACGGTTTTAGCGTTCGCCCTGATGCACGGGCAGGTTGCGGCCCAGGGACGGGCCAGCCTTCGCGGATCGGTTAACGATGAGTTCGGCGCCGTAATTGTCGGCGCCATCGTCACCCTCACCGATGCCCGCGGCACTGAAAAAACCGCTACGTCGAACGCTGACGGCGCATACACGTTTACCGGCCTGGCGCCGGGCAAGTATTCACTTCACGCTGAAGCGGCCGGATTTTCGGCTTCTGAAGAGGTTGACGTGGACGTCACCGCGGCGCGACGTGATCCGGTTAATATCACGCTCAAAGTCGCCACCATTGAAAGCGAAGTTAAGGTCGAAGCAAACACTCCGATCAGCACTGACAGCACGAACAATGCAAATCAACAGGTGGTGAGTGGCAAGGACCTCGACGCGCTTCCGGATGATCCGGATGAGCTCGCGGCCGCCCTGCAGGCGTTGGCCGGCCCTTCGATCGGCCCTGGCGGCGGTCAAATTTTCATCGATGGATTTTCCGGCGCGAGTCTGCCGCCCAAGAATTCCATCCGCGAGATTCGCATCAATCAAAATCCATTCTCAGCTGAAAATGATCAGCCATCGGCGCGCATCGATATCCTGACGAAACCGGGAACCGACAAGTTTCGCGGCGGCGCATCGATCAATTTCAACGACGAGGCCCTGAACTCGCGCAATCCCTTTGCAGTGAGCTCTCCGAAACGCGCGCCCTTTCAAATCCGTCAATACAGTGGCAGTTTGAGCGGGCCGGTGATCAAGAACAAGGCATCGTTCTTCTTCGAAATCAATCGCAACGAAACCGACGATAACGAATTGGTTCGCGCGACGGTTTTGGGAGCGGGACCGACATTTCCGATCACTCAGGTGGGTTTAGGTTTCCTGCTGCCGCGCCGTAATACCAACATCAGTCCGCGACTGGAGTACGCCATCAACGCGCGGAACACGCTGATCGCGCGTTACAACTTCAATCGCAACGAGACTCAGAACAACGGCGTGGGCGGATTCTCACTGCCATCGCGTGGTTACGACTTCGTTTCAACCAATCAGAATCTGCAGTTGACTGAAACCGCGGTCGTCAACGCCACTACCATTAACGAGACTCGCTTCCAGTTCAACCACAGCCGCAATCAATCGTTGGGCAATCTGCTTCCGGTAATCAATGTGAGCGGTGCGTTCATCGACGGCGGCTCGGGCGTGGGCGAGAACGTCAACGAGCGAAACAGCTGGGAGCTGAATAACTTCACGCAGATTCAGCAGGGGATGCACACGATTAAATTCGGGGGACGCGTCCGCGGCGTAAAGGTCAACGACTTCAGCCAGAACAATTTCGGCGGGCAGTGGGTGTTCGTCGGTGGATTTGGTCCGCAGTTCGACGCCAGCAACAACCCTATCAGCGGCACCAACGTGGCCCTCAGCAGCATCGAACGCTACCGGCGCACCACGATGATTCAAAGCCTCGGATTAACCGCCAGCCAGCAGGCTTATTGCGACACGGTCGGCGGCGCCGGCAGCACGTTAGCGCAGTGCATCCGCATCCTGGGCGGTGGCGCTTCACAGTTCAGCATAAACCAGGGCGTGCCCGAGGCGGATGTCTCGCAAACTGATTTGGGTGTGTACGGGCAGGATGACTGGCGCATCCGTCCGAATCTGACTTTGAGCTTTGGTTTGCGCTACGAGAACCAGACCAACGCCAACAGCAAGTTCAATTTTGCGCCACGCTTTGGCTTTGCCTGGTCACCGGGTGGTGGCGCTAACTCGACCAAGCCGCCCAAGACGGTGATTCGTGGCGGCGGCGGTATCTTCTACAACCGATTTAACGAGGGCAACACCCTCGTGACGCATCGGTTCAATGGTTCCGATCAACTTCAGTTCCAGGTCCCTGAGTTGATCTTCACGGATGTTAACAATGTCCCACATCCGCCGACTGTGTCGCAGCAAAACGGCAATTCGGCATTCGGTGTTCTGAATTTGTATCCGACGATTCCCTCCACCGCGGGGGCCACTCAGAACGCCCAGACGACCTGGCGCGTGGCTCCGAATCTCCAGGCGCCGGCGGTTTACTTGCTTGGCACGCAAGTCGAACGGCAACTGCCGCGAAACATGACGGCATACCTGGGAGTCTACACGCTGCGAATTCAGCATGTGATTCGCGCGCGCAATATCAATGCTCCGCTGCCGGGCACAATTAATCCACTGACGAATCCAAACGGCACCAGACCCATGGCCGGACTGGGCGACATTTTCCAGTACGAATCCAGCGGCAACTATCACCAGACGCAGATGTTCATCGGCTTTAATAGCCGGTTCAGTCCGAACTTCTCGCTGTCGGGGAATTACAGCTTGAGCAAGACGACGAACGACACCGACGGCCAGGGTGGCAGTTTGTTCCCCATGAACTCGTATGATCTCACCGGCGAGTTTGGCCGGGCTTCGTTTGACGTGCGACATCGCTTCACGATGTTCGGCACGATTAATTCGCCGTGGTGGAAGCTTGTCTTCAATCCATTCGTGGTAGCTAACTCTGGCCCGCCATTCAACATCGTCACTGGCGGAGACGCGAACCTGGATCGTCAGTACAACGAGCGCCCGACCTTTGCTGCGCTCAATTCTTATTGCACAACCTTCCCGGCGCGTTGCACCGCTTTTGATTATTCGAGCACAAGTTCGGCAATCATTCCGCGTAACTATGGACGAGGACCCGGTGCGATCACGTTCAACCTGCGCGCCAGCCGCACCTGGACGTTTGGTGGCGAGTCGGCAAGCAACTCATCCCAGCGCGGCGGCAATCGTGGTGGACGCGGAGGCCGCGGCCCATCGGTGCCGAGCGGCGCACCTGCCGGCGGTAGTCGTGCTCCCAGCGGCGGCGGCGGCCCGGTCATGGTGGGCGGCATGGGTGGCGGTCCGGTAGGCGGCGGTGGCGGCGCAGGCCGTTACTCGCTAACGATGTCGCTCAATGTACAGAATCTCTTCAATCACGTGAATCTGGGCAATCCGGTGGGCAATCTTTCATCAACAAACTTTGGCCAATCGCTTGGCTTAGCCGGCAGCTTCGGCGGGTTTGGCGGTGCGGGCGGTGGCAGCACCGGCGCCGGTAATCGCCGAATCTATCTCAACGTTCGGTTTAATTTCTGAACCTTTGACGGAGTGACGGCGTTAAGCACGATAACTTCACTATTCTGGATTTAAGGAGCTACCCCTATGAAAAGACTTGCGCCGTCATTTCTGGTTCTCTTTCTGAGCGTGGGCGCGGCCTATGCTCAATCCGCCGGGACTCCGGCTCCGGCAAACGGTAACGCGGCCCCGGCTGCCGGAGCCATAACACACCCGGCAATCACTGCCAGCAGCACGCCCGCCGAACTTGCAGCGGCAGCGTTGGCGGCCCAGGGTGGTGAAACCTTCAAGAAGCTGAAGAACATGTGGCTGTTCGGCAGCGTCGATCTCTACGCGCCCAATAGCGCGGGTTCAATTCCCGGAAAGTTTTCCCTGATCACCGCCGGCGAGCGCATGCGGCTTGATGTGGATGCGTCACCGGCTTTCAAGTTCAAACAGATCTACGACGGCCAACAGTCGTTCAGTTCTATTCCCGGCGTGCAAGTTCCGCCCGCGGATAAATTCGGCCTGCCGGTGCTGGCAAAATATGATCAGCCGGGCTACACGGTTTCGGCCATTCCGGATAAAAAGAAGCTGCGCGGTTTTCGCATCGCCGATGCGGCAGGCAACACCACTGACTTCTACGTCGACCTGACCACGGCGCGTGTCGTGCAATACCTGATTCCCTATAACGGCTACACGTTTGGGATTGAGAACTCCAAGTTTAAGGAAGTCGAAGGTGTGCTGGTGGCGATGAGCTTCTCGCAGCGCCTCGAGATGCCACAAGGAGCTTTCTTTGCTGAATACAAGGTCAAGGACGTGAAGTTCAATCAAACACTCGGCGACGACGTTTTTTCGCTTCAATAAAGCCGGAACCGACAAAACTCAGGACAAAAAGCCGCGCATCATGCGCGGTTTTTTGTGGCGCCCTGCTTTGGAGTGCGCCGACCTGTCGGCGCTTTCTGTTTTTGAAGTCGGCCCGTTTCGTAAATCCGCTGTGAAAGATCGCAGCGACCAAAGCGCCGACAGGTCGGCGCACTCCAAAACAGGCAACACCGATGGAGTGTGGTACACCTGTTCTAATACTCACGGTTTGGTTGAAAGCTCAATTGGGCAAAGACTCTTGCATTCCGTTACCGAAAGCCTACGCTTCCATAATAGTTTCTTCGTTTCATAGTCGTAGCAATAACACATTATTATTTTTGTACATTCACGCGTGCGGCAGGGTGTCGGACTTGGAGGGGCTGGCGTAAATGGAATAGGTGGTAGAGGCTCCTTAACGCCTGTTGGGTTCTGGTTAAGACCATCACCATTGGTGAGTGAAGGTGACCGGCTACCGTTGGGAGAGGGAGATGTGCTTGTCGCTATGCGATTATCAGGAGCCGGAGTCTCTTTATTGCCGCATCCGCTATAGAGGGTGACAACAAGCAAGAATGTGAGGGGCCCAATAAACTTCTTCATGATCTCCTCCAATGGTGTAAGGCGTTAGAGAAGGCTAACGACGATGTTGCTTTCGTCAACGGAATAGAACGGGCTCTAGGTAAAGAATGTAACTCAGATTGCCTCTGCAAGCCAACAAAATCGACTAAAGGCACGCCCTCCGGATTACCAGGCGCCGGCAGAAAGCCGGAACATGATTTCCCAAGACAGCATGACAGAGATTTTTTACCTGGACGTTGAGGTTGAAGAGTTAATACCCTTATCGTTAGGATTCAATAATCCTCGTAAACCTGTCCCGTTTCATATCGGCGAAATACGTTTGCAAATTTTGGTGTCGGAAGCGCCATTGGCCGCCATCTGTCTCTAGAATCCTCGCTGCAGCCGCATAATTCAAAAACGTCGCATACTTCAATGGGGCCGCGCCTTCCAGATAAAGACAAAGGCGCAAGATAAGATGGCGAAACAAGGGAGTCATGCTAAATCCTATAATCGCGCCGCCGAAAAACGAGAGGAATAAAAGCCACTTGTTGTCCAGGACTAATTCACTTTCATTACGACTTACATAGAGAGAAAGCGCGTTCATCAACAAACCGACCAACGCCAATATGAACGCCTTTCTTATGAAACCAGTTTTTAATCGTTGATAAGGAGTCTTAACATTTACGAAGTAAGATACTTCTCTGACTATTTCCTGGACACCAATGAACAACCCCACGATGGAACCGGCAACCAGGCTACCGGCCGAAACATTACGTAAATTGAAGATCAAGCATGCAAGTGAGCCTGATACGAGGCCATAAACTAAACCTCTTTTTAGTTTCCTACGGGAAAACAGGTTGGCGACATTTATCCTTTGAATATCCTCCGTTTGAATATATTCATATTTACCCGATCCGAGATATGAGGCATCGAGCAACTTGAACAATACATACAAGCCAAAGATCAATCCATAGATCCAGCCAAAGCATAAGAGAATACCTACGACGGAAACCAATCCATGGAGCAGTTGATATACCCAGGGGTTGCTTAGGCTATCTGGTTGGAGAGAAGACAATTCAAAGTCTATCGACCGTGTAAACTCTAACTCTCTTGCTAACGCTTTCAGCCACTTCGTTGTCTTTTCAGGCTTAAAGTTGCCGGGATTCGGCGTGCGATCAGCACGAAGTTTTGTATCGACGAACTTATCCAACAAGTATTTCTTCAAGTCGACTGGATCGTTGGGAATCTGGTGGTCATCAAGGATCGGTCTGTCAAAGACCTCAAGCGCGGTGGTGAAGTAAAAAGGCGTGCGGAGGGTATCTAGTAGGACCTTGCTTCTCTCTCGTTGAAGAAATTCTAAAATATGGCGAGCGGAGTGTGCGTCTGGCTTATAGCCTTTGCTGTTTTTTCGGTGCTCAGCCGCTGACAAAGCATTTTCTATTTGATTTTTCGTTAAATCACACAGCGCCACAGTCACCGCAACCGGCGCAACATGACCTACCAACTCTTGTATCAGCACAAACTCATCACGCCGGCAACAAATCACAACTTGCTTACCGCGACTAAGATATTGGTTAAGAGATTGCAAGCATTTTCCACGCGTTTCCGCCGCAAGTTTTTCATCGTCATTTCGTGCTAACTCGTCCAGGCCATCAAGCAAGAAGATTATTCTTTCCTGGTGTAACAGCGTTCCCGCAAAATCTTTTGAAAGGCCATAGCCTGATTCGAGAGAGACTTTCAGCCACTCTTCAAACCTCTCATACTTTGTCGACCACGAAGCAAGGTTAAAAATTACGGGGAAGGCGTCCTTTCCAGCCAAATCGATCCTATCAAGCAAGCTAATAGCCAGTTTGAGCAGTAATACAGTTTTACCTGCCCCTGGATTCCCGACAATCAGCAAGCCACCCTTTTCGGAAAACGTCTGGTTAATAACTTCTGCCGCTTCGCCGATATTTGCTTTATGTGTGAATTTCTCCTTGCTAACTTGAGGTGTGAGGCTGCTCCAATTTTTGCTGACGTCCAAAGTAATTTCAAATCGTTCGTCTAATTTTTGTTCATAGCGGCTTTGATAGCGCTTCTTGAGCGAGCCAACAAATCGTTCAACATTGCGTTCAATGTTTTGGGGAACTCTTCTCGGTTCTTCCTGTTCGTCTTTATTCTTTAATGCAGTACGGATGGCCAGGAAACATGAAAGCAGCAAGACAGAAATCAGAACATAGATAAGTGTTCGCGTGCTGATGCCGAAGTTCTTTTGTATGTATTCGCCGACTTGGACACCAACTATTTGAATCAATAAATCCTTCGAGATTACGATTAGGAAAATTCCGACCGCTATTAGAATTTTCACTACTGTGCGGCTGGTAGGTAGCTTCAATGCGTAACCCTCCCCAGAAACAACACTAAACGATTTCCGGGCGAGTATGACGCGGCGAGGCCAAAATGCGAAGGAGCAAATTCAGCGAGAATCAGTTATCAGTATGTTGAAAAGGGGAAGCCGATGGGCACGATCTGGCCTATCGGTTTGAGGAGTTTTCTTACTTCCACGGAGGGAGCGGTGCGAGGTAATTTTGGTCGATGCCTCGCAGCCACACAAATGGGGTCTTCGATCTATGAACTGATATCGGGTGCCCTTTGATCGCCGCGGTCACAAATCCTGCCAGCACCAAAGCCAATCCAATGTAACAATAGATCACCTGGTTGTAGCCAAACCCGGCGACCGCTATCGCGATGCCAAGAAAGATCATTGAGATGCCGAGGACGATTGAACCCCAACGGCTGAGATTATGTGTCCGGCACAGTGGCAAGCGAATGGTAAATTCTTTCCATTCCAAATAGCCCACAAAATATGTGAGCAAGTTACTTTTGGAATAGTGGTTGATTCTAAGTTTGCGCGGCGCAACACCGTTCGAAGAATTACACCTCAGGCAGCGCTGCTGCAATGCGGTATTCTTTGCAATCACAAGCAAGTTGGAATCCCGCCAGCCGCCATTGACGCCCTGCGAAGCGCCGGAAGCTTCGGATGAAAATGCCGCACTACATCGTTTGCACTGAGGGGCGCCCGGCGAATTTACCAGGCCGCATTGTGGACACTTCATTTCGGTTCCTCCTTCGCGTATGACTTATCGAATCCGCACAACAAAGCTAACGTTCCCGGTATTGTTCGGCGCCGTCTGGCTCAGGTTGCCGGCAAAGGTCCAGCGGACATTGGTCACGTTGCGATCATAACCGGCCGGCGCACCGCCACCGCCGCTCACGGGCGTGTAGGTCCAGGTGCTTCCGCCGTTGTTTGAATAAGCAAATGAGGCGACTAACCCGGACGTGCCGGGTGTACTGGCGATCGAGCCGATCTTGAAGTCCACATTGTGGAAAACTCGTTCAAGCGGATCGGCATTGCCCGTGTTCGGATCGATGATCACAAAGTTGCTCGCAGGCTTGCCGCCGCTGTTAGTGTAGACAATTGTGTAAGTCAGATCGGTCCCCGGTATCTGGGCGCCGGCAGGATTGACGCTCTTCACGAGTGTAATGATGGGCGGGCCCGCATCGACGGTCGTCACATCATTAGCGGAATCGTTTGCTGTGTTCGTCTCTCCGCCGCCGGAAACTGCGACTGAGTTAGTCACACTCGCCGCGGCATTCATCGCCACATTAACGGTGAGCGTGATAACCGGGTAACTCGAGCCGGCGGCGAGGGCATCATTCCTCGTACATGTCAGGGTCCCGAGCACGCAGGTCCAACCAGTGCCGCTGATTGCGGTCGCGGTCAGGCCCGCCGGCAAAGTGTCTGCCACTGAGACCACGCCACTAGTTGCGGCGCTTCCAGAGTTGGTCACGGTGATCGAGTAGGTCGCTCCGACCTGGCCCTGCGTAAAGTTGCCGGTGTGCGTCTTGGCAATCGTCAAATCCGGCAATTGATTGATAGTAGTGGGATCGTTAGCCGTATCGTTGGCGGTATTTGTCTGACCACCACCAGAGACTGAAGCTGAGTTAGTCACACTCGCGGCCGCGTTGTTCGCCACGTTAACGGTTACGGTGATAGCCGGATAGCTGGCGCCGGCGGGCAGCGCATTACTTCGCGTGCAGGTGAGCGTCGCGAGGACGCAAGTCCAGCCAGTGCCGCTAATCGCTGTCGCAGTAAGACCAGCCGGCAAAGTGTCAGTGACCGTCACCGTGCCACTCGTCGCCGCAGAACCGGAATTGGTAGCGGTGAGCGTATAAGTCGCGCCGGTTTGGCCTTGCGTGAAATTCCCTGTGTGGCTCTTTGCGATGGTGAGATCCGGCAATTGAGTGATTGTGGTGGGATCAGTCGCAGAGTCGTTGCTGGTATTTGATTGGCCTCCACCGGCAACGCTCACGGAGTTTGTAACGCTCGAAGCCGCATTGTTGGCGACATTCACCGTTAACGTGATGACCGGATAGCTCGAGCCGGCCGCAAGCGCATCACTGCGCGTACACGTTAACGTTGCCAGCACACAGGTCCAACCTGTACCGCTAATTGCAGTAGCGGTTAACCCCGCCGGCAGAGTGTCGGTGACCGTAACCGTGGCACTCGTCGCGGCAAAACCCGAGTTCGTGGCGGTGATGGAGTAGGTCGCTCCGGTCTGACCTTGCGAAAAGTTTCCGCTGTGCGACTTGGAAACGGTCATGTCGGCCAACTGTGTCACCGTAGTAGGGTCAGTGGCTGAATCATTCGTAGTGATGATTTCTCCACCGCCGGAAACCGCCACGGAATTCGTCACACTGGACGCGGCATTGTTCGCAACGTTCACCGTCAATGTGATAGCCGGATAGCTGGCCCCGGCCGCCAACACATCGCTTCTCGTACAAGTCAGCGTTCCCAACACGCACGACCAACCGGTGCCGCTGATCGCGGTCGCGGTCAATCCGCTGGGCAGAGTGTCTGTGACTGAAACTGCCGCTGTGGTCGCCGCCAAGCCTGAATTCGTCACTGTGATCGAATACGTCGCGCCGGTTTGGCCCTGGGCGAAGTTGCCGCTGTGGCTCTTCGCGATGGTCAGGTCAGCAAATTGATTCACTGTCGTAGGATCAGTTGCAGTGTCGTTGGCTGTATTCGTCTGACCACCTCCGGACACTGTCACTGAATTAGTCACGCTTGCCGGCGCATTGTTCGCCACATTCACGGTGAGTGTGATTGCCGGATATGACGAGCCGGCCGTGAGCACTGTCGTGCGAGTGCAAGTCAGAGTCCCAAGCACGCAAGTCCAGCCGGTGCCACTGATTGCTGTTGCCGTCAGGCCGGTCGGCAGAGTGTCGGCCACCGAAACGGTAGTGCCGTTGGTTGACGCGGTACCCGAGTTGGTAACCGTGATTGAATAGGTGGCTCCGGTTTGCCCCTGAGTGAAGTTGCCACTGTGCGTCTTTGACACCGTCAGATCCGGTTGCACGACCGTCGTCGGATCAGTATCGGTGTTGTTGCTGGTATTGATTTCACCTCCACCTGAAACCGTCACGCTATTGGTAACCGACGCCGGCGCGTTTGCGGCAACGTTGACGGTTACGGTAATCGTCGGGAAACTCGCGCCTGCGCCGCGGGTGGTCGAACGGGTACAGCTCAAAGTCGCGAGCGCACAAGTCCAGCCGGTACCACTAATGGCAGTCGCGGTCAGTCCGGTAGGCAATGTGTCTGTGACCGTCACCGTTCCACTGGTTGTCGCTGAACCTGAGTTGGTCACCACAATGCTGTACGTGGCGCCGGTTTGACCTTGCGAGAAATTTCCGCTGTGCGACTTGTTAACCGTGAGATCCGGCATCTGCGTCACGGTGGTGACGTCGGTGTCCGTGTCGTTACCCGTATTGCTCTCACTGCCGCCTGAGACAGTCGCGGTGTTTGTGACGCTTGAGGCGGCGTTAGAGCCCACATCAACCGTAACGGTGATGACCGGATAGCTTGCACTGACCCCAAGCGCGTCACTGCGCGTACAAGTCAGAGTCCCGAGTACGCACGTCCAACCCGTACCGCTGATCGCAGTGGCGGTAAGTCCGGTGGGCAAAGTGTCTGTCACCGTCACCGTCCCGCTGGTTGGTGCGGTACCCGAGTTGGTTACGGTAATTGAATAGGTCGCTCCGGTCTGACCTTGTTGGAAGTTTCCAGTGTGCGATTTTGCAATGGTTAGGTCGGGCTGATTAATCGTAGTCGGATCCGTATCGGTGTCGTTCGCCGTATTGATTTCAGATCCGCCCGAAACGGCAACTGAATTGGTGACACTGGACGCAGCATCGCTGGCCACGGTCACTGTGAGGGTAATTCCTGGATAACTCGATCCGGCCGCGAGCACATCACTTCGCGTACAGGTCAGTGTGCCCAGCACGCAAGACCAGCCAGTGCCGCTAATCGCAGTAGCGGTGAGGCCGGTCGGCAAGGTGTCCGTCACCGTGACCGTGCCGCTGGTGGGGCCATTCCCTGAATTGGTGACCGCGATTGAATAGGTGGCTCCGGTTTGGCCCTGAGTGAAGTTACCTGTGTGCGACTTGGCAATAGTTAAGTCGGAGCTGTTGACTGTCACGTCCTCAGCCGTGCTGGATCCTGAACTGTAACTTGACGTCGTAGTGCCGCCCGCGGTCGTGCGCACTGGATCCTGATAGGTTGCCACCGCCGGATTTTGATAGGTGCCGTTCGCGACGCTCGACGCAACCTTGGCGACAAATGTCAGTGTCACGCTGCCGCCACCGGGAATCGTGAAGACTCCCCAATTCGGGACTGTGTCGCCGGCCGTTGGGTTCGTTGTCGAAGGTCTTGTTGCCCCGCCTGCTAGGGTTACTGAGCTGGTTGAGTTGAAAGTGAAACCGCTGGGCAGGGTGTCAGAGATGTTCAGACTATTAGCTGCGCTGCGATTGGCTGCGTTCGAAACTACGATCGAGTAAGTCGCATTTACTCCGGTTGGCGTATTCGTAACGGTTGCAGTGCTCGTCGACTTGGTCGTGGTGAGCACGGGCACACACTGGGCTCCGGAACTTGCGCCGGGCAGGTCACTTGAAGTGATGCTGATAGCGTTACCGGCTGAACCTGCAACCGCGCCGTAAGCATCCAGAGCGGTGGTAGTAAGACCGTTGGCCCCACCGGTTACGCTGGTAGTTGCCGATCCGGAAGTGGCTATGAAACCGCCACCGCCACCGCCACCAGGCCCGTGTCGTTCGCCGGGAGTTCCGTTGGGGGCTTGGGTGATCCAAGCGTCACCGCCCGCCCCGCCGCGTGCATTAATAGTCAGGCTTCCCAAGCTGCCACTGTTTGCAAAGACAATCACGCTGCCACCGGCGCCACCGCCACCGCCACCGTCGTTGTCGGCGTCGAGACCGTCGGTGCCATTTACTGAAATAGTCCCGGATCCACTGATGGTGCCGGCACGAATCATCACGATGCCGCCACCAGTTCCGGCACTACTCATTACGCCGGATGAATTGTTTCTCGTGCCGGCGCCGCCGCCGCCGCCCAGGATCACACGGCTACCTGAAGCGCTGGTAAAAGCGGCGCCACCATAGCCTCCCCGATCCTGATTCGATCGCCAGGTCTTTCCGCCCTGACCGCCGGCGCCGTAGTTGCTGCCACCGCCGCCGCCGGAATTCTCTTGATTTGCCGCGATGTCTGTGTCCACGCCGCCGCCTCCGGCAGTACCGGGCGCACCGCGCGCAAAGCTGCCATTGGGATAGCCTTCGGTCCCGTTATCGACAACCAGGCCGGTCACGGTGTTATAGATATAGCGAGGAGTGCCCGCAATTCCCTCACCTTTGCTTGCGTGAAAATTATTAGTGGCGAGGTTGACGTAATCCGTGGAAGTGCCACCGCTGCCACCGCTCAGCTGACGGCCACCGCCACCCCGAAATCCCATCCCATTCAAGTTCACCGTCGCACTGCCAAGAGCCAGTGCTCCGGCCACGTCAAAAACCAGGATGCCACCCGTCGATCCATTCCAGGGCGATGCCGTCAAGCCGGACCCGAGCGTCGCACTCGAGTACTGCGGGACACGTACGACCTGAAAGCGACGCGCGCCTTGCGTGCCGGTCGCGGCCGCATTCGTGTACGCGTTCAGCAAACCATTACCTGCACCCGTACCCCGGATTGAAACTGTGGCGCCGGCGGCGCTGGTAGCCACCACATACTCGTAGACCCCGGCGTTGTTCAAACTGGTCCAGCCGCTGGCCGGCGCACCGCTGATACCGTCGCCATAAGAATCGCTATTGTTCGAGTTGATCGCCGCGTCCTGCATCTGAATCACCAGCAGCAGATCGCCCGACGCAATTGGAGTGGCTGAGCCGGTTGAGGTTCCAATTGAGATTGAAGTTGTGCCCGCAGCCGCATTGGCCGTGCCGGGATAGTATGTGTTGATTACTCCGGACAGAGTGCCGCCCGGTCCGTCTTTGCCTGCGTTCGCGCACACCTGTGCGTTGGTAGCGTGTGGAGCAACCAACACAGTCAGCAAAGCAACGATCAAAAGACTGCTGCTAATCAGACTTTGGCGCGCACGGATCAATGCGGGTCTCCCTTTTTGTTCTCAGGCGCCGGGCTTGATGCGAGACCGGCTTTCGAAGTGCCGAAGAGATCAAAGAGGTTCGAGAGCTTCGAGGTGATTGTAAAGTAGAAACCGCGGCGCGTCGGCAAAATCTGCGAGCCCGCCGGTTCGCTGGCCGCGGTGAAGTTATAGCCAAGTCCTAATCTCAGGTCCGGGATGGCCCAGAAGCCGGCTTCGGTCGCATAGATCGAGCGCATCGTTCCCGACGAAGGTTGGAACAGCAGGCGATTTTCAATCGCCCAATCCAAACGGCGCGTCACCAGTAGTTGCGCGCGGGCTTGTGTCAGGAAACTGAGCGTGGAAACGTAAGGCAGCTCAGCTTGCCCGTTGCCGTTGAATCGCAAAGCGAACTTGCCGTAGACCTCGAGCCGCTTGGCCACCTGATTATAAGCGTCCGTCGAAAGTGAATCGATGCGGTCACGCGTCGGCGCCGCAGCGTTGAGACTTTCCTGCATCAACGAGCGATGGGTGTAGGTAAACAGCAGGCCGCGCCGGTCGGAATCGACGGGACGAATTGCCAGCGCTGCGGTAGCTTCCATTGCCGAGTTATCGCTGCCGCCAAAAGCTCCATGCGACCACTGAATGCGGGACAGGGCCGTGATGCCCTCGCGCAAACGACCTGCGGCCCCGGCCGCAAACATCTGGCCGTTTCCGTTGCGATCGCGAAACTCATAACGCGCATTGGCGCGAAAATCCTCGCCGGGCTGCCAACCAAATCCAATCGTCGCGCTATTAAAGCTTTGATTGGGGCCGAGCAGATGAAAACCGCGCTCGAAACCCAGCTCAAGCGAGAACTGTTTGGTTATCGGCAGGCGGTTCTGTAATCCGATGACCGCGAAGCTGTCGGTGCCGTTCACGCCATTCTCGAGTTGATAGCGGCCGACCATTGAAGTGTATTTGCCGAAACGCGTCTCAACCCCGAACGCGGTCTCGCGACGGGCGGAGCTAAAAGCGAAACCGGCATTTGAGAAATCACCGATCGGAGTAATGGTGGAAGAGGCGAGCCGTTGGGTGAAGAACAGTTTGGTGAGCGCGGTCATCTGGTAAGTCGCCCCCAGCGTCGTTTGGTCCGGATAGGTCGGATCGGCTTCGCCCAGGTTCTGTTCGCGCTTTACTGAAAGTTGCAGCTTGTCGGTGACTTGAATTTCCGCACCGGCGGTCACCAGATTGGAATCGACCTTGCGATTATTCAGATCGTCGTCGAACGCGCGATGATCAAAACCCAGATGAAGTCGAATGCGCTCGCGCACAATCTGGTCCCAGGCTGCCGAGATCGTAGTGCGGCTGTTGTCGACATTTACCGTTTCGTTTCGCTCGTTGGTGTAGCCCAGCTTCAGTGTCGAGTTGTCCACCGGCTTCATTTCCACGATCACTTCAGCGCGTTGTGAGCCGGGGGTGATCGAACCACCGTACGGATTGAAAAAGCCTGCCGACGCATTCAGGTAACGCCCGCGGACAATCGAGTTCCAGAATGGCAGGGGCTGCGAGATGGTGAGCTGATAAGCGCTACCATTATGGCTGGTCTGGTTGGAATTAAAGTAATTTCCGCCACCGACGACTTCGCCCTGGCTGGTCGCCCACGCAAGTTGCAACAGGCCCTTGGCCGGCAATTTCTTTTCAATGTCCACGCCACCCAGGAAGAAGTTCCCCTGGTTGGACTCGGTTTGCAGCGCCGCGGACACGCCTAGCTTGAGACCAATCGACTTGAAGTTCTTATGCGCCCGCGCGGTGTAGACCGCACTGTTCATTCCGGTCGCGCGATGCTCGTAAGTGACGACGATTTGGGTCAGGTTAAGGAGATAGTCGAAAGCCGAAATGTAACGCAGCAGGAACATTTCGCCCGTCACTGGATCTAGATTGTAATCAACCGAACGCGACAGCGTTTCACGCGAGATGATTACTTCGGGATTGCGACGATCGCGAACTTCGAGCACCACGATCTCCGAACCCGGCAATATTTCACCGTGCGAAAGTCGCACGATACCGAGGCTGCCTGCGGCAAAAACGTCACGCGCGAACGCGGTGTCAGGTCGCGCGCCACTGAGCGCTATCACATCACCCTGCGAATTCTCGAGATGCAGCTTGACGCCCGTCAGGTTACGGTTGTAGCCCATCAAGGGCGCATTCATTTCCGTCTCGAAATCGCCGAACATCGCATACGAGCGTTTGTGATCCACGCGGGCATACAACTTTGAATTGGTCTGGGCCGCTTCAAAGCGCGTCGAAGAGTCACCAAAAAGCGGGTAGACGCGATCGTTGGGATCGAGTTGGAACAGACGGTCGCGGCCTGCGGTGCGATTGATCGGACGCTGCGAATCGTACGAGAGCGTCAACATGTTGTCGCCAAAGAGCCGGCCGCTGAAGAAGAAGCTGAGACGGCTGCGGAAATTACCCTGCTCGTGGCGCAAGCCCACTTCAGGAATGCCCTTGCCGAAACTCATTTCGGCCATGCCGACCAGAATGCGCGGTCGCATTTCCGCGGTGACGCGCACGAGGCCTTCCGCTTCGGCGGTCCCGGTTGCCGCGCGCACACGCGCGTCGCCCGGAGCTCCTGAGCTGATGAGCTTGAGCGCGATCTCGCCGTTCTCGAGCTTCATGACCGCGCGCGCCTTCTCGTTCTTATCAGTCGGTTTGGAAGTTTTTTGATCGGAAGCGCTAGCTTCGTCGGTGCGCACTAACTGGCCCAGCGAAGTCTCGACGCCGATGTCGCCGTCCACTGCCGGATTGTTCCACTGGTCAAGGGCCTTCACGCGGACAATCGTGAAATCACCGCCGCCCGCTTGAATCTCCGCCTTCTCCGAAACGATTTCCAACCGTTGCGCGGGGCCGCGTCCCATGACTGTGATCTCCTCGGATCGACCTGCGGTTCCGTCGGCCTCGATGGGGGTCACGCGAACACGATTTGGTCCCGGCCGCAAACTCATTCCCACAAAGGTGAAGGTGGCAACCTGATTCTTATGATCGAGACTGCGCACTCCAATGTTCTTGTCGGACACTTCCTCGCCGTTCACTTCGAGTTTCACGTTGGCGTTCAATTGGGCCTGGGCGACAACCTCGAGGCCCGCCGCCATCCACACCTGATTAGGTTTGGGTGAAACGAAGCGCACTCTTCCGGGCGGCACTGGTTCGACCGTTTCGGTGGCCGCGAACTCGTAGGTGCCCGGAACTGTAATCTTCGCAGCCGGCTCTTTAGCAGGCTCATTCTGCGGAGGAGTATCGGTCGCATTGGCCGCCGCGAGCGACTGCGACGGTTGCATATCTAACAGCGCGAAGTTCTGGCGCAGCAAACTTCCACCACCAATCGGCGTACGCAACAGTCGCGTCCAACTCTTTCCCGCCAACTGTCCGCCATCAGCCAAAGCGTAATGCGTCGGCACCGAAACCGGATCTATCGAAACAACCTGCGGCCCGTCGCCCAATGCGGGAAAGTTGTACATCCCGGCTGAGTCAGTGATGACCGATTGACCATTGTTCAAATAGAGCCGAACTCCAGGCGAGGGGCGGTCGCCGTCGTCAAACTGGTTGTTGTGGTTCACATCCACAAACACGCGGCCGACCAGGACCTGACGCGTCGAAAAAATTCCGGCAACTACGAACACACTCGCACGGGCCGGCGCCGTTTGGGTGCGGTCACCCGAACCAAACAGACCTGAAGCAACTGCTGAATTTTCCTGACTGCCTTCGGTGACGTTGGCGCCAACGCGCGCGCGGTAAAGCAGACGCGCAGTCGCGCCAGCCGCAAGATCGCCAATTTGAAAAGTAAGAGAGTCGCCGTTCACTTGCGGTTCGATCGATTGCGGCGGGGCCGAGCCGATAGTAAGGACCGCCGAACCCTCGGCATAGTGGAATGACGCAGGCAGATGATCATCGACCACTACGTTCTTGATGGTCGACATCGTCGGATTGTGGACTTCAACGCGATACGAGACTGCATCGCCGATTTCGGCGCGGGCCCGATCAGCCGCTTTGATGATTTGCAGCCCGGTCGGCTCAAACATTGGAATGTTCATCACCAGCGCGGCCAGGTTATTGAGCTGGACGTCGCTGGTAACCAGATCGAATCTCGAATCGGCCAGCGCCTGACCGTCAAGCGCATGCACCGTTAGTGCAAAGCGGCCCACGGTGGTTGGTCGGACCGTCAACTGAATCATGCGCGTCAAGAAGCCTGGCGCAGAGATTCTCATGAAATAGTTTGCTTCGGCGCCGCTGGCTCCGACTTGATCTGCGGCCGGCTTGAAGCTGAACTGTCCGGCGGCGTCGGTCGGGAATGGATTCGCATTCAGGGCATTCGGGCTGTATCCGAGGCTGGGGGGCAGGGAAAGCAAATTAATGCCGCCGGCATCGAGGAAGATCTCGACCCGCGCGCCTGGTATTGCAGCTGAGCTGCCACCACGCGCCGAGAAGACCAGTCCGAAAGGATCGAATACAACCGTCGCATCGGTGCTGCGGACGCCGGAAGCGTTGGCGGCGCTGAAAGTGGCGTTGTTAACCAACCCGGTGCCTGCGGCCACTGCGCTGGCTAGTCGTGCATTGAATGTGATCCGAAATATCTCGGCGGGATTAACACGTGGCAGGTGGACTTCAATCGTATTACCGGTAAACGAACCCTGGTCCGCGTCCAGCACGTCGGACAACAGCTGATCATTCAATCTGAGCGAGCCGGGTACGTACTCGACACCGAGCGGCAGCGGATCGGTGACAATCACATTTCGCGCCGCGGTGTCACCGCTGTTGCGGAAGGCGATCGTGTAAGTGAACTGATTACCGGCGCTCACCACCGCTTCGACCAGACCGTTCACCAGCTTGCTTGGCGCCTGACTGGCGTTGGCAGGATCAGTGAACATGGGACCCGAACCTACGGCATTGATGATCGTACCGGCGTCCTGCACAACGCCATTAGCTGCTCCGGATGCCGTCGAACGGGCGGTGATCGAAATCGTGAGCGTACTCTGGGGCGCGACATCGTTGCTATTGATGACCGCAATCACGCCGACGCAGGCGCGTGGCAGCAACTGCGGCGAGATGGTTTGGTTCAGCGTGATAGCGACATCGCCGCTGGTCAGCGTGCCACTGCCATCGATGTCGAAGTGCAGCGATTCAAAAGTTGCCGGCGCGCTGATGCTGCTGAGCGTCAGCACAACCGAATCCGTGATGTTTCCGGTGTTGCAGACGCTGAAGACGCGCGTCACTTGCTCGCGCGGTGCAACGTTGTCTGAAGGTGTGGTTTCGTCGGGCGTGACGGTAACGCCCGCGACCGCCATCACTGTGATCGTCACCAGCGGCGAGATCGTGTTGTACGACGAGCCTTCACTGTCGACGTAAGTCGCTGCCGCTTGGTTTGAGATGGCCGTATTGCCGCCGGTGGACTCGACTGTACGGGCCCACAACTGGACCGAAAAACCGAGCAACAAGACCAGCAAACTCGCTGCAAACAGAGATGTTTTGGAGGTTAATCTCAACGGCTTTGCCTTTGAGGCGAGAGGGGCTTTTTAAGTGGCACAGACTTCAGTCCGTGATTTGTTGTCACAGACTGAAGTCCGTAAGTCGAGTCACAGACTGTTGGTCTGTGCCACAGCTATGACGCTTAGTTGATTACACGTTGGAACGTAAAGACCGCTGATGCTCCCGGAGCCAGCGAAGCGATCGTGTCCGTGTACTTGGTAGCGCTCACGGTGACAACCACGCCTGATCCGGAATCACTCGGTGTTCCCGTGCCGGTGGTATAGGTGCCCCAATTGTTTGGAGCCGCCAGACCATCTTCGGTGATGACCACGTTCGAAGCAGTGAGCTTCACGCAGTTAGCATCGCCGTTTGAGGTCGACACGTTCGTGTAAGTGACGTTGTAGGTGATGACGGCGCCCGGAACTGCGTCGGTGGCCCCACCAACTCCGGTACCGTTGCTGACGCTGAGCGCTTTGTCCAAACGAAGGAAGCCGGTGTAGAGGCGATCGATCGTTCGGTTATTCGCGGCCGGCGTTGCGACTGAGGTCGCGCGCAGAATTGAGTCAAAGCCGGTGAGCACTGTATTGCCCGCAGGCTCGCTCACCCGCACCAGGATGTTGGCCGACGACGCGAATGCAATCGCCAACGAAACCGATCCTCCGCCGGAAACGGTTGAGTAATTAGTTCCACCGTCCGTCGAAACCTCAACGGTGAATCCCGCCGGGACCGTCGGCGCGTCAATCGTGAACGTGTCGCTGGTGTTGCCGGTATTCTGGACCGTGTTGGTAAAGACGATCTGGCCTGATGCCGTGGTGACGCCACCCGGAGCCACACCCGCAATACCAGTGTTGACTGCCTTGTTGGTGTAGTCATCGTTGTTGTCATTCGGACCAACAGCCGCCGGAGCGCCCACGGGTCCAATCAGCACTGAGCCAATCTGGATCAGCGTGGTCTGGTTGATGACACCGTGTCCGGCGCCGGCCACGTAACCTTCATTGAAGTTCGCGTTGCCGTCTCCGTTGTTGGGTGTTCCGTCACCAGACTGGTCGGTGATGGTCGCTGCCACCGTGTTCTTGCCAAACACATCGCCGATCTCATCAATGGGCACCGAAGCATCAATGCCGGTGTTGACGGTCACGAGCATGTTGATCGAAGCACTGCAGGCGCCGCCGGCGGCCAGAGTTGCTCCAACCGGGAACGCGATGCGCGTTGTGTTCGAAAGCGGCACGGGAGCTGACGAGCTCCAGGTCGCGGACAAGGGGGCAGTAGAAAGTGCGCTGGTGGTGTAGAGCGTTCCCGCCGGGAATGTCTGGCCGGACTTCAGCACCGTGCGCGCCGGAATCGGAGCGATGATGTAGACCTGCGTCGAAGCGTTGAGGGTCACGCCGGCGGCATCTCGCGCACCGTTGTTGCAGACCTGCCACGCATAGGTGATGTCTGATCCGAGAGCCACGGGGCCCGCCGGATATCCAAGGCTCAGCTGCAGCAACGCGTCATTAACTACAGTCACGCTGACGTCACCGCGCGCTTCGCGCTGGCCGTTAACCGAGGAACTCGACACGGTGCGGACTTCGCCCGCGTTCGGTGCGGCCACCGGTTGGTTGTCGTAAGAGGGCGCGCCGGTAGCGGCATCGCCGAGGAACACCTGGACGACCTGTCCCGCTGACGCGCCTGCGTTGACGCTGACCTCAACGATGACATTGATCGAGCCATTCTGGGCGATGTCAGCCGAATCGACCGCTGCGCTCAGAATATCTGTATCGCCACCGTCGACGGCGCCGGGATTGACCACGTCGATCACCGCACGCGTAATCGTTCCGGGGCCCGAAAGATGGGCGCTGCCGGGCACGAAGTGCACTTTGTCGGTGAAGTTTCCAGTGTTGGTCACGGTGAAATTGAAAAGCACCAGCGTCTGGCCGGCGACGACCGTCGGGTTGCTGCCGGCGTCAGGCGTGATCACCAGACCCGAAACGTTCGAAACAGTTACCGTGACGGTGTTGGAAACCGTCGAGTAATTGTTCGAGCCATCGGAATAAGTGGCGCTCGCGGTGTTCGAAATCGTGGTGCCGCCGGGAGTTTGCGCCATTACTCGTCCTGAGAATATTGCTGCAACCAGCAGCGACAGCAGGACGCGAAGGGTCGCCTTGGCGACAGAGTTTGTTCTTCGGTTATTCATGATTGTCCTCATTGATTTATGTGGGGGCAGGGGTTGGGCAGAGTGCGCTGTCTTACTTCACACGCACTTTGTAAGAAGCGGAGAGCTTGCCACCTTGCGCGAGCGGATCTGACCACTCGTAGCGAATGTCGGTGTACATGGCGACCGGCGCGGGGACGCGCTTGACGGTGCCGTCAGCTTGCTTTTCTTCGATGGTGGGCAGTTCTGAAAACGACTTGCCGCTATCGATGCTGAAAACGGTTTTCGCGCCATCGGCTTTGGCCGTACCGGCGACGAAGCTGGTGCCGCGCGGGATGTGCGCGACTGTCTTGTATTGGAAAGCGGAAGCGTTGCCGTTGTTTGCCGATGTGATGGTCCAGTCAAGGATTTCACCTGGATTGACCACCGACGACTTGTCCAACGACACGAGCTTAGACTCGCGCTCGACGGCCGCGGAAAGATCCACCACGACTTCGGGACGCGGCGCCGCAACAAACATATGCCGTTGCGCAACTCCGGCGACACCCAAAGCAAACAAGCAGAATGTGGCCACCATAACCGCGACGATTTTTTTCTTTGACTTGATCATCGTATTTTGAGCTCCTTAAATTTCGAGTGATGAGGGCAAGCGCACCTTGCCGCGTCTTCGCGGCCATGATGCGAAACTTCTCCCGAGTACTCCTTGTCCGCAAATAACTGATTGGGCGGGAGACAACCAGTCGCTCGGACATTAACAAGCGCTGTGCCGAAGTTCCGATCTAGCGGAAAAAGCGATTTGCTGAGAAAACTCGCGTATTTTCGGGAAGCTCGCAGGGGTCCATTAGAGTGAAGACCAAGAAACGGCTCCTGAGGCCATGACGTTTTGTCAGCCGACTGACATTTTGTCAGGGGTCGGGACTTCCTGGACGGGAGCCTCAAGAATTTCTCAAGTCCTACCGGCTAGAGTACGTCTCACAATGTGGGCCACGACCTCGTCAGGCGGCGTTTGGCATTTGGTCAATGAAGCTCAGGATAGGACTCTGTGTGGACTACGAGTGACTCCGGTAGTTATTAACCGGCCCATCGAAACCCCGATTCTTCACCTAACTGCAATTGAACCGGTTGATCGTGAACTGTGCGTGGATTGTGCGGCTGAGGCGGAAAAGAAGAGAAAGAAACCTGAGTAGTTCCGATCGATCACTCCTCGGTGGCCAGGCCAGTTGAAGCAAGTCGGGTCTCATATTCGCGCAGCTTGCGATACAACGTGCGCGCCGAGATCCCCAGAATGGCCGCTGCTCGTTCACGATTGCCATCGCTCTCTTTCAACACACGAATGATGTGCTCGCGTTCCAGCTCTTCAAGCGTCACCGGAGCGGCCTGAGCAGCCACGGCTGATGAGCCCACTCTTACGTTGGCGCTTTCCGCGGTGATTCCCGACACTTGATTTAGGTCGATAACATCGCCCGGAGAAATGGCCGCCGCGCGCTCGAGATAGTTGCGCAGCTCGCGCACATTGCCTGGCCAGGAATGGTTTTGCAAATAATCGCGGGCTTCCGGAGAGAGACTTAAGGCCGGCCGGTTGAACCGGCGCCGGTAAAGCTCGATAAAGTGATCGATGAGTGTGGGAATGTCCTCAGGCCGTTCGCGCAACGGCGGAATTGTCAATGACACGACATTCAAGCGATAAAAAAGATCGGCGCGGAACCTTTTTTGCTTGACCTCCTCGGGCAGATCACGATTAGTAGCGGCAATCACGCGCACGTCAGCATTTTGATCTCGCGTCGAACCCACCCGACGAAAGCGGCCCTGCTCGAGAAAATGAAGAAACTTGACCTGCATTTGTTGGGCCAGGTCGCCGATCTCGTCGAGAAACAAGGTGGAACCGTCGGCCGCTTCGAGCAAGCCACGCCGCAACGAGGTAGCCCCGGTGAAAGCGCCGCGCTCATGGCCAAAAAATTCGGATTCAAACAGCGTGTCGGGTAATGCTCCGCAGTTTACCGTGATCATCGGCGTACCGGAGCGGTTGCTTTGGGAGTGAATGTAGCGCGCCACCACGTCTTTCCCGGTGCCGGATTCGCCGGTCAACAGGATCGTCGAATCCGTCCGGGCCGCGATCTCAGCTTCGGCGATTAAGGCCGCCATGGCTGGGTTTCCATCGGTAATCGGCAACGCTTCGTCCATGGAATTGACGGGCCGCACTACCGCACGAAGCGATGCGTTTTGTTTGACCAGTCGCCGTTTTTCGTCCGCTTTGCGAATGACCGCTTCAATTTCGTCGAGCGTGGCCGGCTTGGTGAGATAGTCGTAGGCGCCAAAGCGCATGGCTTCGATTCCCGTGGCGAGCGACGTGTCGGCGGTGAGCATGATTACTTCGGGCGGATCATCGAGCTGGCGAATCTGACGCAAAGCCTCGAGCCCGGAAAGGTCCGGCATCATGATGTCCAACATCACCACGTCATAGTCCTGTTCCCGCAGAATCTCTAAAGCAGCGTGGCCAGTCTCAGCCGCCACCGCGTCGAAATCTGAGCGCGCGAGTTGCTCGACGACCAGCCTGCGAAGCAGGTTATCGTCATCGACGACAAGCACATGTATCTTGCGACTCATGATTCTCTGGACTATTTTTCAGGCGCACGCCGGGGAATCCACAGGCGAAATCTGCTGCCCTCGCCCTCTTTGGACTCCACAGTCAGCGCGCCACCAAGCGCTTCAGCTAAGGCGGCGCAGATTGCTAACCCAAGTCCGTAATTCTTGCCGGCGCCTTTCGTACTTACGAAAGGATCAAAAACTCGCGCCATTAAATTCGCCGGAATACCAACGCCGTTGTCGCCGACTTCGATGACCGCACGATCGCCGTCGCGCGCCGTGGTAATCATAACGCGGCCGCCCTTTTCGCCCAGCGCATCGACCGCATTGCTGACCAGATTGTCTACAACCTGTCGCACCATCGCTGCATCGGTGGCCACTTCGCCGATGTTTTCATCGAGGTTGACCTCAAATTCGACCCGCGTTGACTCAGACTGTTGCACTGCGACTTTGGCGCACTGGCCGGCAATCAGATTGAGGTCACAAAGAATTCGTTTCGCCTTCCGCTGTTGGGTCAAGTCCAGAAGTCCGCGCGTGATGTCCTTACACCGCAGCGCCTGCCGAACAATCTCTTCCAGGTAGTAGGTCCACTGATGGTCCTCGGCGACCTTTTGCACCGACTCAGTCCGGCGCAAATCACGCATAACCGCTTCGGCGCATGTGGCAATGGCGGCCAAGGGGTTATTAATTTCGTGCGCGACGCCGGCTGCCAATTGGCCCACACTACCCAGTCGTCGCGAGCGCGCCAACTGCTCCTGCATCGCCGATATTCTGGTTACGTCGTTCCAGCCGGCCACACTAACCGTCTCGCCACTGGGCAGCGCGATTGAAGAAACCGAAATCACGTAACGCCGTCCGCCTGCAGTTTGTGCTTCAAACGCAAACTTGCCCTCCCGGTTTTGAGACAGGTAGTAAAGCGCCTGCTCTTCTCCGACCAGCCGTGCAAAAGCTTTGTCAAAGATCATTCCGACGGTCTCATCCGCTCGCAGCTCGATCATTTCAGCCGCGCGCGCGTTGCAGCGCACGATTTGTCTTTGATCGTTGTAAACGACTACGCCTTCATCGATCGCATCAAAGGTTTGCTCCCAGATCTTTTCGGCCACGCTTACCGTCTCGAACAAACGCGCACTGTTGAGCGCGACGGTAGCCATCTCGGCTAAATCCTGCAGCAAACGCTTCTCTTCTTCGGTGAAGTGATGGCGCGTGCGAAAACCGGCCGTCACCGCGCCGGATCGATTTCCGTGGATGCGCAGCGGGGCAATGGCCAAATCATGCACGCCTTCGGCCGCGTGGACCGGAAAACTCTCGGCCGGCAGCTCGGGACAAAGGCCAATGTCTTCAAAAATGACTACGGTATTTTGATCGAGCGCCTGGCGCGCAAAGGCAACCGCAAGTGGCCGGAATACCGGTTTTTGGTAATCGACGTTGGGGGAAAAGCCGCTGGCCGCTTTCCAGGTGACCGTATCATCGGTGAGCGAGTAACTAAGAATACTGGCTACGTCCGCATGCATAATGCGGCGGACAAGTTCGACAATTGTCTGCAGCGTTGAGGTTTCGCTTTCAGGTTGGGAGGTTATGTGGCTGACGTCTGCAGGTACGGCCATTAATCGGATTTTTTCACCTGGGGGTAGCTCAAATCCGCGGAGTCGCAGGACGCTCTTTTCATACGCGGAAATCTGCGCGCGGTCAAGTGCAAATATTGATTCGGCAGCCACAAAAGCTGCTCGGAACCGCAGGGTCTGTGCTAATTTCGCATCATCGTGTCGGAAGTAAGAATCTCAGCGCGAGGCGCGAAGCGCATTCGCCAGGGTCACTTGTGGGTTTATCGCAGCGAGGTCCGCGGAGCTGAAAGCGCCGCCGGTGGCGACATTGTGCGCGCCGTTGACCCGGCTGGCAATTTCGTCGGTCAGGCTTTTTACAGTGACCGTTCAGAGATCACCCTCCGAATCCTAACCACCCGAGACGAAGGAATCGATCGCGAGTGGTGGCAGACACGTTTGCGTGATTGTGCGCGGCGACGCGAACCAATTGCGCGCGAAACAAATTCCTTCCGGCTGGTCTATTCAGAAGGCGATCTGCTTCCCTCTCTCATCATCGACAAGTACGACGACGTTTTTGTGCTGCAAACTCTTTCGCAGGGAACCGATCGGCTTAAACAAATGTTTGTTGACTTGTTGGTTGAAGAGTTCAGTCCACGAGCTGTGGTTGAGCGAAACGACGCACGCGTGCGCCAGTTCGAGGGCCTCGATCTGCAAGCCGGCGTATTGCACGGCGAGGTCCCACCCGAGGTCGAGATCAGACAGAACGGCATACGCGTGGTGATATCACCGCTCGGCGGGCAGAAAACCGGGGCCTTTCTCGACCAGCGTGAGAACTATCAGAGCGCCAGGCACTACGCGCGAGGCCGCGCGTTGGACTGTTTCACTTTTAACGGAGGGTTTGCGCTTAACATCGCTTCGAAATCGGCGCACGTGACGGCAATCGACATTTCCGAAGACGCGATCGCGGCGGCCCACAGAAACGCGCAGTTGAACGGCCTGAATAACATCGATTTCCGCGTCGCAAATGTCTTTGACACTCTGCGTGACTTCGAAGCCGACGGCGAGCGATTCGATACGATCGTGCTCGACCCGCCGGCGTTCGCGAAAAACCGCGCAAGCATAAAGTCCGCGGCGCGCGGCTATAAAGAAATCAATCTGCGGGCCATGAAACTTCTCAATGCGGGCGGAATCCTAATCACCTGCACATGTTCGTATCACATGAGCGAATCAATGTTTCTGGAAATCATTCATGAGGCGGCTTTGGATGCACGTCACCGATTACAAATCGTCGAAGTTCGCGGGCAGGCGACCGACCATCCGGTACTCATGGGCGTACCGGAGACACATTATCTAAAGTGTGTAATTGCCCGAAAGATTGGGTGAGCAAGCGAGCCACGTCCCGCTTCGTGATTCCAATCTTGAGCTTCATTGCGTGTACCGCTGGAGCCGTAACCGGGACTTAAGGTTGTATTCCAGGGTCTGCTTCCACTACAACTTTTGCGGTGTAGTCCTTGCCGTTGACCGACAATTTTACGTTGTAGGTCCCGGGATCCAGGAGCGGCCCAATATTGAACAGGTTCGCGAACCCGCCGCCTCCCCCGCCACCGCCACCGGCGGGAAGATTTGCCGGACGCGGAGGAGGATTGCCGCGCAGGTTCCATTGCACGCGATTGATGCCCACTTCATTTGTTCCGGCAATGTTCCGCACAACCTTTCCGGAGTAATCGCTGATCGTGATCTTAACGTCTCCCTCGGGCGCTGCCTTCAAGTAGTAGCTGATTACCGTTCCCGGCGCGGGATTCACGCCGCGGAACAATTTCGCTCCACCTGTATAACGGCTTAGACGAATATCTGTAAGCCATTGTGTGCCGGGCCGTACGTCAAACAAAAAGACGTCGGTGTCGAGCACCTTGCTGCGCGTCAGTTGTTGTAGCGCGGTCGCGTCATCGAGTATGAATATGCCGCGCCCGTGCGTCCCAATGATCACATCGCCATCGCGCGGATGGATCAGAATGTCGTCAACACGAACCATCGGCAGCCCCGACATCAGCGGCTTCCACTCTCGGCCGCCGTCGAACGAAAGGTAAAAGCCGAGCTCAGTCCCAACGTAAAGCAGATCCTTATTCTTCGGGTCCTCACGCACCACGTTGACATTGCCAAACGCGGGCAAGTTGCTCACGATCGAGCTCCAGGTTGCGCCGTAATCGCGCGTCACAAACAGGTAAGGTTTCCAATCATCAAATCGATGCCCATCGACAGCCAGGTAAGCTGTGCCGGCGTCAAAGTGCGACGGCTCGACCCGCGAGATGTGATAGAGATCGCCAATACCGGGCACGTTCCTGGCAACGTTTGTCCAGGTTGCTCCCCCATCGCGACTGATCTGCACATTGCCATCATCGGTGCCCGCCCAAAGGATGCCGGGAACGACGGGCGACTCAGCAATTGTGACTACATAGCCATAGCTTGTGTAGCCATCGTTCTTTGAAGCCATCGGCTCGGTGCCCTTCACGCCCATGATCGACAGCGTGTTGCGATCGATATGCCTGGTAAGATCAGCGGAAGCTGTCCAGGTGTCGCCACGATCGAGCGATTTGAAGAACCGATCGCCACCCACGTAAATAATTCGCGAGTTGTGCGGCGACATTATCAGAGGAGTACTCCAATAGAACCTGAACTGCTCTCCGGGAGATGGGGCGGGAACTATATTAGTGGGCAGGTTGGCGCCAAATCCGCCACCTCCCTGGGCCCCGGTTACTGCGGCTAAAGCAGTTATCGGATCCTGAGGACTCGGCTCAGGCGAGGCCCCAGGCGAAGGTGATGCGGCCGGACCTGCTCCTCCGGGCCGATTTGCGCCGCGGCGGGGAACGCCGCGCGGGCGAATGTTCGCGTTGCGGCCGGTCCGCAGATCCACGCGACTCATATTTCCATTCTGCGATTCCGAATAGACGATGTTGTAGTCGTTAGGATCTGCAAGGGCATAGAAGCCGTCGCCTCCACCTGTACGAAACCAGTCAGAGTTCGTGATGCCGGCCGGATTTCGCGTCTGACTCGGCCCACCCCACGATCCGTTATCCTGTAAACCGCCATACACGTAATAGGGTTTGCGCATGTCCGCGGCTATCGCATAGAACTGCGCTGCCGGAATCGTGTTGATGAATTCCCAGGTCGCGCCTTGATCGTAACTAACATCCAGCCCACCGTCGTTGCCGATCAAAATGTGATTTCCGTTTTTTGGATCGATCCAGATCGCGTGATTGTCGCTGTGCGCGATGCCCGCTTGAAGCGAGGTGAACTTCTTGCCGCCATCAGTCGACTTGCTAAAGTTTAAGCCACCAACATAAACATTCTCAGAGTTGCTCGGGTCAACCCGAATTTGGCTGTAGTACATTGGCCGATTATTTTCATTGCTCACGATGTGCCAGCTTTTGCCTTTATCGTCGGATCGCCAGACGCCGGACTTCTTGGGATCAATCGGTGTAGGTGTCGGCGAAGAGGCCGGGGTGGCCGACGGTGAAGGCGTCGGAGTCGGGCTCGCTGCACCGCCGCCGGCGAGCGTTTCTTCGCCGCCAGTGCCCGAACTCGCGCCTACTTCGATCTGCGCATAAACGACGTTTGGATTTGAGCGCGAGACATCAAGCCCGATTCGACCAAGCAATCCTGCCGGCAATCCGCTGCCTTCCAGTTTCTTCCAGGTCTTTCCGGCGTCCGTAGTCTTCCAAATGCCACAGCCTGGACCACCACCATTAAATCCCCACGATGTGCGCCGCCGCTGATAAGAAGCGGCATATAAAGTCTTCGGGTCCGATTGATCCATGATGAGGTCAGTGAAGCCCGTGTCTTCATCGATAAACTTTACGTTTGCCCAGGACTTGCCGCCATCGGTCGTCTTGTAGATGCCGCGTTCTTTGTTTGCTCCGAATAGATGGCCCAGCACCGCCACATACACAGTGTTCGCATCTTTTGGATCGACCACGATTCTGGCGATCGCCTGTGAGTTTTCCAGGCCCATTCGCGTAAAGGTCTTGCCGCCATCCGAGGATTTGTAAATGCCGTCGCCAAAGGTTGAACTCTGTCGGTTGTTAGCTTCGCCCGTGCCGACCCAAACGATCTCCGGGTTCGAGGGAGCCACCGCAATATCCCCAATGGATGCAGTGGAATAGGTGTCGAACACCGGTTGAAAAGTGGTGCCATTGTTCGTCGTTTTCCAAACTCCTCCAGTCGCGAAGCCGACGTAGTAAATATATGGATTGCTCTCAACCACAGCGATGTCATCGATTCGCCCTCCCATGCTTGCGGGGCCAATCCCCCGCCAGACAAATCTTCGCAACATCGGATCAGTCGACCAGTTAATCGGCGTTGGAGTCGGGCTTGGAGTAGGTGTCGACGTCGCGCTCGGCGCAGGCGCCGGCGTCTGCGATGCGAATGGTGGCTGCGGTGAGTTTGCGCTCTCAGCGCGCGCAGCCAACCCTCCGAGCGTAACCACAACCAATGCGAAAGCAGCGATCGCCAGAACAAACGCACTAATGTTGCCTGTGGAACGAGACGTCCGTTTCATCGGGACCAGTTTCCTTTCATTTCGAGATGTGACAAAGAAGAGGCAGTCAAAAGAATTTACGACTGCGTCGAAGAGCAAGCGTTGAATCAATTAATACGGCTGCGCAGCTTCTTTGGTTACAAGGGAAAACGCCACCGCTTCAAGAGGTCATGAGATTTAGCTTATCGCTCGTGGTCAGTCAATAGTCAGCCTCGCTTGACGTTATTTCAACGACAACGACATTGAATCACGCCGTTGCAGAGATTTCCTTGACGATTCCAAGTTAGCAAGATTAGAATTCGCACAACTCACTGATTGAGATCAAGATGCTACCGCGCACTCAACGTCAAAAAGAAGTCCTCGATTACATCACTCGTTTTCTAGCTAAGCACGGACACGAGCCTTCTTACGCACAGATTGCGCGTCACTTCGGTGTCAGCTCGAAAGCGACGATCGCGAAACACATCACGGCACTCGAGAAGCGCGGATTGATTAAACGCGAACACGAGCCAGGCCACTTTACTCTCGCCGTGAGAATGGAAGAAGCTCCGGCCGACGCCGTTTGCGAAGTTCCCCTGGTGGGTCGAATCGCCGCCGGCGCTCCGATTGATGCCATTGAAGATATCGAAATGATCTGTGTGCCGCGTTTTCTTCTCGGCCGCGTGCGGCCCGAGCGCATCTATGCTCTGCGTGTTAAAGGCGATTCGATGATCGACGAGCACATCTGTGACGGCGACATCGCGTTGATTGAGAGTCGTAACGAAGCACGCGATGGCGAGATCGTCGTGGCCCTCATCGATCGCGCCCGCGCCACTCTCAAGCGCCTGTTTCGGTTTGGCGACGAAGTTGAGCTTCGCCCCTCGAACGCTCAACTCGAACCCATACGCGTACATGCCTCGCGCGTAGAAATCCAGGGAATCTTTCGCAGCCTCCTGCGCCCCAATATTTAGTCGTCGAGGGTTTTCCCACAACATCCAAGCGTTTCCGTGCTCTGCGTTGCCGACTCTCGCCCGTTGCCAGCCCCATCGAGCGCCACAGATGCGCCCGTCCCAAAAAACAAAAAACGATTTTGGTATTGACGAATCCTAATTCAGGTCAGTACAATCCCTTTTTGAAAATGATTATCAATATCAGCCCGGGGCAGTTGATTTTTAGAGTGACGCTGGTCGCCACGCTGTTGGCGGGCATGGCCGTCATTGGTCAGGCCGAAGGCGAACAGATCTTAGTGCGCGGCGAAGTTAACGATCCAAATCACGCGCGTGTTGCTGGAGCCAACGCTTTCCAGCACAGTGGGATCCGAAGCTTGGAATTCACGTGACTTGAAGTCGCGG
>JADMIO012752822.1_pt1 | contig 52547 bp, 37 predicted proteins | sample 8958161 | NCBI WGS metagenome assembly JADMIO01 (sample SAMN16585339, study PRJNA669376) | soil metagenome | isolation source: Crop rotation soil | place: USA: Cullars Rotation, Alabama | collected 2011
CTTTCCCCAGCACATACGACATTAATCGTGCCGATACCCAGGTTAGGCGCGCTGTCAATAACTATGACATCATAGTCATGAGCAACAGTTTCAATGGCCAGTCGGAGCATCAGGTGTGGATCGGTGGGCAGTTTACCTTCATCAAATTTGCCCATTAACTCAGTTTCAATACGGTGCAGAGCCAGACAGGAAGGAATAATGTCAAGCCCCGGCCAGCAAGTGGGCTTTATTGCATAAGTGACATCGTCCTTTTCCCCAAGATAGAAAGGCAGGAGAGTGTCTTCTGCATGAATATGAAGATCTGGTACCCATCCGTGATACATTGAGGCTGTTCCCTGGGGGTCGTTACCTTCCACGAGCAAAACACGTAGCCCCTTCAGAGCCAGATCCTGAGCAAGATGAACAGAAACTGAGGTTTTGTAAACGCCTCCTTTATGGGCAGCAACCCCGATCACCGGTGGAAATACGTCTTCAGCACGTCGCAATCGCGTACCAAACACATCACGCATATGATTAATTTGTTCAATTGTATAACCAACACGTTGCTCAACCCGTCCTCGAATTTCCATATCCGGGTGCGGTAGTCGCCCTGCTTTCTCGGCATCTCTGATAGCCTGAGAAGAAACCCCAACTAAATCCGCTGCTTCACCTATTCTCCAGCGCCGGGTTATTTTCCTCGCTTCCGGGCTGTCATCATTAAACTGTGCAATGGCGATAGCCTTCGTCATTTCATGACCAGCGTTTATGCACTGGTTAAGTGTTTCCATGAGTTTCATTCTGAACATCCTTTAATCATTGCTTTGCGTTTTTTTATTAAATCTTGCAATTTACTGCAAAGCAACAACAAAATCGCAAAGTCATCAAAAAACCGCAAAGTTGTTTAAAATAAGAGCAACACTACAAAAGGAGATAAGAAGAGCACATACCTCAGTCACTTATTATCACTAGCGCTCGCCGCAGCCGTGTAACCGAGCATAGCGAGCGAACTGGCGAGGAAGCAAAGAAGAACTGTTCTGTCAGATAGCTCTTACGCTCAGCGCAAGAAGAAATATCCACCGTGGGAAAAACTCCAGGTAGAGGTACACACGCGGATAGCCAATTCAGAGTAATAAACTGTGATAATCAACCCTCATCAATGATGACGAACTAACCCCCGATATCAAGTCACATGACGAAGGGAAAGAGAAGGAAATCAACTGTGACAAACTGCCCTCAAATTTGGCTTCCTTAAAAATTACAGTTCAAAAAGTATGAGAAAATCCATGCAGGCTGAAGGAAACAGCAAAACTGTGACAAATTACCCTCAGTAGGTCAGAACAAATGTGACGAACCACCCTCAAATCTGTGACAGATAACCCTCAGACTATCCTGTCGTCATGGAAGTGATATCGCGGAAGGAAAATACGATATGAGTCGTCTGGCGGCCTTTCTTTTTCTCAATGTATGAGAGGCGCATTGGAGTTCTGCTGTTGATCTCATTAACACAGACCTGCAGGAAGCGGCGGCGGAAGTCAGGCATACGCTGGTAACTTTGAGGCAGCTGGTAACGCTCTATGATCCAGTCGATTTTCAGAGAGACGATGCCTGAGCCATCCGGCTTACGATACTGACACAGGGATTCGTATAAACGCATGGCATACGGATTGGTGATTTCTTTTGTTTCACTAAGCCGAAACTGCGTAAACCGGTTCTGTAACCCGATAAAGAAGGGAATGAGATATGGGTTGATATGTACACTGTAAAGCCCTCTGGATGGACTGTGCGCACGTTTGATAAACCAAGGAAAAGATTCATAGCCTTTTTCATCGCCGGCATCCTCTTCAGGGCGATAAAAAACCACTTCCTTCCCCGCGAAACTCTTCAATGCCTGCCGTATATCCTTACTGGCTTCCGCAGAGGTCAATCCGAATATTTCAGCATATTTAGCAACATGGATCTCGCAGATACCGTCATGTTCCTGTAGGGTGCCATCAGATTTTCTGATCTGGTCAACGAACAGATACAGCATACGTTTTTGATCCCGGGAGAGACTATATGCCGCCTCAGTGAGGTCGTTTGACTGGACGATTCGCGGGCTATTTTTACGTTTCTTGTGATTGATAACCGCTGTTTCCGCCATGACAGATCCATGTGAAGTGTGACAAGTTTTTAGATTGTCACACTAAATAAAAAAGAGTCAATAAGCAGGGATAACTTTGTGAAAAAACAGCTTCTTCTGAGGGCAATTTGTCACAGGGTTAAGGGCAATTTGTCACAGACAGGACTGTCATTTGAGGGTGATTTGTCACACTGAAAGGGCAATTTGTCACAACACCTTCTCTAGAACCAGCATGGATAAAGGCCTACAAGGCGCTCTAAAAAAGAAGATCTAAAAACTATAAAAAAAATAATTATAAAAATATCCCCGTGGATAAGTGGATAACCCCAAGGGAAGTTTTTTCAGGCATCGTGTGTAAGCAGAATATATAAGTGCTGTTCCCTGGTGCTTCCTCGCTCACTCGACCGGGAGGGTTCGAGAAGGGGGGGCACCCCCCTTCGGCGTGCGCGGTCACGCGCACAGGGCGCAGCCCTGGTTAAAAACAAGGTTTATAAATATTGGTTTAAAAGCAGGTTAAAAGACAGGTTAGCGGTGGCCGAAAAACGGGCGGAAACCCTTGCAAATGCTGGATTTTCTGCCTGTGGACAGCCCCTCAAATGTCAATAGGTGCGCCCCTCATCTGTCAGCACTCTGCCCCTCAAGTGTCAAGGATCGCGCCCCTCATCTGTCAGTAGTCGCGCCCCTCAAGTGTCAATACCGCAGGGCACTTATCCCCAGGCTTGTCCACATCATCTGTGGGAAACTCGCGTAAAATCAGGCGTTTTCGCCGATTTGCGAGGCTGGCCAGCTCCACGTCGCCGGCCGAAATCGAGCCTGCCCCTCATCTGTCAACGCCGCGCCGGGTGAGTCGGCCCCTCAAGTGTCAACGTCCGCCCCTCATCTGTCAGTGAGGGCCAAGTTTTCCGCGAGGTATCCACAACGCCGGCGGCCGGCCGCGGTGTCTCGCACACGGCTTCGACGGCGTTTCTGGCGCGTTTGCAGGGCCATAGACGGCCGCCAGCCCAGCGGCGAGGGCAACCAGCCGAGGGCTTCGCCCTGTCGCTCGACTGCGGCGAGCACTACTGGCTGTAAAAGGACAGACCACATCATGGTTCTGTGTTCATTAGGTTGTTCTGTCCATTGCTGACATAATCCGCTCCACTTCAACGTAACACCGCACGAAGATTTCTATTGTTCCTGAAGGCATATTCAAATCGTTTTCGTTACCGCTTGCAGGCATCATGACAGAACACTACTTCCTATAAACGCTACACAGGCTCCTGAGATTAATAATGCGGATCTCTACGATAATGGGAGATTTTCCCGACTGTTTCGTTCGCTTCTCAGTGGATAACAGCCAGCTTCTCTGTTTAACAGACAAAAACAGCATATCCACTCAGTTCCACATTTCCATATAAAGGCCAAGGCATTTATTCTCAGGATAATTGTTTCAGCATCGCAACCGCATCAGACTCCGGCATCGCAAACTGCACCCGGTGCCGGGCAGCCACATCCAGCGCAAAAACCTTCGTGTAGACTTCCGTTGAACTGATGGACTTATGTCCCATCAGGCTTTGCAGAACTTTCAGCGGTATACCGGCATACAGCATGTGCATCGCATAGGAATGGCGGAACGTATGTGGTGTGACCGGAACAGAGAACGTCACACCGTCAGCAGCAGCGGCGGCAACCGCCTCCCCAATCCAGGTCCTGACCGTTCTGTCCGTCACTTCCCAGATCCGCGCTTTCTCTGTCCTTCCTGTGCGACGGTTACGCCGCTCCATGAGCTTATCGGGTCCACTCGCGAACGCAGAAAGGCCCACCCGAAGGTGAGCCAGTGTGATTACATTTGCGGCCTAACTGTGGCCAGTCCAGTTACGCTGGAGTCACTAGTATTTAGGTGACACTATAGAAGCGGCCGCGACAACTTGTCCACGTGGAATTCTAAGCTTAGGATCCCAATGTGCTGGAAAGCGATCGAGCACCCGAACATCCTGCCGACCTACGTGTCGGCGCCGATCGCCGACAACTACCTGTTCGTCACGCCGCGCATGGGCATGACGCTGCTCGAGGCGATCACCAAGCACTCGCTGACGCCGCGCGCACGCTGCAAGTTACTGGTGCAGGCGCTCGAGGGGCTGTCGACGCTGCACTCGGCGCGGCTGATCCATCGCGACTTCACGCTGCGGAACATCCTGGTCGACGACGGCGCGAACGTCGCCTACCTGTTCGACTTCGATCTCGCGATGTCGCTCGACGACACCGCGAACCAGACCTACCGCACGTACTACAAGGGCCGGATCTTCGGCTCGCCGGGTTGGAGCGTCGCGCCCGAGACCATCGACCAGGCGTTGATGGACAGCCAGATCAACACGTCGCTCGACATCTACGCGATCGGCGGCGCGCTCCACGGCCTGTTCACCGAGCAGCTGCTGTACGGCGCGGCCGACGATATGTGGGCGCTGCTGATCCGGATCGCCGAGGGCGTGGTGATCGGCGGTCGCAGCAAGGTGCATTATCCCGACGGCTTCCCGCAGGTGCTCAAGCCGGTGATCGAGGGTTGCCTCGAGCGCGATCCGAACCAGCGGTTCCCGTCGGTGCAGGCGGTGGTGCAGGAGCTGCGCGGCATGCTGCGCGAGCTCAACGACGACCGGCCGCGCGATTCGAAGAAGAAAGCCGAACAGGCGCAGGCGATCGCCCAGGCGGCGATGCAGGAGCGCCAGAAGGCGCAGCAGGAAGCGATCTCCAACAGTGCCGATCCGAGCATCACGCGCGATGTCGTCGATGCGGCGGGCAAGGCAGTCCACGAGTGGGGCTACGCCGTCGAGCGCAGCCTCGGCCGCGTCAAGGGCCACCCGATCTTCCTCGCGGCGCCGCGGCCCGACATGGTCGCCGCGGGCACGTTCCCCGATTCGAACGTGTTCCCCAAGCTGGTCACCGTGATCGACCTGACCAAGGTCAAAGATCCGCGGCAGTTCGTCGAGAACTGGCAGCAGTTCTTCTGGCCGATCTTGAAGCGCGTGCGGCAGGGCCTGCTGACGTCGCTGCACAAGGTGATCTACGACTCGAACACCTCGTCGCTGCTGCTGTTCACCGAGTACGTCGACGAGCCCCGGTTCGGCGATCGGATCGCCGAGCTCGATCTCAACGTCGACGGTGCGCTCGCGCTCGGTTTCCTCGTGATCCGGCAGGTCGCCGCGCTGCACGAGCACGGCATGGGCCACACCAACATCTCGCCGAACGCGCTGCTGTTCAAAGGCAGCGCCGCCACGCGTACGGTGATGCCGGCGATGATCGGCCTGGTCGAGCCCGCGATGGGCAAGGAAGCGATGGCGGAAGACTGCCGCGCGCTCGCCGGCATGGTGCTGCAGTGGCTGCGCCCCAATCGCGTCGCGTCGCTGCACATCCGCATCAAGCCGATGTTCGAGGCGATGCGCAGCAAGCTATCCGGCTGGGCGTTCGACAAGAATGCCAAGCCTCCCGGGATCGACGAGCTGATGCAGCTGATCAGCGACGCCCTCGCGCTGGTCGACTTCAACTTCTCGGTGCTGCGCGACTCCGGCGGCGACCTCCAGGAGTACTCGCTCCTGCTGATCAGCCTGCGGCTCTACCACCTGCTGTGGCCGAGCCCGCCGCAAGCGGCGGCACGAGCGGCAGCGGCACCAGCGGCGCAGCCGCCCGCGCGTCGCTGACCTTCCGCGTGCCGTCGCGCACGTGGTCGGGCACGCCCTGGACGTCGTGCACGATCCGGATCGCCTGGAGTGCGCGCAGCACGTAGTAGGTGACGTCGAGCTCCCACCAGAAGAAGCCCTGGCGCGCCGACCGCTGGTAGTGGTGATGGTTGTTGTGCCAGCCCTCACCGAACGTCAGCAGCGCGAGCAGCGGGTTATTGCGCGAGGTGTCGGTGGTCGCGTAGCGGCGCGAGCCCCAGACGTGCGCGAGCGAGTTGATGCAGAACGTGACGTGCCAGACCAGCACGAGTGGAACCAGGTGGCCCCACACCAGTGCGGTCGAGCCGCCGATCGCGAACAGCAGTGCACCCCACGCGACCGCGATCAGGATGTCGTGACGTTCGAGCCAGCGCAGCTCGCGATACTTCGCGAAGTCCTTGATCCGATCCATGTCGGGATGGTGATTTCGCGGGGCGAGGATCCACAGCACGTGTGACCACCAGAACCCGCGCTGGGTCGGCGAGTGAGTGTCCTCGGGATCGTCCGAGTGTTTGTGGTGATTGCGGTGGTGTGAAGCCCACCACAGCACGCCCTGCTGTGCGGTCGACATCGCGAGCAACGCGAGCACGAGCTGAAACGCGCGGCTGGTCTTGAAACTGCGATGTGCGAAATAGCGATGGTACCCGGCGGTGATCGCAAACATTCGCACGGCATAGCTACCGGTCAGCCAGGCGAGCGCCGCCCAGCTCCAGCCACAGGCGATCGCGCCGGCGACCGCGGCGACATGCACGCCCCAGAAGGGCAGGTGGTCGCGCCACCGGTAATCGTCCGTCCGAGCTTCGGTCATTCTCCAGGATGACGCATCCCGGCGCACGATTCGGTCACGCTCTCGTCATCATCGGTTGCCTACACGTCAGTCGGTGCCCGCGTAGAACTGCGTCGGATCTTCGGGCCACTGGTGTCGCGGATAGCGCCGCATCAGCTGTTTGCGCAGGTCCGGGTAATGTTTGACCCAGAAGCCCGGCAGATCCTGCGTGACCTGCACCGCGCGCTGGTTCGGTGCGAGCAAGTGCAGCGTCAGCGGGACCTGCCCATCGCCGACGGCGGGCCCACGCGCGAGGCCGAAGAAGTCCTGCATGCGCGACTCGATCCACGGCGGCCGATCGGCTTCGTAGTGGATGAGGACGCGCTTTCGGCGCGGCAGATCGATGTGGGTGGGTGCGAGCTTGTCGAGCAGCCGCTTGTGCTCGGCGAGCCCGGCGTCGAGGAGCCCGAGCAAGCCGGCCTGCCGGAGCTCGGCGATCGACGTCGAGCCTTCGCTCGCGTTGGCGATCACGGTCGCCAGTGATTCGTCGGTGGCCGGCGGAATCGACGGCGACAGCTTCGCGGCGAATGCGACGCGGTTCTTCCAGTTCGCGAGCGCGCCGGGCTCGATCAGCTTGTCGATCCGGGCGATCGCGTGCTTCGCGAGCAATTCGGCCGCGGGCCGGCCGGCGCGGCGCGCACCGTCGACATCGCGGGTCTCGTCGATCACGAGGCCGTCGTAGGTCATCTGCACCACGCGCTCGACGCGATCCTTCTGATCGTTCCACACCAGCTCGTCCTTCTCCTCGATCCGATCGAGGTAGAGGTCGAGCAACCAGCTGGCTTCGATCGCGCTCGCGCGGCGAATCTGGACGCGGCTCGCCGCGCCGCGTGATCCGGTCTCCGCGACATCGACCGCGACGATCAGCTCGGCATCGATCACCGCAGAGCCTGGAGACAGAGTGCCGCCTCCGCCGCCGGAGAACGTGAAGTCCGCGGAGCGAGGCGCTCGCCGCTTGCCGACGCGATCTGGAAAGCCAGTGAGGATCGCGATCTGCAGCGCCTGATCGACCTCGTCTTCAGAACGTGGTCTCCGCGCATCGCTTGGGCCCAGGCTGTCATCCTTGCGTTTCGTAGCCCGATCGTTGCGGCTCGCATCGTTGCGGCTCGCGTCGTTGCGATCGCGGGCGATCCGCTCCAGTTGGTTTGCTGCCTTGTCGGCAGCGTGTGCGGTTCCGATGTCGATGTTGTCGCGGCGTAGTCGGTCGGCGCGAAGGCCGTGCTGGCGCGCATCGAGCAGCGCATCCATGTCGTCGATCAGATCCGACGGCGAGGCGACGCGCGCTTGTCCTTGCGGCCCGCGTCGCTCGAGCCGCAATTCGCGACCACCGAGCAGCGCCGCGATCACGGCGGCCTCGCGCGATACGCCGCGCGCCTCGGCCTCGACGAGGATGCGGCCGACGCGCGGATGCACGGGAAAGCGCAACATCTGGCGGCCGCGCTCGGTGATCGCACCTCGCTCGACGGCACCGAGCCGGAGTAGCAGATCTTCGGCGGCGGTGATCGATGACTCGGGGGGCGGCTCGTACCAGCGCAGCCCGCGCAGGCCGGCGAGCCCGGCGCCGTGCAGCTCGAGCGCGGCACCGGCGACATCGCTGCGCAGGATCTCGGGGACCTCGAATGCGCGGCGGGTGTCGTGATCGTGCTTGCTGTACAGGCGAATCACGCGGCCGGGGCGCGTGCGGCCGGCGCGACCGGCGCGCTGCGCGCACGACGCGCGCGAGACCGGCTCGATCTGGAGGGAGGGTAGGCCGGTCCACGGCGAGTGGCGCGCGATCCGCGCGAGCCCGGAATCGATCACGCAGGTGACGCCGTCGATCGTCACGGAGGTCTCGGCGACGTTGGTCGCGAGGATCACCTTGCGACGGTCGCCGGGCGCGCGGGCGCGAACCGCGCGATCTTGCTCGTCGGCGGTGAGATCGCCGTGCAGCGGCAAGACGTCGAGGTGGAAGACGCCGGCGGCGTCGGCGAGGTCTTCGGCGCAGCGCCGGATCTCGCCGGCCCCGGGGAGAAACACCAGGATGTCGCCATCGAGTTTATCGCGGGTCGCGCTCGAATCTCGGACCGGGGCCGTGTTCGGGCTTCGGGCGGCGAGGGCGTCCTGGCAAATGCGACGGACCTGCGAGGCGATCTGTTTGCCGAGCGGCCGATCGTCGGGATCGACGTGCTCGATGGTGAGTGGAAACGCGCGGCCCTCCGAGCGGATCACCGGCGCATCGCCCAGGAAGCCGGCGACCGGCTCGGCATCGAGCGTGGCCGACATCGCCACCAGCGCGAGCTCGGGCCGCTTCTCGCGCAACCGCGCGACCAGTGCGAGTGCGAGATCGCCGTCGAGGTTGCGCTCGTGCAGCTCGTCGATCACCACGCAGCCGACGCCGCGCAGCTCGGCGTCCGATAGCAATCGCCGCGTCAGGATGCCCTCGGTGACCAGCGAGATCCGGGTCGCCGCGCTGCGCTTGCGATCGAAGCGCACCTCGTAACCGACCTCCGCGCCGAGCGTGACGCCGCGCTCCTGCGCGATCCGGGTCGCCGCGAGTCTCGCCGCGAGCCGGCGCGGCTGCAACACGACGATCTCGCCGTCGATCACGCCGGCATCCAGCAGTGCACCCGGCACCCGCGTCGTCTTGCCCGCACCGGGTGGCGCGACCAGTACGCAAACCCGGCGATCGCGCGTCGCGGCCACCAGCTGTGGCAGCACGTCGTCGATCGGTAGCGCGATCACAGCTTACGGCTAGGGCATCCGCGCGCCGCTGTCGAGGCCGCGGTCACGGGATCGGAAGGTTCGGGGCCACCGGCACGCCATCGCATTCGCACACCCATAGCCGACCCGGCGCGTCCTCGGGATCGTCGTGGAGCAGGCCGTTGCCGTCCATCTCGGCAAACTGCGCGAAGTCGGTCTCGGTGACGATGATTCCCGAGCCGTCGTCGGGATTGTCGAATGCCCAGTGATCGATCGCCGGGTTGCCGTTGAGGTTGGTCCAGTGGTCGCCGACCCGATCCTGGTTCGCCGGCTGGAACATGCCGACCCAGTAGAACCGGTTGCCGAGCACCGTGGCGAGCGCGTCGGCCTCGGAGTTGAAGTTGATCACGGCGAGGTGGATATCGGTACCCATCGCCTCGCATGCCGCCTCGGCCGCCTTCCAGTGCTTCGCTTGGCCGTCGTCGTTCTGGACGAAGTACTTCGACCCCGCGAGATCGACGAAGCCTTCGGGACACACCAGCCCGGGAGGTGAATCGATCACCGGCACGTCGACCGCTGCATCGATATCGAGGATATCGGGGGGCGCTTCCTGGCCCTTGGGCGGCGGGTCGTAGTGGCAGGCCGTCAAGGCGGCGATGGCCAGTGCTGCCCGCATCGCGACAATTCTACTCGGAATCCGTTCGCGAACGGCGACAACGGATCAGTGGCACCACACGCTGACGTCGAGCTCGACCAGCGGGCGCGGCGCGAAGTAGGCGACCGCGGCCTCGCCGGTGAGGACGGCTTCGCCGAGCGAGCCCGCGACCACGAAGTAGCTGTGCTCGTCGTCGCCCGCGGCCTCGCTGAGGTCGAAGCGGCAGCGCACCTGGTCGGGGCCGTTCGCCATGCAGGTGAGCGGTTGACCGCGATGGGGCCAGCGATCGAGCACGTCCTTGCCGGCCGCACCGATCTGGAGGCCCATCGGATCGACGATGCCGCGACCGAGCACGCGCACGCCGCACCCGAGCTCGGCGACGAGATGGCCATCGGCCGCGGTCACCTTGTTGAGGTTGACGTTGCAGCTGCCGTAGGTGGTGGGCGGCGGCGTGGGCTCGCCCTCCTGAAGGTAGACCGACCACGAGTACTTCTCGAGCGTGTGCCACATGTCGATCGCGCGGATCGGCGTCGCCGTCGGGAAGCACGGGTTCTCGGTCGGCTGGATCGCGGCGTTCGGGCGGGCGACCGTCGTGGAGGTGACCGGTGGCGGCCCTGCCGACGAGCAACCGGCAAGAGCGATCACGACGAGCGAGCGCATGTCACGGAAACGATCCACCCGCCGGGTCGATTCCATGACGTATGTTCGCCCCGATGTTTCCTGCGCCGTCCGCACCGGTGTTCCCCGATAACCAATCCGCGAAGAACGAGAGCTATCTCCGGTACGAGGACATCGCGCAGGATGGGCGGCTGATGCCGATCGCCGTGCCACCGGCACTGGCGGGGTTGTGGCGCACGATCCTGGTGAAGCATCCCGGCGCGAACGCAGCGGCGCAGACCGGCATCATTCCGATCCTCACGCGACTGACGATCGGCACGACCGAGACGGCAATCCGGGTCGACCGGCCGATCGAGACGACGGCGGGCTTCGAGCTCGCACACGATCGCGATGCCAGCGGCGAGGTGTCGCGGTTGTTCATGAACGTGTGGTGCGAGGTGTCGGGGCTGGCCGGCAAGATCGTGCCGCGCACGCCGGCCGGGCCGCTGACCAGGGCCGGCTATCTGTTTGCCGAGCACGTGTTCACGCGGCCGTTCGGACCACCCGATCAGCGGAAGATCACGAAGCTGTCGGTGCCCGGATATCCGGAGTTGCCGGAGGCGCGCTATCCATCGCCCGCGCCCAGGACGGCGTCCGAGGCACCCGATGGCGCGACCTGGCTGGACGAGCTCGCGCCCGACACCACCGACGTGGTGTTCACGCTCGATCAGACCGACTCGAACCAGCACGTCAACTCGCTGGTCTACATCCGGATCTTCCTCGATGCGGTCAACCGCCGGCTCGCCGCGGCGGGCAAGCCGCTGCACCTGCGGTCGCGCGCGGTCGATATCGCGTATCGCAAGCCGTGCTTTGCCGGTGATCGGGTGCGCGCACACGTGCGGCTGTTCGAGGTGAACGGCACGCTCGGGGCCGCCGGGTTCATCGCGAAGCCGGGCGAGGAAGCCAAACCCGGCGTCTACGTGCGCGTCACCGTCGGCGCGTAGTCGATCGGGCAGGAGCCCCGGTAGATCGGGTTGCACGCGGCGCGGATCGGCCGGCGGTAATCACCAGGCGGTCGCGCGTCAACCCGTTGCGCGTCCGCACGAGGTGGTTATCGGGTGGTTTGCAACCAACCACACAGTTCTTCCCTACACAGGAGGATTTCCGATGGCTCTCGCTACCCGCACCAACAGCAACAACGTCACCCGTTACCGCGACCCGTTCTCGATGGCCCGCGAGCTGCTCTCGTGGGACCCGTTCGTCGCCACCACCCGGCCGGCCAGCGCGTTCGTACCCGCCTTCGAGGTCAAGGAGACCACCGATGCCTTCGTGCTGAAGGCCGACCTGCCGGGCGTCTCCGAGGCTGACCTCGACATCAACGTCCACAACAACGTGCTCACGGTCTCCGGCTCGCGCGCGGCCGAGGAACGCAAGGACGGCGAGTCGTACGCTCTCTACGAGCGCCAGTTCGGCTCGTTCTCGCGCAGCTTCTCGCTGCCCGATTCGGTCGATGGCGAGAAGATCGAGGCCAAGCTCGACGCCGGCGTCCTGACGCTGACGATCGGCAAGCAGGCTCCGGCGAAGCCCCGCAAGATCGAGCTCAAGAAGGGCTAGTCACCACGCCTGGGTGTAGAGATCGAGCACCGCGAGAGCAGCGGTCGTGAGCTCGGCACGCGTGACGCTCGTCAGGGCGTCGCGCGTGTCGGTGGCACCGGCGTAGGCGCAGATCACGCGGATCTGGTTGATCCCATCGGCCAGGTACAGCGTCACCGCGTGACTCGCGCTGGCGGCGTTGCCTACGCTCGCGGCGTAGCCGAGCTGGTACGTCGCGATCACCGGTGCACCGCCGAGCGCGACCTGGGCGATCTCGAACGTCGTGTCCGAGCGATCGCGGAGGTCCGGCGGAATCGTCACGCGGAGCGCGTCGGTCTCGGCGCGCCAGCGGTCGACCTCCATCGGCAGGCACCGCAGGCACGGCTGGACCGTGACGGTCACCCGGAGCTTGGGCTTCTCGAGCTCGAGATCGAGGAAGCTGTCGTCGAGCTTGCGAACCTTCGAGGTGTAGTCGGGGATCGCGAGTGCGGCGAGCTTGTCGAGCGTCGCGCGCGTGATCGGCGCCGTCGTCTTACGCGGCGGCTTGCCGGCCTGCGTGCTCGATCCCGAACCGGATCCGACCACCGCAGCCGTACCCGGCGTCTGGATCGGCGGAACGCTCGGCGGTTTGCTATCGCCGCACGAGATCACCGCGACGAGCAGGAGCTTACGCACGCTCGAACAGACCGGCGGCTCCCTGACCGCCGCCGATGCACATCGTCACGATCGCGCGCTTGCCGCCGCGGCGCTTGAGCTCGTGTAGCGCCGTCGCGGTCAGCTTCGCACCGGTGCACCCGAGTGGGTGACCGAGGGCGATCGCGCCGCCGTTGACGTTCACCTTGTCGTCGGGGATGCCGAGCTCCTTCTGGCAGTACACCGACTGGCTCGCGAACGCCTCGTTGAGCTCGAACAGGTCGATGTCGCCGACCGACAGGCCGGTCTTCGCGAGCAGCTTCTTCACCGCCGGCAGCGGGCCGATGCCCATGATCTCGGGATCGACGCCGACCGTGACGAACATCTTGAAGATGCCGAGCGGCTTGATGCCGAGCTTGTTGGCCGTGTCGCGCGACATCACCAGACACGCGGCGGCGCCGTCGGAGATCGGCGAGGAGTTACCCGCCGTGACGCTGCCACCCTGCGCGAACGCGGGCGGCAACTTCGCGAGCCCCTCGAGCGTGGTCTCGGGACGCGGCAGCTCGTCGACCGTGAAGTCCTTGTAGGTCTTCTGTCCGCTCTCGAACGACACCGCGCGCACCGGCACGATCTCGTCGGCGAACTTGTTACTCGCGAGCGCGGCCTTCGCCTTCTGCTGCGACTTGTACGCGAACTCGTCCTGCGCCTGCCGGCTGATCGAGAACCGGTTCGCGACGTTCTCCGCCGTGATGCCCATCGGCGTGTTCGCGCCGGGCAGGTGCTCCATCAGCTCGGGCGACGCCGACAGGTGGAAGCCGGTCATCGGCACGTAGGTCATCGACTCGACGCCGCCGGCCAGCACGATGTCATTCGATCCCGTCGCGATCGAACCCGCGGCGATCGCGATCGCCTGCAGGCCCGACGAGCAGAACCGGTTGATGGTTTGCGCCGGCACCTCGACACCGAGATCCGCCGACAGCGCGATCAGGCGCGCGACGTTGAGGCCTTGCTCGCCCTCGGGCATCGCGCAGCCGAGCACGACGTCGTCGATCTTTCCCTTCACCTGCGGCACGCGCGCGATCAGGCCGCGCACGACATCGGCGGCGAGCTCGTCGGGACGACGGGTCGCCAGGGTGCCCTTGTGACCGCGGCCGACCGCGGAACGAACTGCTTCAGCAATGACGATTTCCATGATCGACTCCTAGTTGCGGAGGGGCTTCTTGTTCTGGAGGAAGTACTGCATGCGGGCCTGGCTGAGCGGCTCGCCGAGCAGCGACAGGAACGCTTCGCGCTCGAGATCGAGGATCTCCTCCTCGGTGACCGCGTGCGTATGACCCGACGGGCCACCGCACAGCACGTTCGCGAGCTTCATCGCGATCTTGCCGTCGTGCGCCGAGGCGTACTTTCCGGCGACCAGCGTGTTGACCATCATGTGAAGCGTGGCGATGCCGTTCTCGCCCGGCAACTTGTACGCGCGCGGGATCGGCGGGTGATAGCCGGCGTTGGCCATCCCGATCGCCCGCTGCTTCGCCTCGTGGAGCTGGCGCGCGCGATCGAACGACACGCCGTCGGTCGTGCGGAAATATCCGAACGCCTTGCCTTCCTCGGCCGACGTCGCGACCTTCGCGAGCGCGATGTTCTTGAACGTCTGCGTGACGAACCCGTAGATATCCGGGTCGACACCCTCGGGCACGCCCTCGAGCGCGCGCCACAGCATGTTCTTGCAGCCACCGCCGCCGGGAATCAGACCGACGCCGACCTCGACGAGGCCCGAGTAGGTCTCGGCCGCGGCCTGCACGGCATCGGAGCCCATGCAGATCTCGAGACCGCCGCCCATCGTGCCGCCGAACGGCGCGGCGACGGTCGGGATCTGCGAGTACGTCAAGCGCTGCACCGCGCCCTGCAGGCGGGCGATCAGCGCGCGCAGCTGGTCCCACTGCTTCTGCGCCGCGGCGACCATCACCGCGAACAGGTTGGCGCCGACGCAGAAGTTGTCGCCGTGGTTCCAGATCACCATCGCGCGGAAGTCGCGCTCGGCGCGTTCGACGCTCTTGTCGAGCATCTCGATCACGTTGTCGTCGATCGAGTTGAAGTCTGATTTGAACGTCAGGCCGAGCACGCCGTCGCCGAGGTCCCACGCTTCGGCGCCGCGGTTCGACAGCACCGGCGCGTCGCCCTTGCGGAGCCCGTCCCACGTGACCTCGCGCGGATCGGTATCGCGCGTGCGATACGCGCCAGCGGCGGGGTCCCACACGCGGTTGCCGTCGTAGAAGCCGACCGCGTTGTTCGCGATCATCTTGTCGAGCCACGGCGGCAGCGCGACCGACTTCTTCATCCGGTCGTAGATCGCCTTGAACGCGATCTTCTTGTCGCCGGCGAGCATCGCATCCCAGGTCTCGAACGGGCCGAGGTCCCAGCCGTAGCCCCACTTCATCGCGTTATCGATCGCCTCGATCGACTCGGTGATCTCCGGGATCCGCCGCGCCGCATACGCGAGCGACCGCGACAGCACGGTCCACGCGAATTCGCCGACGATGCCCGGGGCCGCGATCAGCGCACGGATGCGTTCCTTCGGATCCGCGATCTTGCCGAGCGCCTTGGTCGCCGATGCGATCTCCGCGCTGCCGCCCTTCGCGCGGTACTCGCCGGTGTACGGGTCGAGCGTGGTGATGTCGTCCTTGACCTTCTTGTAGAAGCCACCCTTGGTCTTGTCGCCGAGGATGCCCTTCTCGATCAGCTTGGTGATGTACGCGGGCGTCTTGAACGTCTCGCGATCCTCATCACCCGTCAGCGACGAGTAGCAGTTCGCCGCGACGTGCCCGACGGTGTCGAGGCCGACGACATCCGCGGTGCGGAACGTCGCGCTCTTGGGGTGCGCCATCGGAATGCCGGTGATCGCGTCGACGTCCTCCGGCGCGAGCTGCTTCTCGAGCATCAGGTGGATCGTCGTCATCATCGAGTGCAGGCCGATCCGGTTGCCGATGAAGTTCGGCGTGTCCTTGCCCCACACGATGCCCTTGCCGAGCAGCTCGCGGCCCCACGCCTCGACGGCGGCGATCGTCTCGGGCGACGTCTCCGGCCCGGCGACCAGCTCGAGCAGCTTCATGTAGCGCGGCGGGTTGAAGAAGTGGGTGACGACGAAGTTCTTGCGGAACCGCTCGCTGCGGCCCTGCAGCATGTCCGCGATCCGCAGGCCCGACGTGTTCGACGCCACGATCGCGTGTTCGCCGACCAGCTTCTCGAGCTTGGTGAACAGCGCCTGCTTGATATCGAGCCGCTCGACGACGGCCTCGATGATCAGATCGCAATCGGCGACCTTGCCGAGATCGTCGTCGAAGTTGCCGGTGGTGACGAGCACGGCGTTGCGCGCGTGCATCAGCGCGGCGGGCTTGGCCTTGAGTAGCTTTGCCATCGCGCCGGTCGCGAAGCTGTCGCGCAAAGGCTTCGACGTCTTCTCGACGTCGGACAGCTTCGGCGGAACGATGTCGAGGAGGACGACCGGAATCCCGGCGTTGGCGCAGTGAGCGGCGATCCCGCTTCCCATCACACCGGCGCCGAGGACGGCGACGCGGCGAATGCGTTGGTGAGACATGCGCGGACCATAGCGTGTACGCTGGGCGCGGGATGGCGATCGTGTGCTCCAACTGTGACGTCACGCCTGTACCGGGAGCGGCGGCCGGAGCAGCGTGCGCGGCCTGCGGAGAACGCCTGGTCGAGGTCGCCTCCGAGGCCGACGTGGTCGGCACCACGATCGACGGCCGGTTCGAGATCCTCGCGGTGCTCGGTCGCGGCGGGATGGGTGTGGTCTACCGCGCGAAGCAGCTGTCGATCGGTCGCGAGATCGCCGTCAAGATGATCCCGACCCGCGATGTCGATGCGGTCAAGCGGTTCTTCCGCGAGGCCAAGCTGGCGAGTGCGCTGCAGCATCCCAACACCGTCCCGATCATCGATTTCGGCCAGACCGCAGATGGCCGGCTGTATCTCGCGATGGAGCTGGTGCGCGGCAAGACGCTGCTCGACGAGATCAACGATCGCGGTGCGATGCCGGTGTCGCGCGTTGCCACGATCGGCGTGCAGCTGTGCGACGCGCTCGAGGCCGCGCACGAGCTGCAGATCGTCCATCGCGATCTCAAGCTCGACAACGCGATCCTGGTCCACGGCAAGCGCGACCACATCAAGGTGCTCGACTTCGGGCTCGCGCGCTCGCTGGTCGATCCGTCGACGGCGCTGACCGCGGCAAACTTGATCAGCGGAACGCCGCGCTACATGGCTCCGGAGGTCGGCATCGATGCCGCCGCTCCCGCACCGACCCAGGACATGTACTCGGTCGGCGTGATGCTCGCCGAGATGGCGCTCGGCCGGCCGCTGTGGAAGACCACGACGATCGAGGCGCTGTTCGCGAGCAAGCTGGCGACCGAGGACTCGATCGCGGAGGTTCCGGCCGCGCTCAAGCCGCTGATCCGATCGCTGCTCGCGAGCGAGCCCGCGAAGCGGCCGACCGCGGGACAGACGCGGCAGCTGCTGCGCGACCTCGAGGCGCCGCACACCAAGCTCGAGCTCGAGCTCGATGGCGACAGCCCACCGCTCCGGCAACATCCCCGCGCGGTGTCGCCGATCGCGCTCGAGCCGACGGGCCTCGCGGTCCGGGTCGAGGTGGAAGCTGCCTCTCCCGATCCGTTCGCGTCGCTCGACAACGTCGGCCTGGTGTCGCTCGACGAGCGCGAGGGACCGATCCCGAAACCGTCACCGGTCACGGCGAACCCCGCGCCGCTGCCCGAGCCGGCAGCTCCGCTCGGCGCTCTCGACGAACGGTTCACGGCACCCGAGATCCAGGCGCCGCCCAAGCTGGAGATCGATCGCGCGTACATCGCCGAGCGCGGTCGCAAGCTGGCCGCGCGGCAGGCGCCGGTGATGGTCGTCAAGCAGTCGTCGGGGATCGGCAAGTGGATCGCCGTGCTGCTCGTGCTCGGCATCCTCGGTGCCGGCGGCTATGCGTTCTACAAGTACGTCTACTTGAAGGACCGCGACGCGAAGATGATCTACATCACCCCGTCGAAGTAGTTACTGGAGGACCGGCGCATCGGTCGCGACGCCCGCGCCGAACCAGCGAACGCTCGACGACGACAGCAGCGTGCCGACACCGGTGTTCTGATCGATCTGGATCATCTGGCCGCCGGCGCCCGCACCGAGATCGACGAAACCGTAGATCTTGTCGCCCCAGAAGCCGAGCCCGAAGATCTTGTCGAAGCCGGTGCCACCGCCGATCAGCGTGGCCGTCCAGGTGGTCGGGTCGATGCGCGCGAGGAAGTCATTGCCCGGCGTGTCGCCGACATCGACCGTCGCGTAGATGCCGAGGCCGCGGACGCCGAACAGATCGCCCGACGACTTCACCTGGCCCTGGCCGGACACGCCGTAGTTGCCGATCGAGGTCGCGGTGCCGGTCGAGGGATCGATCTGGAACACCTCGCCGAACGAGTTCGCCGCCACCAGGATGTCGGGGCTCGACGGATCGTCGAGGTCCTGCGGAACGAACGACAGCGACGTCAGGTTCTTGCCGGACTGGGAGAGGTCCTTGAGCAGGGTCGCCGCGCCGGTGGTGGCGTCGATCGAGTAGAGCTTGTCGAGCGTGATCCCGACGATGTGATCGTCCTTGTCGATCGCGAGATCGGTGAGGCTCTGGGTGCCGAGCCCGTTCATCTGCCCGATCGTGGTCGTCGCCAGCGTGACCGAGTTCATCAGGTACAGCGTCTGGCCGCTGTGCGCGTAGACCCGCGACGTGTCGGGCTGAGGCGTCTCGTCGGCGGGCGCGACAGGCGCGTCGGTCCCAGGCCTGTCGCGGTCGCTGGGACCACACGCCGAAACCGCGAGAACACTGAACGTAGCCGCGGCCCAGGAAACGACGAGGCGCATATGGGCGCGCACTCTACCGAGGGAACCGATCAGATACAGCTGAAATCGATCGCAACAACGTCATCCAAACTGTCATCATGGGAATCTCGTGGACGCGTGGCAAGTTGTGCTCACGCCACGATAAAGATGCCGCCGCCCCCGGTACCCGATCGCACCGAGACCCTGAATCCCCGCGCGGATTCGGACGTGGGACCGGTCACGCGCCCGGAGCCGGATGACGATCTCGAGACCGATGATCCCGAGCGCTACGAGCAGGTGTGCGAGCACGCGCGCGGTGGTCTCGGCCGCGTCGTGCGTGCCGTCGACAAGCGACTCGGTCGAACGGTCGCCGTCAAGGAGATGCTGCGCGGCAAGCCGTCGCCCGATCACGAGGCGCGGTTTCTTCGCGAAGCGTTGATCACCGCGCGCCTCGAGCATCCCGGCATCGTGCCGGTGCACGAGGCAGGTCGCTGGCCGAACGGCGATCCGTACTACGTGATGAAGCTCGTCGAGGGCCGCACCCTCAAGGAGCTGATCACGACGAGCGAGACGCTGCGCGATCGGCTCGGCCTGCTGCCGCACGTGATCGCGGTCGCCGACGCCGTCGGTTACGCGCACAGCCAGGGCGTCATCCATCGCGATCTCAAACCGTCGAACGTGATCGTCGGAGAGTTCGGCGAGACCATCGTCGTCGACTGGGGGCTCGCGCGCGATACCAAGCGCGATCATTCCTGGCAAGCAGGGCCCGATGTGCCGACCAGCGAGCTCACCGCGTCGGGCTCGGGTGCCGAGACCGTGAGCGGCAAGGTGATCGGCACGCCGGCGTACATGTCGCCGGAGCAGGCGAGGGGAGAGCTGGTCGACGAGCGCGCCGACGTCTACGCGATCGGTGCGGTGCTCTACGAGCTGCTCACCGGCTTGCCGCCGCATCACGACGACACCCCGCAGGCGACGCTCGAGCGCGTGATCGCCGGACCGCCCCGTCCGGTGGCGCTGGTCCCGCACGTGCCGGGCGAGCTGGCGACGATCGTCAGCAAGGCGATGGAGCGCGATCCCGAGTCGCGCTACGCGAACGCGACGGCACTCGCCGAGGATCTCCGTCGCTACCAGACCGGCAAGCTGGTCAGCGCGCACTCGTATTCGACGTGGGCGCTGCTGCGCAAGAAGCTGTCGGCGCATCGCGGCGTCGTCGTGATGGCGGTCGCGAGTGCGATCGCGCTCGGCGCGGTCGGTGTCGAATCGTTCCGCCGCGTCGTCGCCGAGAGAAACATCGCGCAGCAGAACAGCCAGGTGGCGAAGGATGCGCAGCGCGACTCCGAGAAGCGGCAGCGCGATCTGGTGCTGCTGCAGGCGGTGACGTCGCTGCGCAAGGATCCGACGGCCTCGCTCGCGTGGCTCAAGCCGATCGCGAACGAGAAGGAGCTCGCGGATGCCGATCGCGCGCACGTCCGCGATGTCGTCGACGAGGCGATCGCATTGGGAGTCGCGCGCCACGTGTTCCGGCCCAACGACTGGGTGTTCGACGCGGCATTCACGCCCGATGGCTCGACGGTGGTCGCCGCGGTGCGCGACGGCAGCGTGCGGTCGTACGATCTGCGGACCGGCCTCGAGCGCCGGCTCGGCAAGGCGGAATCGGCGCCCGAGATGCTCGAGATGTCGCCGGATGGATCGGTGGCGATCACCGGCGGCACGCTCGGCGAGGTGACGGCGTGGCCGCTGCCGGCGGGCGAGCCGCGCGTGCTGGTGCGCGGCGATCGCATGGTTCACTCGATCGCGTTCTCCGCGGACAAGACCCACGTGTTGGTGCAGCGCGAATCCGGTCCGGCCGAGAGCGTCGCGATCGATCCGGCGGCCAAGCCTGCCGTCGAGATCCTCGGTGACAAGACCGGCTATCGCATGGTGGTCGCGAGCAAGGACTGGACGAAGCGCGTGGTCGCGACGTCGCCGAACTCGATCGCCGCCGTCGACAACGGCGTGTCGCGGCCTCTCGCGCAGACGCCGCGCTTGATCCAGCGGATCATCATGTCGCCGTCGGGCGATACCGTGATGCTGCACGACGGCTCGACGATCTGGCGGGTGCCGTACAGCGGCGGTCCGCTGACCAAGCTGGTCGAGTACGAGGCCAAGCTCAACCACATCATGTGGTCGCCGGATGGCCGCACCGTCGCGATCTGCGGCGACGTTCACGATGTCGTGCTCGTCGATCTCGCGACCGACACCCCGCGCTACCTGCGCGGCCACACCGACGCGATCTACACCGTCGAGTGGACCCGCGATGGCCGGCGCATCCTGTCGGCCGGCGACGACGGCACGGCGCGCGTGTGGACGGTGTCCGACGGCACGGCCGAGGTGCTGCGCGGCCACGACGACGACGTCTATCGCGCGCGGTTCTCGACCGACGAGCGCAGCGTGGTGACGTCGAGCCTCGACGGCAGCGTGCGCGTCTGGGTGATCGAGCAGCCGGGCGCGCGCGAGCTCGTCGAGGGCGGCGAGATCGAGGAGATCACGCTGGACGGTACGTCGCTACGCACGCAGACCAAGACCGAGACCGCGCGGTGGAACCCGACGTCGGGGCATCGCGAGCCGCTGTTCTCGTGGGCCGCGGATCCGGCGGGCCTCGGCATCGGCTTCCCGTCGCCCGACGGTGAAAAGCTATTGATGCTCGCGGCCGACTGGTCGATCGAGGTGCGCACGCGCACGGCGCCATCGCCTACGCTGCCGGCGACGATCACGCTGCGCGGCCACAAGACGGTGATCACGCACGCCGAGTTCTCGCGCGACAGCAAGCTGCTCTACACGTCGTCGATCGACGGCACGCTGCGCCGCTGGGACCTCGCGACCGGCGACAGTGCGATCCTGTTGCAAGGCGAACAGCCGGTGCGCGGCTTCGCGATCGCCGCCGATGGCCGGGTCGCGGCGCAGGTCGGCGAGAGCGTCAAGCTGATCCAGAACGGCCACACCACGATCCTCGGACAGGGCGAGCGCTGGTGCATCGCGAAGGCCGAGTTCGAGAAGGTGCGCGACCGCCTGCTGATGCGGCGCTGCGATCACTCGCTGGTGCTGCGCGACGGCGACAAGATGATCGAGCTGCCGACCGGCAACTATCCGGTCTCGCGGATCGCGTCGTCGCCCGACGGCAGCCGGATCGCGGGCGCGATGGGCGACCGCACGGTGCGGCTGTGGGATGCCGAGACCGGCCGCGTGTTGCGCGTGCTGCGCGGTCACTCGGACCTCGTGCTCGACATCGCGTTCTCGCCCGACGGCCTGCTGCTGGCATCGGCGAGCTACGACAAGACGATCCGCGTGTGGGATCTGGAATCGGATCGCCATCGCGTGCTGCGCGGTCACGCGCTCGCGGTCAATCGCATCGTGTGGCGCGACAATCACCAGCTGGTCAGCGGCTCGCGCGACGGCACGCTGCGGATCTGGGAGACCCCGGCACTCGATCTGCCGACGCCGCGCGACCTCGCGGCTCAGCTCGAAGCGGCGACCAGTGCGCGGATCGACATCGATCGACCGACCACCGGCGCGCAGCGCGGAATCTAGTTACCGCTGCCGCTCATCATGTCTTCGTACTGCGTGCACGCGTCCATCACGTCGACGGTGCTCGCGCTGGTCTGCGCGAGGTTGTCGGTGAGGAAGTTGATGCACGCGGGCGCGGTGTCCTGGCACGCCGGCGACTCGCCGTTGATCGGGTGATCGAGGCAGCAGGTCAAGATCGCGTCGACGTTGGTGAGGGAGTCGTCCTTGTTCTCCACGTCGTCGAAGCAACTCTGGAAGTCGGGGTACGACGTGGTCTGATCCGAACCGCAACCGACCAACAACGCGAAGGCCAAGGTGAAGCGCCGCATGAGCCGAGCCTACACCTATTGCTCGCTCGCCGCGGTGAGGTCGGCGGCGAGCCGGCGGAAATGCCACGCGCGGAGCTGCTGCTGCTGGACGATGTTGCTGAGGTCCTGGCGCAACCGCGAGACCAGCAGCGCCGGAAACACGCCGATCAGCACGGTCGCGGCGGTCAGCCACGCGACGGTCAGGCCGTGCGGCATGTCGATCATCTGCGGCAGCACCAGCCAGCCGTGCTCGCCGAACACGTACGACTCCGGCAGCACGCCGATCGCCTCGGCGATCACCGGCAGCACGATGCCGAGCGCGCACAGCCCCAGCGCGTACCAGCGCCATACCGCATCGGGATGGACCTGCGTCGAGATCCCCCATGCGATCACCATCGTCGGCATCAGGATCAGCGGCCCGAAGATCCGCGACAGCGCCATCGACGCGATCATCAGCCCGAGTGGCATCACGTACTGTAGTGGCCTGCTGACCACCGGCCGCAGCGACGCGTACCACGCGATCGCAGACGTCGCGACGATCGCCACGACGATCACGGCGAGATAGTCATAGCGACGGAACCCGGACAGATAGACGATCGGGAGGAACCCCAGCCACGCCAGCGTCGCGTAGCGCGTGAACGAGGTCCCCAGCTTGACCACCTCCTGATCCATCCGGGTGAGCTTCGCGCGGACCTCCGGCGGCACCACGCGTGGTGGCTTCTCGAGGATCTCGCCGAGCAACGCGACGTACTCGCTCTTGCGCGGCTCGAGCGCCAGCGCCTGCACCAGCTCGCTGATCGCCACGCCGCGCTCCTTCTCGTAGTCCGAGCCTTCGCGATCCGCCGCGGCCAGCGCCGCCCGCGCTCGCTCCGCCCGCGTGCTCGCCTCGCTCCGTCGCTGCTCGACCTGCCGATCGAAATCCAGGTACGCCGCGATTGCCTCCTGGAGCGCGCGCGCCGTCGGATAGCGCTCGTTCGCATTGAGCTCCGTCGCCTTCACGCAGATCAGCTCGAGCTCGCGATCGATCTCGAGATCCGGCGCCCGCACGCTCGGCCGCGCTTCGACCGGCGCATACAGCGCGCGGTGATCGCGCAGCCGCTCGCCGGTCAGCATCTCGAACAGGATCGCGCCGAGCGACCACACATCCGCCGCCGGCCCGACGTCGGGATCCGCCATCTGCTCGGGTGCCATGTACAGCGGCGTCCCGAGCATCGAGCCCGGCCGCGACAACCGCGAGGTCGTGCTCGCCTCGCCCTCGGAGATCCGTGCGATGCCCCAATCGAGCACGTAGACCTCGCCGTAATCGCCGAGCATGACGTTCGCCGGCTTGAGGTCGCGATGGATCACGCCACGCGTGTGCGCGTAATCGATCGCGAGACACACCGTCCCGAACGCCTGCAGCAGCTCGCGCCGCGTGTACTTCGCCTTGGCCTCCGGCGATCCCAGTCGCAGCTCGTCGAAGATCGCGTGCAGCGTCTTGCCCACCACGCGCCGCATCGTGAAGAACGTCGACCCATCCGGCCGCTGATCGATGTCGTACACCGGCACGATCGCCGGATGCTCGAGCTGGCCCTGCACCTGGGCCTCGCGCAAGAACCGCTGCTTCTCCTCCTCGGTCAGATCATCCGTCTTGAGCACCTTCACCGCGACCTCGCGCCCGACGCGCTCGTCTCGCGCGAGCAACACCTTCCCCATCCCGCCCACGCCCAGCACCACTCCCTCGGTATACCGATCGCTCCCGGTCTCGCTGCGCAGCCGCGCGTGCCGGGGCGGTGCGATCGGCCGTGCCGTCGTTGCCCACCCCTGGGTCTCGGTCAGCTCGGCATACGTCGGAAAGCTCGGCGCGGTCGACGCGTCGTCCATCCGTCGATCATAGACGCGGATCAGCCCGGGCCGTCGTGGATCGCGCGCTCGATCTTGGTCTTGAGCTCGACGTAGCGGCGCAGGAAGTCGTAGTGCTTCTCCTTGAACGCCTGCGTGTAGCGGCGCTCGCGGGCCTTCGCACGCCACGCATCGGAAAGCTCGTCGAGCCGATCGACGAGGAGCTTGGAGTCGGTGAACGGCTTGATCAGGGTGCGCACGCCGTTGGTCTCGACCAGGTCGACGCGGCCGTTGTCGGAGGGACCGACGAAGGTGAGCACGACGGTGTCGGGGTGCTGGTTGCGGATGGTGCGCGCGAGCGTGGTCGCGGGAAGGTCGGTGATGTCACCGGCGATCATCGCGTAGTGGAACGTGCTGCTGGTGATCCGATCGAGGCCTTCCCCGCCCGAGGTGGCGTGCTCGAAGCCGTAGCCGTTGGGCGCGGATTTGGTCATCGCATCGAACAGGTCATCGACTTCATCGACGACGAGCACCCGCAGATCACCGAGCATGACGTTGCGGCCGGGGTCGCGCCCGGCGGCCTTGTCGGCGAGATCGAGGGCGCGGCGCTCTGCTTCCATGAAGCGCTGGAGGAATTCCTCGTGCACGCCACGGACGTCGTCGAGCACGGTGTCGACCTCGCGCTTGCCGACGGAGCGACCGGCGGCATCGAGGACGCGATCGCGGAGGTACGCGACGGAGTCGGGGGCTTTGAGGATGAGATCGATGGCGCCCGCGCGAACGGCGTCGACCGCGTCGTCGTACGAGCGGCGCGGCGTCATCGCGATGATCATCGTGGTGGGTGAGGCGGTCTTGATGCGGTGGAGCGTGTCGATGCCCGCGCGCGGCTCGGGCGTGTCGATGTCGACCAGCGCGACCGAGAAGAACTGGCGATCGACCGCATCGAGCGCGCCCTGCGCGGTGGACACGCAGGTGACGTGGAGCTGCGCCTCGGAGAGCAGCTGTGCGATGCCGGCGTGGACGCGCTCGTCAGCGTCGAGCACGAGGACCTCGACACCGACGAGATGATCGCGCACCAGCGAGCGATACGAGACGGAGTCGGCGACGGTCATGGCGGGCCCGATGGTGGTGGGGGAGGTCCGAGAGTCGGACCGGGAGGAGGATCCGGATACGGGTCGACGGGCTTGAGCGCCGGCTTGCCGCCGCCCTTCGGTTTCGGTTTGCGCGCCGCGGCGCTACCGCTGCCCGCGAGACTGCTGATGTCGATCGGCGGAGGTGTGGCGCTGCCACTGCCCGTCGTGGCTTCTGCGACGGTCGCGCTCCCGCTACCGCTTTCCGACTTGGTCGGTTCCGGCTTGGTCGGCTCTTTGGTCGCCGCGGCGGTGTCCTTCGGCGCCGGTGCTTGCGGTGCCTGCGCGCTCGGCTTCGGTGCGTCGCTGCTCCCGGTCTTCGCCGAGCTCCCGGTGGTCGGTGGCGCCGGCGGGTCGGCGAGCCCTTCGAGCAAGAGATAGACGCCCGCACCCGCGAGTCCGAGATCGAGGAGCAGCACGACGATGATCAGACCCCAGCGCCGCTTCGGTGCCGGGCGATCGAGCTGCGAGCCGCGCGCACGCGACGAGCCGGCGGCGACCGGACGCGCACCACTCGACGGAGCGCGCGCGCCACCGGGCGGGGTCGACAGCGTTCGCTCGCCGCTGGGCCGACCACCCGAGCGCGGCACGCCGGCGGGCTGCGGATTGCTCGGCCGCTGCACCGTCACCGGTTCGCTCGGACGCTGCGCGACCGGTTGCGCCGCCGACGGTGCGGGACGGATCTGCGCGGCCTGCGGTCCCGACGGTTGTGCCGGTCGTGGTTGTGATGGACGTGGCTGCGGCGTTGGTTGGAACGGCGGCTGGATCTCGTTGCGGAGAATCGGCGACGGCGTGAATTCCTGCCGCTCTTGTGGCCGTGGCCGCGTCGGGATCGGCGCTGCTTGCACCACGGGATCGGGAACGACCTTCTGCGTCGGAGCCAAGGTTCCGCCCAGGCGGGCCCCACAGCCGCCGCAGAACCGCGAATCCATCTCGTTTTGGGTGCCGCAGCTCGGGCAACGCATCCCGCCGGACAGGGTAACAAAGCCAGGGGTTATCCGGCCATCTTCCGGCCCTCTAGTGCACCCCTTCTGCGCAAAGGACTGCACACGTCGCCGCGTGCGGTCCGCCGCGACCCATGTGGTACCCTTGGGGTCCGGGGAAGATGAGCCAGATCCTCGACCGCGTTCTGAATGCTGCCCGCCAACTCGGGGCGTCCGACGTCCACCTCAAGGCGGGGCTGCCCCCGATCTTCCGGATCAAGGGTGACCTGCGGACCGTCCGCGACGTTCCGGCGCTGACCCGCGAGGTGATCGCGCAGTTCGCGGTTCATATGATGAACGACAGGCAGCGCGCGGACTTCGAGCGCGACCTCGACATCGACCTCGCCTACGGAACCCCTGACGGCGTGCGTTACCGCGTCAACATGTTCCAGCAGCGTGGATCGGTCGGCATGGTCCTGCGTTTGATCCCGCCCGAGGTGCCGCCGTTCGATCGCCTCAACCTCCCCCAGACCATCCTCGACCTCTCGAACAATCATCGAGGGGTCGTGCTGGTCACCGGTGCAACCGGTTCCGGCAAGTCGACCACGCTCGCCGCGATGATCGACTACATCAACCAGCAGATGGCCTATCACATCGTCACGATCGAGGACCCGATCGAGTACACGTTCCGCGACAAGCGCAGCGTGCTCAATCAGCGCGAGATCGGCTTCGACACGATGAACTTCGCGCGCGCGCTGCGTGCGGCGCTGCGGCAGGACCCCGACGTCATCCTGGTCGGCGAGATGCGCGATGCCGAGACGGCGCAGATCGCGATGACCGCTGCAGAGACCGGTCACCTGGTGCTGTCGACGCTGCACACCGTCGATGCGACCGAGACGGTCAACCGCATCATCGCGATGTTCCCCACCCACCAGCAGCAGCAAGCGCGACTCTCGCTCGCTGCCACCCTCAAAGGAGTGATCTCCCAGCGCCTGCTCCCGCGTGCCGATGGCAAGGGCATGGTTCCGGCGCTCGAGATCATGGTGAACACGGAGCGCGTGCGCGAGATGATCGAGGAGCCGACCCGAACCCGCGAGATCAAGAACGCGATCTCCGAGGGTCTGCACCCGTACGGCATGATCACGTTCGACCAGTCGCTGTCGAACCTGGTCAAGCAACGACTGGTGACCTACGAAGAGGCGGTCAAGAACTCGACCAGCCCGTCCGACTTCGCACTTCTTTTCCGCGGAGTTTCCGCCGGCCGCGAGGCTGGGTGGACCCCAACGTCCGATGCCAAAGCTGGAGGAGCCAATGCTGAATTCGAGATCGACAGCTTCGAAAAGTAAGTTCTGGCTGCTCCTGATCGTGGCGCTCACAGTCATGGGCGTCGCGACCCGTCATGCGCATGCGGAAGGCCGCAAGCGCGTCGTCGTGCTGCCGTTCGACGGTGACGAGAAGGCGGAGAAGTTCCACGCCGCGGTGATCAAGCTGATCAAGAAGAGCCACACGGTGGTCTCGACGGACAAGTGGGAGAGCACCGCCGAGAACCTGTCGGCGTCCAAGGTCAACGAGAAGAACATCCAGAAGGTCGCGAAGAAGCTCAAGGTCGACGGTGTCATCGAGGGCACCATCAGCAAGCGGCGCGACGAGTACATCATCAAGCTCAAGCTCCACGCCGGCTCGACCGGCAAGGAAGCCGGCAAGGTCGACACCAAGGCCGAGGGGACCAAGCTCGAGGGCGGCGCGTCCAAGGACATCAAGGACGAGCTGATCACCGCGATCGACGACCTCAAGAGCGTGCGCGGCGGTGGCGATGGCGATGACGAAGAGAAGCCGTCCAAGACCAAGAAGGACGACGACGAGGAGAAGCCGTCGAAGACGAAGAAGGACGACGAGGAGAAACCGTCGAAGACCAAGAAGGACGACGAGAAGACGAAGAAGGACGACGAGGAGAAGCCGACCAAGAGCAAGTTCGGTAAGAAGAAGGACGACGAGGCGAAGAAGGACGACGACGAGAAGCCGTCGAAGACCAAAAAGGACGACGAGGAGAAGCCGTCGAAGACCAAGAAGGACGACGAGGAAGCGAAGAAGGACGACGAGAAGAAGGACGACGAGAAACCCGAGAAGACCAAGAAGGGCAAGAAGGGGAAGAAGGACGTCGCGGCGAAGGACAAGGACGGCGAGACCACCGACGACGACGTCTCGGTCAGCGCCGGAGCGAAGATCACGGGCGTTGCCGCCGTGTCGCCTGGCAATCGCGCGATCGAGGCCACCGTCGGTGCGTCGTTCAACGCGCGCCGGCTGTCGTGGAAGGCCGACGGCGATCTCGCGACCGGCTCCGGCGTGCCGCCCGGCATGGGCCGCCCGCACAACTACAACGGCGTGCCCGCACCGGGCGCGGTCGTCGACATCACGGCGTACCCGATGGCGTTCGCCCACAAGACCAACGGTGGTCAGCTCGCGAACGTCGGCCTCAACGTCTACTACGACAAGGCCCTCCTGATCTCGAGCCAGCTCGGCAACGGCACCAAGCTCAAGACCGCCGCGCAGGAGCTCTCGATCGGTGCCCTCTACCGCTACCCGCTCGGCTCGCTCGTCGTCGGTGGTGGGCTCGCGTTTGGCAGCAAGAAGTTCCAGATCGAGGCCGGCTCCGACCTGCCGAACGTCAACTACTCGATGATCGAACCGAGCGCGTTCCTCAAGGTGCCGCTCGGCAAGCTCACCGCGAACGTCGACCTCGGCTACCAGCTGGTCTCCAAGACGGGTCAGATGACCGCTGGTGACCAGTACGGCAAGGCGAAGGTGTCGGGTCTCGATGTCGAGCTCGGTGTCGACTACTCGATCAACAAGGCGCTGTTCGCACGTGGTGCGCTCGCGATCGACAAGATCGGCTACAAGTTCGACGGCAGCGGCACCCTGGCGACCGGTCGCGATGGCGACATGGACCAGGACGTCCAGGGCGCGACGGATCTGTACATCGGCGCGATGGTTACGATCGGCTACCTGTACTGAGCCTGCCCGCTCGGTGCTAGGTTGCCTTCTGTGATGAAGGCCGCCGACGTCCGTAAAGCGTTTCTCGAGTTCTTCAAGGGTCACCGCCACGAGGTGGTGGCCTCGAGCTCGCTCGTCCCGAGCAACGACCCGACGCTGCTGTTCACCAACGCAGGCATGGTCCAGTTCAAGGACGTGTTCACGGGCGTCGACAAGCGCGGCTACAAGCGTGCGACGAGCTCGCAGAAGTGCGTGCGCGCCGGCGGTAAGCACAACGATCTCGACGAGGTGGGCAAGACGCCCAGGCACCACACGTTCTTCGAGATGCTCGGGAACTTCTCGTTCGGCGATTACTTCAAGGAGGACGCGATCGCGTTCGCGTGGGACCTGTTGACCCGCGTGTACTCGATCGATCCGGCGCGGCTGTGCGTCACCGTGTACGGCGGCGACAAGGAGCTCGCGGGTGTGCAGCCCGATGACGAGGCGCGCGGGATCTGGAAGAAGGTCACCGGCTTTTCCGACGACCGGATCATCGGCCTCGGCAAGAAGGACAACTTCTGGATGATGGGCGACACGGGTCCGATGGGTCCGTGCACGGAGATCCATTACCTCCATCCGTCGTTCGGCGAGATCAAATGGCCGACGCCCGATCCGGCGAGCTGGGCGGGCTGGATCGAGATCTGGAACCTGGTGTTCATGCAGTTCGAGCGGCGCGAGAAGGATGGGCCGCTGCATCCGCTGCCGGCTCCGTCGGTGGATACCGGTGCGGGTCTCGAGCGCGTCACCAGCGTGGTGCAGGGCGTGAAGAGCAACTACGACACCGACCTGTTCACGGGGTTGCTCGCGTACATCGCGGAGATCGCCGGGAAGCGGTACGGCAATAACCCCGAGGCCGATACCTCGATGCGCGTGATCGCGGACCACGCGCGGTGCTCGACGTTCTTGATCGGCGACGGCGTGTTCCCCGACAAGACCGGACGCAACTACGTGCTGCGGCGGATCTTCCGGCGCGCGGTGCGGCACGGCAAGCTGCTCGGTATCGAGAAGCCGTTCATGCACGACGTTTGCAATCGCGTGATCGCGGAGATGAGCGGGCAGTATCCCGAGCTGATCGAGCGCACGACGACGATCAAGGACATGGCGCTCGAGGAAGAGAAGCGGTTCCGGACGACGCTCGAGCGCGGCCTGTCGCTGCTCGACGACGAGTTCGCGCGGATGGGCAAGGCGGGCGAGAAGGCCGTGCCGGGCAAGACCGTGTTCACGCTGTACGACACCTACGGGTTCCCCGATGACCTCACGGAGATCATCGCGAACGAGCGCGGCCTCGCCGTCGACAAGGCGGGGTTCGAGACCGAGATGGAGAAGGCGCGCGAACGCAGTGCGTTCTCGGGTTCCGATCAGGAAGCGATCGCCGGCGAGATCAAGTCGGTCGCGAGCGAGGTCGGTGCCACCAAGTTCATGGGCTACGAGGGTCGCGGGACGACGGGCGAGGGCGTGGTGAAGGCGATCCTCGTCGGTGGCAAGCGCGTGGAGCGCGCGCAGACCGGCGAGAAGGTCCAGCTGGTGTTCGATCAGACGCCGTTCTACGGCGAGTCGGGCGGGCAGGTTGGCGATACCGGCGAGGTCCGCGCCGGTGATGGGCTCGTGCGCGTCGACGACACCAAGAAGCCGACCGGCGACGTCCACGTGCTGATCGGTGAGGTCACGCGTGGCGCGATCGGCGTCGGTCAGACGGTGTCGTTCGTCGTCGACGACGAGAAGCGCGAGCGCACGCGAGCGAACCACTCGGCCACCCACCTGCTCAACCTCGCGCTGCGCAAGGTGCTCGGCAATCACGTCGCGCAGAAGGGCTCGCTGGTCTCCCCCGAGCGGCTGCGCTTCGACTTCGCCCACTTCTCGCCGATGACCGACGAGCAGAAGCGCGAGGTCGAGGATCTGGTCAACGCGGACATTCGCAGCAACCGCGACTCCGTCGTCGAGGTCCTCCCGATCGAGCAGGCGAAACAGAAGGGCGCGGTCGCGATGTTCGGCGAGAAGTACGGCGACACCGTGCGCGTCGTCCACATCGGCAACGAGTCGCTCGAGTTCTGCGGTGGTACCCACGTTCGCCGTGCCGGCGACATCGGCCTGTTCAAGATCGTCGCCGAGCAAGGCGTGGCGCAGGGCGTCCGCCGGATCGAGGCGGTGACCGGCGTCAACGCGCTCGACTACCTGCGCAAGCTCGAAGGCGAGCTCGGCTCGCTCGGCGCGCGCTTCAAGGTCGCTCCGTTCGAGGTGTCCGCGCGCGTCGACAAGCTGCTCGCGGATCAGAAGACGCTCGAGAAGGAGCTCGACAAGCTCAAGCAGCGGATCGCGTCCGGTGGCGGTGGTCGCGATCTGCTCGCCGAAGCGGTCACCATCAAGGGCATCAAGGTGCTCGCGGTCGCGGTCGACGTCGACGACGCGAAGGTGCTGCGCGATACCGGCGATCAGCTACGCGACAAGCTCGGCTCCGGAGTCATCGTGCTCGCGGGCACCGGTGGTGCCTCGGGAGACGTCAAGCTGGTCGCGATGGTGACCAAGGACCTGGTCGGCAAGGTCTCGGCCGGCAAGCTCCTCGGCGAGGTCGCGGCCCAGCTCGGTGGCAAGGCGGGTGGCAAGCCCGATCTCGCGCAGGGCGGCGGCAAGAATGTGGCGGCGGTTCCGCAAGCCCTCGCATTCGCTCGCGATTGGGTCGAGCAGCACGCGTAGATTTTTCGCGATGAAAGTCGCGAGATCGGGTACCACCCTCCCGATGAGATGGCTCACGTGCGCGGTGCTGCTCGCTGCCACCACCGCTTCGGGCACCGCCGAGGCGCAGGTCTGTAGCGTCGCGATCCCGCGAGCACCGGAGGAGGTCCGGATCGAGATCGAGACCTGGGTGCGCGCCGAGCCGCGCTGCTCGGTCGAGCTCGAGATCCGGGTGGTGCCGACCGAGGGTGGCTACTACCTGCTCGCGCGCGATCGCCAGGGCCGCGTCCGCGAGCGGATCGTTCCGAACGCGCAGAGTGCGGGCGTGCTGGTCGCGAGCTGGGTCGCCGACGATTCGGTGATCCAGGAGCTCGACGTTCCTCCACCGAGCGTCCAGCTGGTGCCGGCCGGACCGGGTGAGCGCTTCGAGGTGATGCCACCGGGTGCGGTCGCACCGGTGGTGACGCGACCGGCGCCGTCGCGCTGGGTCACCGTCGGCGGGCTCGCGCAGCTCGGCGATCAGGCGCGCGGCCTGCGCGTCGATGCCGACCTCGCGACCTACGGCAACTGGACGTTCGGGGGCGAGCTGATCGGTGCGATGACCACGATGGAGCTGCTCGACGTGTCGCCGACCACGGGCGCGTGGGAGTACGGGTACATGCACACCCGCGATCTCCAGCTCCTCGCGGCCGTCAGCCACACGTCGACGTTCGGTCGCTGGCACCTCCGGATCGGTGCCGCGCTCGGTGCGACGCACACGTCAGCGACCGGCCAGCTCGAGTTCATGGCGATCACCGCATCGCGCTGGTTCCCCGGCGGTGAGGTGTCACTCCTGGTCGACCGCGAGATCGGTACCAACTGGGCCTTCACGTTCGGTCCGACCGCGACCGCGTATTCGCAGACGTTCGAGATCAATGACGGCAGCCGCCTCGTTCCGCTGGAACGACACGAAACTCAGGTGCTCGCGTTCGCGGGCCTCCGCCATCGTTTGTAATCAGCAAGTGATGTGATGAAAAGCGCGCCTGTGACAACCATCCCGCCGATGAGGCTCTTGCTCGCTGCCAGCGTGCTCCTCGGTGCCGGGACTGCCCGCGCCGACGAAGCGGCCCACTGTGCCGTCGACGTCGCGCGAGCGCCTGCCGACGTTCGCGCCACGATCGAAACCTGGGTCGGTACGGAGACTCACTGCGCGCACACCATCGAGGTGCGGGTGGTGCCGACGGAGGGCGGGTTGTATCTGTACGCGCGCGACGAGCATGGCGTGGTTCGCGAGCGCGTCGTGCCCGATGCGCAAGCCGCCGGCGTGCTGGTCGCTTCGTGGGTGGCCGACGATTCGCCCGCCGTGCCGGTGCGGGTGATGCCGATCATCGTTCCTCCGCAGGAAGCGCCGCTCGAAACGGTGAGTCGCACCGCCCCGATCGCGACGCCGGGCTTTCACCGTGGATTGCTGTTCGGGCTCGGAGCTCAGGCGTCGATGGCGAAGGGCGTGGCGCTGCGCGGCGAGATCGGCATCGAGAGCGATGGTTGGTCGGCCTACGCCGCCGCGTCGGTCGGGCAGACCCGGATGGTCTACGACTACGGCAGTGGCACGCTCGACCTGATGCCGCACGACAAGCGCGTCGCGCTCGGCGCTGGTCGCCAGTTCGGTACCGGGCGCTGGCAGGTCAAGGTGCGTGGCGGCGTCCAGTACGCGAGGTGGGACGCGGATTTCTTCTCGATGAGCGATACCTACAACGGGTTCCACGTCGAGTTCATCGGCTTCGAGGGCGCGTTCCAGGTCAGCCGCAAGCTGTCGCCGGCGTGGTCGTTCACGTCGGGACTCGTGGGCTCGAAGTTCGTCGACAGCCAGCAGAGCTCGAACGACGGCGTCATCCTGATCCAGAGCCCGACGTTCGAGCTCGGTCTGTCCGCGGGACTCGACCTCAAGCTGTGAACAGCCGGACGGCGAGCGAAATGACCAGGCGCGGCACGCTCGTCCAGCTTCACCCCGACGTTTCCGTCGAGGAGCTGACCGATGCGGGCCTGGTCGCCGCGTGTGCGACCGGCGATCGTGCCGCGCGCGCGCTGCTGTTCGAGCGCCATGTCGATGCCGTGCACCGATTCGTCGCGCGGATGCGAAGCAGTGATGCCGATGCCGTCGACGATCTGGTCCAGCAGACGTTCCTCGCTGCGTTCCAGGCGGCCGGTCGCTTCCGCGGCGAGCACGCGCGCGGCTGGCTGTACGGCATCGCCGGTAATCTCGTCCGCAACTACGCGCGCCGCGAGATCCGGCGCAAGCGTGCGCTGTCGGTGGTCGCCGAGACCGCGCATCACGTGTTCAAGCTGACCGAGCCCGCGATCCTCGCGCGCCTCCCCGAGGCGATTGCCGAGCTCCCTCACGACCTGCGCGCCGCGTTCGTGCTGGTCGACCTCGAGGGCGAGAAGGGGACGGCGGCCGCCGAAGCACTCGACGTTCCCGAAGGCACGCTGTGGCGACGGGTGTTCCACGCTCGCAAGGCGCTGCGCGAGGCGCTCGGAGGACCATCGTGATCGCCGCGCTCGACCAGGTGCTCGATCAGGTGTTCGGCCTGTACGCGGTCGCGCCCAACCGCAACGACGTACGCCGTGCCGCGGTGGCGGTGCTGTCGCGCAAGTTCCGGCCCTGGCGGATCGCGTTCGCGATGCACAAGCCGCTCGTCGGAGGTCACTCGTGATGTGTCCTGCTCTCGAGCTGATCGCGGCTGCTGCCTCGGGCAGCGGAGCGAATGACGTCGACGCCGCCATCGTGCTGGCACATGCGGTGGCATGTCCGCGCTGCGCCGAGCTGCTGCGCGAGCAACGGGAGATCCGCGGCTTTGCCATGCGGTTGCCGGTGCCCACGCTCGATCGCGATCGCCGCGCGGAGCTCGCGGCCGAGGTGATGGCGCTCGCCGATGCCGCGCCGCGCGATCGGCGCGCGCTACCGATCGCGATCGGTGCGTGTGTGGCGATCGCCGCAGCGGCGACCATCGCGATCGTGCTGGCGATGCGCAGCATGGGCGACCCACAGGTGGCGACCGCACCACCAACGCCACCCACCATCGAACAGCCGCGCCCGAAACCCGCGCCGGTCGCCATCGATCTCGCTCCGCCGGTTTCCAATGATCCGGTGATCGAGGTCTCCACCGGCTCGAAGATCACGCGCAGGGTCGGTGCGACGGAGCAGGTCGAGCTCGCAGACGGCAACCTCACCGTCGACGCTCGCAGCTCGCGCGATGTCGCGGTCACCGCCGGCACGACGCAGGTCGCGGTCGGTCGCGCGAAGGCGACCATCATCGCGAAGCGTGGCGTCATCCGCTCGGTGCAGGTGTTCGCGGGTTCGGTCGAGGTCACCGCGAACGGCCAGAAGCGCATGGTCTCGGCCGGCACGATCTGGCGCTCGACCGAGCTCCTCGAGCCCAAGCCGGAGGTCGTCGCGCCGACCACCGCCCCTGCACCGGAGCCCGAACCGCCCAAGTCCGCCTCCGAGCTGTCGCTCCAGGCATTCCGCGATGGCTACACCGCGCTCCGAGCGGGACGCAACGCCGATGCGATCGCCGCATTCGATCGTGCGACCGATCCGGTGGTCGCCGAGGATGCGATGTTCTGGGCCGCGGTCGCGAGCGATCGATCTGGTGACAAGGACGATGCGATCCGGCGCTACACCGCGTTCCTCGCGAGGTTCCCGTCCTCGCCGCGCACCGGCGATGCGAAGGCCGCGCTCGCGAAGCTCGGCAGCTCGCCGAGTGCGCCCGAGCCCAAGGGCCTCTAGCTCGGCCTCGCCTCGAGCCAGGCCATCACTCGTCTTCGTCGTCGAAGTCGATCATCACGCCGTCCTCGGTGCTCGCACGCGGAGCTCGACCACGCGACGACGCGCGTTGCTCGGGTAGCTGGGTCGATGATGGCGGACGGATCTGCGCACGGCGTGGGGCGTTGCGACCGGGGACCTCGGTGGAGGCGTGCGGGCCGGCGAGATCGTCGAGGTCGACATCGAGCGCCTGCAAGGCGGATTCGAGATCGACCTCATCGCTCGCCGGCTGCGATGACTGGACCCACTGATTCTGGCTGTCCTCGCTCCAGTCGACCTTCGGTGGTGGCGCGATCGGAACGACGTCGCTCTGATCGAAACGACCGGGAGGCGTGAAGCCGAAGTGTGACTCGTCGAAGTCGTTGGGGGACGGCTGCTCGGCGAGCGTGAAGTTGTGCTGCGATTCTTCGTCGTTGTCGAACCCGGCGAGGGCGTGGCCGGCACTGGCTTCGAGCGTCATCGGTGCGGGGACGGCCTGCGGCGCTTGCGGGTAGGGGAGCTCGTCGTCATCACCGAAGTCGAGCCGCATCGCGAAATCGGAGTCGCGCGGTTTCGGTTCGGGGGTTGGCGGTTCGGGCTGGACGATCGGCTGCTGCTGCGAGTGTTGCGAGCCTCGACGAACGACGTGCGGGGAGCTGCGGCCGGGCACGATGTGGCGTCCACTCTGGTGTGCCGGAGTCGCGACCGGAATCGGCTGCGAGCCCGCGCGTTCGTGAGGAGCGCTGCCGTGCTGCGAGCCGGCGCGAAGCTCGTGCGGGATGGCGACCTGACCGGAGGCATCGGCTTCGCCATGCGCGGACAGCAGGTCGGCATCTTCCTCGTCGGCCTCGGCGAGGATCTCGAAGTCGTCGATCTCCTCGACGTCGTCGATGTTTTCTTCGGCCGGCGGTGCCGCGTAGCCGTGGATCGCCGCGTCGACGGTGTGTCCATACGCGTCGACCGTCTGACCTCGATCGGCCGGCTGCTGGTAGTCCTGGTACGCGGGATCGTGCGGATACCCGCCGTCGTACGCGGCCTGCTCTCGATAGCCGTCTTGATCGACGACCGGTTCCTGATACGCGGTTTGCTCCTGATGCGCGACCAGCGCCTGGTACGCACTCGCATCGTACGCCGCGACCGTCGCCGGATCGTGAGCAGGCTCGGGCTGCTGATCGTCGAAGCGATGGATGAAGTCCTGCTGGTACTCGGCCGGTAGCGGCTTCGCGGCCGGCGGCGGCGCGGCAGGTTCGTCCGCCTCGTCGTCATCGTCGTCGAGCTCGTCGTCGTCGAGCCCGTCGTCGCCGTCGTCATCGTAGATCTCGGCCTTCGGCAGCCGCGCGCTCTTGAGCTCGATCACCGGCTCGGGTGCGGCGAGGTCGTGCAAGCCGCTCGCTTCGCGAATCCCGAGGTCATCGTCCTCGTGCGCCGCCTCGACATCCGCGAGGTGGCGATCGAGCCGCTCCGCCATCGCGTGCTGCTCCGCCGACGGCACCGTCGCGTATGCGTGATTCTCGAACCCGCTCGGGATGACCTGCCCGACGTGCGTGTGCTCGACCTCTTCGTAGTCGTCGGCACCGAGCTGGTGGATCTCGTCGTGGATCTGATCGGGCTCGACTTCGTGCGCGGGCTCGTCCTCGCCCGGATGCGTCAGCATCTGGTGCGGAGTGACCGGCGTCTGGACGTCATCGAGCGCCGCCGCCGCCGCATCGGGATCCGCGTAGGTGTCGGCCGGCTCCGGTGCGATCGGTGACTTCGCGTCCACCACCGACTCCGGCTGCACGTCGGCGATCGGTCCGGGCTGCTTCGCCTCGACGGCCGGCTCGGGCGGCTTCTCCTCGACGACCGGCTCGGGTTTCGCCTCTTCGACCTTGGGCGGTGGCGCCCAGCCCGCGGGGCCCGATTGCCCGCGCCGCACCGCGACGCCACCGAGCTGGCGCGCGAGCTCCGCCGATGCGGCTTCGATCCCGACCTCGACCGGCGCCGCCGAGATCTCGAGCAACGCCTCGAGCTCGGCATCGAGATCGCCGCCTGCGAGCATCCGCGCACGCGCGATCACCGCATTGAGATCGACCTCGACATCATCTGGCAGCCCGACGACGGTCGTCGCGATCGGGCCCGACGCTGCCTCGATCACCTCGGCGATCGCCGGACGTTTGCGACGAGCCGGCTCCGCCGCGAGCGGTGCGACCGAGCTCACCTTGACGACCGCGAGTGGACCGGTGATCCGGCGCGGCGCCGTCAGTAGCGATTCGGGTTGCGAGTCGCGCGCGATCGGTCCCGAGTCGCGCAGCACCGGGGCGGAATCGCGCACCACGCCGGACGGCAGCACCGGTTCGGACTCGCGGGTCACCGCATCTTTCGGGACGGCAACCGGGCCCGACGCGGGCGTCGAGACCGGCGCGGCGATCGGGCCCGAATCGAGCGCCGGTCGTGAATCGCGCGTCGGTGCGGCGCGCACGCCGGTATCGACCGACGTGGTGCGTGCGGCATCGAGATCGGCCGCCGTCGGAATCGCCACCTCCGGCAGACCGAGCAGCTTGCGCCGCTCGAGCATGCGCAGGATCAGATCGCGGCTCTCGCGCGTCACGCGCATCAGCTCGATCGCCATCCCGAACGACGCCTTCGGGTTCGCCGGATCGGGCTCCTTGGTCGCCTTCACCTTGCCGAGACCGAGCAACACCGGCGTGTCGTTCGCGAGGCGGAGCTCGAACTTGACCTCCGCACCAACCGGCTGCAGCGACTTGGTCGGCAAGAACAACCCCGACTTACCCACGTTCGGAGCGAACCGCTGGACCATCGACTCGGCGTCGTCGTAGCGGAGCTTGATGCGGAGCACGACCGGACCCGCCGGTCGACCGCCTGGGGGGTCGGGAGGCATGAAGTGCGGGCCCTCGGCCGCGCGCGAGAATTATCCCGCCCGCAGGGCAGCACCGTCAAACCGTCGATGGCTCCGCAAATCTAGTGTCCGGAATTGGGATTCGCGGTCCCGGGTCCGCACAGGACGCGGCCAGAGGTCTCCATGATCTCGCACAGTTGCCCTGGCATACACGATGCTGAACCACGCGCCGTATGTGGCTCGACCTCCGTTACGCGCTTCGCATGATGACCAAGTCGGTCGGGCTGACCGCGGTTCTCGCGATCACGCTCGCCCTCGGCATCGGTGCCAGCACGACGATCTTCAGCGTCGTCAACTCGGTGGTGCTCAGGCCACTGCCCTACGAGCAGCCGGACCGGCTGGTCCGCGTCTACACCGAGTTTGCCGGGCTCGACCTCGAGCGGTTCTGGATGTCGGCCCCCGAGTTCGACGATCTTTCGCGCGAGTGTCAGTCGTGCGAGAGCGTCGGTGCGTGGGCGCAGGGCACGGCATCGCTGTCGGGCGGTGATCGGCCGGTGCGGCTGCAGGCCGCATACGTCACGCACCAGGTGTTGCCGCTGCTCGGCGTCAAGCCGCTGCTCGGTCGCTGGCCCGACAAGAGCGAGGACGCGCCCGGCGATCCCAAGCTCGGTGCCGGGATCTACGAGAACTCGGTGATCCTGCTCGGCTACGACGTCTGGAAGCGTGCGTTCGGCGGCGATCCGTCGGTCGTCGGTCGCAAGATCACGCTCGATGCGATGCCGGTGACGATCATCGGCGTGATGCCCGAGGGGTTCGATTTCCTCGGCCGCCAGGAAGCGTGGGTGCCGCTGCACCTCGATCCGGCGAAGCACAACCGCGGCAGTCACTTCCTCAGCGTGATCGCGCGGCTCAAGCCGGGCGTCGGCATCGAGTCGTTTCGCGACGAGCTGATCGCGCGCGGTGCGGCGTGGGGCAAGGGACGGATGACGCGCCAGCACGCGATCACGGTGGCCAATCCGTACATGCCGGGCGCACACCCGATGATCGCGGTGCCGTTCCAGGAGGATCTGGTCGGCGGGCTCGCAACCGCACTGTGGCTGCTCCAGGGCGCGGTGCTCCTCGTGCTGCTGATCGCGATCGTCAACGTCGCAAACCTGCTACTGGCGCGTGCGGAGACCCGGATGCGCGAGGTCGCGGTGCGGCACGCGCTCGGGGCGAGCCGGCGCCGCCTGCTGCGGCAGTTCTTGACCGAGAGCATGTTGCTCGGTGTCGTCGGTGGTGGGCTCGGCATCCTGGTCGCGGTGTGGGCCGTCGATGGGGTCAGCGCGCTGATTCCGAAATCGGCGCCGCGCGCGAACGAGATCGCGCTCGACTGGCACGCGGTGCTGTTTGCCGTGGGCTGCGCGCTGACCGCGTCGCTCCTGTTCGGGATGGCGCCGATCTTCCACGCGCGGCGCACCGATCTGCACGGCGCGCTCAAGGATGGCTCGCGCGCGACCACCGGCAGCAAGGCGCGGTTGCGGGTGCGGCGCGGCCTGGTGATCGCCGAGATCACGCTCGCGGTGGTGCTGGTGATCGGCTGCACCGTGATGGTGCGCAGCTTCCTCAAGCTGCAGAAGGTCGACCTCGGATTCGAAGCCGATCACATGTTGACGTTCCAGCTCGAGCTCCCGGAGAAGACCTACCAGGGCCTCACGCCGCACGTGTTCTGGCACCGGCTCGACGAGCGGCTGCGCGGAATGCCCGGTGTGGAGGGCGTGACCATGTTCTCCGGAATGCCGCCGGATCGCGGAGTCAACGCGAACGACTTCAACATCCCGAACCGTACGCGCAAGCCCGACGATCCGCCGTGGAACGTCGACCTCTGGCAGGAGGTCGGCGACGACTTCGTCGACACCATGAAGATCAAGGTGGTCGCGGGTCGCGCGTTCACGCGCTCGGACACCATGGAGTCGACGCCGGTCGTGATGATCAACGAGGCGTTCGCGAAGCGGTTCTTCCCGAACGAGGATCCGATCGGCAAGGAGCTCGAGCTCTACGAGCTGCCCAAGCCGCGTGGGCCGATCCACCAGCGCATCGTCGGCGTGATCGGCGACATGAAGCAGGTTGGCCTCGACAAGCCGGCGGGCACCGAGGTCTACGCGCCGGTCTGGCAGATCGCCAACCTCGAGGACGCGCCGAAGGGCGAGCACATCCTCTACGTCGCCGTGCGGACCTCCGGCGATCCGGACGCGCTCCAGCCCGCGGTGACGCGCGCGATCGCGGAGCTCGACCCGACGCTGCCGATCTCGTCGATGAAGTCGATGGACGACGTGATGTGGGAAGCCGTCGCCCGCCCGCGGTTCCTGACGTTCCTGCTGACCGCGTTTGCCGGTCTCGCACTCCTGCTCGCCGCGGTCGGCATCTACGGCGTGATGGCTCACACCGTCGCGCAGCGCACCCACGAGATCGGCCTGCGCGTCGCGCTCGGTGCGCAGCCCGCACACGTGCGCTCGATGGTGCTTCGCCAGGCGGCCACGCTGGTCGCGATCGGCGTCGCCACCGGCCTCGCCGTCGCCGCAGGTCTCCAGCTGATCCTCGACTCCACGCTCTCCAAGGTGTTCTACGGCGAGTCCCTGTCACAGCCGGTGATGCTGGTCGCCGTCGCGGTCGTCGTCACCGTCGCGGCCTTGATCGCCACCTGGATCCCGGTGCGTCGCGCGACGCGCGTCGAGCCCACGGTCGCGCTGAGGAGCGAGTAGATGTCCGAGGGCGAAGGCGCGCTGATGGACGTCCCGCGAGTCGGTGCGAAGCCGCGCACGCGGCGGATCGTCAAGCTCGCACTCGCAATCGCCGCGCTGGTGGCGGTGACGCTCGGCATCAAGTGGTGGGCCGGCAGGGCACCGCATGTCGCACGCAGCGACCTGTGGACCTCGAAGGTGACGCGCGGTGCGCTGACCCTCGAGGCGCGCGGTGCGGGCACGCTGATCCCGACGGACTTTCGCTGGGCGTCGGCGCCGGTGGCGGCACGCGTGGAGAAGGTGCTGGTGCAGCCGGGTGCGGTGGTGGAGCCGTCGACGGTGTTGATCCAGCTGTCGAATCCCGAGGCGGAGCTGGCGGCGCTCGAGGCCGATCGCGACGTCTCCGCGGCGGAGGCCGAGCTGGCACGGCTCGGGGCGTCGCTCGACGGTGGTCGGCTGGCGCAGGAGTCGACGGTGTCGGGCCTCGAGTCCGATGCGGCGATCGCGAAGCGGCGCGGCACGATCGATTCGAAGATGGCCGAGAAGGGTGTGATCTCGGATCTCGAGAGTGCGGAGTCAGTCGATCGCGCGGGTCAGCTCGCGGGTCGGCTCGAATTCGAGAAGAAGCGATTGATCGCGCTGCGCAAGGGCAACGCGGCCCAGCTCGAGGCGCAGCACGCGCAGGTCGAACGGCTGCGGGCGCTCGCACAGTTTCGCCGCAAGCAGCTCGCCGGCCTGCAGGTCACCGCCGATCAAGCGGGCGTGGTCCAGCAGGTTGCGGTCGAGGCCGGGCAATCGGTGCCGGTCGGTGCGCCGCTCGCGAAGGTGATCGTTCCAGACCGGCTGCAGGCGCGGCTGAGGATTCCCGAGGGCTCGGCGGCCGACATCACCGTCGGGTTGCCGGCGACGATCGACACGCGGATGGGCGTGGTGAAGGGAACGGTGACGCGCATCGATCCAGCGGCGCAGAACGGCTCGGTGATCGTCGACGTGAAGTTCGCCGAAGCGCCACCGAAGAACATCCGTGCGGACCTCAACGTCGACGGCAAGATCGAGCTCGCGCGCACCGAGACGCTGCACATTCCACGGCCCGCGATCGGCGAAGCGCACTCCCAGGTGTCGCTGTTCGTGATCAGCGGCGATGAAGCGCGTCGCGTCAACGTCAAGCTCGGGCGCGCCGCGCTCAGCGATATCGAAGTCGTGTCCGGCCTGCGCGAAGGCGACGAGGTCGTGTTGACCGACATGTCCCGGTGGGACGGCGTGGACCGTCTCCGCATCGAGTGACCCGAGAGAAGGAAGCAATCATGGAAACCACGACGACCACCAACGATGAATCGAAGCCCTCGCTCGCGGACCTCGTGCCCTCGGTGAAACCAGCAAACCCGTTGCTCGATCTGACCGGCATTGGAAAGACGTTTCACACCGACGACGTCGAGACGCGCGCGCTGTCGCGAGTCGACCTCGCGCTCGGCAAGGGCGAGTTCGTGTCGATCAGCGGCCCCTCGGGCTCGGGCAAGTCGACGCTGCTCGCGATCCTCGGACTGCTCGACGTTCCGACGGCCGGCGAGTACAAGATCGACGGTCAGAACACCGCGAAGCTCGATCACCAGAAACGCGCGGCCCTGCGCAATCGTTCGATCGGGTTCATCTTCCAGGCCTTCAACTTGATCGGCGACCTCACCGTGGAACAGAACGTCGAGCTCCCGCTGGTCTATCGCGGGCTGGCCGCCGGCGAGCGCAAGAAGCGGGTCGCCACCGCGCTCGATGCCGTGCGAATGGCCCACCGCACGCGTCACCTGCCGGCGCAGCTGTCGGGTGGTCAGCAGCAGCGCGTGGCGGTCGCACGGGCGATCGCAGGAGATCCCCTGATCCTGCTCGCCGACGAGCCGACCGGAAACCTCGACTCCAAGAACGGCGACGCCGTGATGGAGCTACTCTGCAAGCTCCACGAGGGCGGCACGACGATCTGCATGGTGACTCACAACCCCGATTACGCGCGCAAGGCGACGCGCGTCGTTCACCTGTTCGACGGCCGCGTCGTCGAGGATCGACCGGGAGGCTGATCGGCGTGGCAGGGGCGGATCTTCCGAGGCTGCTGGTCGCCGACGACCAGCCCGACGTGCTCGAGGCCGTGCGCATGCTCGGTCGCGCGAACGGGTTCGACGTCCGCACCGCAACCTCGCCGACCGCCGTGCTCGCGACCTGCGAGGCCGAATCGATCGATGTGTGCCTGATCGATCTCAATTACGCGCGCGACACCACGTCGGGCAAGGAGGGCATGGACCTGCTGACCCGGCTGCGCGCGCTCGATCCGACGCTTCCGGTGGTGGTGATGACGGCGTGGGGCTCGATCGAGGGCGCCGTCGAGGCGATCCGCAATGGCGCGCGCGACTATCTACAGAAGCCGTGGGACAACCAGCGGCTGATCGCGACGCTGCGCTCCCAGCTCGAGCTCCGGCAGGCGCTGCGCACGGCGAACCGGCTCGATGCCGAGGCCGCCCGTGCTCGCCAGCGCGACATGCCGGCGCTGGTCACCGCGTCGCGGGCGATGCAGCAGGTGATGACGATGGTCGAGAAGGTCGCGACATCGAACGCGGCGATCTTGATCACCGGCGAGCACGGCACCGGCAAGGAAGTGATCGCGCGCGCGATCCACGCGGCCTCGGCGCGATCGAACAAGGCCTTCATCGCGGTCAACGCGGGAGGGCTCTCCGACGGCGTCCTCGAGAGCGAGCTGTTCGGGCACGTCAAGGGTGCGTTCACCGACGCGCGCACCGATCGCACGGGCTGCTTCGAGCTCGCCGATGGCGGCACGCTGTTCCTCGACGAGATCGCGAACATGCCGCTGACCCAGCAGGCGCGCCTCCTGCGCGTGCTGCAGACCGGTGAGATGACGCCGGTCGGCAGCTCGCGGCAGCGCAAGGTCGATGTCCGCGTGCTCGCCGCCACCAACGCCGATATCGCGAAGGAAGCCGCCGACGGCAAGTTCCGCGAGGATCTGCTCTACCGCCTCAACACCGTCGAGCTGCGCTTGCCGCCGCTGCGGGAGCGCCGTGAAGACATCGCCGATCTCGCGGCGCAGTTCCTTGCCCGGTCGTCGAGCAAGCGCCTGTCGCAGGCCGCGATGGAGGCGCTGCTCGCGCATCCCTGGCCGGGCAACGTGCGCGAGCTCGAGCACGTGATCGAGCGCGCGTCCCTGCTCGCCGCCGGCGAGGACATCCAGCCGGCCGATCTCGTCCTCCGCACGCGCACGGATGCCGCCCCACGGCTCGAGGACATGACACTCGAGCAGGTCGAGCACTACCTGATCGAGCGCGCCCTGGCGGTCCAGGGTGGCAACGTTTCGGAGGCGGCGCGCGTCCTCGGGTTATCGCGCTCGGCCCTCTATCGCCGTCTCGCGGCCTTGCGCGGCGGCGGCTAGACTGTAGGCATGCGCCGCCGGCCCCGCCACGAAGATGCGGTGTTCGCGCTGGCGCTGATGGCGTCCGTCGTCCCCGCACTGGTCGCGCTGCCGCTGCTGTGGGCCGGCGGGTACGAGCTCAAGACCAAGATCACGCTGACGCTGTTCATCGTCGGTGGCGCGGTCGGCTTCGCGGCCGCCGCCCGGTCGCGCGTCGAGCGGCCCCTGCAAACCATCGCGAACATCCTCTCGGCGCTGCGCGAGAAGGACTACTCGGTCCGTGCCCGCCACCAGCGCCGCGACGATGCCCTCGGCCTCGCCATGGCCGAGCTCGCCGACCTCGCCGAGCAGCTGCGCGCCGAGCGCTGGCGCGATGAAGAAGCCGCCGCCGGCCTCGCGCGCGTCGTCGAGGGACTCGATGCCGCCGTGATCGCGATCGACGGCAATCGCGTGGTCCGCCTCGCCAACCGCACCGCCGAGCGCCTCGTCGGCAAGCCACTCGAAGGCGTCGGCATCAAGGAGCTCGGCCTCGAGAACCTGTTCGTCGTCGACGCGCCCCACACGATCGAGCTCGCGCTCCCCGGTGGCCGCGGCACCTGGGAGGTTCGTCCCTCGCGCGTGCGCCTGTCCGGCGTGTCGCACGATCTCGTGGTCATGACCGACGTCCAGCACGCCCTGCGCGCGGAAGAACGGCAGGCCTGGCAGCGCCTGGTGCGAGTCCTCGGCCACGAGATCAACAACTCGCTCGGCCCGATCTCCTCGATCGCCGAGACCCTGCGCACCGGCCTCACCGCTCCCCGCCGCCCCGATCTCGACGAGGACCTCACCAAAGGCCTCGAGATCATCGAGCGTCGCGCGGCCGCCCTCGCGCGCTTCATGCAGTCCTACGCGCGCCTCGTCCGCCTTCCGCCACCTCGGATCGGTCGCGTCGATGTCGCCGACTGGGTCGCTCGCACGGCCGCCCTCGAGGGGCCGAAGGTCACCGTCGCTGGTGGGCCTGCGCTCACCGTCCCCGGCGATCCCGATCAGCTCGATCAGCTCCTGATCAACCTCGTCCACAATGCCGTCGAAGCCTCGGCGGAGGTGGGTGGTGAAGCCGGCGTGCGCCTGTCGTGGTCGGTCGCGCCGACCGGCACCGTCGTGATCGTCGTCGAGGATGACGGGCCGGGCGTCGCCGACACCGCCAACCTGTTCGTCCCGTTCTTCACCACCAAGCCCACGGGCTCCGGCATCGGTCTCGTCCTCGCTCGCCAGATCTCCGAAGCGCACGGCGGCAGCCTGGTCGTCCGCAATCGCAAGGGCACGCGTGGTGCGGAAGCCGTGATCACGTTGCCGACGACCGCTGCACTCTCGCGCGCGTCGTGATCAGCCGGTCAGAGAGCTAACCAGCGAGCCCGGGATGGGCGAGGGCACGGATCAGCGCACGGCGATCGCCGGCGTGCTTGGTCCACAGCTCGATCATGCGGTCGGCCTGCGTGCGGCCGGAGCTGGCGATCGCCTCGACCGGATCGAGGAGCGACACCGAGTCGGGCGCGACCCGCGCGAGGCCGGCCTTCGCGATCGCGACCAGCTCCTTCGCGAGCGTGCCGAGCGTGTGGGTGCCGGCCTTTGCCGCGAAGCCCAGCCTGGGCACCTCGTCGGAGAGACGCTGGCGATCGGCGAACGACATGCCGGCGGTGAGGGCGGTGGCGGCGGTGCGCGCATCGACGTCGTAGAGCAGGCCGCGCATCATCGGTGCGAGCGCGGCGATCATCTCGAGCGAGCCGCAGTCGCAGCCGCGGACTTCGATGAACTTCTTGAGGCGACCCTCGGGGAACAGCGTGGACAGATGCAGGGCCCAGTCGGCACGCGTGGCGCGCTCGCCGTTCCACCCGTCGCGCATGAACTGGCGGAACGTCAGGCCCGCGGGGACGCGCTGGTAGCCCTGGCGATAGACAAAGTAGAGCGGCACGTCGAGTGCCCACTCGGTGTACGCGCGGAAGATGTCCTCGCGATCGAAGGCAAACCGGACGAGGCCGGCGCGCGCGTTGTCGGTGTCGCGCCAGATCCATGCGCGGTACGACTGGTAGCCACTGACCTTGTCCTCGACGATCGGCGACGCCGCCCACAGCGCCGTCAGGATCGACGTCACCGAGTAGAGGCACTTCAGCTTCGCCGCGGCGTCGGCCTCGTCGGCGAAATCGAGGTTGGCCTGCACGGTCGCGGTGCGCACCATCATGTCGAGGCCGCGCGTGCCGACGGTCGGCATGTACGCGCGCATGACGTCGTAGCGCTCCTTCGGCATCCACGGGATGTCGTCGCGTTTGCCGAACGGGCGCAGACCGGTGGAGAGCCACGCGATGCCGAGATCGCGCGAGGCGCGGCCGAGCGCATCGACGTATTCCTCGAGGTCGCGCACGTAGTCGCGATCGTCGGTGACCGGGCGGCCGGCGAGCTCGAACTGACCGCCGGGCTCGATCGTGATCTGCGAATCACCGACCACCAGCGCGATCACGTGACCGTTCTCGACGACCGGCGTGCGCTCGTTCCAGCGCTTGCCCGGAATCGCACCGCGATCGGCGAACCAGCCGAGCAGCGCGCCGATGCCGCGATCGCCCTCGTAGGTGGGTGCCGCGCCGGTGTCGGGCCACACGCCGATCAGCTCGTGCTCGGTACCCACCCGCCACGCCTCGCGTGGCTTGCCGGCATTTGCGAAATACGCGAGCAGCTCGGCTTCCGAGCCGATCGGCACGGCGTCCTGTTCGTCGACGAGGTGCACGCGGTTCGGGGACTCTAGGGGCTGAGCATCACCCCGTCAATGCATGGTAGCGTCGCGAGCGATGGATCGAGATGCACGACCACCACTGGCGTGTCTCAACGACGGGCGCCTGGCGACGCAAAATGCAAGACTCCTCGAGCTGCTGCGCACTCGCGCGTTTGCCGAGCGGGAAGTCACGTTGTCGTCGGGGAAGAAGTCGAACTTCTACATCGACTGCAAACAGGTCTCCCTGGATGCCGAGGGAGCCTGCCTGATCGGTGAGCTGTTCCACGCAGTCATCGACGAGGTCGCACCTGACGCAGTCGCCGTCGGTGGGTTGACCCTCGGGGCCGATCCCCTGGCCACCGCCACGTCGGTGCTGTCGTTCCAGCGCGGTCGCCCGCGCGCGGCCTTCATCGTTCGCAAGGAGCCCAAGGGCCACGGCACCAACCAGTGGATCGAGCACGCGGGGCTGCCGCCCGCCTCCAAGGTGGTCGTCGTCGAGGACGTCGTCACCACCGGCGCTGCCACGATCAAGGCGATCGAGCGCGCTCGCGAAGCCGGCCACACGGTGGTCCACGCACTCGCCCTGGTCGACCGTCTCGAGGGTGGCCGCGAGGGCATCGCCGCACAGTTCCCGACCGTGCCGCTCACCACGCTCTACACGCGTAACAACTTCCTATGAGGGTTCTGGTCATCCTGTTGCTCGTTCCGCTGTGGGCGTGCGTCGGTCCGACGCCGTATCAACGCGTGACCAACGAATGGACCCGCACGAAGACCCTCCAGGGCGGTTATCAGCAGGTGATCTCGCTCGCCGCCGTCTACAAATCCCCCGAGTGGCGCGCTGCCTATGCCGAGAAGGATGCCGACAACCGCGGCCTCTCCGGTGCTGCCCGCGATCAGCGCCTTGCACAGGCCAAGGCCGACGGCGCCGGTCCGCTCGAGTTCGAGCTCCTGGTCACCACCTGGGATCGCAAGGAGAACGATCTCGACCGCAAGAAATCCGCATGGCGCGTTCGCATGCTCGATGCGTCGGGTGCCGAGGTCGAGCCGACCGAGATCGTCAAGGACAAGCGGCCTCTCCTCGTCCTCCGTTCCGAGTTCCCCGCGATGGGTGATTTCGCGACTGCCTACATCGTCCGCTTCGCCCGTCCGGCCGAAACGCGGGACCTCCGCCTACGAGTCAGCAGCGAACGGGGCGGAGTCGAGGTAGCCTGGGCTGCCCGTTAGGAGCTCTCCATGATCACGGTCCGCGGCCTCCATCACAACGCCTATCGCTGTCGCGACTCCGAGGAGACCCGGAAGTTCTACGAGGACTTCCTCGGGCTGCCGCTGATCAACGCGTTCGAGATCGCGGAAACCAAGTCGGGCCGCAAGACGCACGTCCTCCACTCGTTCTACGGCATGCGCGACGGCTCCGCGCTGGCCTTCTTCGAGGACCCGAACCGTCCGTTCGAGTTCAAGGAGCAGCACGACTACGACCTCCACATCGCGCTCGAGGTCGAGTACGCGGCGCTCGCGTGGATGCAAGAGCACGCGTCGAAGCACGGCATCGACTGCCGCGGCGTCGCCGATCACCAGTTCATCGATTCGATCTACCTGCGCGATCCCAACGGGTACGTGATCGAGCTGACCGCAAAGCGTCCCGACCACGACCTGCAGGTCAAGGCGGCGCGCCGGCTCGCGCACGAAGCGCTCGACGCCTGGCAGCGCGACAAGGCGACGAGGTAACTACTTCTTCTTGCCGGGCGGGCGCGCCTGCGGCTTCTTCTGCGCCTTGCGGCCGAGCAGGCGATCCCAGAAGCCCTGCGGCTGATAGCCCTCGTCGAGATCGTCGAATGATTCGCTCGGCCGCGGCGCGTGCGGCTTCTCGGCCTCCATGCCGGCGCGGAAGAAGTCTTCCTCGGCATCGGTGAAGTGCTGGACGTCCGCGGTGACCTTCGCGACGACGACTTCCTTGGACGAGCTCGCGGCATCGGCGGTCGCCGGGGCTGCTGCCTGAGCGGCGGCGACCTGCGCGACCGCGGTGTGAACGGCGGCGAGGTCGGCGACCAGGATCGACGGCTCGGACACCATGATGGAGGGCTCGCTGTTGCGGACCTCTTCCATCTCGTTGAGCGAGATCGGTGCGGTGATCTCGCCGGTGGCATCGTCGGGGCGATCGTCGGGCGGCACTTCACCGGGCGGTGGGCGGTGCGGAACCTGCGGGCGCGCTTCGTCCTGGAGCTCGCGAATGATGCCGTCGGACGGCTCGTCGGCGGCAGCGACCGGCGCGGCGGAATCGCGGGGCGGCGCGGCCTCGGTGACCACGGCGATCGGCGTCGCGATCAGGCGCGCCGTGTGATCGGTCGTGGTGACGCTCATCTGATCGGCGACCAGCACGGTCGCGTGTGGCGTTTCCTCGACGATCACCGGCGGGGTCTGCACGGTCGGCCGCTCGGAGGTGGCTGACTCGACGCCACCGGATTCCTCGACGAGGAGTTGCTTGACCAGGTTGGTGGTCGCCGCGGTGGAGGCGGTCGGTGCGACGGCCGGATCGATCAGCGTGCGCGGCTCGGTGATCTCGACATCGCTGCCCTCGAGATCGACCGGATCGACGAGCACGCGCGGAACCGTCTTGTCTTCGTCGCCCGCCGCCGCGGCGCGGACCTTGGCTTCGGCGGCCGCACGCGCTTGCTGGATCGCCTTGGCTTCGAGGGCATCGCGACGCCTGGCATCGCGTTTCGCGGCGCGGTTGCGCTTGCTGTCACCCTTCGCGGGCACCGCGATCTTTGCCGATTGCGAGCGGAGCTCGGCTTCGGCCTCGTCGGCGGCGAGCTTGGCCTGCGCATCGACGCGCGCCTGCTTGTCGGCATCGGCGCGTGCCTTGAGCTGCGCGGCGGCCTTGTCGGCGATCGCTTTCGCCTCGGCATCGGTTCGGGCCTTCGCCTCGGCCTCCGCGCGGAACTTCGCCTCGACGGCGGCGGCCGCACTCGCATCTTCCGCGGCACGCGCGGCGCGCTCGGCAGCTTTGGCCTCGGCCGCCTTGAGCGCGGCCTTCGCCTCGGCGGTGGCACGCGCTTCGGCTTCCGCGCGCACGCGCATCTCGGTTGCCGCACGCGCATCTTCCTCGAGCCGCTGCTTCTCGAACGGCGCCGACGAATCGGACTTCGAACGCGCGCCGAGAGGGAGCTGCCCGCGCGCGGAAGACAGCCGCCGCGCGAGCTCGTCCGCACTGTCGCTGCTCGCGACGTTCTCGGCCACCTTCTTGTCCTCGGCGCGCCGCACCTCGGTCGCGATGCGCTCGCGGTCGCGGGCCGACAGCACGCGCTCGACGGCGGCCTTGCCCTCGGCCGCACGCCGCGCATCTTCCTCGGCATCGGCCTTCTCGCGCTCGGCACGCGCCTGTCGCGCGCGCTCGGATGCGGCCTGCGCCTCGGCGATCCGCTGCATCTCCGCGGCAGCCTCGGCGTTCGCTGCGGCAGCGTCGGCGGCCGCTTTGTCCGCAGCAGCCTTGTCCGCAGCAGCCTTGTCTGCAGCAGCCTTGTCTGCGGCAGCCTTGTCTGCGGCAGCCTTGTCTGCAGCAAGCTTCGCCGCAGCGTCGGCGGCCGCTTTGTCTGCGGCCGCTTTGTCCGCAGCAGCCTTGTCTGCGGCAGCCTTGTCTGCGGCAGCCTTGTCGGCGGCAGCCTTGTCTGCGGCAGCCTTGTCGGCGGCGGCCTTGTCGGCGGCAGCTTTGTCGGCGGCAGTTTTGTCAGCAGCAAGCTTGGCCGCTGCGTCGGCGGCAGCCTTGTCTGCGGCAGCCTTGTCGGCGGCAGCCTTGTCAGCAACAGCTTTGTCTGCGGCAGCCTTGTCAGCAGCAAGCTTGGCTGCGGCGGCGATCTTGTCTGCCGCGATCCGCGCGGCCGCGGCATCTCCAGCAGCCTTGTCTGCTGCGACCTTGGCCGCGGACGCAGCAACCGCCGCGCGATCGGCCGAGGTCTTCGCCGTCGCGTCGGTCATCACCACGAGCCGCGCGGCCGACGCAGCAGCAGCAGCAGCGTTCTCCGCTGCCGCGCTCGCCGTCGCTGCAGCGACTGCAGCCTGTCGAGCCGCGTCGTTCGCGCCCGACTCCGTGGTCGCCTTGTCGGCAGCCGCACGAGCATCCGCCGCATCGATCGCGGCCTTGAGCGCAGCCGCGTTGGCAGCCGCCGCCTCGGAGGCAGCTTGCTCGACGGCGGCGGCGTCGTTCGCGGACTTCTCGGCCTTCTCGACGCCCGCACGGAGCTGCGCCAGCGTCGTCTCGACCAGGTCACGCGCGGCGGCGGCCTCACCCGCGGCCGCTTGCGCGGCGGTGCGCGCGGCCGTTCGCTCCGACGTGCTCGCGGTACCGGCTGCTCGCTTCGCTTCGTGATCGGCGCGATCGGACGCCGCACGCGCGGCAGCAGCGTGACCCGCGATGATCGCCGCGAGTACCCCGAGCTCGGCGTTGCCCTTCGCGAGCGACGCCGCTCGATCGGCGCCATCACTCGCAGCCTCGCGCGCGGCGGCAGCACTCGCAGCAGCGGCCCGCGCGGCTTCGACATCGCGCTCGGCAACCGTCCGCTCGACGATCGCGCGTAGCTCGGCCGCACCCCGCTCGACGGTGACGCGCGCGGTGTTCGCAGCAGCTGCCGCTTGCTCGGCAGCGGTCCGCGCGGAGATTCGCTCGTCGGCGGCCGTTGCATCGGCGCAGCGCTTGGCTTCACGGTCGGCGCGCTCGGCCGCGATCCGCGCGCCATCGACATCGATCGCGAGCTTGCCGGCCATCGACGCGAGCGCCGCGATTCCCTTCGCGGCGGTCGTTGCATGGTCCGCGATCGACCGCGCGGAGTCGTGCGCGGCCGCAGCCGCCGTCGCCGCGGCGCGAGCGGCCGTGCGATCGCCTGCAGCGGCATCCACCTGTGCACTCGCGCGCCCGACCAGCGCCTTGATATCGGCGGCTTCCGCCTCGGCGCGATCGGCCGAGCGCTTGGCCGCGGCCGCCGCCATCGTCGCGTTCTGCACCGCAGC
>JADMIO010897347.1_pt1 | contig 52538 bp, 49 predicted proteins | sample 8958161 | NCBI WGS metagenome assembly JADMIO01 (sample SAMN16585339, study PRJNA669376) | soil metagenome | isolation source: Crop rotation soil | place: USA: Cullars Rotation, Alabama | collected 2011
AGGTGAGCCAGTGTGATTACATTTGCGGCCTAACTGTGGCCAGTCCAGTTACGCTGGAGTCACTAGTATTTAGGTGACACTATAGAAGCGGCCGCGACAACTTGTCCACGTGGAATTCTAAGCTTAGGATCCCAATGTGCTGGAAAGGATGCCGACGACCTTGCCGCCGTCGACGACCGGCACGTGGGTCACATCGTGCTCGTGCATGAGCGTCGCGACGTCCTCGATGCTGCCGCTCGGCGCCACCGACTTGAACTCGCGCTCCATGACGTCGCCGACGGTCGACGAGGCGGCCTTCTTCAGCTCCTCGTCGTACCGCTTGATCTGCCCGGGCAGCGTGAACTCGATGCCGGGGAGGATCGCGATCGTGGTCGGGAGGTGCAGGCGGGCCTCGGAGATGAGGAGGTCCTCGTCGCGCAGGAGGCCGACGAGCGCGCCGTCGGCGTCGACCACCGGCACCGCGCCGATGCCCTTCTCGCTCAGCACGTCCGCGGCCTCGGTGAGCGACAGGTCCGGTGACACCGTGACGACGGCGCTCGTCATCACGTCGGTCACGGGGGTGGTGCTCGCCATCAGGCCTCCTGGTTCGCGGGTGGACGGGTGGATCGGGACCGGGCTCAGGCACCCGGTGCGGGCAGGGCGGCGGGGATCGCCGCGATGAGGTCCCCCGCGATCATCCCAGTATGCCCGGCTCGATCCGCGGCACGGCCATGGACCCAGGCCCCGGCCGCGGCGGCCTCGAAGGCCCCGGCCCCCCGGGCGAGGAACGCCCCGACGATGCCGCTCAGCACGTCGCCGGTGCCGGCGGTGGCGAGCCAGGGGCCGCCCGTGGTGTTCACGGCGACCCGGCCCCGGGCGCCGGGCTCGGCGATCACGGTCGTCGAGCCCTTGAGCAGGACGACGGTCTCGGCGGCGGTCGCGAGCCGGCGGGCGGCCTCGATCCGGTCCGCGCCCGGCGGCTCGCCGACGAGGCGGGTGTACTCGCCGTCGTGCGGGGTGAGTACCGTCGGGCTGGCGAGCATGGTGTGGCGCACTCGCAGCGGCGAGAGGTCGCCCCGGAGCGCGTTGAGGCCATCGGCGTCGAGCACGACCGGGATCGGCGCGTCCGCGACGAGCTGGGTCACCGCCGCCTGCGTGCGCTCGTGACCACCGAGCCCGGGTCCGAGCACCAGCGCGTGGAAGCGATCGAGGTCGCGCAGCACCGTCGCGGCGGCCCGGCCGTCGAGCGCGCCCTCCTCGGTCGCGGGCAACGCCAGGGTGATGACCTCGCTGCCGGATCCTGCGGCCGCCGCGTCCTGGCCGGGGACGCCGCACCACACGATGCCCGCGCCCGCGCGCATCGCGGCGTGGCTGACGAACATCGGCGCGCCGGTCATCCCGGTGTGGCCGCCGACGACCATCACGCCGCCGACCTCCCACTTGTGCGTGCTCGGCTTGCGGGCCGGCAGCCAGGCCGCGACGTCGGACTCCTCGGTCACGCCCACCGCGACCGCGCCCGGGTCGATGCCGATGTCCGCGATCTCGACGGCGCCGGCGCGCTCGCGCCCCGGACCGAAGAGCAGTCCGGGCTTGGCCGCCGCGAAGGTCACGGTGTCGGTCGCACGGACACCGGGGCCGTCGAGCGCGCCAGTGAGCCCGTCGACGCCCGACGGGATGTCGACGGCCACGACCGGCAGCGTCCGCGCGTCGAGCTGCTCCGCGACCCACTCGGCGTCACCGCTCAGCACGCCGCGGAACCCGGTGCCGAACATCGCGTCGACGACGAGATCCGCGCGGTCGAGCTCACGCGCCAAAGCCCGGCGGTCGACGCCCTCGCCGAGCGCAAAGGTCGCGACCCGGATCCCCCAGCTCTGCAGGACCCTCGCGGCCACGAGCCCGTCGCCGCCGTTGTTGCCCTTGCCCACGACGATCACGACCCGGCGCCCGTACGCGCCACCGAGCCCGCGCCGCACCGCCCGCGCGACGGCGCGGCCGGCCCGTTCCATCAGCACCTCGACCGGCGTACCGGCGGCGATCGTGCGGCGGTCCGCCTCGGCCATCTCGGCCGGCGTCACGAGCGGCTTCATGCTCCGGACCTCACGGCAGCGCCAGCGCGACGGCCATCGCCATCGAGTCGGTGTGGGTGATCGTGAGGAGCCACGACCCGACGCCGCGCTGCTCGGCGAGCGTGGCCGCCTTCGCGTGCAGCGCGACCTCGGGCTGCCCGCTCGGCAGGCGCACCACCTCGACGTCGCGCATCGCGAACTTCCACAGGCCGACGCCCATCGCCTTCATCACCGCCTCCTTCACCGCGAAGCGCGCCGCCAGGTGCGGCACCGGCTCCCGGTGGCGGTACGCGTACTCCCGCTCGGCATCGCTGAAGAGACGTTCCCCGATCCGGGCTCGGCGCTCGAGGGCGAGGCGGAAACGGTCGCACTCCACCAGGTCCACCCCGATCCCCAGCACGGCCGGAGGGAGCGCGGTCACCCCGAGGTGCGCCAGCGGTCGGCCATGTCGTTCACCGGGACCGTCAGCAGGTCCACGAGGTCGGTCTCGGCCAACCGCTCGTCGTCGAAGCTCAGCTCGGTCTCGGTGAACGCGCCCCGCAGGGCGGCGTAGCGGTTGCGGTACCCGGAGAGGACCGCGTGCGCGACGTCCGCAGGGACGCGCGTCTTCAGGTCCACGTGCAGCAGCGTGAGGCCGACGGTCTGCGCGCCCTTCACCTCGGGCACGATGATCACCGTGCGGTCGTCGCTGCGACCTCGGGTCACCCAGACCTCGCGCTCGGCCGCGGCGAGCTGCTTGGTGCCGCGCAGCGTCGGGTTGTCGGCTGTGCGCGAGCGCAGCTGCGCGGCGCTGCCGCCCTGGTCGACCACCGCGATCGTCGCGTCCTCCGTCGACGGGTCGCCCTCGGTGCGGTAGCGGGTGAAGCCGGTGACCTGCTCCACGCCGGCGTCGAGGTCGACCAGCGTGCGCAACGTCCGGTAGCTGAGGCCGTCACGGGCCGCGCCCGCCGCGAGCACCTGCTGCACGAGCGGCACCTGGAGCAGCGTCTCGTCGGAGCGGGAGATCCCGACGGTCACGGTCTTGGCCTGGTGCTTGATCGCGTCGACCGGACGCGTCAGCTCCTCGATCGCGGACGTCAACGCGCCGGTGAGCTCCTCGATGACCGTGCCGGGCGTGCCGACCTTGCCGTACTCCACCTGGAACGCCTCGAGCGGCAGCACCTGGGTCGCGTAGCGGAACAGCGACGCGAGCCGCACTGCGGTGCCGGCCTCGAGCGTTCCGTCGTAGCCACCGTCGCGCAGCTCGTCGAAGAAGCGGGCCGCCGGCTGCTCGAGCTCCTCCGAGAGGCGATCCAGCGCGGCCCGGCTGGGGGCACGGGGCGTGGTGACCACGGACTCGATCGCAGCCCGGGCCTCCCGGAGCGGGCGGGCGGAGCCGTCGATGGCGAGCGCGGCCTCGTAGCCGAAGAGGTGGCCGGCCATCGCGCTGAGCACGAACGCGAGCGCGGGGTGCACGGGCGGCACCTCGATCACGTCGAGCGCGGCACCGAACCGGTCGTCGCCCTCGTCGACGACCGCGATCGCCGCGGCCTTGTGGGCCCCGTAGATCGCGAGCTCCTTGGCCACGTCGTCGGCGTTCGAGCCGGAGAGGCCGGCGCCGCACACCAGGATCATCGGCTCCGCGGAGAGGTCGATGTGCTTCTTGTCCTCGGTGCCGTCGCAGGCGATCGACTTGTAGCAGAGCTCCGACAGCTTGATCCGCACCTCGTGCGCGGCGATGCGGTTGGAGCCGTTGCCGACGACCGCCCAGTACCGGCGGGCCGGCGCGAGGCGATGCGCGATCTCCCCGATCGGGGCGCGCCGAGCGAGCACCTGCTCCATCGCCGCCGGCAGGTCGCGCAGCGCGTGGAGCATCGTCTCGCGGTCGTCGGACGGCTCACCGGTGACCTCGTCCGCGATCGCGAAGGCGAGCAGGAAGCCGGCCGCGACCTGCGCGTAGAAGGCCTTGGTCGACGCGACGCTCATCTCCACGTCGCGGCCGTCCGACGTGTAGAGCACACCGTCGGCGCGGTCGGTGAGGTCGCTGTTGCGGCGGTTGACGATCGCGAGCACGGACGCGCCGCGACCGCGCGCGAGGTCCACGGTGCGGTTCGTGTCGGTCGTCGTACCGCTCTGGCTGATGGCGACGACGAGCGCGTCGCTCATGTCCGCCGCGAGCCGGAAGCCGGAGAGCTCGGTCGCGAGCACGGCCTCGACCGCGAGCGGGCTCGACGGCCCGAGCGCGCGCTGGAGCGCGGCGACGAGCGCCTGGCCCGCGACCGCGGCGGTCCCCTGCCCGATCACGAGCACGCGGCGGAACTGCCCGGTGCGCAGCCGGGCCCGCAGGTCCTCGGAGAGGGTCTCGTGCGGGAGCTCGACGACCGGCCGGCCGTCGCGCTCGGTGATCTTCCCGCGCAGCGTCTTGCGGAACGACGCCGGCGCCTCCGAGATCTCCTTGAGAAGGTAGTGGGGGAAGTCGCCGCGATCGATGTCGCGCGTCGTGATCTGCGGGGTGACGAGCTCGTCGGCGGTGACGGGAAGCGCGGTGCCGTCGTAGGAGATGCGCTGCAGGCCGTCGATCGTGCCCGCCCGCTGTGCATCGAGCACCACGATCTGGCCCCGGCTCGCCCCCGGGTTGTCCGGGTTGCCCGGCGTCTCACCGTCGAGCCGGAGGTACCGGGGCGTCTCCTCCACGAGGCCGTACGGCTCGCTCGCGGCGACGAAGCAGTCGTCGGTGAGGCCCACGTAGAGCGCCTGACCGCTGCCCCGCAGCGCGAGCATCACGCGGTCGGGCGCGGCACCCGCGTGGGCGCCGATCGCCACCGAACCCTCGAACCCCGCGACCGTGGCCCGGAACGCCTCGGTGACGTCCTCGCCGGCATCGATCCGGCGGCGGACGAGCGCAGGGATGACCTTCGCGTCGGTGGTGATCTCGGGCGAGATCGTCAGGTCGTGCTGCGCGACGAGCTCGGCGTAGTTGTCGACGTCGCCGTTCAGGGCCGCGGTGACGTACGCGTCGCCGTCGTCCGCGTTGCGCTCCTCCTGGTTGAGCGGGTGGGCGTTCGCCTCCGAGATGATCCCGACGCTCGCCCAGCGCGTGTGGCCGAGCACGACCACGTGCGCCGTCTCGTTGTCGAGCGCCCGGTGGAGGAGCGCGTCGTCGGTGATGGTGCGGCGGAGAAGCGCGACGTTGTCGCCGAGCTCGCCGATCTCGGCGGCCGCCTTGTAGACGAAGCTCAGCGCGCCCTCGCTGACGCGCACCGCGCCGGAGCGGAAGAGCGGGTCGGCCGAGCGCTCGCGGAGCGCCGCCGCGACCCCCGCGTCGCCGAGGTCGAGCCCGTGGTCGCGGACGTAGAGGTGGAGGCCGGCCGAGTCGCGGCCCCGGACCTCGAGCCGGTCGATCGCCGAGAGCGCGACCTGCACCGAGGCGAACGCCTCGATCGCCGCTGCGGCGGTGATGCCGGCCGCGAGCGCCTCGACCTCCCGGCCCGCGCGCAGCCGGTCGCGGGCGACGGCCCAGACCGCATCCTTGGCCCGGACGAGCGCGGCGTTGACGGTCTCGAGCTCGTCGGGGTCGATCGCGCCGTCGACGTCGAGCGCGCCCTCGATCCCGGCGAGCAGGCCCTGCTGGCGCTCGAGCTCGGTCGCGAGGGTCTCGACCCCCGCCGGGTCGGCGATGAGCGCGCGGATTCCGGGGACCCCCCGGAGCGCGGCGTCGACCGCCTCGACGTGGCGCGCCGCGTCGTCGAGCGCGCCCGCGAGCGACCCGTTCCCGACGGGCTCCTCGAGGTGGCCCGTCGCGAGCATCAGCTCGGTCGCGAGCTCGGCCAGTGAGGGAGGCGTCCGGTCGGTGGGGCGTCGGACGACGGCGACGATTCCGCACATAAGAGAGGAGAATCCTACAAGCGGTCGTCCGAGTCGGCGTCCGCCCGCCGACACTGGGCTCCGGTCAGCCGTTGAGGCGGCGGTGGATCGACCTGGTCCGGCGGTAGTAGGCCCGGAACTCCTCGGAGAGGGGCCGGTAGACCGCGGTGGCCTTCGGATCGGGCCGGGCGACGTCCGTGACCGCGACGCTGCGGCCGAGCTCCTCGAAGCTCGCCCGGCCCAGCCCGACGAGCCCGAGGAAGCCTGCCCCCCGGACGTTGGCGGAGTGCGGGTCGGCGACCAGCTCGATCGTGCGGTCGAGCACGTCGGCGTGGATCTGGCGCCACAGCGCGGACTGCGCGCCGCCGCCGATCACGCGGATGGGGTCGAGCCGGCGACCGACGAACTTCTCGACCGAGTCGAGCAGCCAGTGGCTGTTGTACGCGACCCCCTCGAGCACCGCCCGCACCTGGTCGGCACGCGTCGTCGCGAGCGACTGGTTGAACCATGCGGCGCGCATGTTGTGGTCGTCCACCGGGGTGCGCTCGCCGTTCAGCCAGGGCGTGAAGATCACCGAGCCGCTGCCGACCGGCGCGGTCGCGGCCAGCGCGTCCATGCGCGCGAACGCGTCGGCGGGCGCGGGCCCTCCGCCCAGCGTGTCGTCGGGCCACAGCACGTTGTCGCGCAGCCAGCCGAGGCAGGCGCCGGCGGTCTCCTGGTCGTTGCCGACGAAGTAGCGGTTCGGGATCGCCGCGGGGAGCGACGCCATCGCCGCGCGGAGGTCCGTCTTCTTGAACGGCACGTGGCAGGTGATCCAGGACGACGTCCCGAGGTAGAGGTGCGCGCGGTAGTCCTCGATCGCGCCGGACCCGAGCGTCGCGGAGTGGACGTCGGGCGTCCCCGCGACCACGTCGATGCCGGCCGGCACGCCGAGCTCCTCGGCCGCGGCCGGGAGCAGCGGGCCGACGACGTCCACCGCCCGCACCAGCTCCGGCAGCCTCGCCCGGTCGAGCTGCGACATCCGCAGCAGCTGCTCGTCGTAGGTGACGTGATCGAGGTCGCGGTTGTCGGTGACGAAGTGACCGGCGATCGAGTCGACGGACGCGACCGCGCGCCCGGTGAGCCGCAGGTTCAGGTAGTCCTTCGGCTCGAGGAACGTCTTCGTCGCCTCGTAGACGTCAGGGCGGTGGTGCCGGATCCAGAGGATGTGGGCGCCGGGGTCCTTGCCCGAGTGCCCCGGCGCGCCGCCGTTCACCCGGATCCACCGGGTGATCTTGCGCGGCTCGTACCCCTGGACCACCAAGCGACCACCGGTGACGTCGTGCATGTACTCCGCGCCGCGCGCGTCCATCCAGATCAGCGAGTTCATGAGGTGGCGACCGGCCCCGTCGACCGCGACCGTCCCCAGCCACTGCGCCGTGCAGCACACCCCGATCACCCGACCGGGCGCGATGCCGCTCTCGACCATCATCCGCCGGGACGCGGTGGTGATGGCCCGCCACCAGTCGTCGGGATCCTGCTCCACCCCACCGTCGTCGGTGAGGATCAGCTGCGTCGGCTCGTACGCGCTGGCCACGACCGTGCCGTCGACGGCGACGAGCGCCACCTTCGGGCCCGACGTCCCGAGGTCGATCGCGAGGACGCACTCCTCCGCGCCCGTGTCCGTCACGCCGCCCCGAGCGCGGCTTCGAGCGCGCCGGTCAGACGCGCCGCGGCGCGCTCGGCCACCTGCTCGTCGCTCGCCTCCACCATCACCCGCACGACCGGCTCCGTCCCCGAGGGCCGCACGAGCACGCGACCGGTGTCGCCGAGCTCGGCTTCGACGCCGCGCACCTCGGTCCAGAACCCCGCGGCGCCGTCCAGGCCGTCGCGCTCGCGCACGCGCACGTTGCGCAGCACCTGCGGGTACTTCGTGACGACGCTCGCGAGCTCCGACAGCGGCTTGCCGGCGCGCACCATCACGTCGAGCAGCAGGATGCCGGCGAGCGGGCCGTCACCGGTGACGGCGTGATCGCGGAAGATGAGGTGGCCGGACTGCTCGCCGCCGAGGACGAGGTCGTGCTCCTCCATCGCCGCGAGCACGTGCCGGTCCCCCACCGGCGTCTCGATCACGTCGATGCCGTGCGCCTCGAGCGCGCGCCGCAAACCCAGGTTCGCCATGACCGTCGTCGCGATGGCGTTGCCGACGAGCTTACCGCGCGCCTGCAGGTCCAGTCCGGTGATCGCGAGGATGTGATCGCCGTCGACGACCGCGCCGTGCTCGTCGACGGCCACGACGCGGTCGGCGTCGCCGTCGAACGCGAGGCCGGCGTGCGCGCCGCCGTCGCGCACCGCGGCGATGAGTCCGCTCGGGTCGGTCGACCCGCACCGGTCGTTGATGTTCGTGCCGTCCGGCGCGGCGTTGCGCACCGCGACATCGGCACCGAGCTGCATGAGCACGCGCGGTCCCGCGATCGACGCCGCGCCGTTGCCGCAGTCGACCACGACCTTCAGCCCGTGCAACGCGTCGGGCGCGACCGCGAGCGCGAGCCGCTCCACGTAGTCGTCGACCGCGCCCTCGACGACGCGGGACGTCCCGATGTCCGTCCCCGACCGCAGCGGCGGCCCCTCGGCCAGGATCGCCCCGAGCTCGCGCTCGATCGCGGTCTCGGTCTCGTCGCGCAGCTTGCGGCCGCCGGCCTCGAAGAACTTGATGCCGTTGTCCGGGTACGGGTTGTGGCTGGCCGAGATCATGGCGCCCGGCGCCCGCTCGACCGCGCACGTGCCCGCGAGGCCGGGGGTCGGGAGCATCCCGAGGCTGCGGGTCGAGCCGCCTTCCGCGCAGATCCCGGCGATGAGCGCGGCCTCGAGCATCGGCCCGGACCGCCGCGGGTCGCGTGCGATCACGTAGGGCGTGTCGGACCCGAGCGCGCGCACGGCCGCGCGCCCCAGCGCGACGACGAGCTCCGGCGTCAGGTCGACGCCCGCGACGCCGCGGACGCCGTCGGTCCCGAACTTCAGCGTCATCGCCCGGCCGGGCCCGCGCCTGCTACCGCTTCGAGTACTGCGGCGCCTTGCGGGCCTTCTTCAGCCCGTACTTGCGCCGCTCCTTCTCACGCGCGTCGCGGGTGAGGAGCCCCGACTTCTTCAGCACCGGCCGCGACTCGGGGTCGAGCGACACGAGCGCACGGGCGATGCCGAGGCCGAGCGCGCCGGCCTGGCCGCTGATCCCGCCGCCCTGGATGGTCGCGTCGACGTCGTAGACGTCCGCGGTCTGGGTGATCCGCAGCGACTCGGTCGCCGCCATGCGGTGCGTCGCGATGCGGAAGTACTGCTCGATCTCTTTCCCGTTGACCACGAGCTTGCCGGTGCCGGGGCGCAGCCGCACGCGGGCGACGGCCTCCTTGCGTCGACCGGTGGTCTGGATCAGGGGCTTGCTCAACGGGGCGTTCCTCTCACGCGGACTTCGACGGGGTGCGCGACGGCAGCGGGCGGTCGACCGGCTGCTGCGCGGCGTGCGGGTGGGTCGGGCCGGCGTAGACCCGCAGCTTCTTCAGCATGGAGCGGCCGAGCCGGTTCTTCGGGAGCATGCCCCGCACCGCCAGCTTCACGACCCGCTCGGGCGCCCGACCCATGAGCCGCTCGAGGGACTCGGAGCTGATGCCGCCCGGGTAGCCGGAGTGGCGGTAGTACAGCTTGTCCTCGCTCTTGCGCAACGGGACGTCGAGCTTCGAGGCGTTGATCACCACGACGTGGTCACCCACGTCGACGTTCGGCGCCCAGATCGGCTTGTGCTTGCCCCGCAGCAGCGTGGCGACCTCGGTCGCGACGCGCCCGAGGCGCTGGCCCTCGGCATCGACGACGAGCCACGCGCGCTCGATGTCGGACGGTTTGGGGGTGAAGGTCCGCACGGGGGTCCTACTCGCTCGATCGCTTTCGCACGGCGACCGGGCGGCCGACGGCATCGGGTTCGAGCCGGGGAGAACGGCTCCGAACGCGACGAATGATGCTACTCGCGCGGGTCCACGGCCAGCAATCGGCGACTACCCTCGCGCCCGTGACCTCCACCGAAGCCGCCCACGGGCTGGCGCCGCACCTCGAGGCCGACGCGGACCGGGCGCTCGACGTCCTCCTGGACTCCCAGCTGGACCCGATCGTCGACATGGTCCTGCTCCGCCGGGACGGGGTCTACGAGGCCCGCACCCACGACGGCAGCACCAGCTTCCGGCGCACCGGTCCGGGCCCGGACGGCTACGAGGTCGTCGAGACCACCGGGGCGGACCCCCTCGCGGACCAGTCCACCGACCGGTTCGCGCCCCTGGGCGCCGAGCTCGCCGCCCTCCACCCCCACCGGTCCGAGAACGCCTACCCCTTCGCGTTCGACACGATCGCCCAGCTCTTCGACCACCCGGCGGCCCCCGATCTCTGCGTGATCCACTCAGCCAGTCACAATTGGGAGGATCAGGGCGGACACCTGGGCGAGCACGGCTCGCTCGGCGTGGTCCAGGCCCGGGCCCCGTTCGTGCTCGCGGGCAAGGGCGTCCGCCACGACGGCCTGGTCCCGAAGGCGGCCCGGCTCGTGGACGTCGCCCCGACGATCGCCCACCTCCTCGGCTGCGCCCCGCACGCCGACGGGACCTACGTGACCGGTCAGGACGGCGAGGTCCGAGAGGACGTCCTCGACGGCGAGCGCCCGCGCCACGTCGTCGGGTTCCTCTTCGACGGCACCAACCCGAACGTCCTGTACTCGATGGCCGCCCGGGGCGAGGCCCCGAACGTGGCCCGTCTCCTCTCGATGGGCACCGGCTTCGAGCACGGCGCGATGGCCGGCCTGCCGACGGTCACGCTCGCGAACCACACGTCGATCATCACCGGGCGCCTCCCCGGCCACCACGGCATCCTCAACAACGCGTGGTTCGACCGCGCGACCGGCGAGCAGATCATCACCAACTCGTCGGCGACCTGGCCGTGGGCGATGAAGACCGTCGCGCCCGGCACCGAGTCGATCCACACCGCCGTCACGCGCACCTGGGCCGACGAGTTCACCGCCTCCGTGAACGAGCCCTGCGACATCGGCGCGGGCTACTCCACGTTCGACTTCTTCCGGAAGGGCGAGATCCCGCCGATCCCCGAGGATCCGTTCGGGCTCCCGCACACCACCGAGCGGTTCGTGCGGCCGTCGAAGGACTACTCCTGGTCGTCGGTCGTCGACCACATGGGCATCGAGCAGGCGTGCGGGATCTGGAGCGGCCACTACCGCGACGAGAGCTACCCGCACCCGCGGTTCATGTGGGTGAACTTCACGCTCACGGACGCCGCGATGCACGAGGGCGGCCCGCACTCCGAGATGGCCGCCGCGTCGATCCGCGACTCCGACGCCCGCATCGGCGACGTGCTCGCCGCGGTCGAGCAGGCGGGCGTGTTCGACGACACCGCGTTCGTCCTCGTCGCCGACCACGGCATGGAGGAGAACGACCCCTCCGTGCGCGGCGACTGGGACGTGCACCTGCGCGACGAGGGCCTGCAGTTCCGCGACGAGGCGTACTCCTTCCTGTACCTGGGGGAGTCATGAGCCGTCGTCCCTTGCTCACGCGGTCGGTCCTGGCCGTCGCGGTCGCGGGCCTCGCCGTCGTGGGGCTCGGCGCGTGCAAGGACAACCAGTCCTCGGGGTCGGGGTTCAGCCAGACCTTCAAGGGCCAGGGCGGGCGTGAGAGCACGGTCCGGTTCGGCGCCAAGGCGAAGGTCCCGGAGGACTTCCCTGCCGGGATCCCGCTGCCCGACGTCGGCCCCCTGAAGGCCGTGGTGTCCGGGAAGAACCCGCCGAACGCCTCGTTCAACATGACCTACTCGCTCGGTGGCCGGAACGGCAACGAAGCGGGCAACGAGTACCGCAACCGCCTGCAGCGCGCCGGGTTCCGCATCGAGCACTACAGCTCGGTCGGTGGCAGCGACGGCGACATGACCCAGTTCGACGCCATCGGCCGCAAGTGGGACGTCGCGGTGGTGAGCGGCAAGGCGACGCCGCGCGACCGGTCGACGCTCTCGGTCCAGGTGCACACCCACGGCCAGATCGACAGCGGTCTGAGCGGCATCGGCGACACCGACCCCGACGCCGGCGCAGGTCTCAGCGACGACACCGGATCGTCGACGACGTCGACGACGACCGGCTGAGCAGTGCCCCGGCGGCTCCTCGCGCTCACCTTCGCGGGGCTCCTCGGCGCCGGCGTCCTGACCGCGTGCAGCGGCGGTGGTGACGACTCCGGCTCGTCGACCTCCACGACCGTGAAGTCCGGCACGACCGTCCCCGGCGTGGACGAAGGCGACGGCGTCAAGATCGGCGACACCAAGATCCCGGCGTCGTTCCCGCGCGCCGACGTGCCGCTCCCCGAGGGCGCCACGCTGAAGGCCGTCGTCTCCGGCAAGCAGGGCAAGCGCCGCTACTACAGCCTCACCTACTCGGTGAACGGCAAGGATCTCGCCACCGCGGCCACCGCGTACAAGGCACGCCTCATCGACGCGAAGTACCGGATCGAGGCGTCGAGCTCGGCCGGAGCCGCGGCCGCGACGTTCAGCGCGTTCACCGCGCGCGGCGGCGACTGGGACGTCATCGTCTACGGCGGCGGCGCGGGCAACGACGGCGCGCTCTCGCTCCAGGTCACGCCGCACGACGCGAGCACCGACGTGCCCGGCAGCAGCGGCGGCTCCGACGCGCAAACGGGCTAGTAGCCGACTTCCCAGAGGGTGAGGCCTGTCGGGGGCGCGAGCTCGCCGGCCCGGGACCGGTCGCCGGCGCGCAGGATCGCCAGCACGTCGCCGGGGCGGCGCCGCCCGGTCCCGACCTCGACCATCGTCCCGACCATCGATCGCACCTGCTGCCAGCAGAACGACGTGGCCCGCACGTCGTAGCGCAGCACGCCGTCGCCGAGGTTGGTCCAGTGCGACTCGAGCACTCGCCGGACGAGCGACGGGTTGCCCGAGCTCGGCTTGCGACAGAACGACGAGAAGTCGTGCTCGCCGATGAACGGGTCCGCGCCGAGCCGCAACGTCGCCAGCTCGATCGGCGCCGGCACCCACCACGAGTGCGGGGCGAGGAACGGGTCGGGCACGGGCCGGTTGAGCACGGTGTACCGGTAGTGGCGCCACTGCGCCGAGTGCCGCGCGTCGAAGCCGGGCGCGACCAGCTCCGCCCGGCGAACGACGATCTCCGGGCCGATCATCTTGTTGAGCGACGCCTGGAGCCGATCGGGGTCGAGGCCCGGCGTCGCCTCGAACGTCACCACCTGGCCCCACGCGTGCACGCCGGCATCGGTGCGCCCGGCGCAGCCGAGGTCGACGTCGTGGTGGAGGACCTGATGGAGCGCCTTCTGCAGCACGCCCTCGACCGTGCGCTGGTCGGGCTGGTCCGCGAACCCGCGGAACCCGGTGCCGTCGTACGCGACGACGAGCTTGCAGACCGCGGGACCCTGGCCCTGCGCCTCGAAGAGGGTCACGGGACTGCGGGCGGTCGGCGCGTCGCTAGACGAGCTCGATGCGCGCCATCGGCGCGTTGTCGCCGGGGCGCGGGCCGAGCTTCAGGATGCGCAGGTAGCCGCCGTTGCGGTCGGCGTACCGGGGCGCGATCTCGGCGAAGAGCTTGTGCGTGGCCGCGGGGTCGTGGATCGTCGACACCACCTGGCGCTGACGGTGGACACCGCCGTGCTTCGCCTTGGTGATCAGCTTCTCCGCGTAGGGCCGCAGCGCCTTGGCCCGCGACACCGTCGTCGTGATGCCCTCGGCCTCGAACAGGCTCGCGGCGAGGTTCGCCAAGAGCTGGCGCTGGTGGGCGGGTGAGCCCGCCAGGCGCGGGCCCTTCTTCGGTGCCGGCATCGTCGGTCAGTCCTTCATGCGCAGCGAGAGGCCGCGCTCGTCCAGCTTCTGGATGACCTCGTCGAGCGACTTCTGGCCGAAGTTGGTGATCGCGAGGAGGTCGTCCTCGGTCTTCTGCACCAGCTGGCCGATGGTGTCGACGCGTGCCCGCTTGAGGCAGTTGCGCGGGCGCTCGGAGAGGTCGAGCTCCTCGATCGCGAGCTCGAGGTCCGGCGACGTCGCGGTCACCGGCGAGACCTCGCCGAGCTCGAGGCCGGCCTGCTCGGTCGACAGCTCGCCGACGAGGCCCACGAGGTTGCGCAGCGTGGCGCCGGCCGAGGCGAGCGCCTCGCGCGGCGTGATGGAGCCGTCGGTCTCGATCTCGAGCGTGAGCTTGTCGTAGTTCGTGGCCTGCTCGACCCGGGTGGGCTCGATCTCGAACGCGACCCGCCGCACCGGCGAGAAGATCGCGTCGACCGGGATCTCGCCGATCGGGGCGCCGGCGCGCTTCGTCTTGTCTGCCGACGCGTAGCCCCGGCCCTGCTCGACCGTGAGGTCGAGGGCGAGGCGGCCACTCGCGTTCACGCTCGCGAGCGGGAGGTCGAGGTTCAGGATCTCGACGTCCGAGGTCGTCTGGATGTCACGGGCGGTGACCTCCTTGGGACCGCGCACGTCGAGGCGCAGCGGCACCTCTTCCTCCGAGGTGCAGGTGAGGACGAGGTCCTTCAGGTTGAGGATGACGTCGGTGACGTCCTCCTTCACCCCCTTGATGGTCCCGAACTCGTGCAGCGCGTCGTCGAAGCGCACGCGGGTGACCGCGGCGCCGGGGATCGACGAGAGCAGCGTGCGGCGCAGGCTGTTGCCGAGCGTGTGGCCGAAGCCCGGCTCGAGCGGGGAGACGATGAAGCGCTGCGTGTTGCCCTCCGGCTCGAGGGCCTCGATCTCGGGGCGCTGGATGATGAGCATGGGGTCTCCAGTCGACGGGCGCGCGCTCGCGCCCGGAGGTGGGGGTTACTTCGAGTAGAGCTCGACGATGAGCTGCTCGCGCACGGGCACGTCGATCTGCTCGCGCAGCGGGAGCTCGCGCACCGTGGCCTGGGCGTCGCCGCCGACGACGTCGAGCCACTGCGGGACGAGGCGGTCGAGCGTGTCCAGGTTGTGCCGCAGCACGATCATGTTGCGGGCCTTGGTCGAGAGCTGGACCACGTCGCCCTTGCGCACCTGGTACGACGGGATCGTCACGCGCTTGCCGTTCACCGTGACGTGGCCGTGGCGCACCCACTGGCGGGACTGGTTCCGGCTGGCCGCGAAGCCGGCCCGGAACACCACGTTGTCGAGCCGGAGCTCGAGCATCCGCAGCAGGTTCTCGCCGGTGATGCCGGTCTGGCCCGCGGCCTGGGCATAGAGGTTGCGGAACTGCTTCTCGAGCAGGCCGTAGATGCGGCGCGCCTTCTGCTTCTCGCGCAGCTGCAGCATGTACTCGCTCTCACGGATCCGGCCGCGGCCGTGGATCCCGGGCGGGTAGGGACGCCGCTCGATCGGGCACTTCATCGTGTCGCACTTGGCGCCCTTGAGGAACAGCTTCATGCGCTCGCGCCGGCAGAGCCGGCAGACGGGTCCGGTGTAACGAGCCATGACTCAGACCCTCCGCCGCTTGGGCGGGCGGCAGCCGTTGTGCGGGATCGGGGTGACGTCCTTGATGCCGAGCACCTCGATGCCGGTGTTCTGGATCGAGCGGATGGCGGTCTCGCGACCGGAGCCCGGGCCCTTCACGACCACGTCGACCCGGCGCACGCCGTGCTCCATGGCCCGCCGGGCCGCGGTCTCGGCCGCGAGCTGCGCCGCGAACGGCGTGCTCTTGCGGGAGCCCTTGAAGCCCACGTTCCCGGCCGAGGCCCACGCGAGCGTGTTCCCCTGCTGGTCCGAGATCGTGATGATCGTGTTGTTGAACGACGACTTGATGTGCGCGATCCCGTGAGTGACGTTCTTGCGCTCACGGCGGCGCGGTCGCCGCCCGCCGGGGGCAGGCTTCGCCATCTTCTTCTCGCTCGCTCTCTACCGGTGTCGAATGCTGGAAAGGGTGTGCGGGTGGCCGTCCCGCTCGTTACTTGCGGGCCTTCTTGCGGCCGGCCACGGTCCGCTTCGGGCCCTTCCGGGTGCGCGCGTTCGTCCGCGTGCGCTGGCCCCGCACCGGGAGGTTCCGGCGGTGGCGGATCCCCTGGTAGGTCCCGATCTCGATCTTGCGCTTGATGTGGCCCGCGATCTCGCGCCGCAGGTCACCCTCGATCTTCAGGTTCGCGTCGATGAACGACCGCAGCCGCGCGACCTCTTCCTCGGTGAGGTCGCGGACGCGCGTGTCGGGCGACAGCTCCGTCTGCTGGCAGATCAGCTGGGCGGTGCTGCGCCCGATGCCGAAGATGTAGGTCAGCGAGATCTCCAACCGCTTCTCACGGGGGATGTCGACACCGGCGATACGCGCCATCTACGAGCTACCTCTTCCTCTAACCCTGGCGCTGCTTGTGGCGCGGGTTCTGGCAGATGACCCGCACCGCACCGTGGCGGCGGATCACCTTGCACTTCTCACACATCGGCTTGACCGAGGGACGGACCTTCACGACTGCCTCTACTTGTACCGGTAGGTGATGCGACCCCGGCTGAGGTCGTAGGGGGTGAGCTCGACCTGCACCTTGTCGCCGGGGAGGATCCGGATGTAGTGCATCCGCATCTTTCCGGAGATGTGGGCGAGGACCTTGTGGCCGTTCTCGAGCTCGACACGGAACATCGCGTTGGGGAGGGGCTCGACGACCGTCCCCTCGACGAGGATCGTGTCGTCCTTGGGCTTCGCTACGGTGCACCACCGAGGGTCGGGGCGCGCCAAGGGCGCGCGGAAATCACAGTTGGGGCGACCGACAAGCGTACAACGCGAAGGGCTCCGAGGGAAATCTGGGGCGAGATTTCAGGTCCCGGGCCCCGCCCGACCGCGTCGCCTCCACGCCAACACCGCCACCGTGGCCAGGATTCCCACCGCCACGCCCGCCGCCCAGACCACGGCCAGGACGAGGAGGTTGGACCCGTCGTCGCTCGACGCGGGCGCCGCCGGGGCGGCCACCGAGGGCGCGGGCGCCGTCGGGGCGGGGCGGACCCGGGTCGACGGGGCCGGGGCGCTCGCCCCGCAGGGCGCCACCTCCTGGCGCTCCGGGTCGGCCCCGGCGAAGTCGTTGCCCTCGACCGTCACGTTGCAGACCCGGTCCAGGGAGACGGCCGGGACCCCGTCCACCCGCTGGCGGTTCCCCCGGATCTCGACCTGGTCCAGGTTGACCAGCTGGATCAGGCCGGTCCGGTTCGTCCCGGCGACGGGGCGGGCGGCGCCGGTCCCGGAGTTGTCGACCACGTGGTACCCGTGGCGCTGCCGGCCCTCGATCCCGGCGAAGACCGAGACGCCGTGGCCGCCGTCGACCCGGTTGCCGGAGAGCACGACGTCGTTGACCCCCGGACCGCCCCCACCTGCGGCCAGGAGGAAGTTGCCGTAGTCGCCGACGTCGTTGTCGCGCAGGTCGATGTCCTGCACGAGGGCCCGGCCGGGCGGCTCGAGGTCGAACACCGACCGGCTGATGCCGCGCAGCCGGCTGCCCTCCACCACGATCCGCTGCCCGTTCACGACCGCGACGCCCTGCCGGCCGATGCGCTCGATCGTGCTGTCGCGCACGGTCACGCCGGTGCTCGCCCCGGTGATCCACACGCCGTCGCCGTAGGTGTCGCTGATGTGCACGCCCTCGATGGTCACGCCGGAAGACCGTGCGACCACGATCCCGGCCTGGCCCTCGAGCGCGGGGACGTACGCGTCCGCGTTCGCGCCGCCCTTCGGGTTGGCGCCCTGCACGTCCATGTCCCGCAGGGTGACGCCGCTCCCGGCCCGGATTCGCCAGTGGGCCCGGAGCCGCGGCCAGTGCAGGCGCCCGCCTCCGCCGCGACCGGGTGCCACACCCGAGCCGTCGGTCGTCGCGAAGAACGTGGCGCCGTGGCCGTCGATCGTGACGTCACGGGCGCGGTTCAGGGTGACCGTTCCCTCGACGCGGTAGCGCGCGCCTGCCGGGAAGCTGACGACCGCCCCGGCCGGGAGCCGTTGCAGGAACGCGTTCAGCGGCTCGGTGACGTCGGCCCGCCCGGTCGCGTCGATGGAGGTGGGAACCGGGACGTCGGCGCGGGGCAGGAGGAGCGCGGCGCCGACCAGCGCGGTCGCGAGCAGCGCACTCACCCCGCTCGGCCCCGCTCCGACCGGCTCGGAACGCGAACGAGGGGTGGGACCGAAGTCCCACCCCTCGTTCCGGTGTTCTGGTGGATCAGCTGATTACCGGCTGATGGTGAAGGAGCCGGAAGCGAGGCCGATCTTCTTGACGCCCTTCGGGGCCTTCAGCGAGGCAGTGGCCGGCTTCTTGTCGGTCGCAGCCTTCGCCTTCAGGCTCGCCTGGCACGGCGTGCCACCCGAGGGGTTCGACGACGACACGAGCTTCGGCTGGATCGCCGTGGAGCTCAGGAACGCGGCGATCGTCGCGCCATCCGGGTTGGCCGAGGTGTTGGAGGTACCGCCGGCGAACGAGCCGGTGATGGTGCCGCCGCTCACGCCGAACGCGCCGCCTGCCGAGCTGATCTCGGCGTTCGTCACCGTGGTGTCGGCGATCTTGTTCGGCGCCGCCTTCCACTTGATGCTGACGTTGTAACGCGCGGTGCTCGGGTTCTCCTCGTCCGGAGCAACCAGGTTGGCGCAGGTCGCCGGGTCAGTCCCGCCCGGGTTCGTCGGGCTCGTCACCAGCGAGATCTTCGCCGCGGTCACCGAGGTGCTGTTGGTGCCGTCGGTCGCCGTGCCGGTGCAGGTGCCGCTCGACTTCGACGAGACCGAGACCGGGCCGTTCGACGCGAAGGACGTGTCGGGCAGCGCGCGGACGGCGGCGTTCGCGTCGTCCTGGTGGTCCGCCTTGACCCAGTTGTCCTTGAGGGCCGGGCTGATCTTCGCCTTGCCGGTGATGCTGCAGGAGACGCTGCTGCCGGGACCGGCAGTGACCGTCACCTTCCCTGCGTAGGCGGTGCCGCCGCCGAGGGCAGCGAGACCCGCCACCGCGACCGCACCCGCGGAAGCGGCAATCACAGTCTTCCGAATCATTCTTCCTCTCCCATTGTCCGTCATCACGGTATGGGGGCCCGATGGCCGTGCACCCCACACTGCGGCGTGCGCAATGAGAGCGGTGTCCCGGATGCTTCCCCCCGCCGGGCAAAGTATCAGCAGACCCTCAACGTGTCTACGGCTTCATCGGATCTTCACCACGCTCCGTCGAGGTGGAGGCGGACCTGCCACGAACAGTGGTCCGACGACCACGCGGGGAGTCGGATCGTCACCGAGCGCCGGGGCCCGGTACGACGGGCCGAAACCGGGCCCGACCGGGGCGCCGGGGACCCGAACGCCGCTTCCGTGGTAGTTTCTCGCGCTCGGTGAGGCGCGCCGAGCGTGACCTGACAGGGGACGGTCACCGCCGGGGGATGGGCATGCCTGCGGACAGCGAGCGAATCGACGAGGGCGGGCTCTCCCGGCGCCAGGTGCTCGCGCGCGGCGCGGTCGCGGCCGGGGTCGTCTGGGCCGCGCCGGTGATCCGCACCGCCACGGCGTACGCCACCAGCGCGGCCGGCACCGAGCGGCCGTGCATCAACTTCTACCTCGTGGCCATCGACCCCCTCGGGGTCCGTCCGGTGCGGTTCTCGCCCACCTCGCGCTTCGGCTACGACGACCTGCCCGAGGACGCCGCCGCGGCCCTCGCCGCCGCGACCACGACGACGACGTCGAGCACCACCACGACGAGCACGTCGACCACCACCACGACGACGACCACCACGAAGCCGCCACCGGCGCGCGCGAGCAGGCACACGACGACCACGTCGTCGACGACCACCACGTCGACGACGAAGCCCAAGCCGCCACCGCCGCCCGCCGGTGACGGCGAGTCCGCGAGCAAGGCCCCGCCGACGTCGAGCACCACGAAGCCGAAGCGGCCACCGCGCTCGACCACCACGACGTCGTCGACGACCACGACCACCACGCGTCCGCCCGCGCCCGACGGTGTCGCGCCGCCCGGTGAGCCCGACGACGACTTCGGCCTCTTCACCGACCCGGGCACGGTCGACCTCACGTCACCCGCCGCGGCCGTGCCCACGGACCCGGCCGACCCCCACTCGGTGCTCTTCGCCGCCGCGGCGGCGAACGCGCAGGCCGGCAAGCCGGACGCGCTGCCCCCGGGGATCAAGAGCTGGCTCGAGGACAACCCCGACGTCCCCGTGCGCTACCCGACCGACCTGCCGATGGTGACCCAGACCGGCGACGAGGCCTGGGCGATCCTGCTGAAGCCGGTCGGCGGCCCGGACCCGCTCACGCACCAGTGCCGCGTCGTCGACGGCTGGGCGACCTCGAAGGACAAGCACGCCGAGTTCTTCGTGGACCCGAACCCGCCGACGACCGACGAGGCCGGGCGCCGAGTCATCTTCCCCAACCCCCGCGTCGACGACCTCGTCTCCGACCCGTCGGCGCTCATCGAGAGCGTCATCTTCGTCTTCTGCTGCCCGCAGTGAGCCGGGAGGGACGCCGATGAGCACCGAGCTGCTCGACCACATCGAGGATCGGTCCGCGCGCGTCGTCGTGGTGGGGCAGGGCTACGTCGGCCTGCCGGTCGCGATGCGCGCCGCGGAGGTCGGCTTCCACGTCACCGGCTACGAGCTGGACGCCACGCGCCTCGCCGCGCTCCAGGAAGGCCGCTCGTACGTCGAGGACGTTCCGAGCGAGCGGGTCGCCGCGGCGCTGCGCGCCGGCTACCGGGCGACCGACCGGGTCGAGGATCTCGCCGGCTTCGATGTCGCGGTGATCTCGGTGCCGACACCCCTGCGCGAGGGGACACCGGACCTCTCGTACGTCGAGGCCGCCGGCGCGACGCTCGCGCGGGCGCTGACGCCGGGCGCGCTGGTCGTGCTGGAGTCCACGACGTACCCGGGTACCACCGAGGAGCTGCTGCGCCCGATCCTCGAGGAGTCGGGCCTGCGCGCCGGAGAGGACTTCTCGCTCGGGTACTCGCCCGAGCGCATCGACCCGGGCAACCCGCGCTGGTCGTTCGAGAACACGCCGAAGGTCGTCGCCGGCATCGACGACGAGTCCGGCCGCGCGGTCGAGGCGTTCTACAGCGCGCTCGTCGACAAGGTGGTGCCGGTCGGCTCACCGGCCGAGGCGGAGCTGGTGAAGCTGCTCGAGAACACGTTCCGCCACGTCAACATCGCGTTGGTCAACGAGCTCGCGATGTTCGCCGGGGACCTCGGGGTCGACATCTGGCGCGCGATCGACGCCGCGTCGACCAAGCCGTTCGGGTACATGCGCTTCACGCCCGGGCCGGGCGTCGGGGGCCATTGCCTGCCGGTGGACCCGTCCTACCTCTCGTGGCGCGTGCGGCGCCGCTCGGGCCAGCCGTTCCGGTTCGTCGAGCTGGCGAACGACGTCAACGAGCACATGCCGGACTACGTCGTGCGCCGCATCACCGCGCTGCTCAACCAGCACGAGCGCGCGGTGAAGGGCACGCGGATCCTGCTGCTGGGGATCGCGTACAAGGCGGCGACGTCGGACTGGCGCGAGTCACCGTCGATCGCGGTGGCCGAGCGGCTGCGCGCGCTCGGCGCCGACCTCCGTGCGTGCGACCCGCACATCCCCGCGGTCCTGCAACCGGGGCTCGAGCTCGAGCTCGTCGACTACTGCCCCGAGTCGCTGGCGGACGCCGACCTGGTGCTGCTCCTCGTCGACCACCCCGAGTTCGACGCGGACGAGATCTGCCGGCACAGCCGGGTCGTGTTCGACACCAAGGGGATCCTGCGCGGACGCGAGTTCGACGGCGAGATCCTCTGACCGCGTGACCGGACGGGGAGCGGACGCAGTCGGCCACCTCGGCATCCTGATGGTCGCGTACCTGAAGGACGACGACGACCTGCCGATCCTCGCGTTGCACCTCGACCGCGTGGCGCGCCACCGCGAGGTGACGACCACGACGTTCGTCGCGGCTCCGCGAGTGAGCCCGGCTGCTCGCGCGATGCTCGCCGCGCAGCCGGACACCGTCGTGTGCGACCTGCCCGCGACCGAGCTGGTCGGCAGCCGCGAGCACGCCCACTTCCTCGACGCGCTGGTGCCGATCGCGCTCGATGCGGGCGTCACCCACCTCTGCACGCTGGACGTCGACTCGTTCCCCGTCCGCGACGACTGGGTGCAGGTCGTCGCCGCGACGGTCCCCGTCGACGGGCGCCTCGCGGGCGTGTGCCGGCTCGAGAACGGGGACACCGCGCTCCCGCATCCCTCGTGCACGCTCGCCTCCCGAGCGTTCTTCGAGCCCGACCCGCCGTCGTTCTCGCCCGACTCCGACGGGACGCCCGGCTTCCGCCAGTTCCAGCGGGCCACGGGCCAGCGCGCCGACACCGGCATCCGCCTCGGCGAGCGGCTGTGGCGCACGGGCGAGCCCTGGGGCCGACTCCTCCGGACGAACGCGCGTGACGCGCACTACCTCATGGGCGGCCTCTACGCCGACGCGGTCTTCCACCTCGGCGGCGTCGGGCGCGGGAAGCTGTTCCGGCGCGACCTCGAGCAGTCGACCATCCACCGGGTGACGCGACCGGTCGAGCGCGTGCCGGTGGGCACGGGCGCGGTCGCGCAGGCCAAGCGTCGCACGCTGGCCCGGGTGCGCGGGAAGCGTGAGCGGCAGCTCGCCGCACAGAACCGCGCCGCCTACGACGTGCTGCGAAGCTGGCTGCTCTCGGATCCCGACGGACTGCTCGCGTACCTGCGGGGGAGCAGCCCGGTCTAGAGCCCGACCAGGCCGACGAACTTGCGACCACCGCCGAAGATCCGGCACGGCTGACCGGTTCGCGCGATCCAGTCGCGGAAGAAGGTGTTGTCGTCGATGTCGTCCATGACGACCACCGCTCCCGGGGCGAGCTTCGGTGCCACCGCGTCCATCACGAACTCGCGGCCTTCGACGGTCTTGTCCGAGTCGTAGTGGAGGAAGTCGATCGTGTCGATCTGCGGGAGGAGCTCCGCCAGGTTGGCCCGGTCGCCGTGCAGCGTGAGGTGCCAGCGCGACTTCAGGTGCTCGTCGACGAGGCAGCCCACGTACTGCTCGGGCGCGTCGAGCCGGAAGTACGGGAAGTCGCTCGAGTAGAGCGTGCCGCGGCCGTTGGCCTCCATGGCGGTCAGGATCGCCTGGCTCGTGTAGCCCGCGGCCACGCCCGTCTCGAGGACGGTGGCCGGCCGCAGGTGGCGTACGAGGAAGTGGACCAGCTTGAAGTGGCCGCCGCCGCCCTCGAGCGGGATCGCGGCCTGGTCGAGCCGGCGGCGGGCGGTGACCCGGAAGTCGTCCGCCCACGCCGAGGCCTCGGCCCACAGCGCCGCATCGATCTCGTTGCCGAACGCGGTGAGGCTCTCGGCCCGGCCCTCGGCCCAGCGCACCGCGTCGTCGCGATGGCTCGGCCGCAGCCGCGACACCATCTTGCGCGCCATCACGGGCAGGTAGTGCGGCCGGAGCGCGTTGCGCGCGACGTTCCGCAGCGTCGACGTCCGCACGGCGGGGAGCGTACTCGGCCGCTTGCGGCCGTCGGCCGGCGTCATCCCGCCAGCTGGGCGGCGACCGCGTCCGGGGTCACCGCGTCGGTGACCGGGAGCTCGGTGACGAGCGCGACGAGCGCGCCGAGCGTCGCGTCGTGGTCGCGCTGATCGTCGGCGTCCGGGCCGAACGCGAGCAGCGCGGCGGCCGGCGACGGCGGCGACGCGACCCCGAAGCCGGCGAGCTCGTGCCGGCCCCACGCGAGCGGCGCCGGCTCCCCGTCGCCCGTCCCGTCCGCCGGAGCGAGGCGATCCAGCGCGTCGACGTCGACATCGAGTCCGGGGGCGCCGACGACGACCTCGCCGGTGCCCGGGTCGACGAACGCGACCGCCTGGTCCGCGACGAGCACGCCGCGCGATGCCAGCTCGCGCCGGAAGCGCACGGGCTCGACCGACTCGGGAACGACGAGCGCGCGGCCCGCGCGGCCGACGACCGTCCCGCGCAGCGGGGCGAGACCGAGGCGGGCGAGGTCGCCGTAGCTCGCGACGTGCACCGCGAGCGCGCGCAGGATCCGGTCGGGCCGGCGCCCGCGGGCGACGACCGCGTCGCGCCGCAGCAGGAGGTCGAGGCGCTGCAGCCCGGCCCCGCGGGTCCGCTCGTGGAGCTCGACCGCGAGGAACGGCGGCGCGGCCGCGAGCTCGGACGGCTCGGGCACGAGGTGGGCGGCCAGCGCGGCGGCGATCGCAGCGTCGCCGCGCGGGTCGTTCGTGCCGATGGCCAGCACCTTGCCGCCGACGAGGACGGCGCGCCGGTGGGCCCAGACCCGTTCCGCGCACGCGGCGCAGGACCCGGGCGGGTCGACGAGGAGCTCGACGGTGACACCGGGCCGGTCGGACCCGGGCCCCGGCCGCTCGAGCAGACCGAGGTCGGCAAGCTCGGTGACCGTTCGCTCGACGTCTCGTTGCACCGTCCGCGTGTCCGCGCCGAAGCCGGCGGCCAGGTCGGCCGCGATCTCGGCCACCGACGCGGAGCCGTCGCAGCACCGCCACACCAGCGTCGCGACCGGATCGAGCGTGTGCACCCGCGCGGCGCGGTGGATCACCGCTTCGCCGTCGAGCACGACCGTGGTCGCGTCCGTCGCGGCACGGGGGCGGAGGTCGACGCTCACGTCCGCACCCGGTCGCCGGCATCGACGAGGTCCAGGAGCACACGCGTCGCGCTCGGGACGTCACCGCTGACGAGCGAGTAGCACGCCGACTGCTCGACCAGGTCCCCGAGCACGCGCAGGGTGCGCGGCGCGTCGGTCTCGAGGTGGAACGCGTGCTGCGCGAGCCCGCTGAGCGCCGCCGCGGGACGCAGCGGCTCGAGCGTCGCGGTCGCGCCCGGCTCGTAGCGGGGCGTGACGACGACATGCGGTTGGGCCGGGTCGCGCGCCGCCGCGCCCGGACGGAGCGCGTCGGGCGCGACGAGCCCGCCGTCGCCCACGTACTCGCGGATCCCCGGCGGCACGTCGTCGCGACCCGCCGCGTCCAGCGAGAGGTACTTCGGATAGGGCCGGATCAGACCGGAGCCCGGGTCGATCGCGACGACCTCGTCGGTGAGGTAGTCGAGGCCCGACCGCACGAGCGCGGCGACGAGCGTCGACTTCCCGGCTCCCATCGGCCCGGGCAGCACCAGTGCCGTCCCCGAGCGCGCGGCCGCGGACGCGTGCACGAGCACCGAGCTCTGCGTGTGATCGATCGCCTGCCGGTTCGCGTGCCACAGGAGCGACTGGAACGCGATCGAACGCGCCGGCGTCGCGAGGAGACGGGTCGCGTCCAGATGCACCTCGTAGCCGGTGCCCGTCGCGGTGAGCGTCAGCCGGTGCGGGGCGCGTGCCGGGTCGCCGAGGACGAGCGGCGAGTAGAGCCGGGTCAGGTGCTCGGCGAGGGCCGGCTCCGGCACGCGCACGACCACGCCGAAATCGAGCAGACCCAGCGGCGGCGTCGTCGCGCCGGTCGTGGACTCGTCGAGGAGGCGCCGCAGGTCGGCGCCCGCGTCAGCCACCGTCGCCCGGACCCGACGCGGGACCCGGAGCGGGACCCGAGGGGGTCCGGAACGGGTCCTGCGGTCCGGTCGCGAGCATGCGGAGGTCGCCGGGCTCGGTGCCGGAGGGGCGCGCCGGATCCTTGCGCTTGTACTGCGCGAGGCAGATCAGCACGAGGAAGAACGGCATCACCTGACATCGCTGCCGGGCGAGGATGCCGAAGTTCGAGAACGACGAGAACGCGAACACGAACGTGAGCGTGATCCCGAGGCTGTACGCCGTGTACGGCTCGACTCGGAGCGACCGCGGGATCGACAGCAGTCGCCGCCAGCCCCGGATCGACAGCACGACGAGGAAGATGCCCTCACACGCGGTGACGATCGTCTGGCCGTTGTGCGACTCCCACGGGAACGGCCGGAAGAGCACCGTGATCGTGGCGTACGGCATGTCGAGCGGCGTGTTCACCGTCACCGGGGTGAACGCGGACCCGGCTTCGAGGGTCCTCCCCTCGGCATTCGCGAGCGACGAGTTCACGGTCTCCTGGTTGAGGCTCTCGACGCCCAGGAATTTCTCGGTCTGCGAGATGAGGACGAGCATGAGGACGAGCAGGAACCCGAACAGCAGCACGCGGAAGATCGGGTTGAGCGGCGACGACTTCGAGGGCTTGTAGAGGAGCGCGGCGAGCACGAGCCCGGATCCGACGGTGAGCGCGACGTGTGGTCGCACGAAGCCGACCTCGACCAAGCCCGCGACGAGGAGCAGGAGCCCCAGCGCGCGCCCTCTGGTCATGAGCCGGGCGGTGCCGTAGGCGCACATCCCGAGGCCCATGACGACCCACGCGTCCTTGCCCAGGGCCGACGACCAGTAGAGCAGCGACGGCAGGAAGAGGACGAGGAGGCCGTAGCGGCGGGAGTCACCGGTCGGCACCGCGCGCTTGAACGCCCGCCAGCACAGCAGCAGCCCGATGAACCCGAACCACGAGAACACCATGAAGCCGCCGAGCTTCGACGTGCCGACGAAGGAGTAGAGGACGCCCGTGACCGCCTTGAGCGACCCGGTGCCGGGGACCTGACCGACGTCGGGACTGAAGTCGAAGCTCCGGTAGTGGGGCACGAGGAAGCGTCCGAAGGCGTCGTACTCCTCGGCGTCGCCGACGCTCACGTACGCGATGTACGTGAAGTAGTACCGGGCGAGGGCGCCGAGCATCTTGGCCGAGAACGCCGCCATGACGAACCAGAACTGCGTCGGGTCGCGGTCGTACCTCGCGATCCGGCGCGCGATCGGGATCGTGATCAGCGTCAGCAGCGGTACCTGGACGACGAAGCCGAGGAGGTTGAACGACCCCGACGCCAGCATCGAGATGACCATGATCACCCAGACCGCGGTGAGCACGAGCATGAACGCCTGCACCCACTTCGGGGCCTCGCGCAGGATGTCGGCGCCGGTCTTCGGTGCCGGGGGCACCGCCTTCGGATCGGTCCAGGTCATCGGTGGCTCCGACCCGAACCGAGGGTCCGCACGGCCCGCTGCAGTCGACGCGAGTGGCTGCCGTCGCGGGCGGCGAGATGCTGGGCGTCCGGCAGCAGCAGCGCGCGCACGTACGCCACCTTCTCGGGCACACCCCGCACCGCCGAGAGGCCGGCCACGACCTGGGTGGCGTAGCTGCGCGACGCGCCGGTGTAGGCGCGCAGCGCCCGCAGCTGGAAGCGATCGGCCCGGTGGGCGAGCGCCCAGTCCGCGACCGGGTGCGGATCGAGCGCGAGACGCGACCAGGCGAGTCGCACCGCCCGCGCGACGACCGCGTCGGCCCGCCAGCTCGTCGCGCGCGCGATCGCCCGCTCGACGTCGAGATCGGTGGCCAGCACCAGCTGCGCGACGTCGCGCAGCGTCGCGACCCGGGCCACCTGGTCTCCGAGGGCGGCATGGAAGCAGGCGTGGAGGAACCGGTCGATGCGATCGAGCGCGAGCACCTCACGACCTCCGACGACGACCGGAGCCGGGTCGAGGAAGAGGCCGGGCAGATCGACCGTGAGGCCGAACGGTCCGGCCACGAACGTGCGGTGGACGTCGATCTGGGTGCCGTCCGGCGCGACGACGCACGCGCCCTTGCCCCAGCGACGGTCGAACCCCGGACGCACCTCGGTGAACCGGCGGCGCCCACCGACCGCCTGGAGCGCGTCGAGCGCGCGGTCGTAGTCCGCGGACGTGACGAGGAGGTCGACGTCGCCGAACGCGCGCCACGCGGGGTCGGGATAGTCCAGGTGGGCGACGGCCGGACCCTTGAGCACGCGCACGCCGACGCCATGGTCCTCGAGCGCTCTCGCGGTGTCGAGCAGCGCGCGCTCGAGCAGCACGCACAAGCGCATCGCGCGCTCGTGCGCCGTCGCCACCCGCGCCGCCTGCGCATCGGTCACCGGGAGGGCGCCGTCCGCGACCGCGACCGCGACGAGCGGGGTCACACGCTCGACCGTCGCCTGGTCGAGCAGCGCGGCGAAGCCGGCGTCGTCGAGCGGCCGGTCAGGGAACGGGGCCGACGTGGACAGCCCGTGCGCGGCGACCGCGCCGAGGCGCGCCGCCGGAGAGGCCTCGGCCAGGAGGGTGCCGGTCACGCCGGCTCCTCGACGATCACGCCGATGCGCGTCAGCTCGGCGAGCACCGGAGCAATATCGGCGACGATCCGGTCTCGATCAACCCCGAATTCACGCGCCAGGCCCGTGGCCAGGTCGTTCGCGGTCACCGGCGCCGCCAGCGCATGCCAGAGCGCCCGCCCGGTGCCCTCGAGCGTGCGCGGCTCGGCCGCGTCGGCGAGCACCACCACGCCGAACGCCCCTTCGCGCCACAGCACGCCGTCGGCGCGGCGGAGTCGGCCCCGCGGCAACGGGACGAGCGAGGCCGTCACGGTCGACCCGGTCGGTCGCCCCGGGTCAGACCCAGGGCTCGTCTTCGGAGCGTCCGGGCGGGGTGTCGGACCCCGACTCGGCCGTCTCCGATCCCGGTGCCGGAGCCTTCGCGCCGACCTCGGAGCGGTGGGGCTCGGCGGGGCGGGGGCGACGCCAGGGCATCAGGCGGTGACGGAGCGACTCCTCGACGCTCTCGCCGCGGCCGTACCCGTATCCGTAGCCGTAGTACCCGTAGTAGCCGTAGTACCCGTCGTGGGTGCCGTGCTCCGCACCGACGAGCACGACACCGACGGTCGTGGCCTCGAGCCGGCGGAGCAGGTCCGCGGCCCCGGCGACGGCCTTGTGGCGCGTCCACCCGGCCCGGACGAGGAGCACGGTCGCGTCGGCGAACGTCGACAGGTCCGACGCGTCGTTGGCGAGGAGCAGCGGCGGCGAGTCGATGACGACGATGTCGGCGAGCTCCTTGGCGATGCCGACTGCGGCCTTGGCCACCGCCATGGCGGTGCCGGGCGACGACTTCGGCGGCGAGCTCGCGGCGAACCGCACGCCGGGGATGTTCGTGTCCTGCAGGACGGCCTCGAAGTCCTTCGTGGTCATGTCGAGGCCGAGGTCACCGAGGTTCGGGACCGCCGGGCGCTGGAAGTAGCGGTCGAGCTGCGGGCGCCGGAAGTCGGCGTCGATGACGATCACGCTCGCACCGGTCTCGGCGAAGGTCGCGGCCAGGTTCACCGCGGAGACCGACTTGCCCTCGGCCGGACCCGGCGAGGTGATGAGCAGCGTGCGGAGCGGTCGCCACGCCGGGTTGACGTGACCGCCGTCGTCGCCCGCGGCGCCGTGCGCGAGGGGATGGCGCTGCCACATGGCGACGATCGACGTGCGCAGACTTCGGTAGGCCTCGGCCATGAGCGACGCCGGGTCCTCGGCGGTGAGCACGCGGAACCGGTCCGCCCGGCTCATCTTCAGGGCGGGGATCTCCGCCACGAGCGGCATGCGGGCGGCGGCTTCCGTTCCCGACACGTCGCGGATGCGCGCGTTGAGGAACTCGAAGATCAGCAGTCCGGCGAGGCCGAGCAGGAACCCGACCGCCGCGCCGATGAGCGTGCGCTGGTCCTTCGTGATCGTCGGCGCGGCGGCGACACCGCCGACGATGAGCGTGCGCGACGGCGACGCGGCTTCGAGCGTGCGCAGGTTCGGTCGCTGCGGGCCGTACTGGGTCAGCTGGAACGCGGACGCGTTCGCGGAGTCGACCTGCTTCAGCGCGGCGTCGCGCTGGCTGACGAGCGCGCTCGTGTCCTGGCCGGCGGCGGCACCGGCGCTGATCTGGCCGCTCAGGGTGTCGGCCTGCGCCTGCAGACGATCCCGGAGCTGGTCGTAGCCCGCGAGCTGCAGGTCGTACTTCTGCTCACCGACCTGGTTCAGGTACCGGAGCAGCTCCGTGGTGAAGAGGTTGGCCATCTGCACCGCGTACAGACGGTCGTACGACATCGCGCTGATGACGAGCGCACCGGTCGAGGGGTCCGGCTGTGCGGTGACCGACGCGAACGGGAAGGTGACCGAACGCGGACCGCCACGACGCTTCTTCTTGCCGGTGGTGTTCTGCGCGAGCGCGTCACCGATGCTCGGCGGGCGGCGCAGCGTGCCGAGGCGTCGCTCGACGGTCTGCGGCACGTCGCCCTTGGTGATGAGGAGCGAGAGCTTGTCCCACTGCACACCGAACGCGGAGCCCTGGCGCGCGAGCGGGTCGGAGATCAGCGTGGCGTACGCGGTGTAGATCGGCGCCGGCGCCTTCGTCAGGGGCACCTTGTCGTTCGGTTGCGTTGCGAACGCGACCGAGAAGCCGAGCAGCGTCGCGAGCAGGAGAACCCACCAACGCCGGCGCAGAATGCGCAGGTACTCCATCGGTCCCATTTACCGCTCGCCCCCCGACATCCCTTGAACGCCCACACGGTTTCGCCACGCCGCGTGGTCGTCAGGCTATTCCCGCAAGACCTCGAAGGCTAGTCCGTTCTGGGCAGCATGGAAATCGCCCCTCGCTGCGGCCGCGATGGCGATGGGTCGATCGACCCAGCCGGAGATGCCTCTTGCCAGCGGCGGTATCGTCTCACGGTGCGTGGCGCAGCTCCGGGGCGTGCAGTACGTTGCCGGGCTTCGCAGCCGGGTCCTTTCGGGCGAACCGAACAGGACCGGGGGCGGCCGCGAAGGGAGGTGAGGGGGTGTCGGTGCAGGTGCAGGAGACGACGCCCCGACGCGGCCCCGACGGACCCGCGCGGACGGCGTCCACCGCCACCGGCGGAGGCCCTGCGCCCCGCTCCCGCACGCTCGAGCTCGTCGGCATCGTCGCGCTGCTGGGCTTCCTCGGCGTCGTCGTCCCGGTGGTCATCGCGTCCCACTACGGCGCGCTCGGCATCCCCCGCAGCGACGACTGGTCGTACTTCCTCACCCTCTTCCGCTGGGTCGACTCCGGGAAGCTGAGCTTCAACGGCTGGGTGTCGATGACGCTCGTCGGACAAGTGGCGATCGCGGCGCCGATCGTGAAGATCGCAGGCCACAGCTTCACCGCGATCCAACTGTTCACCTCGATGTTGGGCCTCGTCGGCCTGCTCGGTGTCGTGTTCATCGGGCGGCAGATGGTGCGCCCGCCGTGGTGGGCCGTCTTCGTGGCTGCGACGATCGCCGTCGGTCCGCTGTGGGGTCCGCTCGCACCCACGTTCATGACCGACGTGCCGACGTTCACCTTCGAGATGCTCACGATCGCCGCGGCGGCGGTCGCGTTCCGGCGGCGGCCGGTGTCGATCGGCTGGCTGACGACGAGCGTCGTGCTCGGCTTCTACGGCGTGACGATCCGCCAGTACGCGATCGTCCCGGTGATCGCGATCCTGCTCGTCGCGGTCGTCGCCGCGTGGGCCGACGGCGACCGGAAGCAGCTCCGCATCGTGCTCGCGATCGCCGGGTGCTTCGCGCTCGCGGCAGTGGCGTTCCTGCTCTGGTGGTCGGGGCTGCCCGACTCGAAGAGCCTGTCGCCGTCGACGCCCGACCTCCACTCCGTGAGCCTCACCTTCTCCAAGGACGCGGGCTTCCTCCGCGTCATCGGCCTGCTGATCCTCCCGGTCGTCGTGCTCGCGGGGCCGGTCGGCATCGTCCGGCGCGCCTGGCGGACGAACGCCGTGCTCACGACGGTCCTCGGCCTGGCGACGTCGCTCTGGCTCGCAGCGGCGTACCTGCGCATGCCGTCGACGCCGTTCGTCGGCAACTACGTCGCGCGCGACGGCGTGCTCTCGTACCTCGTGCTCCGGGGCCACCGGCCGGACGTCATGCCGAGCGAGCTCTTCGACCTCCTGGTGGTCCTCGGATCGATCTCCGCCGTCGTCATCGTGCTCGCCGCGGTGCCCTTCCTCACCGCGATCCCCGGCCGGGTCCGCGACCGTGACCTCTTCCGCGTCCGCGACCCGCTGACCGCGACCATGGGCCTCGCGATCGTCGGGTTCGCCGCCGCGTACACGCTGGCGCTGCTCACGGGCCTGCCGCTGTTCGACCGCTACGCCCTCCCGATCCTCCCGCTCGTCGCGCTCGTCCTGCTGAAGGCCGTCCGCACCGCGACCCGGGACGAGCCGCGACCGGCGACGACGGTGGCCCGCACGACGGTGGTCGCGCTGTCGTTCGCGCTGCTCGTCGCGGTGGGGCTCTCCTTCACCGTCGACTCCGCCTCGTTCGATGCCACGCGCTGGAACCTCGCGGCGCGGGTCGAGCGCATGGGCTATCCGGCCACGAAGATCGAGGGCGGGTTCGAGTGGCTCGGGTACCACCGGCAGCGGGACATCCGGCGCGGCCAGCTCTACAAGGCGCACCAGGGCCCGTGCGTCGTGCTCCGGATCGGCCCGTCGCCGGCCGGACGCAAGCTGATCGCGTCCGCGGAGTCGAGCGCCATCAGCCGCGGACCGGCGACGATCGCCGCCGAGCGGACGCGGTTCCCGTGCCGGAACGCGGCGAACCCGGGCGCGCCGGCTCCGAAGCCGCCGGCACCGGTACCGACCCAGCCGTGAGCGACGTGTCGCTCGACATCCGCGCCGAGGACGGGAGCCTCGGCCGGCGCGGTGGCGCGGCGGCCGCCACCACGACCGACCCCGCGCCGCACCCGTCGAGCGCGCTCCGGATCGTCGGGGTCGTCCTCCTCCTCGCGTTCCTGGGCGTCGTCGTCCCGGTGCTCGTCGCGCGGCACTACGGCGCCATCGGGATCCCGCGCAGCGACGACTGGTCGTACCTGCTGACGCTGTTCCGCTGGGTGGACACCGGGAAGCTCAGCTTCAACGGCTGGGTCTCCATGACGCTCGTCGGCCAGGTCCTCCTCGCCGCACCCTTCGCCGCGATCTCGGGTCGCGACATCACGACGATCCAGCTGTTCACCGCGGCGCTCGGACTCGTCGGGTTGCTGGCGGTCGTCTTCGTCGGGCGCCGGATGCTCCGACCCGCGTGGTGGGCGGTGTTCGTCGCCGTGGTCATCGCCGTCGGCCCGCTGTGGGGTCCCCTCGCCCCGACGTTCATGACCGACATCCCGATGCTGACGCTGCAGATGCTGACCGTCGCCGCGGCGGTGATGGCATTCCGCCACCGCCAGCTGTCGGTGAGCTGGTTCACCGTGAGCGTGGTGCTCGGCTTCGTCGGCGTCACCATCCGCCAGTACGCGATCGTCACGCTCGTCGCGGTGCTGCTCGTCGCGATCGGCCTGGCCTGGGCCGAGCGGGACTGGAAGCGGCTCCGGATCGTGCTCGCGATCTCCGCGGCCTGCGCGGTCGCGACGCTCGGGTTCCTGTACTGGTGGTCGGGTCTGCCCGACTCGAAGAGCCTGTCCCCGACGCTGCCCGACTTCCGTCTCCTCCGCACCACCACGATCAAGGACGCAGGCTTCCTCCGCCTCGTCGCGCTGCTGATCAGTCCCGTCATCCTCCTCGCGGGGCCGGTGCGCATCGTGCAGCGCGCGTGGAGGGCGAGCAGCAACCTCACCGCGGTCGTGGCCACGCTCACCGCGCTCTGGCTCCTGGCGACCTACCTGCGCGTGCCGAGGACCCCGTTCGTCGGGGCGTACCTGACCCGCGACGGCGTCCTGTCGCTGTTCGTCATGGGCGGCCGCCGCATGGACGTGATCCCGGGCTGGATGTACGACTCGCTCGTCGTCGTCGGGTCGGTCGCGGGCATCGTCCTGGCGCTGGCGCTCGTGCCGTTCCTCGCGTCGGTCCCGCGCCGCTTCCGCAGCCGCGAGCTCTTCGAGCTGCGCGACCCCCTCGGCGGGCTGCTCGGGCTCATGATCGTCGGCTTCGGCGCCATCTACACGATCGCGATCGCGACGGGGCTGCCGGTCTACGACCGCTACGCGCTGCCGTTCGTGCCGATCACGGCGATCCTGCTGCTGCACTCGACCCGCGACGAGCCCCGCGCCGAGCGCGACTCACGAAGCCGGCGGACGGGTGCGATGGTCGCGGTGGTGCTCCTCGCGTTCATCGGTCTCGCGTACAGCGCCGAGTCCGCGTCGTTCGACGCCACGCGGTGGAAGCTCGCGGAGATCGTGGAACGGAAGGGCTACGCACCCACGGAGATCGGGGGCGGGGCCGAGTGGCTCGGGTACCACCGCCAGCACGGCCCGGTCTTCGACGCGGACCCGAAGGCGAACGGGCGCGGCCGCTTCCCGAAGCCGTGCGTGAGCATCCTGATCGACCCGCGGGATCCCGGTGATCGCGAGATCGCGCGGCTGTACTCGCACGCGCCGACCCGCAAGCCGATGCCGATCGTCGCCCTCCGCAACGGCACGATCCCCTGCAAGAAGCCCGAGCCGTCCCGCTAGGACGCGTCGGGCTCCTCGCCGGTCGGCTCGATCGGCTCGCAGAAGATCTGGCGGTCGTCGGACGTGAGGCAGCGGCCGGTGGCGAGGTCGAACCGCCACCCGTGCATCGCGCAGGTGAGGATGCCGTCGTCGACGGTGCCGAACCGCGTGAGGTCGGCCTTGAGGTGCGGGCAGCGCCGCTGGATGCGGTACCCGCCGGCCTCCCAGGTCTCCATCGGTGCCGCGGTCGCGGCGTAGAAGCGCTCGGTGTACTCGGCCCGCTCCTGCGACAGCGACCGGAAGAAGTTGTAGACGAACTCGTTGTACGGCCCGTCGCGCTCGGCCTCGAAGCGGCACGACAGGAAGAGGGAGTTCACCCAGTCGACGTCGCGCCGGCGGATGCACTCCTCCACGAGTGCCCGGGGCACGAAGAACCGGTAGCGACAGGTCTCGCCTTCCCACCGGGCGACGCGGCGGTCGAGGAAGTCGACGACGACCGCCTCGTCCTCCATCTGCAACAGCGCCCGGCCGTTCACCCCGGCGCAGATCTGGTCGGAGATCGCGACGAGCGGCTCCCACCAGTCGTGCAGCTCCCGGACCACGTCGACCTCGTGGTCGGGCCACGCCGCCTTCTCCGCGTCGATCACCGGCGCGACGCGCGCCTGGTAGTCGCGCAGGTACCGCTCCTTGTCGACGAACGGGCGCAGCACCTCGGCGTCGGGCACCGGGTGCGTGACCGTGCAGTCCCCGGCGCGCAGCTCGACGACCGTGCCCGGGATCGTGAGCGCCCCGTTGTCGACTCCCTGGCTGCGCATGTGCTCGAGCGCGACGTGCTGGTCGAGAAAGATGTTCGCCTCGTCGGTGCCGAGGTCGTTCAGGTGGAAGAGCGCCTCGTCGAGGAAGCACGGCGGCCCGGCGAACGGGAAGAAGGTCGTCGCGTCGATCTCCTTCACCATGCGCCCGGCGCGCGCGAGCTGGTTGGCGCGCTTGCGGATGCCGAGCGCCCGCTTCTCGTCGGCCGGCAGCCGGTACACCATCGGGAACCAGATGGCGCCCGAGAACTGGACGAAGTGGGCGTCGTAGGGACCGAACTCGGCGAGCGCGTCGAAGTCGATCGGCTTCGAGTCGTTCTGGTCGAAGATCGTCGCGGTGCCGTCCGCGATCGCGAGGCCGGAGTCGCCGATCGCTCCGTCGGTCGGCGCGACGAGCGCATTCGTGAGGAGGCGCAGCCCGTCGACCTCGACGACCTCGTGGTTGCGGGTCGGCAGGAACTCGTGGAAGCCGAGCTCGGCGAGCGTGCTGCGGTGGTCGTCGGTGGGGAAGTCCGGGAGGATGACGACCGCGTCCTTTCTCACGCGCTCGGCGAGGAACCGTCGGTCGAGATGGTCGTCGTGCGAGTGCGAGACGTAGAGGTAGTCGGGCGACGCGTACCGGTCCAGGTCCAGTGCCGACGGGTCGGGGAAGGGGATCCACGCCGCGAAGAACGCGGGGTGGAACCACGGGTCGCAGAGGATCGAGCCGTGGTCCGTCTCGACGTAGAGGCCGGCATGGCCGAGGAGCGTGATGCGCACGGTCAGCTCCGGCCGCTCACGGCCGCGCCGCGGTGGAGCTTGCGCGCGACCCGGGTGCGGAAGGTGTAGGTGCGGCGGTCGACGCGGTGGGCGAGGCGGATGGCGTGCGCCTCCACCTTCACCCGCCCGGGCACGGGCAGGCCCGAGCGCTCGTAACCGAGCTCGTCGAGCAGGTCGCCGGCCAGCGCCTCGAACAGCTGGACGTCGTGCGGCGCGAGCGCGGTGCGCCAGTCGCGCACGCCCCGGGTCGGCGGGCGCCGCACCCCCTGGACGTGGCTCGTCGCGCGCAGGCCACCGATCAGGTCGTCGGCCCGCTCGTGGTAGCGGAGCATCTCGGCGGAGAACTCGAGCCCGAAGAACGGGCAGACCTGCTCGCGCAGCACCTGCTCGGGGTGGGTGACGAGCCGCTCGTAGCGGATCTCGCGGTAACGCTCCGGCCCGAGTCGGGCCCCGGCGGCCCGGCCCTGCTCCACCCGGCGCTGCCAGAACAGGACGCCCTCGGCGAAGCGGTCGGGGCCGAACGACATCCCGAGGATCGACGGGACGACGTCGCGGCCGTCGCGCACGATGTGGAGGAACCGGGCGGTCGGGAACGACGTCGCGAGCAGGTCGACGTGCAGGAGGTGGAGCGGCGTCTTGTCGCCCGCGCGCGCCTTGCCCTGCTGGTGGGCGTAGGCCCGGTAGAGCGCGAGGACGGCCTCGGGCACGGTCGCGGGCGAGGCGTCGCGCACCTCGTCGAGACCGCACGCCGCGAGGTGCCAGTCCGGGAACGACCGCTCGGCGGCGACGTCGGCGAGCAGGGAGTCGAGGTCGAGGCCGGACGGCCGCTCGTAGCGCTGGCGCGTCTGGAGCGCGGGCACCACGAAGTACGACTCCGGCGGGACCGACAGCGCGGGGTGCGAGTCGAGCAGCGCGCGCAGCAGCGTCGTCCCCGAGCGGACGCACCCGAGCACGACCGGGAACGTCGCGTCGACCCCCACCGTCTCCGGCCCGCTGTGCTGCAACCCCGTCGCCTTCCCCCGAGGCCCGGCCTCGCATCGCGCCCGACGCGAGCCGCCGTCACCGACCGTGGCGACCCGTCACGCAACGCTAGTCGCTCGAATTCGCCCCCGGCACCGGGGGCGCGCCGGGGTCGCGACGGCGTCGGCGCCGCCGCCGGCGGCGGGCGAGGTCGCTCGTGACGGGCCGCAGCGCGCGCCGCAGCGGCGCCGAGGTCCGCCAGGCCCGGGCCCGGGCGCGAGCCGAGGCCGACGCCGACAGGCCGGAGCGCCCGTAGCCGAGCTCGTCGAGCAGGTCGCCCGCGAGCTCGTCGAAGAGGCGGAGGTCGGCCGGTGCCATGGTCGCCCTCCAGTCCCGCACGCCCGCGGTCGGCGGGCGGCTCACGCCCTCGTGCCGGCGGGCGTCCCAGGTTCCCGCGATCACCCGATCCGCGCGACCGGGGTAGTCCAGCATCGCCGGCCCGTACTCGAGCCCGAGGAACCGGCAGACGTCGGGCAGCACGGACTCCGGGTCCGCCACGAGGTCCTCGTAGCGGACCTCGAGGTACCGGGCGGGCCCGAGGGCCGCGCCCGCCCGCCGACCCGCGAGGACACGGTCGCGCCAGTAGTCGATGGTCGCGGGGAGGCTCTCCGGCCCGAGCAGGTGCTCCCGTACCGACGGCACCACGTCGCGCCCGTCCCGCACGAGGTGCACGAACCGGGCCTCGGGCAGGGCCGCGGCGATCGTGGGGACGTGGAGCACGTTGCGGGGCGTCTTGTCGCCCGCACGCGGCTTCCCGTGGTGCTCGGCGTAGATCCGGTAGACGGCCCGGACCAGCGCGGCGGGGTCCGGCGGCGGGTCGGTGGTGAGGCCGGCCAGCGCACGGGAGGGGAGCGCCCAGGTCGCGAACGAGCGGTTGGACTCGATCTCCGCGACCCGCGCGGCCGGGGCGAACGGCTCCGCGGGCGAGGCCGGGCGGAGCGCCCGGAGCGTGAAATAGGCCTCGGGCGGGACCGACAGCGCGGGGTGCGCGTCCAGCATCGCCCGCAGGAGGGTGGTCCCGGACCGGTTGCACCCGACCACGAACGGGAACGGCGGCACCGCCGCGGGCCCCTGGTCGCTCGACTCGTCCGGCATCACAGCTCCGACCGTGCCATCCGCCCGGGCTGCGGGCCCGGCGACGGGGGCGATCACGTTAGCGGTCCGCAGTCGCGCCACCGCGCCGCGTGGAGAGGGCCCTTCCCGGGGGGTGTACCGTCTCCGGACGAAAGTTCCACGTCTCGCGGGGCCTCGACGGGGGGAGGCGCGCCGGTGAGCGGTGCGTGCAGCGTCGGTGTCGGGTCCTTCCACGACCTCCTCCCCGACCGATGAGCAGCGTCTTGGACCACGATCCCAGCGGGGCCGACGACGACTTCTCGGCGCGGGCGGACGCCGACGCTGTCGAACCGGACGACCGTGACGAATGGGATGACTGGGACGGGCACATCCCGGCGACCCCGCCGTCCGATCTCCGCTACCGCCGGGGCTTCGCCCTCAAGTCCGAGGTCCAGAACCTCTGGCGGTCCCGGGGGATCATCTGGAGCCTCACGGTCCGGGACCTCCGGGCGACCTACAACCAGGAGGTCCTCGGGATCGCGTGGGCGCTCCTCGCCCCGATCACCCTGATGGTCGTCTTCACCTTCCTGGCGAACCGGTTCAACAGCAAGATCGACACCGGCGGCGTCTGGTACCCGATCTTCCTCTACGTCGGCCTGCTGCCGTGGACCTTCTTCTCGAACGCGGTGTCGTCGGGCGGCACGAGCCTGATCGGCAACCCGCTCCTCAACAAGGTCTACGCCCCCCGTGAGGTCTTCCCGATCTCCGACATCATCGGCGCGATCGTCAACGCCCTCTGCGCCACCGTCGCGCTCGGCGTGCTGTTCCTGATCGACGGGCGCATGCCGTCGGCGACCTTCTACTGGGTCCCGCTCCTCCTCCTCATCCTGTTGGTGTTCGCAACTGGCGTCACGCTCGTGGTCTCGTGCGTCACGGTGTACGTGCGCGACATGCGCCATGCGCTGCCGCTCGCGCTGCAGCTCGGCCTGTTCCTCACGCCGATCCTCTACGGGCTCAACAAGATCCCCGCGGCGTGGCGCGACTTCTACACGTTCGTCAACCCGCTCGTCGCGGTCATCGACGGCATGCGCAACTGCCTGCTGTACGACCGCGCCCCGACGCTGTCGTACACGCTGATCGCCGCGGGTGCCTCGGTCATCTGGCTCGTCGGCTCGTTCATGCTCTTCAAGCGGCTCGAGACGGGCTTCGCCGATGTCTCCTGACGGGACCATCACGGTCGACCACGTCTGGAAGCGCTTCCGCATCGACCGGGGGCGACGGCTGCTGCGCGATCACGTCGGCCGCGCGGCCGGGCGCCTCCGCGGCACGACCCGGTCCAACGACTGGCGCTGGGTGCTGCGGGACATCTCGTTCGAGGTGCAGCCCGGCGAGGCCGTCGGCATCGTCGGCGCGAACGGGGCCGGGAAGTCGACGCTGCTCAAGATCATCTCCGGCCTGATGTTCCCGCACTCGGGCAGCATCCGGACCGAGGGCCAGGTGGGCGCGCTCATCGAGGTCATGTCCGGCATCCACTCCGAGCTGACCGGGCGCGAGAACATCAACATCTACGGGAACCTGCTCGGGCTGAGCCGCAAGCAGGTGGCGGCGAAGTTCGACGAGATCGTCACGTTCGCCGAGATCGAGGACGCGATCGACCGGCAGGTGAAGTTCTACTCGAGCGGCATGAAGGTGCGGCTCGGCTTCGCGGTCGCCGCGTTCCTCGAGCCGCAGATCCTGATCGTCGACGAGGTGCTCGCCGTCGGCGACTCCTCGTTCCAGCAGAAGTGCCTCGAGCGCATCCGGCAGGTCATCCAGAGCGGCACGACGCTGCTCCTCGTCTCGCACGACCTCGCGAGCGTCGGCGCGGCGGCGACACGCGGGATCTGGCTCGACGGCGGCGCGGTGCGCATGGACGGGCCGATCGACTCGACGCTGGCGGGCTACCGGCGGGCGATCGAGGCCCAGGCCGAGGCGAACGCCGACGTGAAGGGACTCGTGCGGGTCAGCGACGTCCGCGTCGAGGGCCAGGACAGCTCCCTCGTCGTCGGCACCGAGAACTGCACCGTCCACCTCAAGGTCGAGACCGACGAGGAGCGCGCCGTCCGCCTCTACCTCGGCGTGAGCGAGGGTGCCGCGACGCCGATCTTCGCCGTCGCGCACGCGACGACGCTGCAGGAGGGCGAGACCGAGCTCGAGATCGCGCTGGAGCACCTGCCGCTGCCGCCGCGCCAGTACTACCTGTGGTTCGGCGCGTTCGAGCAGCGCTCCAAGGCCGAGCTGACCGCCTGGCAGCCGATCGGCCCGCTGCTCGTCTCGGGCCGGCTGCGGCTCGACCCCGTGCCCCGCGCGATCGTGCGGCTCTCCCCGGTCTACGTCGCAGCGCGGTGGTCCAAGGTCCGATGACCTCGCACCTCGTGGCGGGCGAGACGCCGGAGGCGGACGCGGCGCGGCCCCTGGTCTCGGTGCTCATCCCCGCGTACGACGTCGAGGAGTACGTGGCGGCCGCCATCGAGTCCGCGCTCGACCAGACCTACCCGCACGTCGAGGTGGTCGTCGTGAACGACGGCTCGACCGACGGCACCGCCGCCGCGATCGCGCCGTACCGGGACCGCATCACGTACGTCGACCAGGCCAACCGCGGCCTGGCCGGGGCGCGCAACGAGGCGATCCGCGCGTCGTCGGGATCGCTGCTCGCGCTGCTCGACGCGGACGACCTCTGGCTCCCGGACCGGCTCGAGCACTGCGTGACGGTGCTCGAGCAGGAGCCCGACGTGGGACTCGTGACCTCCGACGCGTTCCTCATCGAGGACGGCGTGCGCACGGAACGGCACTGCTACGGCGATCGCCGGGTCTATCCGTTCCCGGGACCGGACGACGACCAGCTCGAGATCATCGCCCTCCGCAACTTCCTCTTCGTGTCCGTCGTCTTCCGACGCGAGCTGGTCGACCGGTTCGGCGGGTTCGACGAGTCGCTCGCACGCGCCGAGGACTACGAGCTCTGGACGCGGCTCCTCCTCACCGGCACCCGCGCCGCGTACGTGCCCGCCGCGCTCGGCTACTACCGCCGCCGCTCCGACAGCCTCAGCGCGTCCCCCGAGCAGTGGGACGCGCACCTCACCGTCCTCGAACGCCACCTCCCCGCGCTCTGGGAACGCGGCGCGGTCGGCCGACCGCGCGATCTCTTCGAGATCGGTCAGCGCCTCGCGGCCCGCGGCGACCGCCGCGCGGCCGTGCCGTTCTTCTCGCGGGCGATGACGGCCCCGGGCGTCCCGCTCGGGACCCGCGTGCGGTACGGCGGCGGGGCTGCACGCCGCCTGGCCCGCGGACGGACCTGATGCACGGGCTCGTCCTCGTGGTCGGCGCGCCGCGGTCGGGCACGACGTGGGTGCAGTCGCTGCTCGCCGCCGACCCCGCGGTGGCGACACCGCAGGAGACCGACCTGCTGAGCCGCTACGTGCGCCCGCTCCACGACGCGTGGGAGTGGCAGCTGCGCGGCCAGCCCGACGACTGGGCGCGCCGCCGCTTCAAGGGCCTGCCCGGGGTGCTGCGCTCCGACGAGCAGCGCACGATGGTCCGCGACCTCGTCGACGGCGTGCTCCAGGCGGTCGTCGCGAACGCGGGCGGGAGCGCCACCGTCGTCGTCGAGAAGAGCCCGTCCAACTGCTTCGGCGCGGACCTCGTGGCCGCGTACCTCCCCGAGGCGAAGGTGGTGCACGTGATCCGCGACGGCCGCGACGTCGCCGCGTCCCTCAACGCCGCGGCGGCGGGCTGGGGGAAGGACTGGGCCCCGAGCACGGTCCCGCGCGCCGCGAAGGCGTGGCGGGACCACGTCGAGGCGGCGCAGCGCTACCCCGAGCACGGGATCCCGTACCACGAGCTGCGCTACGAGGCCCTCACCGAGATGGAACCCGCGGCCCTGAGCGAGCTGCTCGGCTTCTGCGGGCTGGACGCCGACGCGGACGAGTGCCGCCGGCGCTACTCGGCCACGAGCCTCGACGCGATGGCGGCCAGCGACGGCCCCGCGATCACGATCGGCGGGGAGTTCGGCAAGTACGCGGCCACCGCCTCCGAGCCGGAGGGCTTCTTCGGCCGGGGCGGCTCCGGCCGCTGGCGCGAGACCTGGGGGCCGTCGGAGCGGCTCGCCTTCGCCGCGGAAGCCGGCGACCTCCTCGTCGGGCTCGGGTACGAGCGCGACCCGGGCTGGGCGGCCGACCCGGCCCGGGCCCGGCGCTTCCGGACCGAGGCGAAGGCCCGTCACACGCTCGGTGCCGTGGCGCGCCGCGTCGGCCGGCTCGCGAACCGCATCGACCCCCGGCCATGATCCGCGTCGCCACGGTGCACTGGCAGGACGAGCGCTGGATCGCGACGCAGCTTCGCTTCCTCGCCCGCAACGTCGACGAGCCGGTCGTCTACGCCGCGGTCAACGGCATCGACGACATCCACGACCGCGGGTTCCACTTCGCGGCCGACCTCGAGGGCACGCACCCCGAGAAGCTCAACGCGCTCGCCGAGATCATCCGCGAGGAGTCCGCACCCGACGACCTGCTCCTGTTCCTCGACGGCGACGCCTTCCCGATCGCCCCGCTCGGCGCGGGCGCGCTCGACGCCACGCCGCTCGCGGCCGTGCGGCGCGACGAGAACCTCGGGGATCGCCAACCGCATCCGTGCTTCTGCCTCACGACCGTCGGCTTCTGGTTCGACGTCGGCGGCGACTGGCGGCGCGGCCACACGTGGCGGACGGAGAGAGGCGACGACGTCACCGACGTCGGCGGGAACCTGCTCGGCATCCTCGAGGCGGCGGGTGTCGAGTGGCGGCCCCTGCTGCGCTCGAACGTCACCGATCTCGATCCGCTGTGGTTCGGGGTCTACGCCGACCTCGCCTACCACCACGGGGCCGGGTTCCGGGCGCCGCTCGCGCGCCACCACGACCTGCCCGGACGCGGCGCGGTGCGGGAGGCGCGTGAGGACGCGCTGATCCCGGCCGGCGTGCCGGTGCTCGGCCGGGCCGAGCGTTCGCTGCGCTACCGGATCGCGCGCCGGCGCCACGAGCAGGACGTCGAGCGACAGGTCGAGGCCGGGCGCAAGCTGTCCCGCGAGGTCTTCGAGTGGATCGAGGCCGACGACGAGTTCTACCGGCGGTTCACGACGTGATCGTGCTGCTGCTCGTCACCCAGAACGAGTCCGACCTCCTCCGCTGGAACATCCGCCACCATCTCGAGTGGGGGATCGACCACGTCGGTGTCGCCGACAACGCGAGCGACGACGCCACGCCCGACGTCGCGCGCGAGTTCGGCGACGCGGTGAGCTACCAGCGGTTCCCGGACTTCCACCAGCGCCAGACCGTGCGGACCGCGATGCTCGACGAGCTGCGGGCCCGACACCCGGTGTCGTGGTTCGGCGTCGCCGACACGGACGAGTTCTACTGGGCGCCGGGCGTCTCGGGGATGGGCGATCTGCTCGGCGACATCCCGATCGACGTGGTCGGCGTCAACTTCGACATGAAGCTCTTCGTGCCGACCGAGGCCGACCGACCCGGCGTGCCGGTGTTCATGAGCCGCACCCACCGCACCGGGTCGTCCGACAGCCCGCTGCACACGAGCTACCGCGTGGGGAAGAGCTGGTACCGGTCGGATCGGCTCCCGGTGATCACCCACGAGCACTGGTGCGAGGAGGTGCCGCACCCACCGCACCGTCACGACGTCGACGCGGTGCACCACTACATGGTCCAGGACGAGGACCAGTTCGTGCAGAAGGTCACGCGGCTCATCTCGTGGGCGTCGCCGCCCGACGGGGTGCTCGCGCGTCGACGCTGGAACCGGACCCCGGAGATCGAACGCCCGCTGCCCGACTGGAGCGCGCGGTTCAAGAAGGAGTGGTGGGGCGTCTACCAGGCGGGAGGTGAAGCCGCGGTGCGCGAGTACTACCGGAACGTGTACACGGTCGGGGGCGAGCGCCTGACCGCGGCGATCGCCGACGGCACGCTCGTGGACGACCCCGGGTTCGCCGACTGGTCGCTCGCACGGTTCGGGACCGACGCGTGATCGTCTCCTTCGAGCACCGCTTCGCGTTCGTCAAGGTCCAGAAGACCGCGGGGACCTCGGTCGAGGTGGTGCTCTCCCAGGTCGCGGGTCCGGACGCGATCGTCACGCCGATCAACCCGCCCGAGCCGGGCCACGAGGCCCGCAACTGGCAGCACCTCCCGGGCGCGGCAACCGCGAAGAAGGGGCTGCTCCGCCGACGGTCCGAGCCGCAGACGACCGGGAAGGACGCACCCTTCTTCAACCACATGCCGGCCGAGCTCGTGCGCGAGCGGATCGGCGCCGAGGCGTGGGACTCGATGTTCCGCTTCTGCTTCGAGCGGAACCCCTGGGACAAGGCGATCTCGTTCTACTTCTGGCGCACCCGCCGGCTCGACGTCCGTCCGTCGTTCGAGGAGTGGGCGACCACGCCGGGAAGCCTCGTGAGCGAGCGGTCGCTGTACACGATCGGCGGCGCGCTCGCGGTCGACTTCGTCGGCCGGTACGAGACGCTCGACACCGACCTCCAGTCCGCGCTCGATCGCGTCGGCGTGCCGGCACCCGGCCCGCTGCCGCGCGCCAAGAGCGAGCACCGCCCGACCGACGCGCGCACGGCCGTCAGCGAACCCGCCGACGCGGTCATCCGGCGCGAGTTCGCCTGGGAGATCGAGCACTTCGGCTACACCCGACCCGAGTCGATTCCGTGGGAATGAGCCCGCAGAACAGCCGTCTAACCTCTCGCCGATGAAGCCGATCGTCATCCTCGGCATGCACCGCAGCGGAACGTCGGCGACGACGCGCGCGCTCGGTCTGCTGGGCGCGTCGATGGGCCCGCTCGACCACATGGGCAAGTTCTGGGAGAACCAGCCGATGCGGCGGGTGAACGAGGACCTGCTGCAGGCGTTCGGCGGTGGGTGGGAGTGCCCGCCGCCGCTTCCGCCGGGCTGGGAGCAGTCCGCCGAGGCGCGTGCGCTGCTGCCGAAGGCTCGCGACACGCTCGCCGCGGAGTTCGGCGACGCCCCGGTGATGGTGTGGAAGGACCCCCGCACCTGCATCACCCTTCCCTTCTGGCGCCAGGTGTTCGATGAGGAGCCGGTGGTCGTGTTCATCCACCGGCACCCGGCGGAGGTCGCGGGGTCGCTGCTCACGCGCAACGGGCTGACGCGCGGTCACGCGTTCGCGGTGTGGGAGCGGTTCAACGCCGACGGCCTCGTGCACTCGGTCGGTCTGCCGACCGCCACCCTGCGCTACGCGCCGCTGGTCGAGGACCCGGTCCGGCACATGACCGAGCTGGTCGGCTCGCTCGCAGGATGGGGCGTCTCCCTGCCGAACGACCCCGAGACCACCGACATGGAGCTCTCGCCCCAGCGCCGGCATCACCACTCGGACACGTCCGACGAATTCTCGGATCCCGTCGCCACTCCGTCGCAGCTCGAGCTGTTCTCGCTCATGCTCGGGCTGCCGCCGGTCTCCGACGCGTTCACGCTCGAACGCGCCGTGCCGGATCCGCACCCACTCAGCGTCGAGCTCCTCGAGCTCGCGGCGCGCGCTCGCGCGGCGCGCCACGACATGTGGGTCGCCCGCACCGAGCTCCGGCGGGCGGCGGGGTCGCGACGGCGGCTCCTGCGGACGCTGGTGCGCGGGTCGAGCGGGACGTCCGACGGCGCGGTCCCGACCCCGGCCGCGGCGAACCCACCGCCGCCGGTGCCGTGACCGCCGAGGTCACCGTTCACGTCGCCAGCCTCAACACCAAGCGGGTCACCGAGCTCTGCATCCGGTCGATGCGTCACTACGCGGGGCGAGACTTCGGCCTGGTGGTCGGCGACGCGGGGTCGACGGACGGGTCGCTCGCGATGCTCCGCGACTTCGAGGCGCGGGGCTGGCTCGACCTCGAGGTCGCGCCCGACGGCCGGAAGCACGCCGAGTGGCTCGACCGCTGGGCCGCCGCCGGACGCACGCGCTACATCGTCTTCAGCGACTCCGACGTCGAGTACCTCGAGGACGGCTGGCTGCGCGACCTCGTGGACACGGCCGAGCGCGACGGCGCGGCGCTGGTGTGCGCCCGCATGCAGTGGCCGCCGGACACGTTCGACCATCCGGTGACCGGCGCGAAGCGGCGGCTCGCGCCGCGCCCGACACCGTGGCTGATGCTCCTCGACACCGAGCAGGTGCGCGGGCGGGTGGACGCGAGCTTCGCCTACGTCGACGTGGTCGACCCCGACGCGTACGGCGGCAAGATCGCCCACGACGTGGGCGCCGCGTACTTCGCCGCGCTCGACGCGGCCGGTCTGACCTGGGCGGAGATGCCTCCGTCGTGGCAGTCGAAGTTCCGCCACTTCGGCGGGCTCACCTGGCTGAAGGGCGGACCCGAGGCGACCCCGAAGGTGCGGGCCCGCCAGCTCGCGAAGACCGGCCTCGCCCACGCGCACCTGTGGCGCGCCCGGGCGCGACGGTGGGGGGACGCGCCCCCCGGCTGATCGCCGACCGGCGGGGCATCCCGGTCGGTCAGCGACGGGCGATCGCGCGCTCGTAGACGGTGCGCAGCCGCGCCCCGACCTGCTCGGGCGTGCGGTCGGCCGCGGCGCGGGCCATCGCCGCGGCCGCGGCCGCGCGGCCCTTCCGATCCTGGATCGCCACGAGCAACGTCTCGGCCAGCGCGGGTGCGTCGGCGGGCGGGACCACCCACCCGGTCGCGTCCGTCCGCACCGTCTCGCCGAGCGCACCCACGTCGGAGACGACCAGCGGCACGTGATGCGCGTACGCGTCCTGGAGCACCGCGCTCTGCGACGCGAACGACGTGTAGGGGAGCACGACGAGGTCGGAACCGGCGTAGAGCGCGCGCTTGCGATCTGCGGTCGCATAGCCGACCTCCACCGTGATGCGGTCGTCTCGCGCGGCGGCGTCGGCCACCGCCGCCTCGACGTCCGGGAAGCCGCGGCCCGCGAAGTGGAAGCGGGCGTCGGTCTCGCCCTGCAGCGCGCGGATGGCGTCGAGCAGCACCTCGACCCCCTTGTTGCGCCGGAACGTCCCGAAGAAGAGCACGCGCACGGGATCGTCCGCCGCGACCCAGGGATCGGCGACGTCGGACTCGACGGTGATCGGCAGCGGCACCATGACCACTCGTTCGGGGTCCACCGCGAATTCGGCGAGCAGCCGCCGGCGCACCGCGTCGTGGTGCACGACGATCATGCCCGCGTGGTCGTACTGCGCCTGCAGGAGCCGGCGCTCGACCGGCGCCGGCACCCGCGACTGGTGCGGGACGACGTCGTGGACGCTCGAGACCAGGGGAACCTTCCGCGCCAGCCGGCGGAGGTCGAAGGCGTCGGTGAACGGGTTCAGGTAGATGAGATGCGCCACGTCGTACCCGCCGGCGGAGACGGCCCGCGAGCGCGCGCCGACCCGACCGACGTAGGTGCGGGCGCGCGACAGCGCCCACTGCGGCGTGCGCTCGGCGACGTCGGCGACCGCCGGCACCGAGTCCTGCACCTCGTACGCGTCGCTCGTCGCCGTGATCGGGTCGGTGGGGCGGGGAGTCGTGTGGACGACGAGCCGGTCGCCCGGACGGGCGAACCCGTCCGCGAGCACGAGCTCCTCGCGACGCAGGAACGGCCAGTACCAGTAGACGTCCATCAACGCCGCGCCGACCCCGGCGCCCGCAGCGCGCCCTCGACCCGGCCGACCGCGCCGCCCGCCACCCACACCCACTTCGCCCGCCCAGCCCGCGAGCCGAGCAACCCGAGGTGGCGCACCAGGTAGGCCCAGGTGCGCAGGTCGCCGCCCCCGCCGGCCCCGTCGACGCCGAGCGTTGCCATCCGGCGCAGCAGCTCGGCGCGGGCCCGCCCGTAGCTGCGGGCCTGCTGCCACAGGCCGCGCACCGTGTCGCGGTACCGGTAGCTCACGACCGCGTCGTCGAGGTAGACGAGCTGCGCGCCGGCCTGGATGCAGCGCGCCGAGAGCTCGACGTCCTCGCCCGCGGCCAGCCGCTCGTCGAAGCCCCCCACCCGGTCGACGAGCGCACGCCGGAACCCGACGTTGCAGCTGTGCGCGAACTCGAGCGATCCGAACCGACCCGGCCCGGCGGCGATCGCGCGCCCGCGCGTGTCCTGCACCCACTCGGGGTTGAGCGTGGTGACGTCGAGCGGCCCGGTCACCAGGTCGTGCTCGCGCAGACCGTCGCCCATCGCGCGCACCCAACCGGGGTGCACGACGTCGTCCGCGTCGCACATCGCGATCGCCGATGCGCACGCGGCCCGGATGCCGACGTTGCGGCAGTGCGCGACGCCGGGTCGGTCGGACGCGTCGACGAGCCGCACGCGCCGGTCCCGATCCGCGTACTCCCGCACCACGGCCTGCGTCCCGTCGGCCGAGCCGTTGTCGGCCACGACGATCTCGAACTCGCGGTCCCACGCCTGGGCCAGCAGCGCGTCGAGCTGCGTCCGGATCGGCGACGCCGCGTTCCGCACCGGGACGACCACGCTGAGCTCGACCGTCATCGCCGATCAGCCGGTCCCGGCGCGGCCGTCGGGTTGCGGGACGTCGCCAGCAGCTCGGCCAGCGCCCGCTCGAACCGGACCACGACGCGCTCGGGGTCCACCTCGTCGCGGCCCGCGTAGGCGCGCGCCGCGGCGCAGGCCGCGAGATACGCGTCCTGGTCGTCGATCATCGAACCGAGCGCCTCCGCCCACGCCCCGATCGAGGCGTCCGCGGGAACGAGCGTCCCACCGCTCCCGACGGTCTCGCGCAGGGCCGGCAGGTCGCGGGCGAGGACGGGGATCCCGTTCGCCTGGGCCTCGAGGACGACGCGCGGCCGCCCGTCGAGCAGGAACGGCGCGAGCAGCACCCGGGCGTCGGCGTACACCTGCGCCGGGTCCGCCGTGGCCGAGCGGAGCACCACGTTCGGGAGCTTCGCGGCCAGCCGGTCGTTCAGCGCCCGCCGCTCGTCGTCGGCCAGCTTCCACCACTCCACGAAGGCGAACCGCACGTCGGGGCGCGCCCCGGCGAGCTCGAGCGCGGTCTCGAGCCCGTAGCTCGGCACCGGGTTCACGAACAGGACGCGCTCGCGGCTCGATTCCGTGAGGTAGCGGTCGACCGTGACGACCGACGGGATCATCGTGGCCGGCGTCCCCAGGGCTGCGGCGCGCTGCGCGTTGGTGTGCGAGTTGGCCAGCAGCAGGTCCGGGGGTGCGTGCGAGACGCTGAGGTGGCCGAGCCCGCTCTCCTCCCGGATGTAGAGGACGCTCGGGATCCCGAGGTCCGCCAGCATCAGCCGGATCCGCTTCCACGCGACGCGGCCGATGCTGCTCGCCACGACGACGTCGGGCGCGAACCGCCGGAGCACGCCGGGCAGCGCGTTCTCCACCACCGCCGAGCCCCACACCGAGTACGGGGCGGTGCCGTCACCCGGCTTCGGCTTCCGCCCGATGAGCGCGGCCACCCGGTCGACCTGGCGCGCGCCGGGCTTCGAACCCAGCTTCGTCACCAGGTTGATCGCGCGCTTGTGCACGTAGCGCGGGCGCGGTCCCTCGACCCGGAAGAGGATCCCGACGTCATGACCGTGCCGGACCAGCCGTTCGGCGAGCTCGCGCGTGCTGTGCGCCGAGCCGCCGACGTCGGTTCCGGAGACGAACAGGATGCGCACGGTCGGGTGGAGTCAGGCCCCGCGCGGAGGACGGGAGTCCTTGGGCGGGAGCATCCGGGCCGGTACGCCGACGGCCGTCGCGTGCGGCGGGACGTCCCCGAGCACGACCGCGTTCGCACCGACCCGGGCGCCGTCGCCGACCGTGATGTCGCCGAGGACCTTGGCGCCGGCGTAGACGAAGACGTCGTCGCCGAGCGTGGGACGGTCGTCGGCGCTGGTGAAGCCGATGGTGACCTGCTGGTTGATCCAGCAGTTCGCGCCGACCTTCCGGGCCGCGACCACCGTCGCGAAGCCGTGCTGGATGAAGAGGCCCGGCCCGATGTCGGAGCAGTCGAGGTGCAGCGTCCGCTCGCCCGGGTAGACGACGGCGGCCACCCCGGCCAGCGCCGCCGACGCGACCCCGGCCCGGCGCAGCCGGTAGTAGAAGAGCGAGCGGTACTCGGCGTAGCTCGCGAGCAGGGCGAGGAGGGACCAGCGGTCCTCGACCGGCGGACGGACGACCCGGACCCAGCGGGCGACGTCCGCGTCGACGACCGCGCGCACGCGCGCGAGGGGGAGCAGCAGCAACGGCGCGTACCAGGCCATGCGGATGACCAGCCGAAGGCGCTTCGCGGTGCCCGGCACCGTGCGCGCGTCGGGACGCTCTGCCTCTCGGAGCACGCGAGGAGGATACGCGACCGGGAGGGGGGCGAAGGCAGGGCCGGTAACCTCGCAGCCCATGTCGGCGCTGCTCATCGCAGGCGTCCCGCGCTCGGGGACCACGTGGATCGGTCGCGCGCTGGGTCACACCGACGGCACCTCGTACGTCAACGAGCCCGACGGCTTCCGCGATCCGTACGCGTTCAAGGTGATGCTGGCGCGCGGCGAGAACCCGATCCTCACGCCCGGTGACGAGGCCCCCGACGTCGACCGCCTCTGGGCGGGCGCCCTCGCGGGCGGCCGGCCCGCGGGAACCGTCCGCGACCGGATCGCCCGCACGCTCTACGACCGCTCGCCCCTCGACGAGCGCCGGGACGCGCGGGCGTCGGGAGGAGCCGGGGGCCGGCTCCGGCTCGCGGCGACGCTGGCGGTGCCGCGGGTGGCCGAGCCCGGGAAGCCGGTCGTCGTGAAGTCGGTGATGAGCGCGCTCTGCCTCGAGTGGATCACCGATCGCTTCCGTCCCCGTGTGCTCGTGGTCGAGCGCAACCCGTTCAACGTGCTGTCGAGCTGGAACGAACTCGGGTACGTGCGCAACGCGCGCGAGACCGCCGCGCTGATCGTGCACGCGCGGTACCGCTGGGGCGTCGAGCCCCCGCCCGCCGACGCGCCTCACCTCGCGCTCCAGGCCTTCGTCTTCGCGGTGCTGACCTCGGCGCTGCGCGAGGCAGCCGAGCGGCACCCCGACTGGGTGCGCGCGCGGCACGAGGACCTGTGCGTCGAGACGCAGGTGCGGTTCCCGGCGCTCGCGGCCGAGCTCGGCCTGGACTGGGGTGCGGAGGCGGCCCGCTTCGTCGCCGACTCCGACGCCGACGGGACGCCGTACCGGACCCGGCGGCGCACCGAGGAGCAGCCCGACCGCTGGCGCGAGCGCCTCGACGACGAGCAGGTCGCGACGATCCGCGAGGTGCTCGGGCGGTTCCCGGCCGTGCTCGTCCCCGAGCCCTGATCGTGGCCGACCCGAGCCGCGACCCGAAGGATCGACAGATCAAGGTGCTCTGGCTCGTGAAGGGCCTGGGGCCGGGCGGCGCCGAGCACCTCATGGTCGCGGCGGCGGCGGTCCACGACCGCGAGCGGTTCCGCTTCGACGTCGAGTACCTGCTGCCGTGGAAGGACGCGCTCGTGCCGGCGCTGGAAGCCCTCGATGTGCACACGCACTGCCTCGACGTGCGGGACGAGCGAGACCTGCGCTGGGCCGCGCGGTTGCGGGCGCGCCTGCTGCGCGACCCGGTCGACATCCTCCACGCCCAGTCGCCGTATCCCGCGGGGATCGCCCGCCTCGTCGTCCGCAGCCTGCCGAAGTCCGCCCGGCCACGGCTCGTGTACACCGTGCACAACACGTTCCCGAGCTTCTCGGGGCCGACCCGCATCCTGAACGGGCTCACCTACCCGCTCGACGACGCCGACCTCGCGGTGTCGACCGAGGTGCACGAGACGATCTGGCCGCGCCTGCAGGACCGGACCGAGGTCGTGGTGCACGGCGTCCTGCTCGACGACGTGCGCGCGCAGCTCGCGCACCGCGACGAGGTGCGGGCCGAGCTCGGGATCGGTGCCGGGGAGAAGGTCGCCGGGACGATCGCGAACTTCCGGCGCCAGAAGGACTACCCGAACCTGCTCGCGGCCGCCCGTCTGCTGCTCGACCGGGACTGGCCCGGCCGCATCGTCGCAGTGGGCCAGGGACCGCTCGAGGCGGAGATGCGCGCGCTCCACGAGGAGCTCGGCCTGGGTGACCGCGTCCTGCTGCTCGGCCACCGGCCGGACGCAGTGCGGGTCCTCGCCGCGTGCGACCTGTTCACGATGGCCTCGGACAACGAGGGCCTCCCGGTCGCGCTGATGGAGGCGCTCGCCCTCGGGCTCCCGGTCGCGTGCACCGCGGTGGGTGGGATCCCGGAGGCGGTGACCGACGGCGTCGAGGGTCTCCTGGTCCCGGCGAAGGACCCGGGCGCGCTCGCCGACGCGATCGAGGCGATCACCGCCGACGACGACCGCCGCGAGGAGATGGCCGCGGCCGCCCGCGTCGCCGGTGAGCGCTTCGACATCCGCCACGCCGTCACCCGCATCGAGCGGCGGTACCGGGACCTCGTGCCCGACCCCGCACCGGAGCCACCGGCGAAGTCGCCGACGTCACGCCCGCGACCGGTGGAGCTCGCCATCCGGAGGGCCGAGCCGGCCGACCGCGACGAGATCCTGGCGCTCCTCGCGCGATCGCTCGGTCGCGAGGCCGACCCGCGCTACGAGCAGCTGTTCGCGTGGAAGCACGAGGAGAACGCGTTCGGGCCGTCGCCCGCGTGGGTCGCGACCGACGGCGACCGCATCGCCGGCTTCCGCGTGCTCATGCGCTGGGAGTTCGTGGACGGCGCCCGGACCGTGCCGGCGGTGCGCGCGGTCGACACCGCCACGCACCCCGACTACCAGGGTCAGGGCATCTTCACGCTTTCCAGCACAGTGGGATCCGAAGCTTGGAATTCACGTGACTTGAAGTCGCGGC
>JADMIO012784819.1_pt1 | contig 52537 bp, 37 predicted proteins | sample 8958161 | NCBI WGS metagenome assembly JADMIO01 (sample SAMN16585339, study PRJNA669376) | soil metagenome | isolation source: Crop rotation soil | place: USA: Cullars Rotation, Alabama | collected 2011
GCGACAACTTGTCCACGTGGAATTCTAAGCTTAGGATCCCAATGTGCTGGAAAGTCCTCGTGTTCCGACGTATTTCACCGTCGCTGTTACGTTTGCGAACTGCGAGCACGGCGAGCTGCCGTTGGCTTTCGGAACCCTGAAGGTCGTTTTGTCGCCAACGTTCGGCACTGCGAGCGTCGCGCTAACCGAGCCCCTCAAAAGATTGTCGGCGCGGAGCTGCGCTTTCCCAGACTTGAGGTCGAGTATCCGCCGCTCCGTCATACGCAGCTTCATCTCGAACTTGTCGTGCTCAGCTTCAGGAGTATCGGGAAGCACGCTCATCGAACTCGTCATTCGATAAGGCGACATAAGAAGCGTGTTAGCGGGAATCGTTTCACCTTCATCGGACTTCAGGCTGAACGTCGCCATCTGATCCGGAAGGGCATTTGTATTCGCGGTTATCAGCACATAAGACGATGCGGCAGCAGTGCCCGCGACTTTGATGCAGCCACCGGTAGTGCGCGCCTTGATTACCCGAACTTCGCCGGGCTGGATGTCGAGATTCACGACGCCCGCGAAGCACGACGGCTGGGGTGCGACGACGGAGATGGGTGCGGTGCCGGTGACGCCGTCGGCAGAGCCCTGGATGGTTGCGTTCCCAGGCGCAACACCTTTTATCTGGCCCGTGGTCGCGTTGACTGTGGCGATAGTGGGGTTGAGGCTAGACCATGCAACGGCCTTGCCCTGCAGCGGATTTCCGTTCTCGTCCTTTACGATTGCGCTTGCCTCGGCAGTCTCGTTGACCGAAATCTCCGTTGGAGACGCAGAAACAGAGATGCTCGCCGCGACGAGTGGCCCAGTGCCGCCATCTCCGCTCTTGCATGATGCGCCGGCAATGATCAAAGCGAGGGCAATTCCGTACTTTCTCATTCAGCGACTACTCCTCGAGGCCTTAGTTTACGATTGTCTTTTTCGAGACCTACACGGAACACCCTGCAACGTGCGAACCCTTAAAGATAAGTCCTTCCCCTTTGTTTTCTTTCTCCGCACTTTCCGCGCATGAACCATCGTAAGTACCTGCCCTTTCTCGGCCTCGTGGCGGCATGTGCGCATCCGCCTGCTCCAGTGATGACTGAGATGACGGCCAATCGTCTCATCGGGACTGCTCATCCGGGCGCGATGACGCCTCTATCCGCTCAGGATTCCGCATGGGTCGATGCCACACTCGCATCACTTTCGCCTCGTGACCGAGTCGCACAGCTCATCATGCCGTGGGTTTCAGGTGAATACGTCGCGGTTGGCTCTCCCGAATACGAGCAGGTTCGGCAGTGGGTCGAAGACGATAAAGTCGGCGGACTGGTAATGTCCATCGGCATGCCGTTGAGCTACGCCGCCAAACTCAATCACTATCAGCGCGTCGCTCGCGTTCCGCTTCTCATCGCCTCCGACATGGAGAATGGATCGGGCATGCGACTCGGCGGATCGTACGCCCTGCCATCGCTGATCCCGCAGGGCGGCGGGACTGTATTTCCTCCTGTGATGGCGATCGGCGCTACACGCTCCGACGATCTCGCATATCGCCTCGGAAAAGTTCTCGGCGCTGAGGCCCGCGCAGTTGGAGTTCATCTGGTGTTCGGTCCTGTGCTCGATGTCAATTCCAATCCGCTCAATCCAATCATCAATACCCGCTCGTTCGGAGAAGATCCCGCGCTCGTCTCGCGCCTCTCGGCCGCGTACATACGTGGCGCGAAAGAGATGGGATTGATGTCGACCGGCAAACATTTTCCGGGACATGGTGATGCGGCAACAGATTCGCACATCGGCCTTCCCGTCATCGCGCGCGATCGCAAACAACTCGAGTCGATTGACCTCCCTCCGTTCCGCAATGCAGTCAACAATGGAATCGACGCAATCATGACCGCGCACATCGCTGTGACCGGGGTGCTCGGCGACAGTGCACCGCCGGCTACCGTTGCGCCGTATTTCATGACGGATCTCCTTAGAAAGGACATGGGGTTCAAGGGACTCGTCGTGACTGATGCGATGACGATGGGTGGTGTCGCCAATCGATATGGCGCGACCGAGCCGCTGATTCTCGCTCTTCAGGCGGGAGCAGACATTCTGCTGATGCCGCATGGCGTGAAAGAAGCAATCGACGCAGTGATGGCAGGCATTGCTTCTGGTCGAGTGACGCAGGCTAGAATCGATGCATCAGTGCGACGCGTCCTGAGATTGAAAGCGCAGGCCGGTTTACGCACTGGCCGGCTCGTGGACTTGAGCGCAGTCGACACAATCGTGAACATTCCAGCCCGGTCTTCAGTCGCGACTGAGGTTGCGGAAAAATCGATCACCTTGGCCCGCGATACACGGAACAGCGTTCCGATACCGGCTTCGGCGAAGAAAGTGCTGTCCATCACTTACGCAGGTACCGACGACATCCTTGCGGGGAGAGTCTTTAACGGCGCACTGCGCGGTGGACAATTTCAGCTCACTCAATATCGTGTCGATGCACGTACGACTCCGGCGGAATTCGCGGAGCTCAAGTCAATTGCCGATTCGTCGGATGTGATCGTTGCGTCCGCGTATGTATTTCCGCGCGAGTCGGCCGGGTCGATTGGTACGGAGGGCGGCTTCAGTGGATTCATCGAGCAGCTATCGAAGGCGGGCACGAACGTGATCGTAGTGTCACTTGGCAGTCCCTACTTGTTTGGTGCATTCCCTTCATCGCCCGCTTATCTCCTTGCATGGGGCGGCTCACCGGTGTCGCAGCGTGCTGCAGCAGCAGCATTGCTCGGCGAAATCCCAATCAGCGGCCGGCTACCCATTTCCATTCCACCGTTTTTCAAATTCGGCGATGGAATCGACCGCACCGCGACACCGAGGCGCGCAAGATGAAGTCGAGATTCATTCGGATGATCGCTCTCGCATCAGTATCGGCGTGCACGTCGTCTGCGATCGCGCACGTGACGCCAATCGTGCCTCAGAAGACCTTGTCGCCTGCAAAGCCTGAATCGGTGGGAATGCAGAGCAATCTCAACGCGAGGCTCGATTCCATCGTGCAGGCGGCGATCGCTGACCATGCTGCGCCGGGCGCCGCACTTGCTGTGGGCCGCTACGGACGCATTGTCCACATGAAGGGATATGGAAAGCAGGACACTGCTTCGGGACCCGCGGTAGATGAGAACACGATGTACGACATGGCGTCGCTCACCAAAGTGATTGCGACGACGACTGCTGCCATGATGCTCGAGGAACAGGGAAAGATCGATCTCGATCGCACCGTCGCCAGTTATCTGCCGGAGTTCAACGCGCCGGACAAGGCGCCAATTACGCTGCGAATGATTGCGACGCATCGTGGCGGACTCGAGGCTTTTGCTGCGCTGTACAAGGAATTCCGCGGCCGCGATCAGTATCTCACTCAGATCAATCTGCGGCCGCTCAAGTCGGTGCCGAATACTGAGATGGTGTACAGCGACTGGGACATGATCCTTCTCCAGCTCGTAATGGAGAGAGTGACAGGCCAGGCGCTCGACCAATTCGTGACGCAAAAGATTTTCGCGCCACTCGGAATGAACAGCACCATGTACACACCCGACAGCGTGCGATATTTCTCTCGCATTGCACCGACTGAGCTCGACACAGCGACCGGTGGCTTGATGCGCGGATTAGTGCATGGTCGCGTGCACGATGAAAATGCTTCCGCGATCGGCGGTGTTGCAGGTCACGCTGGATTGTTCTCGAGCGCGCACGACCTCGCGATTTTTTGCCAGATGCTGCTGAATGGCGGAGAATACAACGGAGTGCGCATCGTCAAGCCCGAGACGATCGCGCGCTGGACCGCCCCGCAGAACCGCGGGTCGAGTCGCGCACTTGGCTGGGATACTCCGTCCAGGAATTCCAGCTCAGGCCAGTATTTTTCGCCAAGGAGTTTTGGACATACGGGATTTACCGGTACGTCGATCTGGGTTGACCCGGAAAGAGATTTGTTCGTGATACTGCTCACGAACCGCGTTTATCCAACGCGCGCAAACAACAAGCAGGTACCGTTGAGAAAAGCTGTTGCAGACGCTGCACAAATGGCCATAACCGATGCGCCGTTAATCAACTGGGAGACAAGTCGTTGAACACGCAGATCCGTGAGCGGGTGAAGGTTGTTGTCGCCGACTACGACGACATCGCGAAAGTCGTCGCAAATCGAATTCGGGAGATCATCGAGACACGTCGGGCTGAAGGCAAAACGCCGGTGCTGGGACTCGCAACTGGAAGCACACCGATCGGCGTGTATCGCGAATTGATTCGCATGCATCGCGAGGAAGGGTTGAGCTTCGCCGACGTGGTGACGTTCAACCTAGACGAGTACTACCCGATGCGGCCGGACAGCATTCACAGCTATTACCGCTACATGTGGGAAAATCTTTTCGACCACATCGACGTTCGTCCCGAGAACGTTCATATCCCAAATGGCGCGGTTCCGCGCGAGAAACTCACTGCGGAAACCACGGGCTACGAGCAGTCGATCCGCGATGCGGGTGGCATCGACCTCCAGCTTCTTGGAATCGGTAAGACAGGCCATATCGGATTCAACGAGCCAGGATCAGGAATCGATTCGCGCACTCGCGTGATTGCGCTCGACACGATCACGAGACGTGATGCTGCCGCCGATTTCTTTGGTGAAGACAACGTTCCGACTGAAGCGATCACGATGGGCGTCGCAACGATTATGGAGGCGCGCGAAGTTGCGCTGATCGCGACTGGTGAGCACAAGGCCGCGATCATTCGTCGGGCAGTTGAAGGCGAGCCTGCTCCTGATGTCGCAGCGACATATCTGCAGGCGCATCCGAATGCGGTGTTCTACGTCGACCCTGCAGCTGCCGCAGATCTTACTCGCGTTCGTACTCCGTGGATCGTTGGTGAGGTGGAGTGGTCGCGCGATCTCGAGATGGCCGCAGTGATCTGGTTGAGCGGCGTCACACGCAAGTCGATTCTCAAGCTCGACAGCCTCGACTACCGCGACAATCACCTGAGCGCACTGCTCGCGAAATATCAGGAAGCGGGCCCGCTCAACGGCGAAGTCTTCAACGCGTTGATCTCGAAAGTTCGCGGGCGCAGCAAGCTTCCATCGAATCGCAACATCATCGTGTTCTCGCCGCATCCGGATGACGACGTCATCTCGATGGGCGGGATGCTCAACAAGCTTCACCAGAACAACAACAACATCCTCGTCGCGTACCAGACATCGGGTAACATCGCGGTGTTCGATCATGAGGTTCGGAGATACGTCGATTTCCTCCGCCGCTTCGATCGCGACTTTGCCAAGACAGATCACCAGACGAGATCACTTGTCGAGAAAGTCGAAAAGTTTCTCGACACGAAGTCCCCTGGTCAGGTCGACATCGACGAGGTGCTTACGATCAAGCGCGGCATTCGCGAAGCAGAAGCAGTTTCCGGCATCGAGACGTTTGGAATGCATCGCGACCAGGCGCGCTTCCTCAATCTTCCGTTTTATCAGACCGGAAAAACGCGCAAGGATCCGATCGGTCCGGAAGATGTCCGCATCACGCTCGAGCTTTTGAACGAGCACAAGCCATCGATGATCTTTGTTGCCGGCGATCTGTCAGATCCTCACGGTACACATCGCATGTGTCTCGAGTCGGTCGAGGCTGCGCTGCAGCAGTACTCAGGCGACCAGCCGGAGGTGTGGTACTATCGCGGCGCGTGGCAGGAGTGGGATGTGCGCGAAGCCGATGTGCTCGTGCCGCTCTCGGAAGATGAACTGCGCTGCAAGATCCTCGCGATCTTCAAGCATCAAAGCCAGAAGGATCGCGCTCCCTTCCCCGGCCAGGATGATCGTGAGTTCTGGCAGCGAGTCGAGGAGCGAAACAAGAACACCGCTGCGGTTGTCGATCGCCTTGGGCTTCCGGAGTATTTCGCCATGGAAGCCTACGTCGTCAGGAAAGCGGGTGAGCGCGTCCAATTGGAGCTTGTTCCGACGAGCGCGCTCGGGGCGCCTGCGTCGAAGCCCGCTGCTCGGCCGAGGGCGAGCTAGAAAAGCGTAAAATCGACACACGGTGGGACGGAGGGACGGAGTGTGCACGGAAACTACGCAACGTCATTGAATGGTTAACGTCGGAACAGCGCAGTTACGCAGTTCCCATTAATTGTTTTTTGGTTTTCTCCGTGCACGCTCCGTCCCTCCGTCCCACCGTGTGTCGATTTTAAGCTGTTAGTCTCGATCGAGCCTGCAGCATCAACGCCGGATCATCAGTGATGATTCCATTCACGCCTGCCTTCCAGAGATCCAGGGCAACCGTCGGATCGTTGATCGTCCACACATGAACCCGCCAGTCGTACTTCGGTCCAACGCGAGCAAAGCGCTTCACAGGTAGCGGCAAGCCGTTGTAGTTCAACGGAACGCACAACGCTTTGTGCTTTGCAGCTGTGATTGTGAATCCGGTCACTACTTCCCACATGAGTCGCGCAACATCGTTGCTCGCTGCGCCGTATGGAATCGAAGAATCATGAAATGGCGTGAGCGCCTGGTGATGACTCGAGTCGACGAGCGTGCGCGCTTCGGCTTTGTGCGCCTCGATCGATTTCCTGACTGCATTCGATGCGGCGGGAGTTTTGATCTCGATCAGGAGCGGCGTAGATGGAAATGCTTCAACAACTTCGTCGAGCGAGGGAATCCGGTGACCCTTGCCGCGATACGGAAAAGTTTTTCCTCCGTCGATCGAGAAATTCGCTCCTGCATCGAGCCGCTTGAGCTCGTCGAACGTCAGTCGCGCGATTTCACCCGATCCATCGGTCGTGCGGTTAACTGTCGGATCGTGATGGACCACGGGAATTCCGTCAGCAGTAATTCGCACGTCGAACTCGATGGCGTCCGCGCCTGCGGCCACCGCCTGAGTGAACGACTCGATTGTGTTTTCGGGGGCGTGCGCGCGATTCCCTCTATGACCGATAACGGGACGCGCTGAACCATCCAGCAGAATGTTCATCACAGAAAAAATAACGGGGCGGCACCTGGCAGATGCCGCCCCGCAGAAAGAGCGTGCGTTAGTCTAGAACGTAACCTGAAGGCGAGTAATGACGAGGCGGCCGATCTCGCTTCCCAGTGAGAATTCCCGGTGCACTTCGTTGAGAAGATTCGTTGCATTGACCGCGATCAACGCGCCTCTCAAAAGCTTTGGCCTGTACGAAATGCCGGCGTCCACCAGCGTGTAGGCATCGACTGGACCACCAACGAACGCCAGCGTATTGAAGGCATCGACGTGACGCTCGCGAAGCTCAGCGCCCCAGCCATTATCCTCGTTACGATAACGCAGTGTCACAGTGTGCTTGTTCTTCGGAGCGTTGAGTGAAACGTCGTCGCGCGTTCCAAGGTCTTCCTTCTTGAAGATTCCCTTGTCGACCCACGAATACGTTGCGGCAGCGGAGAGATCACGCGTTAGGGCGAGATCGACTCCGAGATCGCTGCCCCAGAGATTGATCGGCTTGCTGTAGCTGCGATACGCGACGATAACGTCATTGCCCGCGCCCGGCGTGTCGAAGTTCACGACGCCAATCGGACAGCCGGCCGGTGTTGCAAGTCCGCACGATCCCAGGGCGGTTGGATTTACGCCTGGAAGCGATCCAGCGAGCTGGCCGGCAACCGTTGCCGCAGCGGATGCAGGCAGACCGATTGTCGGGAAGAACGTCGCGAGCTGAGCTCCGAGATACGCGCCAACTGCGTTTCCGTTCATGAATACAAGCGGTGTCTCAAGCTGAAGCGGGCCAACGAAATTCGTTCGCTTCTCGTGCCAGACGTCGAGTGAAACCTGAAGACGATCTGCGATGATCCCCTTGTAGCCACCCTCGAACACTTCATGAATCGTCGGCTTCGGACGGTCGATATCGAAAAGCTGATCGGGCTGCACGACAAATCCTGCTGCGCCCCCAACTGGTGGAACGAGCAACGTCGTTCCGACTTGCTGAGGCGTCGGTGTTCTGGTAGCAAGGAAGTTTGCAGTCGCCGCTGCTGCGCCTGCTGCCTGCGCCGCAGCCGTTGCCGGCGGCAGTCCTGCCGCAATGAACTGCGCGGTGAAGGACTGTGTGAGTGCTGCAACGATTCCGGTTTTCGCGACCGCGAATGAAGTCGAATATGGATTTGCCGGGACGAATGTGCCGGCGCCTCCAAATGTCGGGAAGACTTTCATACAGAGATCGCCGAGCCCACCCGTGCAGTCGCGTCTGAACTGGAATCCTGTGTCAGGAGTACCAAGCGCTCTGATCTTCAGGAGTGAAGTCTGAGTGGCAACGAGATCGAGGAACAGGTTGTTCGTACTCGGCGTCGAGAACGCTCTGTTGTACGTGAGGCGAAGACTGTTGTTCTCGGTTGGCTTGAACACGATCGCAAGACGAGGCGAGAAAACCGGATCTTCGAGGCGGCTGTGCTTGTCGACTCGAGCAGCTGCAGTGAACTCGAACATTCTGCTCAGGGTGGTAACCGAATGCAGGTATCCACCTACCTCGGTGATATCATCGTCATTCTCGTGGCTGCCGTTGATCGTGCCTTCAGTGCGTGGAATCGTGTGGATGTAGTCGAGTCCGTAAATGAAGCGCTGGCGCTCGCCGAGATCGAAGCCATGCTGAGCCTGTGCCGCGATCTGTCTCGACTTGTCGATGATGCACGCCTGGTCTTCAACGTCGGGGCAATTCGTTGCCGGTTTAATCTTCTGCAGCAGGTATGTTTCGCCGGCATCACTGGTGTTCATGAACACCTGCGCGAACAGGCGATTGTAGCGGGCGCGCAGCTGGTAAGTCTGATAAACCCAATTCTTCACCTGAGCCGGGCCAAGTCCTGTCGGCTCGACTGCGCTTCCGGCCTTGCTTCGACCGTAGTTCGCGATGAACTCGCTTCCCGGTGTCGGTCGGAAGTCGGCGCGAATCTCACCGCCGTAGCGACTGATGTCGGGATCACGCGGCTTCTTCTCGTCATCATTTGGATCGGCTGGATTGCCGATAGAATCAGCCTTCGGGTAACCCCACTCTGTGCCGCGCATGATGTCGAACGTTCCCTTCACCGCGAACTTGGGCGTAAGCACCCACGCAGTGCGGACTGCTCCGCGCATGTAATCCTGGTTTCCACCATCTACTGACACTGTCGTTCCAGGAGCAGCAAATGGTGACCGCGTCGTTACTGACATCACTCCACTTGCTGTATTCGGTCCGTAAAGCGCCGCGCCTGGCCCAAGCACAACTTCGACGCGGTCGATGTCTTCGTTGATCGTTGGGCTGAGGTAAGGAATGTTGACGCGCAGCGACGGAACAAAAGCAAAGCGATTGTCCGTCAGCGTCATCAGCGCGCCAGAGAAAATGTTGTTGAATCCGCGTGCGACGATGTTCGATCTCACGAGACCACCGCGCGCGACGTCGATTCCCGGAAGCGCTGCAACGTGGTCTGCAATGTTCACAGCCGCACGTTCCTGCACCGCCTGCGTGCTGACGACTTGCACCGAAGCAGGCGCGTCGATGACCTTTGCGGGCGCCCGGCTCGCGACAGTCTGCACGACATCGAGTTGAATCACGCTTTCCGCCAGACGGAAATCGAGGTTGCTCGAACCGCCCGCACCAATCATGAGATTGTCACGCGTAACTCTCGAGTACCCGATCGCTTTTACGGTCACGAGGTAGCCGCCCGCAGTCGGAACGGTAAGCCTGTAGCCACCTTCCGCATCGGCAGTGTCGGCCGCAATAACACGCGTGCCAGTCAATGCCTGGATGATTGCGCCCGAAACCGCCTTGCCTGCGCCGTTCGTGATCTTGCCAGTAAGAGTCACAGTTTGCGCACTTGCCGGAAGCGCAAAGGCCATCATTGCCAGAACGAACAGCGTTCGAATCCGGTTTGAGGACATCATCTACCTCGAGTTCATGTTTTTGTGTGCCCGGGACGCCGAAAATAGACGACCCCCCGAGTCAGGTTCGCCATAGCTAAGGGCGGCTACGCATATCGTCAAGTACGTAACTACGTAGACGAGTCGAGCCCCCGGTCTTATTATGGAACTACAATAGAGGAGCTCAATGATGGCAACGACCGTCGAGCCAACCAAAACAAAATCTTCATTCACGCCGGCGAGCCCGCCCAAACGGGACATCACGTCGACTGTTGCGCCACTGCCGCCGACCAAAGAACGGTTGATGTCGCTGGATGTGTTCCGCGGACTCACCGTCGCGGGAATGCTTCTCGTCAACAATCCGGGAACATGGAGCGCGATCTATCCACCGCTCGAGCACGCTGAGTGGAATGGATGGACTCCCACCGACCTGATCTTCCCATTCTTCCTATTTATAGTAGGCATCACGACGCACCTCTCGTTGAGCGCGCGCCGTTCGCGGGGAGCGAGCGACAGCGATCTCGTGAAAGGAATCATTCGCCGCGGCGCGATCATCTACCTGCTCGGCTTCCTGATGGCGGCGTTCCCGTTTTATCAATGGGGACCGACGGTCGGTGATCTCACCAATCCGACACTCTGGGATCGCATCGTGTATCGCGCCGAGCATGTTCGAATCATGGGTGTGCTCGCTCGCATCGGCATCGTTTACATCTTCGCGGCGCTGCTCACTCTTAAAACGACGCTCAAGCAGCAGGTCGTGATTGTCGCTGCCCTACTATATGGATACTGGTTCGCGATGACGCTGATTCCAGTTCCAGGTCACGGTCTCGGCGCGCTCTTCCTCAATAAACCCGACGCGACGCTCGAAGCGTGGGTCGACCGTCTGATCCTTACGCCGAATCACATCTGGAGCGGAAGCTCGACCTACGATCCCGAAGGAATTCTTTCAACCATACCCGCGATCGGAACTGCAATGCTCGGCGTAATGGCCGGCAGGTGGATTCAGCAACCGCGTCCTTTGATCGAGCGCATCGCGGGACTTTTCGCAGGCGGATCACTTGCCATGGTTGCGGGACTGATGTGGAACTGGTCCTTTGCAATCAACAAGAATTTGTGGACGAGCTCTTACGTGGTTTTCACCGCGGGAATGGCGTGCGTTACGCTGGCGACGATCATGTGGCTGATCGACGAGCACGACATCAGGTGGTGGACGAAGCCGTTCGTGATTTACGGAATGAACCCGATCGTTGCATTCGTCGGCTCGGGTGTCCTCGCGCGAATCATCTACACGCTGTGGAAGGTGCCGTACAATGGACAGCCGACTGCGATGGAAACCGTGATCTACAAGTCGGTCTTCGAGCCTTTGTTCGAGCCTAAAACGGCTTCGCTTGCGATGGCGTTTACTACTGTGCTGTTCTGGTTTGCGATTCTTGCTTTCCTGTACCGTCGAAAAATCTTTTTGAAGGTTTAACAGCGCGCCAATCGCTGCGGGCGACGCGCAACGCGCTTAAGCTACGCGCAGCCCGCTTCGCGCACGAAGAGCAAGCGGTTAGCGTGAAGCGCGTAGCTCACGCGCGAAGCTCGGAGCGCGAGACGCGAAGCAAGCGTCGCTATTTCTTCAGTCGCGAAAGAACCTGCCCGAGCGCTTCGATCTCCCGACCATAAGCAGCCCAGTCCCCTGACCGCTGTGCTGCAATAGCCCGAGAGTAGTGTTGCTGTGCTTCCGCAATCAGCGAAGCATTCGTCTCGACAACAGCCGGAGCAGAGACACTATCAGCAGCAGAAACAGAAACCGAATCACGCTGCCGAGGTACGTCTCCACCGAATAGTGTAGCAAGACCAGCCTCAAGTGTCTCGCGCATCACGACGCGATTCTGGTAAGCAACGACGACTCGCTTGAGCTCGGGAATCCGTCCACCGTCGGCTCGAAGATAGATCGGCTGCACGTAGATCAGCGCTTCCTCGATCGGGATCACGAGCAGCTCCCCCCGAATCACCTCTGACCCGCGCTGATCCCACAGCGTCAGCTCGCGCGAAATGTCGGTATCCTGGTCGATGCGAGCCATGATCTGGCGAGGGCCGTAAATCAGGCTTTGCTTGGGAAAGCGGTAAACTCTGAGTTTCCCGTAATTCGCTCCGTCATTTCGCGCAATCATCCACGACGCGAGGTTGTCTTTTCCCTTTGGCGTGAACGGCGCCATGTGGATGTATTCCGCCTGGCTTTCCTCAGGCAATCTCATGATGATGTGTCGCATGAAGCGCCGCTCGCTGTCCTTCGCTTCGCCGGACATCGGTATCGCCCACTGGTCCTCGCGGTGATAGAAAGTCTCCGCGGAATCCATGTGATACGTTGTGTAGAGCTGCGTCTGAATCTGAAACAGGTCGGTCGGATAGCGCAGATGCGTCCTGATGTCCTGTGGCATCTGCGATAGCGGCTTCAATATTCCGGGAAAGATTCCTGAGTACGTCCTGATGAGTGGATCTGTCGGATCGACGATGTATGCGTCGATGGTTCCATCATACGAATCGATTACGACTTTGACGCTATTCCGCATGTAGCTCGTGCGATCATCGAGCTGCTGCGAGTATGGATAACGATCCGTCGAAGTGTAGCCGTCGAGTATCCACTTGAGCTGTCCGTTGTCGGCAACGATGAGATACGGATCGCGATCGAACGTAAGAAACGGCAGCGCGAGTCTGACGCGCTGATTTATCTCCCGATTGTAAAGAACCCGGCTTCCCGTTTTGATGTCGCCGGAAAGCAGAATGTTGAGCGCACCGAAATGCATCGCGAAGATTGCGCGCGTAAGCGGCGACCCGAGAGCGACTCCTCCCTTTCCGGTGTAGCGCGTGTTCACGACGTCTTCGCCAGAGGGATAATCGAACTCGTTCTGCTTCGTGTTGACGAATACGTACTCGTTCGTAAGCTCGCCGAAATAGATCTGTGGTCGCTGAACCTTGAGCGATACGTTGGACGCGGGAGGAAGGTCCTTGATGAACAGCACCGGCAAACCTTCACTCGTGACTTCATTCACCGGACCCAGCGTCAGTCCCATTCCGTGCGTGAACGTGAGATGCTGATTTACAAAGTTGCGAGTCGGCAGCGACGCGGCATTCAATTCTCGCGGAGACAACAGAACCTGACGGTATCGGCCGTTGATCATGTAGCGGTCGTCGTCAACCGAAACGAAATCGTAGTACGTCCTGATCTCCTGCAGCTGTCCGAATGTCTGGAGCAGCGGATCTCTGTCCCAGAGCCTGACATTCTCCACCGTCGCGGAGTTCGACCGGATGTCGTTGATCGAAAGAGTTGCATCGCCAGTGAGCGCGCGCGTCTCGACCTTGTCGAGTCCCCACGCAGCGCGCGTCGCCTTGATGTGGCTGCGAAGCTGCGGCGTTTCACGCGTGAGCTCAGTCGGCGCTACGATGAATCGCTGCATTCCCCACGGAAACAGTCCACCGACGAACACCGAGATGATCACGTACGAGATGAATGCCAGGAACGTGAACCACACGATTTTCCGGCGAAGCGCGCCGTAAATGACCAGGAGCGCACCGATCACAGCGGTCGCCGCCGTGATGTGGAGCGCGGGAAGTCGCCCGTGTAGATCGGTATAGCTCGCACCGATTAGAGGGCCGGTCGTCGAATACAGCAGCTCCGGCAGTCGTACCAACCATATCTGCAATGCTGTAAGAATGAGAAACGCTACGAGCAATCCAGCGATGTGCTTGTCGGCGGGCGGTTCGATTCCCGCGCGCGCAGGCGGCAGCGTCACGCGTCCGCGAATCAAATGCAGAAAGAGCGAAAGTATCAATGTGAAAATCACAAGCCCGCGCAGCATTCCAAGCAGCGATGCAATCGCGGGCAGAGTGAACACGTAGTAGCCGATATCCTTTCCGAACACCGGATCGACGACGCCGAAGCTCGAGCGATGCGTGACCTGCAGCACAGTCATCCACGCCGACGACGCACTCACCGCGAACAGAAATGCAACAAGAACCGCAGCGGGAGTGACGAGCCGCTTGAGCGTGCGACCAATATCTACGGGGGGAAGCTCCGGATTCACGCGCCACAAAACCGGCGCGTTCGAAACTTCGTTTACCGCGTAGCCAGCATTGAATCGAATGAACAGATATGAGACTGCTCCGACAACAACGAAGAGCAGGATTTTCGTCAGCAGCTCTGTTCGATAAACACCAAGGAACCCGACTTCGCTGAACCACATCCAGCTGGTGATGAAGCCGGTGAGCGTTGGAAGAAATGCGAAGACGATGAAAGCAAAGCCAACGATCCACAGCAGGCGGATGCGGCGCATGAACCCTCTATGTGTTTTCCGAAGTAGGTGCAACAGGCGCGGGTAAGATACGACGCTGCACAGATACACGCGTCAACATCAGTGTTGAGACAACTCCGATGAGAAAAACTCCGATCCACAACGGTTTGCCGCCAAACCGCGCGTAGCTCGCGGTTCCCGCCCATGGCGCGATGACAAATCCAAGTCCGAACGCAATCGAATAGGCACCCATGTACTGGCCTCGCCGGTGCTGCGGCGCGATCTCGGCGACAAACGCAGCTGCCTGCGGAAAAAACATCATCTCTCCGAACGTCCACACAATCATGGCGAGTACAACGAGTGGCGCGCCGCCCGCAAACCCGAACATTCCTGAGCCGAGTGCAGTGAGAAACGCCCCGATTGCGAGCGCGCGCCAGTGCGCCCAATGCGATGTCGCGGCATTGAGCGGCACTTCCATCAGGACTATCAGCACCGTGTTGAGCGAGAACAGGAGTCCGTAAAACGCCGGCGACTGGTGCAGATCCTGAACGAGAAAGAGTGGAAGCGGTCCATCGATCTGATAGAACATGATCCCGAAGAGGATCGATGCGCCGAGAAAGAGCGTCATGCGGCTGTCGTCGAGCACGAGGAGCTTGAACGGCGATGACGAATACTCCTTGTCACTTGGCTTGTGCACGACGTTGAACGGTGTGACGATGAGAACGACACCCGCGGCAAGTGACGTCAACGCGTCGGCGATGAAAATCCAGTCAATATTCGTCGCCGCGATGAATCCAGCCGCAGCGGGACCGACGCTCATCCCCACATTGATTGCAAGCCTGTAGAGTGCGTACGCTGATTTGAGCCGCTCCGGTTCGACGACGTCCGCTATCAACACCATGCTTGCTGGTCGGAATGAATCCGCGACGACTGCCCATGTGAATGTTGCGATGACAAGCAGCGGAAACGAATCGACGTGCGGATAGATGAAGAGCAGGATCGCGGTGAGAATCATCGACACGCGCATCACTGGCAGCGGTCCGATGCGGTCTGTGAGTCTTCCCGAAAGCGGAGCCGAGACGAGCGACCCGAATCCATAGATGGACAACGTCGCGCCGGCGCGAGCGGCGCTGAAGCCGAGCTCTCTGGTGAGGTAGAGAACAAGGAACGGCAGCACCATCATCCCCGCGCGATTGATCAGCGTCGCAACGCAGAGAATCCAGACGTCGCGCGGGAGACCTTTGAGGCTTTTCCAGAGATTCACGGAGCAGAAGTTCAGGAGTTATCAGAATTGCCGCAATCACTGGAGGGCGGCGGTGCCAATCAGCGATATTTCAAGATGCCTGTGAGATCGAGTTCACTCGGCGCCGCGCTGGCGGCGCTTTTTATGGCGGCATGTCAGTCATCGGCTCCGCTTTCGCCGGCGCGAACGACCGGCACGATCACACCTTCCGACGTCAAGTCGCGCATTTATGCGATTGCCGACGATTCGATGCAGGGCCGCGAAGCCGGCGGCATCGGCAACGTCATGATGACGAACTACGTCGCACGCGAGATGCAGCGACTTGGGCTCGAGCCAGGCGGTGAGAACGGCACGTACTTTCAAACGGTTCCGATGATTCGGCGCGCGGCAGATTCGGCGTCGACGATTTCCGTCGGCGGCGAACCGCTTACAGCTTTCGCTGATTTTGCGCCCGTTCGGCCGAGCACGAGTCTTCGTTTTGCCACTTCGCTTCCGTCTGGAACGTACGAGACGATATACGGCGGCCGTCTTGGTGATTCTTCAGTGGTCCTCGAGGGGAACGATGTAAAAGGGCGCGTTATTGTTTTCGATGCGCCCCTCGACACGGCCGGCAAGCCGACCGACACCTACACCGTTCCCGGAGGCGCGACGATCGCGCGCTATCCGGACGCGGCGGCCATCATGATTTCGGCTATCGACCTGATGAGCGAAATGTCGAAGCGAGGATTGGGAAATCGAGGTTCGGGTCTCAGCGTCCCAAGCGCGCCCGTTCACACGCCGTTTGGGATCGTGATCTCGAAGCGCGCCGCTGAGAAGATCATTGGCTCGCCGCTCGCGTCCGCAAGAACAGGGGCGCGCGGCAACGCCGTGAATATCAATGTGCGATTCCGCGAGACTCCAACCGCATATCCTGCGCGCAACGTCATCGCAATCGTTCGAGGACGTGATCCCTCGCTTCGGAATGAATACGTGGCGATCGGTGCGCATAGCGATCATCTGGCGAACTCAATGCGCGCCGTCGATCATGATTCGCTCAAGGCGTACAACATGGTAATGCGACCTGCCGGTGCAGACAGACGAGTCGCGGTCGCGAGCACACTGACCGCCGCACAAACTCAACGCATCTCTCAGATTCGCGATTCACTCGGCAAACTTCATCCTCCGCGTCGCGATTCGATTTACAACGGCGCAGACGACGACGGTTCGGGATCGACTGCACTTCTCGAGATCGCAGAAAACCTTGCGTCTGGACAGCATCCACGCCGCTCAGTCATGCTCGTGTGGCACGTTGGAGAAGAGGCAGGTCTTCTGGGCTCGTGGTGGTTCACCGAGCACACGACTGTTCCGCATGATTCCATAATCGCGCAGCTCAACATGGACATGGTCGGACGCGGAGAGCGCACAGACAGTCCAATCGGCGGACCGAAGCATCTCGAGGTGATCGGGTCGCGCCGTCTTTCGACAGATCTCGGTGATGTGATCGATTCGGTCAACGCGACCGAGAAGATGCCGTTCGAAATCGACTATTCTTTCGATGCGCCGCGTCAGGTGCAGATGCGTTATTGCCGCAGCGATCACTACATGTACGCGCGCACCGGAATTCCGATCGCTTATATCTCGCGCGGGTATCATCCGGACTATCACATGGTCACGGATGAGCCGCAGTACATCAGCTATGGCGGTCTCGCGCGCGTCTCACAACTAGTTCGCGATGTTGCAGTAAGCCTGGCGAACCGCAACGACAGAGTGCGAGTGGACAAGCCGAAGCCAAATCCGCTCGCACCCTGCATTCAATAGCTAGTCGTCTCGCCCACGAAGGGCCACTGCGATCCCGACCCCGAGTGCTGCTACACCTGCGAGTGTAGCGACCGGGTGCATTGCAGCTTTCGTGTAGAGGCTGCGACCGCGCACCCGGCCGGGATAATTTCCGTGCACCGCGAGATCCCCGCTCACAGGATGATGAAGTGCTCCTTCGACGTGCGGTGGACGATCGCTCTGCTGCGCCTCGAATGATCCCATTTTCTGCTTGTCCGCAATCCCCGGCGCAAGCTTTTCCAGGCCGGTGTACAGTTTCGCAGATCCACCAACGCGAAGATTGCGGTGCGGGCTTTCAGCGCACGCGAGAATTGCATCGGCGACTATCTCCGGCTTGTAGACCGGCGCCTCATGCTTCGGATCCGTCGCCAGGTAATTGCGCGCATGCTCGGGATATGGTGTGTCGATTGCCGCGGGCTGAATGAGCGTAACGACAATCGGAAGATTTTTCTTCTCGAGCTCGATGCGCAGTGAATCCGTGAATCCCTTCACCGCATGCTTGCTCGCTGCGTAATGTCCCTGCAGCGGATAGCCGGTCTCGGAGAGAACGCTTCCGACGTTGATGAGCGTTCCGCCAAATGTCGAAAGATGATCGACGGCGACAAGGCTGCCGTTTACCACGCCCCAGTAATTGGTGTCGAACAATCTGCGCGCGTCTTCCATCGAGACTTCGTGTATCTCTCCGTAAATCGATACGCCCGCATTGTTGATCCACGTGTCGATGCGCCTGTAGGCTGCGATCGCGGTGTCAGCGAGACCTTCCATCGCTGACCGGTCGGCGACGTCGCCGACGTACATCGTTGCTTCGCCGCCATCCTCGCGAATTTCCTGGACTGCGCGAGAGAGATCTACTGGATCGCGCGAATTGAGAACTACTCGTGCACCACGTGACGCTGCTTCCTTTGCCGTCGCCAGCCCGATTCCGCTGGATGCCCCCGTGATGACGATTACCTGATCCTTCACCTGCTTCTGCCGTGCTGCCATTTGCCACCCCGCTCACCATTTATGCCAGGTGGAGTTGGCTGCAATTGATGTTCCTCGGAACTGCTCTGGCGCACAGATAACACTGATGGGGGCACAGATGACACTGATGAACTACGGAACGCCGTGAATTAATGGTTAATACGAATCGATCCCGCAGTTCCGTTTTCTAATACAATTCCTGGTCTTGCGCAGTTCATCAGTGTTTTCTGTGCCCCATCAGTGTTATCTGTGCGCCAGAGCAGTTCCGCTTTACTCCCGCTTCGCAAAAATCATCAAGAATTCCGGCTGATTCATCAAGCGATCATATGAATCAGGCTTAGCACGGCGAAATTCCTCAGTCGGCCGGGGCTCGAAGACTCGATCAATCGAAAAACCCGATTCGCGTACCGATGAAAAAATTTCTGTAAGCGAACGACGAAAGAATTCCACTCGCCCCACCCACTCCCAATGATCGATGATGTGCTCGGTCGCGAAATAATTAGAGGTCTGAAATCGCTCCGCATCCGCCGCAGGATGATGAGTCGAGAACAGAAGCCAGCCGTCTTTATTCAAAACTCGATGAAGCTCTCGCAGCGCAGGTCGCCAGTCGGCCATGTAGTGAAGAACAAGCGGACTCACGACACCATCGAACTGCGCGTCACCAAACGGAAGCTTCTCGGAGAGATCACATGTCATGATCTCGAGCTTGCCCGCCTTCACATGATCGGCGAGTCGCGCACGAGCGTAATGCACCATCGACTCGCTCGCATCGATCGCCGTGACCTTCGCACCACGCGCAACGAGCTCCCCCGCATACCACCCAGATCCGCATCCAGCATCGAGGATTCGCAATCCTTCGATCCGCGGAAGAAGCGAGAGCATTGCAGGCCTCTCATAAAGAGCATTGTACGGCGCACTATCCACTTTCGTCGCATAACGCTCGGCGATCGAATCGTAGCTGAAGTCGCTCCGCCCTTCGCTCACGTTGACTTCTCGGGCTCTGATGACTGCAGTCTGTAACTCGTGAGGAGAAACAGTGCGCCGCAGCCGAGGAAGAGCAGTACTCGCCATATCGTCTCGACGCGCGCAAGATCGACCATGAGCAGTCGCGCCACGACAATTACAAGCGTGATGTTGCCGAGGCGGCGCATCGCACGCGTGCCTTCAGGCCCGCGCGCATAGATCAGAAGCGCTGCGCCCGCAACAGCGTAACTCGCTGTAACGAGTGGCTGCCACACACGCCCTAGCACACGCGCATCGATGAATAGAAGTGCAACGTATGCGCCCGCTCCAAGAAATTTCGCGAGCCTTGGAATGTTGAGCTGCTCCCTGTTCCACCAGATCCACGCAGCGAGTGCGACTGCACCGAGCTCTGCTATCAGCCACTGGCTCTCGAATGGAGCATTGACCGCCGATGCAATCAGCTCCCAGAGCACAACCGAACCGAGTGTGAGCGAAGCAGTACACAGAGCGAGTCGTCGCGGAACCGCATAACGACTGCGAACCGTGATCTCAAGCGAGACGAGCGCGTGAATGCTCGCAGCCATCAGCGCGAGAGGCTGTGATTTCAGCGGGTAAGGACCGATGTCCCACGCGACAGCGACTACGCCGGCGAGACTCCAGGCAGCCACTCCGGCCGCAAGAACGTGCACGACTTCGGAATCCGGGTCGCGAGGCGAGCTCATTGCGCGCCACGCGAGCGCCGCCGCAATGAGAGCGACGAGTCCCCATTGCCAGAGCGGCGCATTCGTGAGCGTCCAGCTGAGATGAAGCAGGCCGATCAGCGGCGACAGCAAAATGAATGTCCATAGTGCGGACGAATCATCTTCAGCATTGCGACCGGTGAGACGCGTGAAGAATCGAGCGATCTCCTGCTGGAATGAAGCGACACTCTCAGACCGTCGTGGAATTGTGTAGAGTGGAGAACCCGTTGCCAGAAGCGCGCGGCGAAGGACTGGGACGCGCATGAATGCGACTGCTGCTGCCACAATGAGAAGTCCGAGCGACATGCGTGCAATGCTGCTGCCGTCGCAGCATGCGATCTCGGACGCAGATGCAGTCGATGACCAGAAAGCGATGAACGTGAGCCACAATACGAGCTGCCATCCGCGGATCAGGTAGAGCAGCAGTCCGACCGCGGTCAAAGTCGCGAGATAAATCGAGAATACGGGAATCGACGGGTTGTCGGATGGCAGCAGCATCGGCGTCGCAAACCCGACCCCTAAAGCAAGGTTGGCGAGAATCGATCTCTTTTCCCGGAGAGCGAGCCACGCACCGGCGAGGCTCAGTCCCAGAAATAAGAATCGCGCGCCGGAAACTGATATCAGCGAATAGAAAATCGCGGCTGCATATGCGGTGATGTACCAGGCTGAAAGGCCTGCGCCGAGGAGGACTTCGCGCATTCCGATGTCGGTGTCGTCGGTTCGTCGCGCCGTCCGTGTACCCGCAACGAACAACGCAACGCCGACAGCGGTTCCCGCGAACACGCGAACGACCGGTGTGATCCAGTTGTGAACGACCGCGTACTGGTAAAGAAGGACGAGCGCAAAACACGTGAGAACTGCACCTGCGCGCGCCAGCCACCACTCGGTCGATTTCGACGCCAATGGGTTCGGAACTGTCGCACGCGAGGGCGGACGCGCTGCCTGCTCGCGTGGGGCCGAGGCAGCAGGATCGACTCTCGATTGCGGCTCGATTCGCTCGATGCGCGCAGCCAGAGCCGCCACTGTCTCCTCGAGCCGCGCCAGCCGTTCGTCGATGCTCATTGGAACACAATATTGCTAACGGCGCGCAGACGTTCTATACGTCACTACTGAAAACCCCGTCCGGCACGAAGAATGAAGGGCGGAGAGGCACAACCGAGCTCCCTCTCAACGCAAGTCAAACTGTGACAGCACCAACAAATCGCGAGACCCCGCCCGGCGGCACTCCACCGTTTGGGACTCCGCCCTACGGAACGCCTCCCTACGGCAGTCCGCTCAACCCGCGCGGAATGTCCGTGAAGAAAAGTCTCGCAGTCGCGGTGCTCGGCGCGATCGGCGCGATCGTGCTCACGATTTTCGTTCTTCGCAACGCATACGGTGTTGTGGTCGAGGTCTGTCTCGCCGCATCGTCATTGGCCGCCTTCGGGATCGCGGCCTATGGTCTGGTGCAGACTGTGCTCGCGATCGTCGATAGCGCGGGTGAGCGACGTCGCCAGGAGCGTACAGTCAGCGAGCGAAGAACCGGGGACCGCGCGAGGCCACCGAGACCGTAATAGTCACGCGGGTCCGCGCGGCAGCTCGATCGCGAACGGATTGAAGTCGCGAAATTTTTTCGACGCGAAAAGTCCCATTCCACAATCGGTGAAGCCTGACTCTCGAAATCGCTTTCGATACCATGCGGTCGTGCGGAAAAATCCGGCCATGTCGCTTGCATCTTCGTCGATTTCATCATCACTCGTGATGACGTGCACATAGAGAACTCCCCTGCACTTTCGCGCGAGACGCTCGATCGCTGATTGGGCAGCGTCGTCATCGAGATAGCGAAGCACATCTCGGCAGATGACGAGATCGCATTGGGGACCTTTCAGCTTTTGAATGTCGACGCACTTGTGTCCATAGATCCGTGCCGCGGCTTCGCTGGCGTCATACGTCTCTATGTGGCGGCACTTGGGATACCGGCGCGCAAATTCTTTTGCCCACCATCCGGTCCCTGCGCCTACATCGGCAAAGCGCCTGACATCGAGACCCGCATGGCGGCAGAAGGCTATAACGAAGGCAACCTCGGCCCGCTGCATCTCGCGAGTTACCACCGACGTCACCGGATCGTGATAGAATCGGAGGTAATACTCCTCATTGAAGTGATCTTGAAGGGCCATTCGGTATGCAATAATGTGGTGGTGGAATCCTAGTGGAACAGTAAGTGCGAGCCCGTCTTAGACTGCCCTGACGACTTCTTAACCCGGAAAGGATGTACGCACCGGAAGATCCGGATCCAACCCCTGGAAGCATTGGTCATGAAGTAGGCGAGCTTCATCGATTGCTCGTCGAGAGCGTCCAGGATTATGCGATCTTCGCGCTTGATCCGAACGGCTATATCTTGAGCTGGAATGCCGGGGCCGAGCGATTCAAGGGATACAAGGCTGATGAGATAATCGGAAAGCACTTTTCGATTTTCTATCCCCAGAAAAAAATCGACGAGAAATTTCCTGAAAAGGAGCTGAAAGTCGCAGCGGAGGTCGGCCGCTTCGAGGATGAAGGCTGGCGCCTCCGAAAGGATGGATCGCGCTTCTGGGCCAATGTCGTTATCACGGCGCTCCGCGACGAGAACGGAATACTGCTCGGCTTCGCAAAAGTCACGCGTGATCTCACGGAGCGTCGCAGCGCTGAGGAAGCGCTCCGCGAGAGCGAAGAACGGTTCCGCCTGATGGTCGAGAACGTCCGCGACTATGCGATCTTCATGCTCGACCCGGACGGCAATGTGGCGACGTGGAACCAGGGTGCAGAAAGGATTCACGGATATCAGGCACCTGAGATTACCGGGCACCATTTCTCGCAGTTTCTCCCTGAAGAAGACAGGAAAGCGGGCAAGGCGACACGAGAGCTCGAGATTGCAGCCGAGACTGGCAGGTACGAAGAAGAAGGCTGGCGCGTGCGCAAGAACGGCTCAAAGTTCTGGGCGAGTGTCGTGATCACGCCGATTCGGAGCGCGAAGGGCCATCTTCGTGGATTTGCGAAGGTCACGCGTGACCTGACCGAACGACGCGTTCTCGAACAGCGCGCGCTGGAGGATGCGCGACGCGTTGCATCGGAGGAAACTGCGCGACGAATTGCTGAAGAAAGACAGAAAGAGCTCAAGGCGCTTGCGGACAGATTGAAGGCGCAAGCAGGAGAGCTCGAGGCGGCCAATCTGGCGAAAGCGCAGTTCCTCGCGTCGATGTCGCACGAGCTTCGCACTCCGCTGAATGCGATCGGCGGCTACGTCGACCTTCTCATGATGGGAGTTCGTGGGGAGGTCAACCCTGAGCAGATGCAGGACCTCGAAAGAGTCAGGCGCAGCCAGCAGCATCTACTCGGCGTGATTACCGACATTCTCAACTTCAGCCGCGTCGAGGCCGGGCAGCTCACTTACGACATCGCGTTGATCCCCCTCCGCGAAGTCGTCGATACCGTAACGCAGATGGTGCTCCCACAAGCGACAACCAAAGATTTGGAGATCGTGGTGGCGAAATGTCCGCCCGAGCTCGTGGCGCTCGCCGATCGCTCAAAAATCGAGCAGATCCTTCTCAACCTTTTGTCGAATGCGGTGAAGTTCACTCAGTCGGGTGGAACTGTGTCACTCGAGTGCAGGGCCAATGGGAATCGGGCGCTGCTGTCAGTATCGGACACTGGCACCGGAATAGCCGAAGACCAGCAGTCAAAGATTTTCGAGCCTTTTGTGCAGGTTGGCCGCAGTCTCACAAGTGCTCAGGAAGGCACGGGACTTGGTCTCGCCATCAGCCGCGACCTGGCAAGGGCCATGGGCGGCGACATCACTGTCGAAAGTGCCCTTGGAAAAGGCTCGACCTTTACACTTTCCCTTCCCCGCGAAAAACCAGCTCCGAAACCACAGGCGAATACGTAGCGTTTTTCATTGCGGCGGCACCATCACGTGCCGTACTATGTAAACGCAAATTTGCGACTGTAACATTATCGGTTTCGGGGGCGTTCCGGGGTGACACCAGATGGTCAGGGGTCAGGCTCTCAGCCTGACCTGCCGTCAATTATTTCCAACCGCTATAAAGTCGAGCGTGAGCTCGGTCACGGCGGAATGGCGACGGTGTACCTCTGTACGGACAGCCACACCGGCAACAAGGTCGCCGTAAAGGTTCTCAAGGCAGAGGTTGGCGGAGCCGTAAGTGTCGAGCGATTTCTTCGTGAGATCACGTTCTCGTCGCAGCTCGATCACCCGCAAATCCCGAAAGTGCTTGGCTCCGGCGTAATCGGCCAGCTGCCTTATTGCGTGATGACGTACATCGAGGGCGAATCACTTCGCTCACGTCTCGACAGAATGAGACAGCTCACGATCGACGAGGCTGTTCGCATTACGAAGGAAATCGTGGGGCCGCTCGCGTATGCGCACGGCATGGGAATCATTCACCGCGACATCAAGCCGGCGAACATCATCGTCACGAAAGATCGAGTCTACGTCCTCGACTTCGGTGTTGCGCGCGCGATTGCAGCGTCTGCTGATGAAAGCCTGACATCGACGGGTATAGCTGTCGGCACTCCCGCGTACATGAGTCCTGAGCAGGCTCTTGCCGAAGATAATCTCGACGAGCGCAGCGACATCTTTTCGCTCGCCTGCGTGACGTATGAGATGATCGCCGGCACGGCGCCATTCGTTGGAGCAACAGCGCAGGCAGTGATGGCGCGGCGATTCGTTGCGCCGCCGCCGCCATTGAGCGAGGTGCGCGAATTCGTTCCACCGGAAGTAGAGACTGCGATCTCGAGAGCGTTGTGTAAAGCGCCCGCTGATAGATGGCAGACGATTTCCGAATTCGGCAATGCGCTGACGACTGCGCCGTCGCAGCCAACGCATCCGAGTATCCAGGCAACGAAGCTTGTTATCGCTTCGCGCAAAAGAAAATTCGGAGCAGCGATAGCAGCCGTTGCATTGGCCGCGGTTGGAATCACTGGCGTAGTTGCATGGTCACTCATTGATCGGGACGTCGTTGCGAAAGCGCGGCGCTCGATTGACGAGTGGAATTCAACCACAGCGGAATCGCAGCTCAGCAAAACGATTTCGAGTCAGGGTGAAACGCCCGAGGCTCAGCTGTGGCTTGCACAAGCGGAGATTCTTCGTGGTGCCCCTGTCGAGGACTGGTCACCTCTCGCATTGAAGGCTGCTGATCACAAGAGCGAGCTCAAAGGTCTCGATACTCTGCGCGCGACTGCACTCGCCGCGTACGCGGATGCAGAAAGCACGAACCGCTGCGGGCCGCTTCGTACGCTGTCGGCTGCTCGCGATCCACTGCACCCTGACGACTACACCGCGCAGATAACCCTCGCGGACTGTCTCGCGGCTGATCAGACCGTTGTCGAGGACAAGTCCGCACGGGGCGGATATCGCTACGCGTCGAGTTACCAGGAGGCGGTGCGACTCTATGAAGGATTACTGCAGCGTAATGCCACAAATGGTCCTGCGTATTCGCTTTTGATTCCGCGGTTGTCGCGCGTGCTGTGGACGACAAAGAACAAGCTTCGCGGCGGAGTCATGCGCGGAGATGTTGAGCGGAACTTTATCTCCGCACCAGGCCTTGTTGCGGATACGATTGTGTTCGAGCCTCAGTTAATCGGCAGCAATGGCGCGCCATTCACGACTGATACCGAAAGGCTCGACAGGTTCGTCGTTCGCAATCTCGAAAAGTTGCGAAAGTATGCTGGTGACTGGGCACGTACTTCACCCGATGATGCCGACGCACAAGAAGCGCTTGCAAGCGTGCTCGAATCAGTTGGCAAAATTGGTGGCGATGCCTCGGCAATCGAAAGCATTCGCGCCGCTCGAGTGGCTGAGCTTTCCGCGTCGAGAACAGACGGAGAGAAATTCTATCAGCGCCTGAGGCTTGCCAGCACGAACACGCGCCTTCTTCTCAAGCTTGGCCGGTTTGCCGACGCGCGCATTCTTGCGGAGTCGGCATCAACCTGGCGCGAGCCTGCGCAGATGAACGACACAATTGCATCGAACATCGACAACCTTCGAACGGGGCTTCTCGCGCTTACGGGGAAACTTGCGAAGGAAATCGAAATCGAACAAAAATATCGTGACGAACGCGTGGTGCGTCTCCCATCGGGCGAAATTCGGAAGCTCCCGGCGGAAATCGGTTCGGATGTTCTGAAGCTGGCGAGTTATACTGCCTTTGGGGGGCCGAAGGACAGCATAATTGCGCTCGATTCCAGAATTCGTTCCAACCTCGAGTCTGTCGTTCCCGCGTCACAGCTCGACGGATTCCGCGGCGCCGTTTTACGACGACCGCTTACCTTCGGCCTCGACGTTACCGGACCAAAACCAGTCGCATCGCTGGGTCCAAGTTCCGATCCGTTCATCAGTGCAGTGCGCGCCGTCGACGCTGGACAGTTGCGCGAAGCCAGAAAGCTTGCAGATTCGCTCGCTGCATTCAGGTCGGGTACTGCTGCTGGTGAAATCACGATGGATGTCGTTTTTCAGGAAGCGTGGCTTCACACGGCGATAGGTGACGACGTGGGAGCAGCGCGTTCTCTTGATCGCGCATTGAATGGCTTGTCGCGGGCGCCGGCAAATCTTCTCGAAGGATCGGAGATCGCAACCGCACTGGTGCGAGCGATGATGTTGCGGGCCAAGCTTGCAGCAACGATGGGCGATGAAGCGACACGAAGAAAGTGGGCCGCAGCCGCACGAGAGCTTTGGAAAAACGCCGATCCTGAAGTGAAGCAGATGGTTGTCGCAACTGTCGGTAACGATTGAATAGTCAGACTAACCCCCCACTGGGAGGAGTTGTGTTCACATACCGCCGTACCGTCGTGTTAGTCGCGCTTGCACTCGCTATCGCGGCGTGCCGGGGCGAAAAAAAAACGGCGCAAGTTGATTCAACCGGAGTGGCGCTGACCTGGAATTCGGACTCCAGCCTCGTCGGACCTCCAACTCAGAACCCCGTAGCGACCCGAGCCTATATCAGGAACATTGTGAAATGGGAGGCTCACGACAGTAGTGCCTATGAGGGTAACTTCGTTTGCGAAGGTTGCGGACGAGATTCTGTAAAGCTCAGGATCGTCCCGTCGAAGAGGGCGTTAAACGTCGACTGGGCGACCGCTCTCGTGAACCGTAGCAGGAAGGGTTGGATTGTTGCGAAAATCACCAATAAATCCGATGTCGCGTTCCTGCCGCTCGATCTCAAGCCTGATAGTACCGCGTACCTCTGGGTGGGTCCGATCGATGATGCGGGCAACGAGCATGGCGTTGCTTTCTACAAGGTCGATCTTGTAAGTGGAGATGTGACGCGATCTCCTGCGCCTGTCATTACTACTGTTGAGTTCTGCGACATGCCCAACTCGGATAGTCGAAAGGCCTCCAGCGCTCACAAGAATCATCCGGCCTCAGCGACCAACTGCGGACCTAAAAACTTTGGCGAACCGCACGCACTAGTGAAGACGGCGCGGTTGGCGTCAAGAACAATGTTCGCGCGGGGATTCCCGAGTGACGGATTGTGGCTGAGCTGTGTCGGTGGCTGCTGCAAGATTATGGCGGACTGAATTTCAAACTCAAACCGAAAGGAATAGAAATGCCCTCGCTATCGAAGTTTGTTCGTCCAAGATTCGCCGCACTTTTTGGAGTCGCGTTGTTCATGCAGGTCCCAGGTCCGGGAATTCGCGGCAACCCGAGCGACAATTCAGCGGTTGCGCGCACGTACATGACGTCGCTCAAGTGGGGTGACAACCTTGCTGATTCGCAGACCGTGTACACGCAATTCGTCTGGGGAAGCAACGTCGCAACGGTAAAGATCGTTCCCGTCACCGGAGCAAATAAAATCTCGTGGCAGAATGCTCTCGCCGACGGAGGCAACGGAGTGTTCGTCGCAAAGATCTACAACGTCGACAATCGCAACATCGGCCCGCTCGGAATCAATGAGGGCGCAAATGGTTATCTGTGGATTGGTGATCTCGGCAACGGGGAGCGCGGCGCTGCGATCTACTCGATCAAGAAAGATGGAACGATCGAAAAAAATCCAAAAAAACTCGAGCTCGGCGGATTCTGCCCCGGCCAGCACGACTACGCGGCCGTGAGAGTAACCGATGGAACCAAATGCAAAGGCGGATTCACTCAGGCGCAAAGCGCAACCGCATCGAATCGGCCGATCATGATGCTCGCGTCAATGAAGCATGGCATGCCTGCACGATTTGCAGGGGGCGGCGGACTCTGGGTCTCGTGCGTCGGCGGCTGCTGCGAAGTGAAGATCAGCTCTGAAGGCACATGATAACCTTGAAGCGCGTGCGACATTCGCTCGTTCTGCTCGCGCTTGTTTCATCGAGTGCAGCGGCGCAGTCGTCAGATCCCGCCGCTGACTCGGTGAATGCAGTGACGTCATACTCGGTAAAGTCGGGACGCTTGATGCTCTCGAGTCTCGCGCATCCAAAGGCCGTAAGTCTTCCCGATGGGAAATACATCAACGACGCAGGCTTGATCCTCGTTCTTCTCGACGGATCTGTTGCCAGAGTTCAATTCGGCGATGATGGCATTAGAGACATCACTAATACTCGAACTAATCGCCAGAAAATTGTTGTACTGACTCCGTCGACCAATGCACTGATGGCAGTAGCTGATATGACACTGCCATCAGGCGTATTCAAATCGGAAGATGGAAAGACTTCATTCACGGTCGTTGCAGGTCGGCCCACCGCCTTCACAATCTCCGAGCAGGAATAAAGGGACCTACCAGGGAACTTCCTTTCCGTCGTGAAAGAAGCGTCCTGAAGGCCCACCTCTCGGCAGCATCGCGCACCACACAATCCCTCGCGCGCCCTGCTCCACCGATCGAGGCGCACTCGCGCCTCCCATGTCGGTTCGCACCCAGCCAGGATCGACCGCGTTGACGAGAACGTTTCGTCCACCCGCAGATGCAAGCTGCCGGGTGAGCGCGTTGAGCGCTGCTTTCGATAACGAGTACGCAGGTGCGTAACTGCTCATCGAAGATATTTGCCCCGCGCCTGACGACACATTGACCACACGTCCGTAGTTTCGCGCGATCATACCGGGTATGAAGGCCTGTGCAATACGCAAAGCCCCGAAGACATTGGTCTCCATCGAAATGCGAAACGCCTCAATGTCCATTTCGAGCACGTCACCGTCCTCTTCGATCAGCACTGCAGCGTTGTTGACAAGGATGTCGGCGCCCCCGAACTCGCGTTCAACATTTTGTGCGAGTGCGCTGACACTTGCGTCATCGGTGACATCGAGCTGGTAGGCCGTGACAGTGCCGGTGATCGACCTCGCTGCCGCCTCACCGGACTTCGCGTCGCGGCTGCCAAGGATGACATGATGTCCGAGCGCTGCAAGCTGACGCGAGACCTCTAGACCTATTCCGCGATTTCCACCGGTAACTACCGCAACGAGCTGTCGTGTTTCTTTACTCATCCTGGCTCACTCTGCAATTGTTCTGCGCGGCACCACGACCAGCCAAGGCCAGCCTGATTGACATAGGGGTAGGGGGTATATAGATTGATACCCATTGGGGGTATGCGATTATGGTTATCGACGGAAACGAGTGGCTCGCAATCATTGCCGGTCTTGCCCTGATCACCTGGGTGAACTGGTACTTCTTTGTCGCTGGACGCACGCCTGCAGTCGCCACGAGCTCTTCAGGTACGGGTCAGATCCAGGAGCAGACAATCATCGTCGACGGCGGTTATAGCCCTGCGGCCATCCGTGTAAAAGCTCGACAACCGGTACGCCTCGTCTTCGATCGGCGCGACACGGGAGGCTGCTCGGAAGAAGTCGTCTTTCCTGACTTCGGCATTCGCCGGTTTCTCCCCACCGGTGAGAAAACGGTCATAGAAGTAACGCCGCCGAAAAAAGGACGATACGAGTTCACCTGCGGAATGAGCATGCTCAGAGGCGCCATTGTCGCCAACGACTGAGACCGAATCAATCCGCATTCCAGTAAGCGGAATGACGTGCGCCGCCTGCTCGGCCCGCGTGCAGCGTGCGCTCGAGAAAGAGCCCGGCGTTTCGGATGCGAACGTGAATCTTATGATGAAGACAGCGACGGTTTCTTTTGATCCGAGCGCCGTTACACCGAATCGACTCATCGATACGATTCGTGCAACTGGATATGGCGCTGAGCTCGCTTCGCCGCATCAAAGCGCGTTCGAGGAACAGGAAGCAAGAGATCGCGCGACCGCCGAAGAATTCCACGAGCTGAAGATCAAGGCGATCGTGAGCGGCGTCATCGGAATTATTGCGATGATTGTCTCGATGCCGCTCATGGCTCATATCGGCATCAGCGATCCGTTCATGGTGTGGGCGACGCGGTCGTTGCATCCGGTTTTTCATGATGCACTGCCGTGGCTTTATCTCTTGCCCATGCAAACGGTCATGGTAGCGCTGATGATTGCAGCTCTCGGCGTGATGCTGTGGGCCGGCCGCCATTTCTACACTCGCGCGTGGGCAGCATTCCGTCACCACTCTGCTGACATGAATACGCTCATCGCAGTTGGAACCGGAGCGGCATTCATCTATTCAGTCTTCGCGACGATATCTCCGCAATTCTTCTTTGATCGCGGGCTCACTCCCGACGTGTATTACGAAGCGGTGATCATCATCATCGCGCTGATTCTCACAGGCAATGCGTTCGAGGCGCGTGCGAAGACCAGAACAGCGGGCGCATTGAGAGCGCTCGTGCACCTTCAACCGAAAACCGCGCGCGTCGTGCGTGGTGACGTTGAAATGGATGCACCGATTGAAACCGTAGAGAGTGGCGAAATAATTATCGTACGGCCCGGCGAAAGAATTCCCGTCGATGGCGAAGTGGTTTCGGGTGAGAGCGCAGTCGATGAAAGCATGCTGACCGGCGAGTCTCTCCCCGTCTCAAAGAAACAGGGCGATCGCGTGATCGGCGGCACCATCAATCGCACCGGCGCGTTTCAATATCGTGCAACGACACTCGGCGCTGACTCAGTTCTCGCTCGCATTGTAAAACTGATGCGCGATGCACAGGGCAGTCGCGCACCAATTCAGAGACTCGCTGACCGAATCAGCGGAGTCTTTGTGCCTGTTGTGATCTCGATTGCGATCGTGACTTTCGTCGCGTGGTTCGTAACAGCAGACCAGGCACCCGCAGTGCGGGCTTTCTCAGCGGCGGTAGCTGTTCTGATCATCGCGTGCCCGTGCGCAATGGGGCTCGCTGTTCCCACTGCTGTAATGGTCGCGACGGGAAAAGGTGCGGAGCTTGGAGTGCTCATCAAAGGTGGCGAAGCACTTCAGCGCGCTGGAAAGCTCACGACGATCGTGCTCGATAAGACTGGCACGGTTACAGAAGGCCGTCCGACTGTTACTGACATTGTTGTCGCGCCTGAGTCGCGAATGGAGTCGAATGATGTTCTCAAATTCGTCGCTTCACTCGAGAGAATGAGCGAGCACCCGCTCGCCGATGCGATCATGCGTTACGCAAAGGAACAGAACATCGACTTCACGACTGCTGAACGATTTCAATCGATAACGGGTCGCGGCGCGACTGCTGAAGTGGACGGCAAAGCTGTCGCAGTCGGTAACGCTGCACTGATGTCTGAGCGATCGATCGACTTCGCCTCTTTATCCGAGCGAGCCGGGCAGCTCGCAGCACAAGGAAAAACTTTGATGTACGTCGCCATCGACGGATCGCTCGCTGCCGCTCTCGCAGTTGCGGATCCCATCAAGGACACATCGCGCGAAGCGATCGCAAGGTTCCATGAGCTCGGCCTCGAAGTTGTGATGCTCACCGGAGATAACCGTCGCACCGCAGAGGCGGTGGCTCGACAGGCAGGAATCGATCGCGTCGTTGCGGAAGTTCTGCCCGATGGAAAAGTCGCGGAGATCCAGCGCCTGCAGGCAGAGGGGAAAGTTGTCGCGATGGTCGGCGATGGCATCAACGACGCGCCCGCCCTCGCGAAGGCAGACATCGGCATGGCAATGGGGACCGGCACTGACATCGCCGTCGAGGCGGGCGACGTCGTGCTGATGCGCGGAGATCTTCGTGCGGCAGCGAATGCAATCGTCCTTTCCCGTCGCACAATGCGCACGATGAAGCAGAATCTGTTCTGGGCTTTCATCTACAACGTGATCGGAATTCCAATCGCTGCAGGAGTCTTGTATCCCGCATTCGGCTTGCTGCTGAGTCCGATTCTGGCGAGCGCTGCGATGGCGTTCAGCTCAGTCAGTGTAGTCGCAAACAGTCTGCGCCTTCGCAGCGCGAGGATCGCTTAACAATGGCCACTACGAAACACGCTGTTCACGTCGATGCGGACGTCAAGGACCGCAATCTCAAGCGACTCCGTCGCATCGAGGGGCAAGTGCGCGGTCTTCAGAAGATGGTTGACGAGGACCGGTACTGCGCTGACATCCTTACTCAGATCTCATCGGTGCACGAAGCATTGAGATCAGTCGGAAAAGAGCTGATGCGGAATCATCTAAAGCACTGCGCGACTTCTGCTATTCGGTCAAACGAAACGGACGCCCACGCGATGTACGATGAACTGCTCGAGATGATGTTCAAGCACAGCCGCTGATTGGACAACCCGCACTTTGACTGCGACATTCTGCTTCTCAATTTCCCCACTTAGTTCAGGAGCCTTATGTACGCGACAGTACGCCACTACGAGAACGCGAAGGCATTGTCTGACGCCATGGACAAGGCACCACACGAGGTCAAAGACGCTCTGACCGCAATTTCCGGATTCATCAGCTACGTTGCGACCCGCGACGGCGATTCGATGACGAGCATCACCATCTGTGACACCAAGGAAGCATGCGATGAAAGCAGTCGCGTGGCGCGCGAATGGGTGAAGGACCACGTGAGCACACCCCTGTCACCGCCAGTCATCAACGATGGCGATGCGTTTCTGAACTTCTCGAAGTAGCACCGTCGCTTGCAAACGATCCGCCTGAGCCAAGTAGCTGAGGCGGATTTTTTGCGCTCTCATTAGCAAATGAAAAAGATCGGATTCCTTTCCTTCGGACATTGGGACGCATCGCGACACTCGGCTGTGCGTTCCGCTCGCGATGTTCTGCAGCAGTCGATCGAGCTCGCTGAAGCTGTCGAGGAGCTCGGCGCAGACGGAGCGTACTTTCGCGTCCATCATTTTGCGCGGCAGCTATCGTCTCCCTTTCCGCTTCTCGCTGCCGTGGGTGCCAGAACGAAGCGAATTGAAATCGGAACGGCTGTCATCGACATGCGATACGAGAATCCGTTCTACATGTTCGAGGACGCGGGCGCGGCGGACTTGATAAGCAACGGCAGGCTTCAGCTGGGAATAAGTCGCGGCTCACCTGAGCAGGTCATCGAAGGATGGCGACACTTCGGATACGCTCCTCCCGAAGGACAATCAGACGCGGACATGGGCCGACGTCATGGTGAAGTTTTTCTCGAGCTTCTCAAAGGAGAAGGATTCGCTCGACCAAATCCAAGGCCGATGTTTCCAAATCCGCCGGGATTGCTTCGCCTCGAGCCTTTCTCCGAAGGATTGCGCGACCGCATCTGGTGGGGCTCAGCGTCAAATGCGACGGCGGTCTGGGCCGCGCAGCATGGAATGAATCTGCAAAGCTCCACTCTAAAAGAAGACGAATCGGGTGAGCCATTTCACCTTCAGCAGGCGAAGCAGATCCGCCTCTTCCGAAAGACGTGGGCCGAGGCGGGACATGCACGTCAGCCGCGAGTCTCGGTCTCCCGATCAATCTTCGCACTGATGAACGACCGCGACCGCGCCTACTTCGGTCGCGACGACAACACCGACCAGGTCGGCTTCATCGACAACATGCGCGCGGTGTTCGGGCGCTCTTATTCAGGAGAGCCGGACGTGCTGATCGAAATGTTGCGAGGTGATGAAGCCATCACCGAAGCCGATACACTTCTGCTCACTGTCCCGAACACGCTTGGCGTCGAATACAACGTGCACGTCATTGAATCGATCCTGAAGCACGTCGCCCCTGCGCTGGGCTGGCGATAAACGAAAGCCCTGCTCACCGGGAGGCAAGCAGGGCACAACGCTATCATCTATGGGCCATCGAGGAGTTGAACCTCGGACCTCACGCTTATCAGGCGTGCGCTCTAACCACCTGAGCTAATGGCCCGCTCTCGCTCGAAGAACCGTGCTCGCGAGACAGTCTCGAAAGTTATTCGGCCTAGAAGATTATTCCAAGTGTTATGGGGTAGAGCTGCGCCGATCTCTTCCCCGACGCTCCCGTATTGGGATCCGGAAGCGCACGATACAGGTTCGCCCACTTCGCCTCGATGAACATGTTCGCGAAGTCGAGCCACACCCCGGCGCCTGCCTGGATCATGAAATCATTGTGGGCCTTGGTGCCGGACCCGTTCGGGTTGTACCAGTGTCCGCCGAGTCCCGCGAGCCCGTACACGTGGGTGTTGCTTCCGTAGATGTTCAGCAGCCCGTTCGCGGTCAGCATGAACACCTTCGCCGACCCCTCAGTCTGGTTGCCCGTTCTCGAGCGTTTACCGAGCGACGAATACATCCCGTCGAATCGAATTCCCCACGGCGAATCCACCATGCCGATTCCAAGCGCCCCGAATCCGTGCGCCCCCGTTTTGTGCAGATCGCCCGCTCTGCCGCCAACCAGAGTCGCGCCGCCACCGAAACTCCACGCGAATTGATCTTCGCGCTGCGCATGCGCGCGACTCGAAAAAACCGCCGTCAGGGCGACGCCAATCAAAGAGATCCTGAAAAATTTCATGGGCGAGAATCTAACAAGAATCTTGCACTTATGACGCTACGGCCGAATCGATAACGTCCTATCGTTACGCCCATGCATCCACTCTCGCGGCGTGACTTTGTACGAATCAATGCTCTCGCACTCACTGCAGCTGCATGCAGCCGGCCGCGAGATCTTCCCGAGACGCAGCCGAATCAGCCAACCGCGCTGCTCTACTCGCGACCCGCCACTCCGCACGACATTCCTGTTCCCGGACTCCATGAGCTCGGCTTGGGCGAAGACCGCGACGGGTTCATCTACATTCCGCCGACCTACACTCCGCTTCAGGCCTCGCCACTGCTCGTGATGATGCACGGCGCAGGACAAAGCGCGCAGGAATTCGCGCGATCCCCGCGACTCGGCAGCTACTTCGACAAGGATGCGATCGTCGTGATCTTCCCCGATTCACGCGGCGCAACGTGGGATTTCGTGTACGGTGACTACGGCCCTGACGTGCAATTCATCGATCGTGCGCTCAAGCACACATTCTCGCAGTGCCTCATCGACAGAAACAAAATCGCGCTCGGCGGATTTTCAGACGGTGCGAGCTACGCGCTCTCACTCGGAATCACGAATGCGAATCTGTTCAGCACCGTGATCGCATTTTCACCGGGCTTTGTGAAGCCCGCTATAAAGACAGGCAAGCCGAGAATTTTCATCGGTCACGGAACGCAGGATCAGATTCTTCCTATCGACATGACGAGCATGCAAATCGTCGATGCGCTCAAGGAAAAGAATTATCCGGTTCACTTCGAGACGTTCGACGGTCCGCACACCGTGACGCCTGACGAGATGAAGCACGCAGTGGAGTACATGATGGGCCGGAAGAGCTAGCACGAAAGCTCATGGCGACAGATTCATTTTCCGCAGGAGTGCGACGTAGCGAGCGTCTGATTTCACGAAGTCGAAAACAGGGTCGCGCATGATCGGGCGCAGAGTTCGATCGGTGTAAGCTCTCTCGAGCCACGCGATTGTTCGATCACGATCCATCAGTCCCGCGGAGGCGACTGCAATATCCAGGGCCGGCACGAATGACCGGTCAGATGCAGCAATGAGCGAGTCGGCAAGCCTGCGCGCATCACCCGACTTTCCCGCTGCTGCATACACTGCCACACGATATCCGGCAACTCGTGTCGAGCTCGGCGCTTCTCTCTGAGCCTTCTCGATTTCGAGGACAGCTTCAGCAGCTCGCCCTTCGCCGACGAGCGCCTCGGCAAGCAGGTGGTGCAAGCGCGAGTTCGGAACCTGCGGCTGTTCAGCAACCTCAGCCGCAAGCTCGAGGCGCGCTTCCGAAAAACGGTGCAGCTGAATCAGAGTACGGCCGATCTCGCCGCGATACCTGAATACTGTGGGAGCGATGTGCGCTGCCTCCCGCGCAACGGCATTTGCGGAGTCGAATTTTCCGAGCCACGAGTAAATAATGCTTCGGTCGCGATAGGTACCCTCATAGCCAGGATCGCTCGCCTGCGCCCGCGCCAGCGATTTTTCGGCGGCCGTCCAGTCGTACTCGTAGAACATTTGCACAGTAGCGAGTGCGACGTTGGCTTCGGCGTTGGTGCTGTCGATTGCAAGCGCACGCATCGCCGCATAACGTGCCTGCTCGAATTCTGCGCGAGGTATTCCGGTTGCGATATTGCCGATGCCCAACCCGGCGTGGACCTGAGCGATGCCCGCATACGCTTCCGTATAGAGCGAGTCTCTCTCGACCGCCTTACGAAAGAACGAATCCGCCCGGAGATTGGACTCCGCTCCTGGTGTTTCCCAACTCGCTTTGCCTTTGAGATATAGATCGCGAGCGATCGGATCAGGGATGTGCGGGTGATGGGCGCTAGTGCCTGAACTCCGAGTTTGCGCGACGTCCGGGGCCGCCCTTCCCCCAGTTGACAGCGTGAAAAAGACGGCCATCGAAACGATTGCGAGAATCCCGATTGCAGCAGGAACCAATCGCGATCGCCTCGATGCGAAGCTGGGCGGCGTTTCATCGGCGAGCATGGCTGAGAACTCACGAGCCGTTTGCGGCCGATCATCCGGAGACAGTGACAGCGCCGAGGCGATCGCGTTATCAACTGAGACAGGCAAACGCGCAACCACCGTTGAGATGCGCGGAGCAGCTTTCGCAAACCGCCGTCCGATTGTCGCCGCTGCATTCGGGCCGGTGAAAGGTGGCTCGCCGGCAAGCATTTCAAAAACCACGCAGCCGAGCGAGTAAATGTCGCTTCGTCCGTCGATGGCGGCATCCCCCAACGCTTGCTCCGGACTCATGTACGCGGGAGTTCCAATAGTCACTGAAGTCAAAGTCAGTTTCTCGTCGGCTGAGTGCGCGGCAGCACGCGCAATTCCGAAGTCAGCGACGATGACATGATTGTCCGAGAGGAGAATGTTCTCCGGCTTTATGTCGCGGTGGACAACGCCGTCGCGATGCGCATAGTCGAGCGCCGCTGCTGTCTCCGTCGCGAACCGAACGGCTACCGCGAGGGGTAGAGGCGCGTCGCGAGTGAGACGTTCACGCAGGGATTCACCCGCCACGTATGGCATGACGTAATACGGAAGGCCGGCTGCCTCTCCGGAGTCATAGAGCGGAAGAATGTGCGGGTGCTGCAGGTGTGCCAGAAGCTGGATTTCGCGAAGAAATCGCTTCGTCGAAAATCCGGCAGCAACTTCCGGGTGGAGCACCTTGATGGCGACATTCCGGTCGTGGGTCGCGTCGCGCGCAAGGAACACGGTCGCCATGCCTCCGCGTCCGAGCTCTCGCTCGATGCGATAGCGCGGCGATAGGTCTTTCGAGATTGACGCCGCGAGCGCAGCAGAGTCGCCCATGCGAACGAAGATGCAAAAGAAAAAGCCGCCCCGTAACTCATGGGCGGCTTTTCATTCAATCAGTCCTCGTACTTCGAATGGCCCGGCCCTTTGTGCCGGTCTTCATCCTCGGTATCGAATTCGTCGTCGAGGTCGATCAGGTCATCGTCGAGATCGTCGTCGAAGTCATCATCTTCATCGTCTTCGTCGTCCTCATCATCCTCGTCGAGATCTTCTTCATCTTCGTCGTCGTCTAGATCATCCTCATCGTCGAACAGATCGTCGTCATCGTCCTCCTCGTCGAGATCATCGTCGTCCAGAATCTCGTCTTCCGGATCGTCACTGTCAGTCGGACCAGCCGCACCGTAGCCAACAACTCCTACCGCGTCCCAGACCCTCGCGTCACCTTCTTCGGCTAGGCCAAAAGCCGGCGACTCGAATGTGTCCAACATACAATCACCTTCCTCCGGGTTAGAGAAGCGCACGCTCGCGTTTCGCTTCACGTGACAGCTTCTTTCGATCGTTCGCACTGAGGAAGCGTTTACGCAAACGGATTGCCTGCGGCGTCACTTCGATCAGCTCGTCCTCTTCGATATACTCTAAAGCGCCTTCCAACGTCAATTCCCGCGGCGGCTCGAGCTGAATATTCTCATCGCTCGACTTGCTCCGCATGTTGGTCAGCTTCTTCTCCTTTGTGGGATTCACATCCATGTCACCAGGACGCGAATTCTCACCAATCAACATCCCCTCATAAACCTTGTCACCAGGCGCAACGAACAGCGTTGCCCGCTCCGCCAGATTCGCGAGAGCGAATGCAACAATCACACCGCCTTCCATGGAAACAAGGGTCCCACGCGTTCGCCCTGCCAAAGGACCTGCCCAGTTGCCATAATCGAGAAACCGGTGATGCATGATGCCTGTGCCACGAGTGTCTGTCATGAACTCCGAGCGATACCCGAACAAGCCGCGAGCGGGAATCCTGTAAAGAAGACGCACCATACCCTGTCCGGGATTCTTCATCTCGATCATTTCGGCGCGACGCGGCCCGAGCTTTTCGATTACGGCGCCGAGAAATTCTTCGGGCACGTCGATCGATAGCTCCTCGTATGGCTCGAGCCTCTCGCCATTCGAGCCGACGCGCGTGATGACACGTGGACGCGAAACCTGGAACTCGTAACCCTCACGACGCATCGTCTCCATGAGAATCGTAAGGTGCAGCTCGCCGCGGCCCGACACCGTCCACGTGTCCGTGGAATCAGTATCCTCCACTCGCAGCGCAACGTTTCGCTCGAGCTCGCGAAAAAGCCGCTCACGAAGCTGTCGCGACGTGACGAACTTTCCTTCCTTACCTGCAAATGGCGAATTGTTGACGAGAAAATCCACCGAGATCGTTGGCTCTTCGACCGAAATTCCTTCGAGCCTCTCGGGATTCTCAGTGTCAGCAACGGTCAGCCCGATTTCGACGCCCTCGAGGCCCGCGAGCGACACAATCTCACCCGCACTCGCCTCCTGGAGCTCGACGCGCTCCAACCCCTCGTAGCCGAAGAGTTTCGTAACCCGGCCCAACTGGTCTTTGAGATTCGTGTCGAGAGGAAGAAGCGCAACAGACTGCCCGACCTTCACCGTTCCGCGCTCGATTCGTCCAATGCCGAGACGGCCTAAGTAGGGGGAGTAATCGATTGTCGAGATGAGCATCTGGAACGGCGATGCTGCATCTGTCGGTGGCGGCGGCACATGTCGCACGATTGCCTCAAAGAGCGGCGAGAGATCTTTCGGCTCCTGCTCGAGATCCATAGTCGCGACGCCTTCGCGCGCTGATGCATACACTACAGGCGCATCGAGCTGTGACTCGTCAGCCTCGAGCTCTATGAAAAGATCGAGCACTTCATCGTGAACGCGCATCGGGTCTGCGCCGGGCCGGTCGATCTTGTTGATCACGACGATCGGTGTGCGACCCAATGCGAGTGCTTTGCGCAGAACGAATCTCGTCTGCGGCATTGGTCCATCGAATGCATCGACTACAAGGAGCACTCCATTCACCATGCGAAGAGTGCGCTCTACTTCACCGCCGAAATCGGAGTGTCCGGGCGTATCGACGATGTTGATCTTCGTCCCGTGCCATCGGACTGATGTATTCTTGGCGAGAATGGTGATTCCGCGCTCTCTCTCGAGAGGATTGGAATCCATCACGCGCTCCATCACGATCTGATTTTCGCGAAATGCTCCGGCCTGCCGGAGCATCTTGTCTACGAGAGTTGTTTTGCCATGATCGACGTGCGCGATAATGGCAATATTCCGGATATCCTGACTTGCTGGCATAGCAAAGCAAGTTACCCCAAAAAGGGGGCCATTTGCACTGCTCAGGTCGTTATGAACGAAGTGTCATGTCCACGACTCTTGAGCATCGCAACGAATGCGGGCTTATCGGTGGCCTTCATGTACGCTTCTTTCGGCTCGACTTGCCCTTGATCAACGAGATCGATCAGCACGTCGCCAAGCAGGATCATTCCCAGCTTGCGCGAAGTCTGCATCACTGACTGAATCTGGAACGCCTTTCCTTCGCGGATGAGATTCTGCACTGCGGGAGTTGTGAGAAGAATCTCACGCACTGCCACTCTCCCTCCGCCAATTTTCTTGCACAGCGTTTGAGAGATGACACCCTTCAGAGTGTCAGCGAGCATCACGCGAATCTGCGCCTGGCGATCCGCCGGGAATTGATCGATAACGCGATCGATTGTGCCGACTGCAGTTGTCGTGTGAAGAGTTCCGAAGACTAGATGTCCCGTCTCTGCCGTCTCGAGAGCGATTGAAATCGTCTCCAGATCGCGCAGCTCGCCGACGAGCACGATATCGGGATCCTCACGCAGCGCCGCACGAAGAGCGCTCTTGAATGATTCCGTGTGAACGCCAACCTGCCGCTGCGTGATCACGCACTTCTTGTTCTTGTGAACGAACTCGATCGGATCTTCAATCGTGATGACGTGATCGTTGCGAGACCGGTTGATCAAATCGACCAGGGCACCGAGCGTCGTCGATTTTCCTGATCCTGTTGGTCCCGTGACGAGCACGAGACCCTTAGTCAGGAAGCAAAGATTCTGAACTTCGGGTGTGATGCCGAGTGCTTCGACTGTAGCGACTTTTTGCGGAATGACGCGGAGCACAGCGCCCGCGCCGAAGTGATCGCGGAATGCGTTCGCGCGAAATCGAGCAAGGTCATCGATCTCGTGCGCGAAGTCAGTGTCCCACGACTCGGTGAACTCGCCAAAGTTTTTCTCCGGCATGATCGACGTGATCATCGACTCGAGCTCCGGGGCCTGCATCTTCGGACGATCGTCGAGTCGAATGAGCTCACCGTGAATGCGGAGAATCGGCGGCTCACCCACGCGAAGATGAAGATCGGATCCCTGCTTCTCGACGAGCCTTCTCAGCAGCACTTCCATCTCAGCTCGTGCAGCTTGATCGATCACTCGTGCTGATCGTACAGGTGCGACGGCGGCGACGGGTTGCGACGGTGCAATCGGCGTGGGTGGTGCAACGGGTTGCCCATTTGGCGCGGCAGCTACCATCGCGCCAAGCTTGCCACCTTCCTGTGATACCTTCGCAATGAAATGTCCCGCCGAATTCGTGTACGTAAATTCGACAGACTCCTGCGCATCCAGTCGCGACGCGATGTCAGGTGGCGCCATCTCCTTGAGCAGAAGAAGCAGCTGCCCGTCGCCCAGAGGCTGGCGGGTAAGAGGATGCTGCGAGCCACCTTTTATTATGTGCGCAATGTCTCCATCGGCGAGCCGTACAGAGTCGCCGCGATTGGAGACCATTGCGGTCAGTAATGGATCGATTCTTGGCATGTCGCTCTAAGGACGAGCGAAATGCCCTGCAATCACATTTTCATGCGTGCGCGTGAGCTTCCCGAATCCCCATGTCCTTCTGCTCGATCTGCACAGTGACGTGACTGATTCCGAACAGCTGCATCGCGTCGTGAACATGCTCGAGCACGTGCTGCTGCTGCGATGCATCCCGCACGATTGCATGCGCACTCATCGCAACCATTCGCGGCGTCACCGACCACACGTGCAGGTCGTGCACTGATTCGATTCCCGGAATCGCCTCGAGCTGTGTCCGCACATCCTTCGCATCGATATGCCTCGGCGTGCTCTCGAGAAGAATGTCGACCGATTCCCTCACGAGCCTCCACGCTCCACGCATGATGAGAGCTGTAGTGACGAACGATGCGATAGGATCGGCTGAAAGCCAGCCGGTGTACCGGATGATGATCGCTGCCGCGACGGTCCCTACCGAGGCGAGGAGATCTCCGAGAACGTGCAGGTAAGCCCCGCGCACGTTCATGCTCGATTCGGCAGACGAATGAAGCACCAGGGCGGATATCACATTTGTGATCAGGCCGGCCAACGCGACCATCAGCATCAAACCACCCTCGACCGGCTCCGGCGTTCGCAACCGCAACACCGATTCGATGATGATGTAAGCGGAAATCAACAGCAGGGCCGACCCATTCAGGAACGCCGCAAGGATCTCCCACCTGAGGTAGCCATAGCTCTTCCTGGGGGTCTCAGGCTGCCTGCTGAACCACGCAACGAACAGCGACAACGCCAGCGCGCCCACGTCGGTCATCATGTGGCCAGCGTCGGCCAGCAGCGCCAGAGAATTGGACAGAATTCCCCCGATCACCTCGGCAACCAGGAGCGTTGCCGTCATCGCGAGAGCGATCCTGAGGCTCTTTACCGAAGCGTGCGCGGCATGGTCGTGGCCGCCAGGACCATGATCATGACCGTGGTGGTCATCGTGAGGATGTGAATTTGCGTTAATTTCCACCTGTGCTGACGCGACTCCTGGCCATTCTGGCGCTTGTGCTGCTGAATGGGTTTTTCGTGGCGGCGGAGTTCGCCCTCGTTCGATCGAGGCGCACCCGGCTGGAAGCGATGTGCCGAACAGGCGATCGCATCTCACGAATCGCCCTTCGCGCTACCTCTAATATCTCCCGCGTTTTATCCGCGAGCCAGCTTGGCGTGACCCTCGCCAGCCTGGGACTCGGATGGATCGCGGAATCGACTCTTGCCTCGATTTTCGAGGGTCTGTTCGAGCGCCTTCCATTCGCGGTCGATGTCGGGCTGCGCGTCACCTTCGCGAGCATCGTCGCTTATACCATCCTGACTTACCTGCACGTAGTGCTCGGCGAGCTCACGCCGAAAGCCGCGGCACTTCGTTCGCCCGAGAATTTCGCGCGATGGCTCGCTCCGCCGCTCATGCTGTTCGCGTGGATCATGAGTCCCTTCATCTGGGTTCTTCATCGTTCAGCGAACGGACTGCTGCGACTTTTCAATCAACCCCCCGCGAGCTCCGAGGAGGCCGTTCATTCTCCGGAGGAGTTGAGGTTGCTGGTGGAGCAATCGCAGGAGGGTGGCGCACTCGAGCAAACGGACGCGAACATGATCGATGCGGTGTTTGAGTTCTCGGAAAAGAACGCCCGCGAGGTGATGACGCCTAGAACCGAGATCGTCGCGTTCGATGTGAATACATCTCTCGATGACGTTCTCCGTATGGTCGAGGAATCAGGGTTCTCGCGGTATCCCGTGTATGAAGATTCGATCGATGACATCATCGGAGTCGTTCTGTCGAAGGATCTGCTGCGCTACCTCATTCCTGCCGCAGCGGGAGGCAATGGCCCGCAGGCGGATTTCTCGTTGAGGAAAGTTCTGCGGAGAGTTCACGTGATTCCGGGTTCACGCGAGGTCGAGGATGTGCTGTCTGATTTCAAGAGACTGAAGGAGCACATGGCAGTCGTTCTCGACGAGTACGGCGGAACTGCGGGCATCATCACGATGGAAGACCTGCTCGAGGAGCTCGTCGGCGAGATCATGGATGAATACGACACTCCCGAGGACATCACCGAGCCGGTGCTCACTCGCGCGGGCGAAACGGTGGTGCCGGGGTCGACGAACATCGGCGAGCTCAACGAGCATTTCGGGCTCGACGTTCCGGAAGAGGATGCGACCACCATCGGAGGATTTGTATTCGGAATTCTTGGACGTCTTCCTCAGCAGGGCGACCGCGTCATCGCGGGTGGCGCGATTTTTACCGTGAAAGCGATGGACAGCCGTCGTATCGACTTGCTCGCGGTCGATCTTCATTCAATGGGCGACAGGCGCGCAACAGACCGCTCGGAGGTAGCAGCTGGCTGAGCTGACTGAACTGCTCAACCATACGCTCGGAGATACTTACACCTTCGAGCGGGAGCTTACTGGCGGCGGAATGAGCCGCGTATTTGTCGCGCAGGACAAGAATCTCGGTCGCAAAGTGGCGATCAAGGTTCTATCACGTGACGTCTCGGCCGAAGTTAAGGCCGAACGGTTTCGCCTCGAGATTCAGCTGGCTGCGAAGCTGTCGCATCCGCACATAGTTCCGCTTCTGCAGTGGGGGGATATCAACGGCATTCTCTATTACACGATGCCGTTCGTGCAGGGCGAATCATTGCGCGCGAGAATCGATCGCGATGGAGCGCTCGCTCTTCCCGATGCGATTCGCACACTGCGACATGTAGCATCCGCGATTTCGTATGCGCATAAGCATGGTGTGGTGCATCGCGACATCAAGCCGGATAATGTTCTCATTGCCGATGAGTTCGCTTTGGTCACGGACTTTGGAATTTCGCGCGCACTGAGCGCGTCGACCGCCGACGGGATGGAGCCAGCAACGAGGCTCACGACGAGCGGAATGGCACTCGGCACTCCCGCGTACATGGCGCCCGAGCAGGCGCTCGCTGATCCAACGATCGATCATCGCGCCGACATCTACGCGTTTGGAATTCTCGCGTACGAAACTCTTACCGGCGCGCCGCCGTTCAAGGCAGCAACTGCGCAGGCAACACTCGCAGCGCATGTGATACAGCCACCTGATCCAATTCTCTCGAAGCGTCCGGACATTCCGCCCGCTCTCGCTGAGATGGTCATGAAGTGCATCGAGAAAAAACCTGACGATCGCCCGCAGACAGCGAGTGAGCTGCTTCCGGTTCTCGATTCAACTTCGACTCCGCAATCTGGCGAGCTGCAAAAGACGGATGCGATTCCTCACGCTTCGCGTCCAGTGTTGCCGGCTTCGCCGCCGAAGAAATCACGGCGATGGATTCCAATCGCTGCGGTTGTCGCCATCGCGACTGCGGCAGTGCTCTTCATCACGAAGATGAGCTCGAGCGCGGACGCAGGTTTCTCATCGGTTGCAGTTTTGCCACTAGCCAATCAAAGCAGGGATAAGGCCGACGAATACTTCAGCGACGGACTCACTGACGAGCTCGCAAACGCGCTGGGAAAGCTACCGGGACTCAAGGTCGCATCGCGCTCATCTGCGTATGCATTCAAAGGCTCGAGCGAAGATGTCGAGGCAATTGGAAAGAAGCTGGACGTTCAGACCCTTCTTCAGGGAACGGTGCGCCGCGACGGCAACAAGCTTCGCATCGTAGCCTCACTCACTGACGCGAGAAATCACACTGAGCTGTGGGCCCAGACTTATGATGTCCAATCCACCGACATCTTTAAGGTTCAGGATTCGATCGCCGCGCAGATTGCCGCTGAGCTCAAGCCCAAGCTTGGAAAATCGCAAACGCAAACGCTGGCGTCAGATGCGCGCGGAACACAGGACACTGCCGCATTTCAGAACTACCTGCGCGGTATTTATTTCCTGAACCGACGCGGCGGCGACAATCTCAAGTTCGCAGTCGAGTATCTCGACTCGGCCATCGCGAAAGATCCGCGATTCGCTCGCGCGTATTCCGCGAAAGCGATGGCGTATGCGCTTCTCCCTGAATACACGGACAAGTCGCCGGGCAATGTGTCAGCGCTCGCGCGTGAATCGGCGGGCAAGGCGCTGGAGCTCGACTCGACGCAGGCCGAAGCGTATGCCGCCCTCGGCCTCGTCAATGTTCACGACTGGAATTTCGACGACGCCGGCAATGCCTACCGTCATGCGTTACACCTGAAGCCTGATTACCCGACGGCGAATCAATGGTATGGCGAGTGGCTGTTTCACACCGGGAAGCTCGACGAAAGTCTGAAGCAGATTCAGAAAGCTGTCGACTTGGATCCGCTCGCTCCGATCAACGGCTCTGCTCTCGGTTATGTGCTGTTCGTGCGTGGTGAGTACGATCGGGCAGCAACCGAAACGCGAAAAGGAATCGAGCTCGCTCCGTCACTTGGACTTCATCACGAAATGTTGAGTTCGGCGCTTCTGTGGTCGGGTCATACGAAAGAAGCTGTTGCTGAAGCTGAAGCCGCTGTGCGACTCGATCCCGAGCTCGCGTTAAGAAGAGGGCAGCTCGCGAACACTTATGCGATGGCGGGCCGCACGGCCGATGCGCGCCGCATTGTGGACAGCCTCGAGAGTGTCCAGAAAACTCGAGGCGGAGTTGCTACTGCCGTCGCGACTGGCTTGATCGGACTCAAGGATTACCCAAGGGCACTGGATTACCTGGAGATTGCTGTCCGCGAGCATGACATCGCACTCATGACAGCTCAATCGCTTGTGCCTGATCCGCTTTACGATCCGCTCAGATCGAATCCGAGATTTCAGGCGATCCTCCGGCAGATGAATCTGCTGCCATACGCGCAGACATTCCGGATTCCAAAGCGGTAAAAACAGAAAATCGACACACGGTGGGACGGAGGGACGGAGTGTGCACGGAGAAACCACAAAGGAATTAATGGGAACTACGTAACTGCGGTTCCGCCGTTAACCATTAAATGCCGTTGCGTAGTTTCCGTGCCCACTCCGTCCCTCCGTCCCACCGTGTGTCGATTTTCTGTTTTTTTAAAGTCTAGAGGCGATTCCTCGACAGAGCATCAACGCTTTAACGAAGCTCGACGGATCAGCAATCCCCTTCCCCGCTATATCCAGCGCTGTACCATGGTCAGGTGATGTCCGAGGAAATGGCAATCCAAGAGTGACGTTCACTGCGTCACCGAATGCAGCCACCTTGATCGCAGTCATTCCGACGTCGTGATACGGCGCGATTACAGCATCGAATTCTCCTCTCATCGCGCGAACGAACACAGTGTCAGCGGGAAATGGTCCACTGATGTTCGCGCGTCTCGCAGCGGGTGCAAGAATGCGATCGTCCTCATCACCGAAGCGGCCCTTGTCGCCGCCGTGAGGATTGAATGCGCAAAGTGCGATTCGCGGGTTTGACATTCCGAACCACTCGACCAATCCTTTTCGTGTGGTCGATGCAGTTTGGACGATTACTTCTTCACTGATCGTTGAGGGAACATCCCGCAGCGCGATGTGAGTCGTCGCAAGCACCACACGAAGCGGATTGGGCTCGCGCGTCGACGCGAGCATCATCGCCACTTTCGATCCGGTCAGCTCGGCGAGCATCTCAGTGTGTCCCGGAAAGTCGTACCCGCCCGCGAGAAGCGCTGATTTGTCTATCGGCGCGGTGACGATTCCATCAACCTCACCGCTGATCGCCATCGCAACGGCGCGCTCGATTGCAAGGCCGGCAAGTTTTCCCGCGAGCGCTTCATTTCCGCCAAGCGTCCATTCGCCAATCGATTCATCGACATCGAGGCCGCAACCCTGTGGCCCGATGATCACCAAATCAGAGCGCCCGCCGACGTGTGAGTCAGCGAGCGCCTTGTTGATTATCTCCGGACCAATTCCGCGAGGATCGCCAGCCGTTACAGCAATGCGTGAAGTCACTCTAACCGGATGGAGACGTAAGTCTCTTTGCGCAGCTGATCGAGCAAAGAGCGTGTCGCCTTTTCGGCAACGAGCTGACTGCGAATCTTCTCCTTCACTTCTGCTTCGTTGTACGCGCCCGCTTCGTTCACAGTGACCAACTGCACAACGGCATACTTTGCTGCGCCACGGGGACTTGCAAGCTCGAAGGGATCAGTGACGTCGCCGGCTTTCTTTCCCGCGACAGCAACTGCATACGACGCTGGAAGCGAATCGCGAACGAACGGCTGAAGAATTCCTTTCTCCTCTGCCGGATCGTGATGCTTCGCAACAACTGAATCGAATGCCGCGCCGCTTCTCAGTTGTGTTGCAACGAGCTGCGCTTCCTCCTTCGCCGCTGCGATATCGGCAGAGTCGATTGTCGGCGCGATCAGGATGTGTCGCGCCTTGACTTCACCGGCCTGAACGCGATCGACGCGAAGGATGTGAAATCCGAAAGCAGTCTCGAACACCGGGCTGATCTGTCCGGGCTGAAGCGCGAACATCATTCGCTCGAATTCCGGAACCATCGCGCCGCGGCGATTCCATCCGAGATCTCCGCCCTGTGCTTTCGATCCGGGATCCATCGACTCACGCTTTGCAATCTGTTCGAAGTCTCCGCCCTTTTTGATCTCGGCGTAGAGAGAATCTGCTTTCGCTTTTGCTTTTGCCTTCGATGCCGCTGATGCTTTCGGTGCGACGACGACCTGCCTGAATGTCACCGTTGCGGGAGCGGCCTGAAGCTGCGAGCGATTCTTCTCGAACGCTTCATTCACTTCGGCCTCTCCGACATTTCTACCGACTGCGGTCTTGCGCAGCTCCTCGAACGCGCGCTGCTGAAGCGCACGACGATACAGCTGCTCATAGAGCGACCGACGATACTCCTCAGGCGTTCCAAATCCCGCTTTGCGGAGCTCGGCCTGATACTCTTCCTCCGTACCGAATTGCGAGCGAACACGCTTGACCTGATCGTCAACGCTGCGGTTCACTTCGTCAGGCGTGACTTCGATCTTGAGCAGGTGCGCCTTCTGGACGAGGATCTCCTCATCGACGAGGCCACTGAGCGCATCCCTCGCGAGCTGCGCCTGTCCAGCGGAATCTTCGGGCAGCTGCATTCCTGCTGCTCGCTGCTGGTTGATGGAGCTCATCACATCGCTCCACAGAATCACCTGGTCGCCAACTACGGCCACGACCTTGTCGACAGGAATGCTCGCCTGGCTCGCAGTCGCCAGGCGATTAGGTGAGGGCGTGGGAGTCTGCGCACGCAGTGCTGTCGTCGCTGCGAATGCGAGAAATCCGCCAAGTAGAACTCGAGTTTGCATCCTTATTATTACCCTCACCCTTCGCACTGGTTCGTTACTTCTTCGTCGTGTCCGCAGGGTTAGGCACCGGCACTACCGAATTGGGTTGCGACGACTGCGCCGTTGAATCCGTTGAGAGCCGGACCTTCGCCGCCTGCAGCAGCACCTGATCGAGCGTCTCTGGATTGATCGCGTAGTCGTACTTGTCGCGCAGGACGTTCTGCACCGGCTCGGTGATTTCTACAAACTGCGCCTGCTGCTTGATCAGCTTGTCGAAGTATTCGTCCACGCGCTGATTCGCGAGCTTTTCGCGATCGCCCTTTGACTTGGCCATCGTGCCAAGCGCGGCCGGCTCGACATTCAATGCCTTCCACGCCTGGGTGATGGTTGCGAGGAACATCGTTCTCACCTCTTTCAGCTGCGCCGTGTCCGGGCCGAGGTGCGCGCTGTCTGCCGAATGCAGGACGAGCTCGTTGCGCACGAAGTTCTTCACGAAAACCGGAAGCATCGAATCGGGCGCCTGCTTCACGCGCTCTGCAACCTGTGCCTGAGGCGGGAAGGTTCCCATCCAGCGCGCGAGGTCCGACGCCTTGAACTTTCCGATCGACGATGTCGCAAGGACGGTGTTGTCGTCCTTGTGAGCGGTCGGATTGTCAACGACGGCGCGCACCGCTGCGCCCGTGCCTTCCTTGACCTGCACTTTGTTCAAGGTCTCGAGATTGGCGAGATAGGTGCTCTCCGCCGCCTGCACTCCGCCTTGCTGCATCGACTGAATGAACTCCGCCTTGACCTGATCGAACGGCGGCTTGTAGATGATGTGATATCCGTACTGCGACTGAATCACTGGCGAGATCTCGCCCGGCTTGAGCGCCGCAGCCGCCTCATCGAATTCCTTGACCATCGCGCCGCGGGGGAACACACCGAGCGAGCCGCCGCGAGGCGCTGAACCCGGATCCTGGCTGTTCTTGCGCGCCATTTCGGCGAAGTTCGCCGGTGTCACCTGACTACGCAGTGCATCGGCCCTGGCTTTCACCTTCGCCTTGCCGGCGGCGCTCGTATCCTGAGTCAGGAGAAGAATGTGACTCGCGGCAATCATCTGCCCCTTGTCGTATGCTGCGCGACTTGACGCTTCGTCGGGCGCTTTCCATGACTTCGAGATGAGATCGTACCACTTCTTGGCCTTGATGTTGGCGATGACTGCCCACATCGCTTCGTCGACCTTCTTGTTGTCCTTCAGCGAGTCTGCGTTCGCAGCCGCCTGCGCGACGAGGTGATAGTTCACCCATGCGTCGGTGATCGCGGTTGCGACGTCCTTGCGAAGAGGCGCTTTCGATTCGCCCATCATCTTCGCGAGCTGCGGAACTGTGAGCTCTTCGCCCGCAGCTTTTGCGACTGTGTTCGAATGCGCAGACATTGCGCTTCGTACTTTGTCACAGCCAGTTAACGCGACGGCCACGCCAAGCGCGGCGATTACGAATTTTTTCATAGTCGAGTAAGTCGGTTTTAGCCTTTGGTACGGCTGAATGTTGTCAGCGCGCGCACCAGGCCATCTAGTAGCTCAGCGCCGCCGAGCCGGGTCAATTTGAGCGAAAGCGGATGTGCTCGCCGCACTTCCGCCTGGAATTGAACCTCGTGAAAGGCGGCCGAAATCCCCTTCATCCGGGGCACGGCATGCTCACCAAAAGTAACACGAGCCTCGTTTCCACGCAGGAGCATGGACTCGATCTGCGCGATTCCGCCCAGCACTCTGAGCATCGCAACCTTGAAAAAGGTTTCCGCCGGTGCCGGCAGTGGGCCGAACCTGTCCCGCAGCTCCTCGCGCAGCCCTTCAATCGCCGCGATGTCGGTCATGTGAGTAAGCCGTCGATAGATGTCCAGCTTGGCATCCTGGCTCACGACGTAATCATCGGGCAGATAAGAGGGCGAATCGACAGTGATATCTGACGGCTGAAGCTTGGGCGAGGTGTCCCCGCGCATCACACGCTTCACCGTCTCATCGAGCATGCGCAGGTACATGTCGAATCCGACGGCGGTCACGAATCCCGATTGCTCGGGCCCAAGGAGATTCCCCGCTCCGCGCAGCTCGAGATCCTTTAGCGCTATGCGATATCCCGCGCCGAGCTCCGTGTGATGCTCGAGAATCTTGAGGCGGCGATTCGCATCCTCGTCGATGTCGCCTTCACTGACGAGGAGGTAACATGTCGCCCGCCGGTGAGACCGACCCACTCTCCCGCGAAGCTGATAGAGCTGCGCAAGACCAAAGTGATCCGCGCGATTGACGAACATCGTATTCGCATTCGGAACGTCGAGGCCCGACTCGACAATCATTGTCGACACCAGCACGTCGGTCTCGCCTTCGACAAACCGCCGCATCACAGCTTCGAGATCACGCTCGCGCATTTGTCCGTGTCCCACATCGACGCGAGCGCGGGGGATGTAATGACGAATGCGATTCGCGATATCTTCGATTGTCTCGACGCGATTGTGCACGAAGTACACTTGCCCACCGCGATCGAGCTCCCTGGCGATTCCTTCTTCGATCAATCCCGGATCCCACGGCTCTACGAAGGTGAGAACCGGAGAGCGATCGCGCGGCGGAGTTTGCATCAGCGTCATGTCTCGCAATCCGGCGAGCGACATGTGAAGCGTGCGCGGTATCGGTGTCGCTGTCAGAGTGAGCACATCGGTGCCGAGCTTGAGATGCTTCAGTCTCTCCTTGTGCTTGACACCGAACCTGTGTTCTTCATCAACGATGATGATGCCGAGCTCCTTGAACTTCACGTCGGGACTCAGCAGTCGATGGGTTCCGATGATGATGTCGACCTTTCCGCTCGCGAGATCGGCAATGACTTCCGTCTGCTGCTTTGGCGTTTCGAATCGCGATAGCGTGCGGATTTCGATTGGAAAATCCGCGAGGCGATCGCCAAAGGTTCGCGCGTGCTGTTCTGCGAGAATGGTCGTCGGCACAAGTACGGCGACCTGTCTTCCCGACTGAACGGCTTTGAATGCCGCACGAACTGCAATTTCTGTTTTGCCATAACCGACGTCACCTACAAGAAGGCGATCCATGGGTCTCGCTTTCTCCATGTCGCCTTTCACGTCCTGCGTTGCAGTACGCTGGTCAGGGGTATCCTCGAAGAGAAACGACGACTCGAGCTGTCGCTGCCACGCTGTGTCGGGAACGTGTGGCGGGCGCGTTGCGACTTTTCTCCGCGCATACAGATCGAGCAGCTCGACCGTCATCTCCTGAATCGCCTTACGCGTGCGATCGCGCTGCTGTGCCCATCTTTTTCCGCCGAGCGTGTGCAGCCGCGGAGGCGGATTGTCAGCGGTGATGTCGGCAGCTGACCTGAATCTTTCGATTTGATCGATTCGATACAGTGGAACGTTGAGACGCGATCCGCCCTCGTATTCGATCACCGCTGCCTCGACGGTGCTCTCGCGAACGAAAACCTTTTCGATGCCGCGATAGATCCCCACGCCGTGCTCCAGATGCACGACGTAATCTCCGGGCGTAAGCGCGGTGAGCGTCTCGATCGACGAGCCCGTCGTGTATTTCCTCGCACGACGAATGCGCCGCTCGCGACGAAAGATTTCGTGATCCGTGAGGACACGAAGGCCGGAATGCTGCATTCCCCACGGAGGAATGATGAATCCTCCGTGAAGGACACCGATCGCTAACCCAGCGCTTGCACCCCGATCACCGAGCAATTCCTCGAGTCGCTCCGCCTGGCCGGTATTGTCGCAAAGAATGATCGTCGGAATTCCATCGGACACGACTTCGCGAAGGCGCTTCATGTCGCGATGAATTTCCTCGGGCGGCGCTAGCGGAAATTCGAACCGTTGATTCTCCGAGTCGCCGGAAAATTCGGAATGGGAATCGATCGATTGCCCGGAGAAAAGCTCGATGATACCCAGCGACGCGATTTGCCCGATTGTTTTATCCGGGGGGTCGTACAGCTCGCTTCGGCCGGGCGTGTCTTCGCCGCGGCGTCTGGCGAGATCGATGTGATGCTGCGCCTCGTCCCACGTTCTGTGCAGCTCAGGACCAATGCGGCTGTCTTTCCAGCACAGTGGGATCCGAAGCTTGGAATTCACGTGACTTGAAGTCGCGGC
>JADMIO010823422.1_pt1 | contig 52534 bp, 45 predicted proteins | sample 8958161 | NCBI WGS metagenome assembly JADMIO01 (sample SAMN16585339, study PRJNA669376) | soil metagenome | isolation source: Crop rotation soil | place: USA: Cullars Rotation, Alabama | collected 2011
TCCTACCACACATCATTACTGGATTTTAGTAGGTGGTTCCCGAGACGCTTACAAATATTATCACATACTACATTGGTCGTATAAATATGTTGACTGTTTTTTCAGTATTTATCTATTACAATAAAATAAGCACTTCAGAGAATATCTTCCTATGTTTGAACAACAAACCGTAACCTTATCAGATTTTGGGTTAAATTATTTGGCATGGATGAATCAAGTAGAAAAAGGGAAGGAACTTGTGGTGACTAATCATGGCAAACCCATGGCTATTATTCGTTCGGCAGATTATACCCAACATATAAAGAACAGTATTAACAGTATCAAAACCTTTCGCCAAAAGTACGGTACTCAGACAGATGCCGAATTAAGAGCAATGATAGAAGAAGGACGCCCCTAGTGTTTGTATTGGACGCATCTGTGACCATGGCTTGGGGCCTTCGGGATGAAGAATCTGATTATGCTACATCTATTTTAGATGCTTTAGCTCAGGATACAGCGGTTGTTCCTGCTTTATGGGTAGCTGAAGTATCTAATATCTTACAAGTGAGTATACAACGTAAACGTATATCAGAAAAAGCAGCCCACGAATTTCTTGATGCACTCGAAAATTTACCGATAGTCATTGAGTATGAACAACCTTCTCTCAAAGATCTCTTATCCTTCAGTAAAAACTACAATCTGACTTCTTATGATGCCCTGTATTTACACATAGCTATTACTAAGAAAATTCCTATATCTACGTTGGATAAATCCATACGTAAGGCTGCACAAATAGCCAATGTTCCTCTATATCGTGCATCTGCTAACTCTGACTTTAATTAAATCATTAACAGATATATGTTAGGTGCAATTTGAAGGTTATTTTTCTAAACATGATGTCCTATTGAGAATGTATTAAAAAGATTTTATTGTCACTTAGCGCTTTTAACCTTTAGAATACTTTGAATAAGTGACTTTTTAGGCAGCAAAATAGCCTTTTGCACTTTCAAAACAAAAATTGGATGGGACCAAGGCCTGAAGATGTATATAGTTGCTTGTAAAGAATGGTGTTTTTTTATGTCAGACAAACGAACGTTTGGGTGACTATTTTGTGGTTAGTTGTACGAAAGCATTGTGTTGTGTTTGATAGAGTACAGACTTGTCCTTTCTTAAGATTCAGCCTTAGGTAATCTTTTGTATAAATACACAAAAGTACCTTTCAACTAAGCTATAAATAGACAGAAATCTACTGCAGATTGCTTGAAAAAGATAAAATTAAGCTCATAAAAACAGGTTTTATTTCTTCTTAATTCAAGCTAACATCAATAGGAAAATTTTCAATGAGTATTTTTCATGTTTTTAGTATTTATAAGTTTCCTGTGTCTTTTTTCTTCCCTTGAAGATCAATTACAAAACATAAGCAAAGAAAGTTCAATGTGGATGACAAGTCTTCCGAAGGAATTAAAAAAAGGAAACGATATTATAAATGGATGGGACGTCATTCGGCAGTGGCACGAAGAGTGTAGCAAACATTTATCCAGTATAGAGGTTAAACGTTATATAGGACGAGACTATAATGGGCAGCCACTTTATGATTATAAGAATTTATTAATGGTAAATATAGGTTTGTTAGTTCGTAATAACGACACTTCAGAATTAAGCCTTATTCCTTTTTATATTCCTTATTATTTCCTAGGTATATGGCAGTTTTCCAGAAATATTGAGCCTCCTAATATTTTTTCTTATAAGATGCCAAGTTTTACAAAACAATTTGGTTGTGTTCCAGAAGATCAAAATGAAATACATGTAAATATAGATGAAATAAAAAGAAAAATAGAAGAATTAGGAAATGACTCTGTTGAGATGGGAGAAGAATTTTCAGGAATAAAAAGAGAAATAACAGATAAAAAGAAAGCGATTGATGGTTTATGTAAAGAAAAGGAAACCCTTGCGGGGAGCAACAAACATCAAAACAAGGGAAAAGAGGATAAAAAGGAAAGGGACAAAGAACTTTTTGAGAGCTTCATGCGGCTCGATGAGGGAATAAACAGAATACTTGAGGAACTTAAACCAATGTATGAGCAATCGTATAAATTAGAACAACAGGGAGAAAAAATATCTAAAGAAAAGCAAATACTAGAAAAGGAATTAGAAGAGCAAGAAATGAAATTAAAACAGATAGAAGATCCATGTTTTCACAAAGGATATGTAGTAGATAACATTAAACCTATAAAATATTTTTATGGTACCGCGCTAGAAAAAATTCACGACTCAACTTCTCTTCTTGCTCATCATAAGCTTCGTGTTTTAGAGCAGCTTAATTTTGATTTTTCTACTCTTACCACAGATTCAGATTGGACACATATTGGGGTTTCTCCGATTTTGCGTAAATTATTTGAGTTTCGATATTGTGAAATACCTAGAAATGAATCTTATGGAAAATTCTTTCAAGATTATTTAAAAACATTCCAAGAATTAGGAGAAATGATGTGCAAGGGGGAACCTTTTACCGATACACAAAAAACCATAGGTAATCTTTTTGATAGCGAGCAAGGACCTTTTATTTATCTTACTCAATCAGGTATTGAGAGCGAATTATTAGAAAGCAATCAGAAGGCATTAGAACAGCTAAAAAATACTACATTAGAAGGAGTAATACTTAATGCTGCATCACAGAATCCAACCTGTTTATATTGTAGTTTCTTTTACAGGTTACAGGCATATACACAAGAAATTATTACCAATTTATTTTCTATTCTAGAGCATTATGGAATTAAGAAAGGAGAAAATCCTATCTTTCGTGTTTTTGTTTCGTCTATTTATGTAAATAACCTTACAGGACCGGATTGTGACGGAAAAAAACTACCTGAAACTGATACAGTAGATATTACAGATAACGATATTATTATGTATAAATATGCGTTTGATAGATTAGGAGGTACACAATGATTACGCTTGCCCTGGTTTTAGTATTACACGGTAGTAATGCAGAATATGATAGTTTACACAAAAGATTCGAAAAAGAAGCAATTTTCGCTTCAACTTTTCAAGAACAAAAGGCTGAGAATCTTGTAATAAAAGCTTTAAGAGATCATGCAGAAATTAAAGCTTCTTATTACACTTTGTTTGCTATAGAAAAGGGAAGTAGGGAAGCATTAAAGAGGTTTGAAAGAGCTTCTAGCCTATACCTGCAAAGTGAAGAAAAAGAATTAGAAAAACTCATTTCACAAGAAGAAGATGTATATGGGGAGTTAAGCTTTAAAATAAAAAAAAAGAAAGAAGAAATAGCAGCATTAAAAGCAATGATAGAAGCAGGAATTCAGGATCCACAAAAAATGGCAGGTCGTAATCAATTGTTAAATGAACGTATTTATATGCTACTTCAGTATTTTTCTAGGGTAAACGTAGATCAAATGATTGATTCTGAATATGTTCAATATCCCTCTACTGCCTTTCTAGAAGAGAAGCAAGAAGTAGAAAGTAAACTTCTAGATATGACCAGCCTTAGTAAAATGCTTCCTATTTCTTATAATGAAGAAGAGGAATATAAGATTCATCAGAAGGTAGGATCTGGTTTTTTCAGAAGGGTTACCCGTAATAAAGTAGCAAGAAGTTATATTACACGATTTCTCCAAGAACAAACAAATAATAGACCGATTAATTTAGATGGTTTATCTTCAAGGACACGAATATTGTTATTTAGAGAATTAACAACCTTGGGGCAAAAAAAAATAAAACTACCTTTTGTTTTTCATGGCAAAGCATTTGAAATCGTCCTGAAGCCTACTGAGAATCAACCAGGAAATGGGATAATTACTGGGATTATTAGCTCTAAAAATATAGTTAATGTGTTGGGAATTTACACAACAGATTATCAAAAAGTTGTAGCTAAAAAGCTTTTATTAGCACGTGGAAATCGAGGTAGATATCATCAAGCTATTAACTTTCCAATTCTTCAAAGAGAAGATGAACAACTTGACTTAGAAATGTTGAATATTCTTTTAGATTTTGAAGTAGCACGAAGATTACAGGGAGAAGCAGAAAGTGGAACTAATTTAAAAAAAGCGTTTGATAGCATTCCTATCGCTTCAGCTATTAGAGGTATTTTGAAATTACCTGAAACCGATATAATTCCTTTAATGGAATATTTTCATACTACTAATGTAGATATGATGGGTCCATTTTCCTTCCCTTTTGGAGAGTTTAATGTTTTTCAGGGACAGGCAGAACGACGAGCAGAAGCGACTAAAAGAATTATTAAGAAATTAAAAGGGAATATTGTCGCAAGTAATAGTAGTGAAGAACAAATACATAAGGAGTATTTGGAAATTTTTGGAGGAGAGAGTGAAAGTGAAGATGAGAGTGAAACATAAGAAATTCATAAATATCAATTGTAATTTGGTTTAATTTATAAAATTAGAGCTATCTATTTTTTAGAGGTTGCAGGTTGTTATAAAATTGGTCTTTCTACTTTTATCATCTTAAGGTTCACTATAGGGTGAATAGCATTGTTTTGATCAAAAATAAAGTGTACCTAGGCTGATGGATCATGTATTAGCTAGTATCCTTGAAAGTTGTTGTTCAAAAAATTCGTCTTATTAGGCGGATGGCGAACTGGAGAGCAAGTAGGGGCACTGTGGAATGCCTAGTCCAAGTTCAATCCACACCTTATAAAGTAATGTGATGGTTTAAAATAAGTATCGCATCTTGACTAGAAGACAGATTCCCCCATTAGGACCTACTCCCTACCTTAAGTGTATTTCTATGCTCACAATATTTGTTTATTACTTTAATATTGACGGGATAGTAGCCTGAGTGACTGTTAAGGTACATCATGAATACAATCAAATTCTTTCTGAGAATCAATTCTAAGATAGTCCTCCCCTTTTGGGGGAAAAGGGATCAGAAAGCTAAAATGACACATAAGGAAAAGCCAATAAAAGCAGATGTGGTAACTGACAGAGATATTGAGAAATTTTATCATCGGCGTCGTGCTACGCTCACAATAGCCCGTAGATTACATTAGAAGATAAACACAGGGTGTATTGATGTTTCTTCTCAAGAAACCATATTACATCAAGTGTAGAGGACGTGAAGCTATTTGCCTCAAGAAGGTCTACAAACCCTGATGAGTTAAGAAGAAGTGGTCATGCTGTTTTTCTTTTTGTAAGTTTCTATAATTTGCTGCCCTCTAGGGAAACAGCCATATATCCTTTAATAAACTCTATATAGTGAGGAGAATAACGAAATGTTATATACCAAATCGTATCATCCTAAGCTAGTTGATGTTTCTGCTTCCTATCATTGGCCACTCAGCAAACCAGAACCTGTTTCTATTGAACGCTATATGTGGGGCACTCCGTTTCCGGTGACTAAGCAAGAACTCATTGCCTATGCAACCGGTAATGAGGCTTCTGAGTATATCCTCGATATTTTAAAGCGCTTTGAACCTAAGACGTATCAAAACTTAGAGGAAGTAAAAGAGGCCTTCGACAACTATCAACCTCTCCCCTAGATTTTAAGAAGGGTTTGAGATGTGTCCTATTTTTGCCAGAATTTTAAGCCACTTCCTTTTCGCTTTTCGTCAATTCTTTAAGTCTGGGTCGATTAGGGAATAAAAGAAGTTATGAGAAAAGTTTAGCCGGTTTCTGCTCCATTTTAGATAAATGTTGCTGTCTAAAAGGTCAATACTAAAATTTGAAAAATTTCTCCTTATTCGCAAAAAAAGCGATATTTTTAATTTTAAACAAGTTGAAAGATACGGATTTTGGGCTGTTGCATAATAAAGCTGCACTCTTGATTTCCAAGGCACGTGACGCTATAAAGGTTGGGAAATTCAATCACTTCTCTATTATTTCTGCAACCGTGCCAAAAAGCCGCTCTCTCCCTATCACGCCACTTTTTGATCGAGTATTGGCGTATTCTGTTTTTCAGAATTAACTGGCTCTTTTAATAGAGAGTTGGCGCGTACCAAAAGTTTTGCCATCACAGCAACAATACCCATTTTCTTTGCCTTTCCCCTTTTGATGTAACCTTCATAATACCCGCGTATAAAAGGGTCACATTTAATAGCAACAAGAGCTGGCATATAACAAGCCTTACGTAAGTGGGCTCGACCACCACCAATGGTTTCACGCATGTGTGATGAGCCACTTTTCCTTGTTTTTGGCGCTAACCCAGCAATTGCTTTAACTTGATTTCTCGACAAAGTACCCAATTCTGGACCATAGGCAAGAAAGGCATAAGCGGTCGTTAGTCCAACGCCAATAATCGTTGTAAGACGTCTTGCTTTTTCAGCATATACAGGATTACGCTTCATGAAATCTTCAATCTTTTTTTCAACAAGCAGTAATTTTTCTTGCAATGCTTTAATCGCGTCATGCAAGATTTGACCAACATCTTCACAAACAAAAGGTTGCTCTAACCGATTGCGTAAAGATTGAATTTCTTTCAAAAGCGCATCTTTTACATAGAGTAATTCATTCAATTCTAAATTAATATCATCTTTAAACTGAGTCTTTTTTGGATTAGTTTTTTCACCATATAAATATAAAACTTTAGAGTCAATTCTATCAGTTTTAGCTAAAAAACCCATGCCTTGGGCAAAGCGTCTTATTGTTAAAGGGTTACAGCAGCAACAGGGTACATTATTATCGCATAAGGTTTTATATAAAAGTTTTGTGTAAGCCCCTGTTGATTCAAATATTATAAATGCATCTGGAGGTAGACGTTTTAACAACGCCTTGATGCCCATAGGAGTATTTGAAAATTGCAAGTGATAGTGTTTGCCATTTTGAATAAAAAATACATCCAAAGTTTTCTTGGAAATGTCGCATCCAACATATATCATGAGCCTGGCTCCTTTTAAAAACTTCTCTCAGGTATATGGTCTCTGACCGTCAAAGGAGCCATGACCGCGTTGCTGTTTGAAGATTAGGAGCTATTAATTCTGCTGAAGCATACGCGATCAAACATTTACTTGACTCATTCTATTAGAATAGCCTTGACAAATAATGATCCCCATAAGCTTCATCGTTATCTTAAATCAACAGGTCCCATAAGCAAGATACCTGACAAATGTAAGAATGCGTCTTCAAAGAATTGATAATTTTTTGAATAAAAACATAGAGTGGCAGAGAGTATAGGTAAGCTGAGGTGGCGTATGAACTACCCAAGCGATCTCACAGATGAGCAATGGCAACTCATCAAGAGGTATTTCAACACATTCAATCATACGCATACATTAAAACATAGCAAGCGTGAACTGATAGACGCGGTACTCTGTGTGACAAAAACTGGCTGTCAGTGGCGACAACTCCCCCATGATTTCCCCTCCTGGAAAACAGTGTATAGCTTTTTTAGGAGGGCAAAGCAGGATGGGACATGGTCTCTTATGATGCGGGCGCTTGTTGGGAAAAATCGCCAACAATCAGGACGCAGCCCCTTGCCCACACATGGCATTATTGATAGCCAAAGCGCCAAAACCACAGGCCCTGCAGAGCACAAAGGCTTTGATGGTGGGAAAAAGGTTAAAGGTCGTAAAAGACACATTGTGACAGACACATTAGGGCATATACTTCATGTGCGTGTCCATGGGGCCAATGATCATGATTCCAAGTCAGGATGTATCGTTTTTCGAGAGGCTGTGTATCTTTATCCATCTTTGAATGGCGTATGCGGTGACGCTGGTTATAGGGGAACTTTTGAGAAGTATGTATCTTGGGTACTCCAAAGAGTCGTGGATATCAAGGAGCGTATTGCAGACAGTCCTTTTAAGATCTTAGCAAAACGCTGGATTGTTGAACGTGCCTTTGCCTGGCTTAATCACTTCCGCCGTTTAGCTAAGGATTATGAAACAACGTGTTCTTCAGAAGAAACCTTCATCCGAATCGCTCATTCTATGTTTTTTTGTTAAGTTGTGCTGTGAAGTACTATTTGTATTTTGCTTAATTTTTTTATTAAACCCAGAGAAATGGAAGAACTCCAACTTGATCATGCAAGGCAAATAAACGAAATTGCAAATAAAGCAAAACATAGATGGCCAAGTAACCAACAGTAATAATCTATTAGGTGGGCGATAGTCTACCGTTGTTTCCTTTCTATTAGTTTTTTTCTTATTTGATTGAAAAAGAGAAAAAATATTGATTTTCTGTGAGAAATGCTGCAGCTCATAAAATTGCAGTGCAAAAAGTAAAAAACCTAGATCTGACAAGGGTTAGCAGCATTTTTATCTGTATTTTTGCACTCATTTTTTAGAAAAGATGGTCGCGTAATCCCCCTTTAAAATAAGGGAGTTACGAGATATGTGTAGAAATTTTGCACGTTTCGTGGGCAAGCCTCATTGATAACGATGTTAAGGATTCAGATTTTTCCGTAGAATTTTACAGTGTGGTTGAGGATGTAACCCAACAATTAGATTCTCTATCTGCCACAATGAGTTGGCCAATGTTTAGGACACATAGTATGGCAATATTTTGAAGAACAATAATTTAACTTTAAGTAGATAAAAGTCAGTTAATTTACATTAAAAACGTTTTCATACCATCAGATCACTCCCATAAGGTGTTTTTAAAAAGCGAGAGGGAGTTTTTTTAAAGATATACCATTTTAAATGGCACATTAATTGCGCTAACCATTTTTCCCTAATTGACGTCTCACAGAAGGCTGCTTAAAAATTAAAAAGAAATAGATAACCAAATTGGTCAAATAGCATTTTCGTAGAAATTAATACACAGAAGATTGCCAGATAGCTTATAGATATTTTGAATTAATTTAATATTTGAGGTTAAAATGTTAGCTTTTTTATTAGTTTTTAATGTGATCGGCGCAGAAATGGCACTTGCAACCCCCACCACTTCTCTGCCATGTAGAGAATGTGAGGTAATGTTTTCTCCTGTAGTGTCTTCAAAAACATATGGCGAGCCTCTTTCTTTTAGAACTAAAGATTTTTGGAATATTTGTAGCATTGATATTGATTGTCATAGTGATCTCAGTAAATTAGGCATGGTAAAAGGTACAATAAGTGGTATTAGTGCTTATTATCCAGAAAATGATATCAATTACCCTTTATCCACTGTTGTTACTGTAAGTAGTGGATATGGAAGAACAAACGGTTTTATCATCGGTCCCCACCACATATTAACAGTAGCCCATAGAATATATAGCAAAGATGCTGAAAAATGGGCAGATGAAATAACTATTAATGTATCTAGCGATAGCTCTGAAAAGTCCTCTGTTGTAGCAGCCCATGCGTGTTTAGAATGGACTAAGACCTCTATACCTGAAAGAGAAGCCAATTATCCAAGAGAAAATTATGATTATTGCGTCCTTATTGTCAAAGAAGCTGTAGGATACAAAAGAGGATGGATGGGGCTAGCTAATATACACAATGCTACTTTATCTCAAACTATGAAAGATGAAATCCCTGTAAAATTTACATCTTACTCGTTCACAGAACAGGATGGCCCACGAACACAAACTGGTCTACTCAGGAAAGATATGGGAAATTTTTTGGGTTATAATTTAACTACTGTAGAAGGAGATTGTGGTTGTCCTCTATATTTTGATTTTGATAATAAAGGTTCCTATGCTATAGCCCATCACATCCTGAATGGGCCATTAGGACAAAGGTATAAACCAGGAGTGTTGTTAAAAATTGGTGAGATTCTTTCTAATACCTGGATGATTGATGGGGAAGAAATTTTTTCTCCTCGAATTTTACCTTTTGAGGAAGTAAGGAAATCATTAAGAGAACTTTTCTCAAGCTCCCCACCTTCAAAGGATGAAGAGCCTCCTAGAAAAAAACAAAAAGCAGCTCATACAGGGCCAAGCTTTGCTTATAACAGTGGAGGATTTGCTTATGATTTTACAGAGGAAGGTAGTTTAAAGCGTAGAGAAGTAATGGAGTTAAGCCACTCCCTAGGAAAACATTTCATTTGGAAGTTGAACGATGTTATCGCAAATGGACTGCAAAATTTAGAAATGCTCTACAGATTGGAGTTAGATGGGATAAACTTTAATGATCAACCAGATAAGGAAAGATGGAGCTCTTTAGCCCAAGCTTCTATGCCAAATCTAATAGTTCTTGATATTTCTAAATCTAAAGGAGCAACACAATTTTTGCTTCAACTCACCAAAAACAATAAAACACTGAGAAATCTGAGACAAGTTAAAGCACAAAAAACCAATATTACCTTCCCTGCACTCAAAAGCCTACAAGATATGGATTTTACAATTCTTCCTCTTGTACGAGATATGGGATGCTCCCTCAGCTATCAATCAGTAGCGGTAATATATGTCTTTATTGAGGGTACAGACCTTAGTCAAGATAAAGATAAAGATGGTGAGTTATGGAAGCTACATAACACCCCGGGGGGAAAACTCTGGCCTATTGTATATAATGCTGGCCAGGGTATTTCATCTGCAAAAATTTTATTGAAATTAGATAAATTTCCATAAACTGGTGGCGCGTTCATCACAAATCATTCCCCCGTTTTAATCTTTTTACGAGAGCTCTCCTCAACTTCAACCTCTATTAGGAATAAACGGGGTTGACCATCGTCATCTTCTAGAGATAAAGATGAACAAACTGCTTTCCAAAATTCTCCCTGACTCGTACAGTTACCATACCTGTTTATCCAATCGATAAAGTCTTGCTTGAGGGTTGCAGTGTCTGAGCCGTTCCTCCTTATAAAAGGAGGAATTTTCATCAGATCTGTTCTCATTCTGGAACGTAGAATGCCCAATAAGTCTGTTGGTAAAATTATAGCAGGATCCTTATAGGCTACTACCATGTTAACTAAAGAAGGCAAACCTTCTTGAAGTCTACTAGGAAGGTATTGTTCAATTGCTTTTTCCAGAGATTCACTTTTTTTTTTATTCGAGTCTAGAAATCCTTTAGCATCTTTTAAAAAGCTGCTATCTGCAGCTGTTAACGCAGTGGCAACGAAAGTAGCGCAGTTGAAATAATGTTTGCTGGTATCGATTTGAATCGGAGTACTTTTGCTTATTAGAGGACTGCCAAGGCTATACCACTGTAGATTCTCTCCCCATGTTGAGTAATAAGCAAACATAGTATCAATAGCTTCTGTATCCGTTTTTAGGATAAATACATGTTCAGGAACCTTTTTTTCTTTATTATAGTCTGTTTCATAATCTGGATGATGTTTCGCTGTCACAGTAAACACTTCCCCAAGAACTTCGCTTGGCCATAAGCTAAAGTATGCATTTGCAGTCTGCAAAGTCACATGTCCTATAGTTGTGCCTTCCACTAGTCCTGCTCTTGCTCCTTCACTTAATCCGGTTCTTACCATAGCCAATGGATCAATGCTATCTGTCCAAATTCTCACCTTAGCAAATCCTTCTACCATATTTTCTTGTTGTAGAAAGTCTGCTGGTCCATAAGGTGGCATAGCACTGGCGATTGAAAATGGTAAAAAAGAGAAAACAATCAGCATTCTTACAAAGAATTTCTTAAGTTTCAGCATATTGGCACCTTCTTAGTATTGAATAAAGAAATAGGTATTCAAGACCCAGGTAAACTTCTAAACCATTGCACTAGAAATGACAAGATAAAAGTGTATGTTATTTTAAACTATTTTGTTAACACTTCTGAAGTTGTAGAACCTGTGAAGTTCCTTGAATCACCATTCATAAAGTTTAGAAGCTTTGTTTCCCTTGAGGTTTTCCCTTATCAGAGCCCTATAGCCCCATAAAAAAAATGATCTAGTCAAGTTATTGTATGTCATGCAATCATTTTTTCAGAATTTAATAAAATAAGAAGTATTAACAAAATGTTGTGGAAGCACTTTTAAAGATGATTACAGCGAAGTCCAATAGAATCAAATTCTGAATAGGCCTGGAAGTATATTCTAAGATAGGAGAATAAGCTAAATTCCCCCTGTTTTATCAAAAACAACAGAGACTTTTTGCTTTTCTCTCTTCTCGAGTTTATTATGCTCTCCATCTTCATCCTCAAAATAACCTACTACCTTATTTTGCTGTGTATAACCTGATAGTTCACATGGTTGGTAACAGGCGCTAGGGGATAGTGCAAGAGCAAAAGCAGAATTTTTTATACTGTTTATCGTGTAATAACGTCTAAAATCAACTTCAATTCTTATGAGGTCTTCTTTGTCAGCATTCCATTCTTTAATCTTCTCCTTCGCTGTAGCAATTAGATTTGCTTTTTGTTCGCCCAAAAATTTAGGAAGGGGTGGGGTCCCTCCCTTGATCGTTCCATCAGCTTCGACACGATAAAGCTTATAGAAAGGCACGTTATTGCCAGAATTTACAGGCAAATGAGAGGTGGGCTGACATGGTGTTGGTTGCCCATTATAAAGTAAAACAGGTCTAGCAACAAGAAAAGTAGAGGTATTCTCTGCATCGGTATGTTCTATACAATCAACAACAACACATTGCCCGTCAGGTTTTAGAACACGGTTAACATGAGAGGCAAGTACTGCTTGCTGTTCGTCAGTAAAAAAGTGTATTAAATTTTCGCAAACCACACTCCTATATTTATTATCTTCGACCTTTTGCGCGAATAAAGTGCAGTCCATTTGTATGCGCCTTATTCCGCCAAATTTTTCTTTAATTCGACCTATTGAAAGAAAACTATCAAAAGCACTCTTTACATATAGTTGGTAGGCTTTCATAAGATCTTGGTAGCGCTGCTCATACAACGTATCAAGATCTGAACGAGTGTCAACCATATCCACTTTTGCTCCCCGAAGCGCACATAACATAGAAAGCTCTGGAGAACCTGCACCAAAATTCACAACTTCATCATCTACATTAAGAGAACTCAGAATATCCTTCCACCGACTATTGGGTGGAAAAGTACGCCCATCTGCGGTTTGAACGGGAATCATCGCAAGTTGTCGAGTAAACCAACCCAGTTACCTGGGAGGGTTCCTCTAAGAACGCAGCTTGCAAGATTTCCCTGCACTACGCTCAAGCCTTTGTAAGACTACATTTTGGTGTAGTCCGGATTTCTTTGTTTTGAAGAGCAGTTACCTTTCCCTCTTTAATCCTTTGATTATTGGACTGACGATCCCTTTTCAGGAAGTAATCTTTAAAACAAGGGTTATAAGGATGGGCAACACCGACAATCTTGATATGGCGCTTGATATGAATACTCCTCATGAAAGTTAAATCAAGGGGTTTTATCCCTTTCTTTGTTTTCACTTTAGCGTGGAATTGCCAGTGGCAAGCACCATTGGTTCGGAAATAGTTTTTCACGATCCAAGTGCGCTTTTTATTGGCGTGTCTTCGCGACATCCATCTTTCCAGGGCTATATAGATAGCGGTGTCAATATAGGAGAAGGTTTTAGACGCACAGGATGATCTAAAATAATTCGCCCATCCTATAATTTTAGGATTAAGGGTGCGGATTAAAAGTTCAGTCTTTGTACCGTATTTTGATTTAATACATGCTCTGATATTGACGAGGAACCCTTTAACACTCTTTTTGGAAGGTTTGATAATCAAAGTTTTACCATACTTACGTACGTTAAAACCGAGGAAATCAAAGCCATCTTGAATATGCGTGATTTTGGATTTCTCCTGGGATAGTTCCAGGCCCCTTTCCAAGAAGAATGCTTGGATCATAGGTATGACCTTTTCTTCTAAAGCCTCCTTTGTTGCACCGGTCACAATAAAATCATCTGCATAAGAAACAAAATGGACTTTTGTTCCTTCTCCAAATGCTTTATTGAGACGCTTTTCAAGACCAGACAAGGCCATGAGTGCAATTATCGGTGACACAGACCCACCTTGAGGTACCCCAGATTCTGTAGGAAAGAGATTGCCATTTTCCATGAATTCAGCTTTTAAAAATTTCCTCAGGATCTTTTTATCCATAGGAATGTTATTTACTAACCATTCATGACAAATTGAATCAAAACACGCACGAATATCGCCCTCATAGATCCACACAGGAGAGACTTTCCGAGAAAGTAGTATGAAACATTGACCTATTGCATCCTGACAGGAGCGTTTTGGTCTAAAGCCGTAACTGTTTTTGTCGGCCCATTCCTCGGCTATGGGTTCAAGTGCAAGTTGCCACAGGGATTGGATAGCACGGTCAGCCATAACGGGAATTGAGAGCGGCCTCATTTTTGTTGTGGAATTCTTTTTGGGGATCATAATACGTCTTAACGGTTGAGGTGTGTAAGCTCTACACGTTAATGTCATTATTGCCTTCATTCTTTGAGCCGGTGTGACCCAGAGAACTTTATCGATACCTGGTGTTTTACTGCCTTTATTCGTAACAACACGCCTTACGGCAATACATTTACCATAAAACGAGCGTGTCAGTAGCCTTTGTAAGGATGCGACCTTACCATATCTACCTTCACGAGTAGCCTTCGCAATACGCATCTGAAGACGTTTTACATCCTTCTGAATCTTCTGCCATGGCAGAATTTTCCATTGGGATGCTGAAGATGCACCAATCAAAGTTATCTTTGTTGTCATTTGCTTCCCTCCATTATTACGTTTCCTCAAATTCTCTTACGATCAAAGACCAGTTGGACGTGGGCGCACTTTCGTGCCAGGTGACATTTAAACCTGTATTTCCTTCGTTACAAAGGAACATTCGCTTTTTCCAACATCCTAGACCGGCAAAACAATCGGCCTTCCTTGCGGTTGGCTTTCCCTATCAGGGTGCTTTACCGGGTTTCCAAGTTCTAGCGAGAATGTGTATGTTGACTTAGCTGCCTGCTATAAACCGAGAAATATATTGACTACGAGGGAACAAAACCCCTTGTTCCTTCCATTTCTATAGCGTGTTGTCAGCCACTTTCCACACTTGCCGGTTACGGTTTGTCGTTACAGGTTCAGTTACCTTCAGCATATCAACTATCTACGCGCACCAGATTTATGGCTATCTGGAGGATGTTTACCTCGCGGTTTGCATCCCGCACCTTTCGGTACTTAGCTGCTTGTCCGGCCCGCTCTTTATTCAGGGCCGTAGATTCACCTAGTAGTACAGGTGGTGACCTCTCATTTACAGTAGGGTCACAACACTCTTCACCAACTTCTTGTCGCACGGGTTTTACCGCATATTTGACCACACTGTCTCGTCAGTTCACGTGAGAGCTTGTAGATAAAGGACCTTGCAGCATCTTTGTTAATTTATTCTGGATAATACACATAGCGGTTATTAAAGTCTCCTTATAATTAAGCGGCCTTCAGGGTTATGATTTTCTCCATATCAAAGAAGACGACGAGGAACAGCGTGTGATGGAAGAAGAAATTAAGGCGGCCATGCGTGCCGCCCTCTTAGCGGTATTTGGAGAAGAAGAACTACCAGAGGATAGGAAGGACAACGGGCGTGAATAAAAAGCTGATTGACAGGAGTAGAGGTGTGTTATAAGGTGTGTTACCTTCTCTTTAACCGTAGATATGGCGCCTATGTTATTATCATTACTCTTTGGTACCCCTGATATAGTTGTACGTACCTATACACCCTCCCTTCAAGGAATAAAACAACATCCCCAACCCCACATACGTGTTATAACCTTCACGCAAACAACGAAACCACACACATTAAAAGGAAAGTCAGCACGGTTACCCGAGGTGATAGGTGATAGACCCCGGAAACACCCAAAAGTGCGGTAGGAATTTTTCAAGCAAAATTTAGAGCTTCATCGTGATTATGCTTTTCTCTGAAACCTAAGCTGATGGGGCATTTATGGGTACGGAAAACCTACTTTCAAATGAGATTTTCTTCAATCAAGGGAACACTTAATTCTTACTTACTGCTTTCAGCAGTAAGGTGTTATCTATTCGATGTCAACTCCCTCTTCTAAAAATTTGAATGATAAATTGGCAATTATATTGTCCAAATCGAGTAATTGAGAACCTGTAGTGAATTCATATCTACCATTGAAATTGATGTGGCAAGAAGCACCCGGGGAGCGCTTTTTTAGAAAATCCAGGATCTCTAAATGCCCTAATTTTTCGTGAACTTCGTAAATTTGCGAAAGAAGTACCGCCGTATAACAAACGGCAATATTAACAACAAGTCTGTTGGCATCGTTGGCAATAGCCAGGTCAAGTTCTGTAGTGCCTATAAATTTACCACCATTCACACCAGCCACTTTTCCTGTTAATTGATGAAAGGCTTCACCCCTGTTTAAAGCCGTACGAATATAACGTCTCAGTAACGGATTATCTATAAAATTCAGGATATGTAAGCTCATGAGAATTTTATTGTATTCCCACAAGGCTCTTTGTGTTTTGTTAGCACGGTCATAGGAGCTGAGCTTTTTCACAATAATACTTTGTGTGGTTTTTCCTATCAGTAAAGAAACAAAAATATGTTGAATGTTCCCCCACTCTTCTTCGATAAGACGGGATGAAATTTGGCTTGTTGGTAGTATGGTATAGCCTTTTTCCTTATAGACTTTCTGTGGCAGAAATGAACCGATAGCCGTCGTAGCCTTTTTACCAATGCGCTTGATATGGGGCGCAAAGTGGTAATCAATCAAATGCAATAGCGCATAATTTACACTGTTAATACTATGGGTGTCTCCACAATACCAATCTGGTTGAATATCCGAACTATTATTATAAATAACATCAAAGAAGTGATGGCTTTCATGATCATTGGCACCATATATTTTTCCATTGAGACCGACAAAATTACATACCATCGAATAAGATATAATGCCTCTGCGTTGTCCAAAATATTTTGGTGAAAATCTGGCCATAATATTGCCACGTTTTGTCTGAAATTTCTTACCATCCAAACTGCTAAACAGTTTGTCTTCAGCTATACGCCAATGTTTAAACATGGGCAGGGTGGACATGTAATTCACTACGGTGTCATTGGCTTTGCGTAGACATTCTAAGCGTATAAAATTTTTCGATGTGGCAAAAAGAGTATCATAGTTCAGGTCTGAAATTTTGGACATGGCCAGAATGCCATAATTGGTGGCATTGGCTATAATACAAGCGACGATACTTTCTTTATCTTTTTGACTTTTAGAGTAGCGTGGCTTAATGTGCGTGAAATCATCTAAGAAATGACAGTGGTCGTCAATGAACCTAAAAACGTGATTCAAGCTGACCTGTGGAAACTGCCCATAGAATAGGTTGTCTGTTTCGGTATCTTGTTTCTGGTACGGCAATGTCCATGTACCGTCTTTTTTTAGGATGATCTCTTTGTTTGTACCATCTTTGATATGCTGATTTACCTGTAAAATCAAAGGATCTAATTCTTGCTGAAAATTGCTGAGTTGCGTAGAAATAGGTGTATTTAAAATAGTGTTATTTTGTTCTCTAATGATTTCATCTTTATCTTTCGCCCATAGTTCAGCATCATACAAATCGTCTTTTTGACTCTTAAAACTCAAGCTATTGCTTACAAAAATGCTACCGTTGCCGAGAAAACATTCAAGCTGGTAATAAACAAGGAATTCATACAGATGCACATTTAAAATTTTCTCCTTTTTACCTTCCACTTCTTGTTCTTTGTACACATATGGGGCTAGTTCTGGCGGTATAAAAGCTATAGGAAAATCCTTTTGGGGTATACGTTTAAGTGATTTTTTATTGGCGAAGGCATTTTTCAAAAAATTAAGCGCCATCATTAACGGATCGTCAATCGTGCTGCTTTTGAAGTCGATAGCACGTGCTATAGGGCGTAAATTTTTCACTATTGTTTTGGCTATGGTTACATAGTACTCCCATTGAAAGGCCTCTTCATCGAAAGTCTGACCGCGTAGGCTTTGCTTTAAAAGCAGAAAATCCTCTTCTTTTACAATTTGAAAGGCTTGTTCCCTTACTGTACCAAACGGTATTTCATTCTTGATTTTCTTATCAATATACAGATCAATCAGTTCTTCAGCCTTCCTTACATAGGCATTAGCTTCAACTTTATATTCATACACCTTGTCCTTACTAACCACTTTGGCTTGCTTTTTGTAGTAATTAAGATGGTAAATAAAGCTATTTACCAAGTTGTCATTGATCTTTTGAAAGCGGTAGAAAACGTAACAAGTGATGTACATCCTCACGGTTTCATCTAGAATCTCATTGAGTTTGTCGACCGTGTAATAATCAACTAAAGACGCATAATACTGGACGTTTTGCTCTGATATACCTAACTTTGGGATGATTTGTTTTGCAAAGTTAAAAATGGATTGGCTGCTTAATTTTTTGTCTATTTCTTTTAGACCTTCCTGATAATTAAAGCCTTTGGCATCTTTTTTAAGCAGGGTTATGCCGTACATTTGTTCATTCCCTGATAGTAATTTATTGATGTCCCGGTAAGCTTCCCATGTCATGTTGTTCCTAATAACAGATTGGATGCGTTCATTTTCCTCGATTAAAGCTTGGCTGATAATTTTTTGGAAAGTGCTGTACCCTGGTATAGATATCCTGAAATTGGTTAGATCGCTAAGCAATGCATCCAATATAAAACGGTGATCAGCATTTATTTTTGCTACATCAACCGCTTTGATGAACACAAGTTTGGCAATTTCTTCGTTACATAGTACATAGTCAAGCAACTGGAGAATTTTTGTATTATTATCAAAACGGGTTCTCCTACCAATCACACTGATAGATCTTGAGTTTTTTGGGAAATATTTGTCGAGCACATATTTTACATCATCCGTCACATCTGAAAACGTGAAATTAAAGAACATTTTTTTGCATTTAAAATAACCGAGTTGCAGGATAAAGTGCATACGCGATTCAATAGATCTCAAAGTTTCTACATGTTTGCTTTCTTGTTCATCCAGATCAAAAAAAAAGCCCGTTCATCATCTGAAAATACTGGTATAGCATACAAGTCATGAATTTCAGTATCAGAAAGAATAGTTAATCTGTTACGATTCCTTTTCATGTTTATTTCTCCTTTCTTTTTCGTGCACAACGCGCTGCACTGCACTCACCCCAATACCGAGGTGTTTTGCGATTTTTTTAATCCCCAAGCCTTGCTCACGGCAAATTCTTACCTTCTCTTCTATGGCTGGCTTTATACGTGGACGTCCCAATATTTTTCCTCTCGCACGTGCACGGTTTAGCCCAGCATGCACACGTTCTCGTATGATCGATCTTTCAAATTCAGCAAAAACACCACACAGATGGAACATAGCTTTGCCTGTTGGTGTTGTTGTATCAATGCCTTGCTTTAGTAAAATGAGATGTGAAGTTCACTTAAATATTTTATTTGATATTGTTGTTGGTTGCTTGTGTGAAAGAGCTGCAACAGTGGAAAAAGCTACCCTAATGTTAGTATTAGTGAATAGGCAAAATAGGCTTTTTCCACTTTTGCACGCTTTCCACAGCTGATTTGCATAGCAAATCATTATGGACTGCCATATTTCAGTTAGGCATTTTAATTCAATTAAGTTTACTTTAGGCTTATAACTGCGTTTAGAGGTGTATTATAGTCGGACACTAAAAAGTATTAACATGTGTCCATAAAAAACCATCGTTTTTAACTTACGCATAGTGTATCTGTCATCTTCTGAAGATGACACCTATTACGGACTATGATCGAAGAATTAAATATACCGATTTCAAAGGCAAATAAAGGAACCTTAGCGTTGATTTCTCCTTTTTGGCAAACACTTAATCTTTTTGTTCGTGAGGGATTGGGGAGTTTTAAGATATTTGAACACTATGATGACGAGAAGCAATTAATACTTATGCGTGTTGCTTCATGTGTATTTGAGGGTATTTTTTCTCATCAGATAAATTTTTCAGGTCCTGCTATTGCCCGTCTAGTTCCGCATTTATGTAATAAGCACGACCTTCGTTCAACTTATACAAAGGGTGCCTTTCAAAAACCATTAACAACAACAAAGCCTTTAGGTGAGGCAATCAATGAGCTCATCAATGAGATGCGTGCTGACCCTAATAAGGCTAGAGAGTTTCGTGATATCATGAAAACCTTTCATATCTCAGAGTGGTGGATGAAAGAAATTGATAAATGTCTCAAAGAACTAGGCGTCTTGTTATAGAAGCAACGTTTTAATATAAAGCTAATTTGAGAACAAACAACATTTCCCACCACATCACATGTGGGATATAATTAAAATCGTATTGACCGAAAACCATAAATTGTTTAAACCTAAATTAATATCCATAAGTTTAAAGAATATGTTTAAATGTCAAACGTGATTGTAAGGCCAGATGCTAAAGGAAGAATTAATTTAGGAACTATTGCAGAAAATGTCAGTAGCTACAAAGTGACGATAGATGATAATGGCAATGTTATATTAGAGCCTTATATAGAAATCCCTTTTTCTGAAAAGTGGATTTTTGATGATCAAGATTTACTGGAAAAAGTTAAAAAGCACCTCAGAAAAGAACAAATTCAAGCATAAAGTCAGAAGATACAGGCGTTGCGCAAACGGTCGTATATGCAACAATTTGACCCCAACCTATGCATAAGCACTTGCGTGTTGCAAAAACATGTTGAATAATTAAACAGAACTGCAACAAGCAAACGCAACAATTATGTACCTCGGTTACGCTCGTGTTTCCAAACTGGATGACCAAAGCACAAAAGCTCAACTGCGGGAATTAAAAGCAGTAGGTTGTCAAAAAATTTTTGAAGAAACAGCTTCAGGCGGTCAGTGGGAACGGCCTGAATTGCAACGTCTGTTAGATCAGATCCGGGTGGGTGATACACTTGTGGTTTGGAAATTGGATCGTTTGTCCCGTTCATTGAAAGACTTGATTCATATCCTTGAAAAGATAGAAAAAATAGGTGCAGGGTTTCGTTCTTTGACAGAAGCTGTGGATACCACCACCCCTTCCGGTCGTGCTTTAATGCAGATGAATGGCGTTTTTGCAGAGTTTGAACGAGCTCTTATTAAAGAACGTACAAAGGCTGGTCTTCTAGAAGCACGTCGGCAGGGACGTGTTGGTGGACGCAAGCCCAAAATCAATCACACACAACGACAGGAAATTATTGAGGCTGTAACATCTGGACGTAAAACAGAGGCAGAAATGGCACGTCTTTTTCATGTCCATCGCTCTACCGTATGCCGACTCATGGGGCAACATCGCACCAAAGCATCCGCCGTATGAGATATAACAAATTTTTATTTAAAGAATATATAAGCTTTATTACTGAAGCACACTTCTGATACGCTACTGCAATCCTCTTCTGAATCTGACATTATAAGGTTTAATTTAGACGTATAATGACTGTATAAATTTGTTTTTAGGTTTTTGTCAAACTATGGCCTATTTTGCTTATCTCCGGGTCTCTAGGGATGCCCAAGATACCCAAAATCAGAAGTTGGGTATTTTAGAATATTGCCACCATCAGCACTTCCACCCTGTTACTTTTATTGAAGATCAACAAAGTGGAAAAATTCCGTGGCAAGAACGACAAATCGGTAAGATCTTGGAACAAGCCCAGGAAGGTGACCATATTATTGTGGCAGAGGTATCACGTTTAGGTCGATCTACCTTATAAGTTCTTGAAGTACTTGAAAATGCTGCTAAGATAGAGGTTTCCGTTCATATTACAAAGAATAAAATGCGTATGGATGGTTTCTTACAATCCACGATCACAGCGACCATCTTGGGCCTTGCTGCCCAAATTAAACGGGAGTTTATTTCACAACGCACCAAGGAGGCATTAGCGCAATGTAAAAGAGATGGTAAAAAACTGGGAAGACCTAAAGGTAAATCTGAGTACCTAAAACTTGACCATCACCGGGAAGAGATTACTGGTTATATCAAAAAAGGTATCAATAAGAGGGCTATTTCTAAACTTGTAGAATGTGCGCCATCTACCCTTTATCAATGGTTGAGAAGACGTAGAGTCTCTGCTTCTTAAAAATTGTCCTACCGTAGGGTTTTATATGATTATGGTTAGTCCTCTTTATAGGAGGAGATACTATATGGGTGGCTGGATGATTCGAACTTTGGGAATGTTCATAGAATTGTGTCAGTAAAAGAAGGATTATGGTAAAAAAACATAAGCCCAGAGAAAATCGTATATTAAGGAGACTGACACATGAACATGGTAATAAAAAGTAGATAAGGGCTACAACCTACAACAGATCCTTTAGACCAACTTCAGGTAGAAATTATAGAAGCGGTTAAATCGGGAACCACCTTTTCTTGGTAAAAGGGCAAGGAGTAATGACAACATTTGTCAAACAAGCCTTGGAAGCAGCTTTAGAACGGGAAATGGGTGCTCACCTAGAAGGATCAAAAGCACAAGACGTAGATAATAAACGCAATGGTAAACTCACTAAACCCATGCGTAATTGTGACATGGGTAAATCAGAACTTGTTGTCCACTCTTGTTAATATCTTATTTTCTTGTAGGAAAGATTAGTTTTTTCAGCAAGGAGCAAAGGGTTTATAGGGGTAGGAAAGTATTAACATAAATATGTAGCGCCATACCACGCTAATAGAGATTACTTCTCTTCTATATTGAAAAAATAATTGATTTATTCAGAAAAACATGTGATAAGAGAAGCGGCAAAAACAAGCATCTGCCATTACAGAAAAACATACTATAACCGACGCTTGGATCCAGGCCTTAATTCTGTCTCTAGAACGGTAATAGTTATTTTGGAGGATAAAATGTTACTTGCACTGCTATTGCCAGTTCTACAATGTGGGACAGGGGATACTACACGTCGATTAACTGCAACACCCGACCAACTGGTCAACTTTGTAACAAATGGAATTAATCATTACACATCGGTCTTGGATACATTAACACAAGATAGAGAGCGGGATGTAGCATTCGTATTTGGCAATTCAGGAGCTGGCAAAACCACATTGATGCATTACCTAGCTAACATACCATTGCAAGTAGTAGAAAGAATGGTGCATGGGGTTCTAGAGATATATATTGCCCCAACCAATCCAGAGGATCAATCGATCGGATATTTAGGGGGTGGATCGACTACGCTCATTCCCAGGCGTATTGAGATTGGAGGACAGATATTCTACGATTTGCCTGGTTTTAATGATACACGCAGTCAAGAACAAAACTTAATCAATGCAGCTTTTATTCAAAAGTTTTTTGCAGCTGCAGAACGTATAAAATGTATTTTTGTTATGGATCACCGTGTAGTGTTTGGAGATAATGGTCAGGCTCTCATGGCTTTTGTTGATAAGATCAGAGGTTTATTTCCAGATTCTCAGACATCTTCAAATATCATCAATCAATCAAGCCTTTTTGTCATTACAAAAGATACGAGAGGTACTGCAGCGGAGATGTCTGGAGCCATTGGTACGCTTGTTACCAACCAAGGCCTTATTGGAAGCTTTGTAACACAAAATAAATTTTTATCTTTTTCTAGGCCTCTTAATGGGATTCTCAATCAGGGTAATCAGGAGGAAATATTAGGCAAGGTTCATGAGCTGCCAGCGAATAGCCGCGGTAACGCTATTCAGATGGAGATATTTTTTCCTCCTAATATACGTGAGGATTTATCCATAATCTTTGGTAGTGTTATGGAAAGAGAGCTTAGTAATCTTTTAGTTCATCCAGCTATGGCAGTGGACGCTTTGAATATTAAAATTGCAGAGTTAACAGATCAATCGTGGTTGTCTAGCTTGGAAAATAGAATTCAATCCACACAGAGCGTAAAAATTTTGCAAGGAATTGGTGGGGGGCTCTATCAAGATATTCTACCTATATTTCGGAATCATTGTCAGCAAAGCGTAACCTCTTTTATAGAGCAATTAAGAGTGGAAAAAAAGACATTGGAAGGAATAGTAGAAACTAAAAATGCAGAAGTTAGAACAGCGCAATTGTTAGCAGAGTGTGCGCGGATTGAAGAAGAGACGAGGAAAAATGCTAACAAATCATGGTGGATCAAGATACGTGAAACTGTTATTAAACCGATAGCACAAGCTGCAATTACAGTAGGTGGAACAGCTGTTGGAACCCTATTCGGTCAACCAGAATTGGGAGCGGTTGCGGGTGGTTCTTTGGCAAGCTCTATAGAATACGATAAATGATGAAAGCCCAACTACAACGTATTCACCTTATTTAGACCTCTCTTAAATGTGAGAGTTAAAACAATCTTTACAGTTGATATTACTACCCTCATAGAAAGAACGAATTGACTTACACAAACAGGCATGCCATAAGAGAAGCGGCAAAAACAAGCATTTTATATACATAGAAGCTTACTATATCGCCAACATAGACATAGGTTTAATTGGTTCCATAGCTTGCTCTTTTTAAGGACCCTCTAGTGTGTCATTTCATTAAAACGGGTTAAGAATGGTTTTTTATGAGGAGGTAAAATGTTACTCGCAACACTACTATCGGTTGTATATTGTGGACATCCTGCAAACTCTACACGCCGATTAACAACAACCCCACAAGAACTTGTTAGTTTTGTGACAACTGAAATCAATAGGTATAGAGACACATTTGACAATCTTAGAGCGGATCAAAATCGGGAAGTTACTTTTATATTTGGTACTTCGGGAGCAGGTAAAACTACATTAATGCATTATCTTGCTGGAGCACCACTGCGAATAGTAACAAGAGAAGTTTTTGGGGCTACAGAGTATTTCTTTGAACTAGATGAGACCATTGGTCACCCAGGAGGGGGGTCGACTACTATATATCCAAGGCGTATTGAGATTGATGGGCAAGTATTTTATGATTTGCCTGGTTTTAATGATACACGTAGCCAAGAACAAAACCTGATTAATGGTGCGTTTATTCAACGCTTTTTTAATGCGGTAGAACGTATGAAATGTGTTTTTGTTATGGACCATAGAATAGTGTTTGGGGACTATGGTCAAGCCATGATGAGTTTTGTGGATAGGATTAGGAGTTTATTTCCAGATCCTACTATTGGTTCAGAAATAATTAATCACTCAAGTCTTTTTGTTATTACAAAAGATACGCGAAGTAGAGCAGCTGATATGTCTGGGGCAATTGGAACGCTTGTTTCCAATCAGGGGCTTATTGGGGACTTTGTAAGACAGAATAAATTTTTATCTTTTCCCCGTCCTGTTAACGGGGTTATCCCTGAAGGTAGTCGGGAAGAAATATTAGAAAGAACGGAGGGGCTACAAGCAAGTGTAAGAGGGAGTAAAATCTGTATTGATACCTTCTTACCCGAAAGCACGCGCCAAGATTTAACAACTATATTTACCCAAACTATGAGGCAAGAACTGGATGGTCTCTTAGTTAACCCTGTACAAAAAACTTCTGCATTCCTCATTGCCGCTCTGAATGAGAAATACAGAGAGCTTACAGATCGCAACTGTTTGCAAAAGTTAGAAGATAAAGTTGCCGCAACAAAAACTATAAGTGTATTAAAAGAGATTGGTGAAGATACTTATAGAAAAGCCTTGGACGCATTTCGAACGAATTATGCAAGAGAGGTACTTCCATTCACAGGTCAATTAATAACAATAAGAGATTCACACATCGCACATGTCAAACTCATACATACACCAAATGGCCCTATAACCTCCACTACGGCCTTAAAGCCCCCCGGGCCAGAGGTATTATTGTTCGTTGGAAACCAATTTGAACATGGAGATCTAGCATCTCATGAACGAATTAGTTCTATCCATGTACATGCTGGTCTTTATGTAGATAAACTCGAATTCTATAAAAATGGTAACCAAAAATACATCGAAGTCGGAGGAGGAGGAGGTGGAGAAAAAGTGTTAAATTTTGCGGCTGATGAGTATATAATTGGCATATTTGGGCGTAAAGGGGATATTCTTGATAAGATAGGGTTTATTACAACTAAAGATCGTTATGGACCCTATGGGGATAGTCAAGGAGGAACTCACTTTGAAATCAATCTAAAAGAAAGTATAACTAGGGTGTGTGCTTCAGCTAGGCATTTTTGTCCGGGCCCCGGTCATGGCAATTTATTTTTAGTAAAAGATATAGGTATTTCATCACATCTTGCTGGTTAACTGTTACGATTCTACTATTTTTGATTCTGCTTCTCCATATCAAAGCGGGTAACCGTTCAGCCGCATGGGCAAGAGAAGGTAAATTAAAAGAAGTTTTAAGTAATAGAGAGAGCCAAGAGTTGGTGGTAGGGATTGAGACCATTTTGACGCCAAGTAAGATATAAAGAGAACATACGTTCTATAAAACGATCCCCTCGAGCAGACCAAGTAAAGAAAGACTTTTTGCGATAGACAACGTAATGTCTAATCTGTCTTTCAGCAAGATTATTGGTAAGAGGAATGGTACACGGGTCTTCCAAAAACTTCCACATCATAGGCTCTACCTTCAGGATATTGCGGACCATACCATGGACATGAGGGGCACCTTCAAGTTGTTCTAACTGTTCTAAACAATAACATATACGCAAACGCAACACAGCAGCGTGCTTGGTAAATACTGCTTCAGTGATTGTACCCTTTTTAAAATGTTGATGGGCTTTACACAGTTTTGAACCCATTTTCCTTAAAACATAACCCCAAGGACTTACGTGTGGATGAGCGCTATGGGCAAACCGCTCAAAATCCCTCAGCAAATGGGCCCAACAAATTTGCCGTTTTTGAGGATGGTAGTAATTATAGGCGGCATAACGATCAGTCACGATCGTACCAGGAAAAGTGGGCATCATCTGGCGTAATACTTTCATGCCTCTTGAACGATCCAGCTTCATGTAAGTCGCTTGAGCATTGGTCATGATCCAGGCCCAACCACGGTGGTTTTTACATTGGTGCCCACTTTCATCCATATGGACTAAATCACTTTGACTGATTGTCACCGCTAAGGCATCATAAGGTTTTTCACAATAGTCAGCTATACGTTATTCTGTGTTAGAACTTGTCTTGAAAACATGAAAATGAAGGAGTAAAAAGGAGGAAAGGAAGAGGATAGTGGGGGATGACATGGGATATCCAAGTGATCTGAGTGATGAAGAATGGGGTGTATTAGAACCGTATGTAGAGGCAGAGAAACGGGGAAGGCCTAGGAAACACAGCATACGTCATATCATTGATGCCATCCGCTATGTCATGCGAAGTGGGTCCCAATGGCGCATGCTCCCTAAAGATTTTCCTGCCTGGCAAACTGTCTATGACTATTATTTAAGATGGCGCAGGAATGGCAAGTGGCAAATCATCCACGATGCGTTGGTAAAAAGGGTAAGAGAAAAAGAAGGAAAGAACCCGACACCCTCTGTAGGTATCATTGATAGTCAGTCCGTGAAGACCACACAAAAAGGGGGGCACGCGGTTATGATGCCGGCAAAAAAATTAAAGGTAGAAAACGGCATATCATCACTGACACCCTCGGTCTGATCATTACTGCCACCGTCCATAGTGCCTCTATCCAAGATCGTCAGGGTGCATTAGACCTATTAATACAGGCTAAGAACAAAGTCCCTTCCTTAACAAGATTCTTCGCTGATCAGGGATACACGGGTCGCTTACAAACAGAATGCTTTGTTAAAACCAACTGCCTCCTCTCTATTGCTAAACGTTTGACAGATACTTCTACTTTCCAGGTTATTCCTAAACGCTGGATTGTAGAACGTACTTTTGCTTGGCTGAATAACTATAGACGTATGTCCAAAAACTACGAGCATAATCCCTTTACTTCCACTACCAACATTCTTTTCAATATGATCTCTATTATGCTTAAGAGGTTAGCTACATGAATTTCAAGACAAGTTTTTAGAGACTGTCCCTAAACTGATCTCCACCCCAAAGAGATGTTGTATGATGCTTTGTACATCCCGTTTAGAGCCTTTAAAAAAACCCGTTAAACTCGCAATGACCGTTTTAAGGCGGGGTCCTAATAAATCGGGCGTAACACCTGTAGGCAGTTGTGCGGTGCGTATTCCACGCAAAGTCGACAAGCGAATGGAATCCAATTCTGACAATGAATGGAATTCAAAACTGATAACAAATGGAATCCAAAGTTGCGTCCAAAGCTATTCAAAATTGATTTTCAATAGATTCAATTAATTCCTCTACAGCATTAGCAATTATTATTAATTTTACGTATTATCCAAGGTCATTAATTTTTAATGAGAAAGGGATATACGTATGCCAAGAGAGAGGACACCCATGCGTAAAATAAGAGAAGCGCTGCGTTTAAGATATGTACACCAATTAACATTCGAAGAAATAGCCCGGAGTTGTGGCATATCACGGGAAACGGTGAGTGAATATATGTACCGGGCTCAAGCCCAAAATTTGACGTGGCCCGTACCCGACACGATTGATGATCGCCAATTGGAACAATTACTTTTCCCCCAAGAAAAACCTTATCAAAGAAAAGCGCTACCCGATTGGGAACATGTCAGCAGAGAGCTGACTAAAAAAGGGGTGACACTTGTTTTAGTATGGGAAGATTATAAACAAGTGCATCCGGATGGTATGGAGTACAGTTGTTTTTGCAAATTATTTAGGAAATATCGAAAAGAAAACAACTTATCAATGCGACAAGAATATAAAGCTGGCGAAATATTAGAGCTTGATTTTAGTGGGTTAACCGTACCGTATACGGACAAATCAACAGGCAAAATCAAGAAAGCAGAAATTTTTGTGGCAGCGATAGGGGTATCCCAGTACCTCTATGTGGAAGCCTGCGCATCGCAAAGACTCTCAGATTGGATCCAGGCGAACGTGCACACCCTGAATTTTATAGGCGGGGTGCCCAGTCGAATGGTACCAGACAACCTGAAAAGCGGGATCACAAAAGCCCATAGATATGACCCCGATGTCAATATTACCTATCAAGAGCTGGCGTGTCACTATACTGTAGCCATTGTTCCAGCACGTCCCAGAAAACCGCGTGATAAACCGAAAGCGGAAAGTGGTGTACAAGTTGTACAACGTCAGATATTGGCACGACTGCGTCACCATACATTTTTTAGTATCGAGGAAATTAACGAGGCCATTCGCCCTTTGCTGGAAAAACTCAATCAGCGTCCTAAGCAAAAAATTGGGGTAAGTCGGTATCAATTATTTATCGATATTGATAAACCCGCATTAAGGCCTTTACCACCCACTCCTTACGTTTATGCGCAATGGGAAAAGAAGCGGGTGCCCAATGATTATCATGTGTGTTATGAAAAGCATTTTTATAGTGTTCCCTATCAATATGTCCACAAGAAAATTGACCTTCGTATTACAGCCCACACTATTGAATTTTATGACAAAGACATCTGTATTGCACGCCATAAACGTGCCAGTGAACATGAGACCACTGCACTAACGACGTTGCGTGAACATAGGCCAAAAGCACATCAAGCGCATGCTGATATGACTATAGAAAATATCATGACGGCTGATGCATAAGGTGATGGAAACAAAGTTATCTTCATTCCAAGCGCAAAGAGCTTGCGTGGGTATTTTACGCCTCGGCAAACGTTACGGGACAACACGATTAGAAAAAGCAGCTGAACGCGCTTTGTGTCTGGGAAGTTGCAGCTACAAAAGCATAGAATCTATTTTGGAGCGTAAACTGGACCAACAGTCACTCTCCTGCACACAAACATCAGTTTTGCCTAAAATTATTCACGAAAATATTCGTGGCGCGCAATATTATCAATAATGAATCAAAAGAGGTATAGTTATGCTCATTCATCCTATTTTAAATCAACTCACGCAATTACGTTGTCTTGGTATGGCAGAAGCGTATCAAGAACAACTGCAACAAAGTGACCTTGGTAGTTTAAGTTTTGATGAACGGTTGGGTTTAATGGTTGATCGCGAAAGTATACGCCGTGATAATCGTCGATTCAAACAGCGCTTGCAACAGGCTTCATTCAAACAACAAGCCTGTGTACAAGATATAGACTATAAAACACCACGGGGGCTCAACCAATCCGTCATGCAGAAATTATTGCTCTGTAACTGGATACGACAGCATGAAAATCTTTTGATAACGGGGCTTACAGGTACAGGCAAAACTTTTATCGCCACGGCACTTGGTCATCAAGCCTGTCTTTCAAATTACTCTGTAAAATATATCCGCTGTACGCACTTATTCCAGACATTAGCCATTGCGCGAGGAGATGGTAGCTATCACAAGTTCATACAATCCTTAAATAAAATGCAGGTGCTGATTCTAGATGATTGGGGCAGTGCGCCTATGGATGACCTAAGCCGTCGAGATCTTTTGGAAATTATGGAAGACCGCTATAAAACGCTTTCTACTATTGTGACAAGCCAATTACCCTTAGCCTTATGGCATGGTGTGATCGGTGACCCCACTTTAGCTGACTCCATTTTGGATAGGCTGGTTCATAACGCCCATAAGATCGAATTATCGGGTGATTCGCTGCGCAAACAAAAATGCCACGTGTTAGAACCTAATGGGCTTGATTAAGTCTAAACATTTTCATCCCCGCGCAGGCGAGGATAATTTAATTTGAGGGAATTAATGTAACAAATGTGATTTTAAATAGAAACATAACTACACAAAAAGATAATTGCATATAAGATTATTGTAAATTATCTTGTTGACTGCCATAACAACACGACGGGTGCTCAAAATCCTGCACACCCTTAATAAATAAGCTTTTTATGCGCAAAAGTTGGCAATTTTTTCTGGATAAGAACTTGTGCTTGATTTTGAAAGTGTAATTTGCTCATAATGTGTCGATGCTATAGCAAGGATTGACAAGGTTTTCGGCTGTCAACTTTGGATTCCATTTGTTATCAGTTTTGAATTCCATTCATTGTCAGAATTGGATTCCATTCGCTGTCAACTTTGCGTGGAATACGCATGCGGCATGCCGCTTACGACATTGGACACACCGTCCTTTATACAGATGATATTCTGTTACCACAGGCTTAATCTCGGGCAGTTCAATCTTTTGAATAATAGAGGCTGATTGTCTACTCTAATTTCTCCCCCACAACTACATATCTTATGGGTGAGTCCAACTTTGATCACTTCGTGAGCTTCACATCTTTGACGATAGGCACCACTATGTCCTGGTTGTCCCCCAGGTTTATTACCACTCGGCGTTCTTTCTTTTTTCTTGATCTTATATAAATCTTTTGAGCTGGGTAGGGATGAATTCGTTGAGTTTAATCCCAACTGATCTTTGAGTTTTATATTTTCTTCTTCCAACTGTATCACCCGTTGAGTGAGTTGGTCTATTTTATCCAAGAGTCCTTGGTATTCTCTTTGTCCGATCTGCATCGTTTCTTATTGATCGGTATTTTCCTCTCTTTTAATACGTCTTTTCTTACCCTTTGTCATCATTATTTTTCAATTCTTCTTCTTTTGCCCATAGGCCTGAACGGTTACCAAAGGGGAGCTCTACTGTGCCCGTATATTGGGTAATATCATATTCGCCTTGGATGATGGTTTTGATAAATTCATCCCGCCTAGATCCTTTCAGCCCGCAATAAAGAGGATATTGTTTCGCGTATGAGTTTAAGCCCTTAAAGATAAGAGGCGGTGTGGTGTTTCTCCGCTTAATGGTAACTCAAAGCCAAATTCACTAAGGCTGCAGGCCATTTCCTTTTTGCTTTTCGTCAGTTTCTTAAGACTGGACCAACATAGGAAGAGCTTGAACAGAAAGAGTGTCATACAAACGAACGTTTGTATGACATTTATGAAGGGGGTGTACGAATATACGCTGTTGTTATAGTGTGTTTTATTTCAAGCCATTTCTTCCATCTTTTTAAAGTTATATTAAAATAAATATGATATTTATAAACATTGTTAAGATATGCATTTGAAAAGGTTGTCAGAGATATTTTTATTTTCTTTTTCCGTTCATAGCGAAAATACCTATTGTTTTTTTTATAGTTAATATTTACAAGTGCTATTGAGTTTGTTTCTTTTTATAGTTAGGTATTTATGTTCTTAAGAAAAATGTTTCTTTTCGTTTTGGGAGGTTCATTTCTTTTACCGCTTAGTTTGTGTGCTGTTACCAGTTTACCAGGAAATGCTAAATATTATCCTCTTCTCTTGAATAATAATTTCGACTTTTTACAAAAACCTATATGTGTAGAAAATTGGGGACCAGAAGTTACATGTACCAAACATTATTTGCCAAACGAAGAGCCTACTCAACATCATATTGAAAGGCCGGAAATTTTACCTGAAGAAATGATGCCAGATCCTACGCATGAAGTTGAGGAAGAAGATGATAATAATAATTATGAATCTATAGTCAATGAAGAAGATGGGCGCAGATATATCACTAATCCCACCAAACCTCAATATCGGTTATTTAGTAAACTGCACTTAACATTCCCAAACGGTAAAAAATGTGGAGGATCAGGTACATTAATAAGCTCATCTCATTTACTAACTGCTGCACACAACGTGTTTAATAAGAAAGTAGGGGGACATGTTACTGATATCAGTGTTATACCTGCAATGGCTGATGGTCAAGCTCCCTACGGGGAAATAAAAGGCATAGGATACTATATTCATGATGACTGGGTTGATGCTGACTGGGAACAAAAAGGTAAACCAGAACCAGAATTTGATATAGCTTTAGTTGTTCTCGACAGGCCCATTGGGGATGTGGTCGGATATAGTGGAATTGCAGCATGTGGAGATGCTACCTTACAAGGAAGATTTGTTAAATTAGTAGGTTATCCAGGTGATAAAGGTGGTAAACAGATGTGGAAGATGTCTAATAGCTTCAAAAATATAACACCTACGCGTTTATTTTATGATATTGATACTTATGATGGACAAAGTGGAAGTGGGATCCGATTTAATGACAAAGGTTTTCCTTTTAATAAGTATCTAATAGGAGTACATACAAATGGACAAGCGAGGAGGGGGGCTAAGACAGGAAATAAGGGGGTGCGTATATCTAATAACAAATTCGATATGCTAGTCAATTGGTTAACTCATTCTGGTGAAGTAAAACCAAAAACTGTTTCTTCAACTGCAGGAGAACCTATGGAAGTAGATAAAAGCATAAATCTAAAAAGCCAGAATATAGGTGTACGTGAAGCTAGATATATCAATACATTACTTCTTTCAAAATCGCTAACAAATGAGCTACATTTACATGATAATGTACTAAAAAATGATGGAATAAAGACTATAATTCCAGGGTTATCAGGTATAACCGCATTAACCCATTTAGACCTAAGTTCAAATCAGATTGGAGATAGTGGGGCAACAAGTTTAGCACCCGCTTTACAAAACATGAAAGTATTGAGTTGGTTTAATTTAGGGAATAATAAAATAGGAAATCTAGGAATCTCTAATATAGCTCTTAACTTAAATACTGACAGATTAACTTATTTAGATTTACACGGAAATAGGCAAATTGGAGATGAAGGGATAAAAGAACTAACAACAGCACTTCAAAAATCAGCACATTCTTTGAAAACATTAGAATTATTTGATACTAGGATTGGGAATTTGGGGGCAAATTACATAGCATCATTAATACGCGAAACCCCAAATATAAATAGAGTTGGATTATATCGTACCAGTATTGGCCCTAATGGAAAAAATATTTTAGCACAAGCCATGGGGGATAAGAGCAATTCTTTACTATTAGATAATTAGATCTTAAGAAAACCAGAATTTCGGTTAAGCGACTTGTAATGAATTAAATAAAGAAGGCTTATCTGGACGTATTTGGTAACAAATTAAGGCAGCAAAAATGTGACAAAAGGATACATGTGGGAACTTTCATATACATATGACCTCAAAAAAATGCCAGAGTCAATGCATTTTTCCCTGGGTTTCTTTAAGATAGGCTCACATTGTTTAAAAAACGGAACTCTTGAAAGTTGATAAATCCAACCCCAGCCAATTTTTACATGGCCGTTTTTGCAGCTTCCCTAACACCGGGCCTATTTGGCACTCTTTAATATTTTTGAGTGCCTGTATCTTTATGAATATATTATATACTTGATCAATTCAAAAATAAGCTTAATTATAAGGAAGATAAGTAACCCAATCGTTTTTGATTGGTCTGTTGAGATATAAAATGGCGAACCTAACCTTTTTTCAAGCACAAAGAATTTGCATACGCTCTTCTTGCTTTTTTGCTAGTTGTTTTTATTTATGTTCTGCCGTAATAACCATCATCTTTTATGTTATGCACTATTTAATACATACTACCCCTTTTGGAATAAAAGATATTTTGTTAGATATTAAGAATATTATCCTTGGACTCAATAATTTATATGGTTATATTATAATTGTAATTCTCTTATTTTTACTTTTATTAATAGAACGTTACATTCTTTCAAAGGCAATTTATCACCTATATCCCGATTTTCAGGTTAGAAGCCAACAAAAAAAACAACTACCACTGACCTTAGTGGCTCTTTTTTATCTTAACCGTATTATTTTGTATTGTTTATTTAAGAATTTTACTCCCTATTGTATCCCGCTTATTCTTGTTGTTTCCTATACTTTGATAGAACCTTTGTATTTACAAAGTTTTTTAAAGTACAGCCAAAAGTAAAAGACTCAGATACATTACGGTCTCTGAACTAACACATTTGGGTCGTTCCACAGAAGAAACACTTAATAGGTTCAGCCTTAAGGAGCCTGAGAAAAGCGTATAAAAATTACATGAAATCTCTTGTGGTGCATTCGTCTTTCTGATCTTATCCTACATTAGTAGAACAGCTAAGCCGGAATTAAATTGGTTTTCGAAAAACAAGTGCCCGCCTATCAGAAAGTTCGCCTTCCGTCCCAGAAGACGAATTCTTTGGAGTAAGAATTATCAAAGGTACTTGGTTGAAGGTAATGTGTCACGCTAGACGTGGTTTATATTTTTCGTTTTTTTGTTTAATAAAATCCTAACCTCAGGATAGCGAACTTAGGACGTAAAAAAAGCAGAAAAGCGTATTTTCAATATATGTATTACCAGTTTTTACGAAAAATCTGAAGAAGTTGCCCGTTTACCGCCTACTTGTTGTTGATAGCAGAATTATGTGGCATCGCTAATGAATATGTTCCACTTTTTATAAAGTGGGAACTAAACTTTTTATACCAGAAAAACAACCGTTTTTCTGGTGGTCTATTCCTGCTCATTCACCAAATTATGAGAACGATTATCTATATGATCTTTGTTTGTAGAGGAGAAAAGAGTATCTCCATATTCTAAATCAATACCTCTCACCACCCCTCTAACTTGTATTTTATCCTCTTCTTTTGTGAAAACTGGGCCCCCACTCATCCCATTTAAGCATGGGAAATTGCTTGATATTTTATCTGCTTGAGTAGTACGTATTTGCTTTAAGATAGAGGTGATTTCTGATATTGCTGTGGAATTTAGCGTTTCAGAAATGGCCAAAGTATCAGCGCTGAAACCATAACCAGGATAACCTGCTGCATATCCCTTACAGCCTTCAATCCACCCTAGATTTTTTGATGCTTTATCAGCTGGGACTTCTTCATCTATGCCTTCCCATAAATCCAACCCAGTGGTTAATTGCCCTTTATTGCTTATAACCATTAAGGCTATATCTTTATCTTCTTCTTCTTTAAGTTTCCGTAGCTTCTTAATTTTCTCCTCTCGTACCAAAGGATGAGTGGAAATATCTAAGGAATTATCTGGAGTGATAGTAGAGGGTAAGAAATATAATTTTGCTCCCCTTTCGTAAAGTATCTTTTGGATTTTGTATCCTTGATATTTATCAAATTCGATAATACCGTTCTGGGTTTCCATTGGCAAAAAGGTATCTTGATCAAGTTCGCTATTAGGTAGAAAGTAGATTTCAAGTTCATTTGTTTGTGGTACCTTTGAGGAATCATATTCTAAATGGGCACATGTTAAAATTACAGTCGTCTCATTTGTTTTAACAACTACTCCGCTAGAACTGCTTAATACCTGATAGCAAGGTTGATCCCCTGGAAATTTCATAACCCAATATATACGGCCTAAATTCTTATTAATTGCTTCATCTTGTCTATTTTTGGCTTCTTCCCCATATAGAATATTATTATTGCCTATTAACCGAAGATCATTAGCCAAAATGCCTAAGCGTTTTGATAGTTTATCGTGTTGTTTCTGTATTTTTTTAAATTCTTCTTCCCTACCAGGGTTAGATTCATAATATTTTTTTAATAAAATATATTGCCCTAATATTTCAGCATAAGTATTTGTTATAATTTTTTTTGTGTTAGTCATCCTGACTAAAATTTGGCCAATATTTCTTCTAGTACCACTGTAAGTGGGTTGTCCATCATTACGGTTATAATATTGGTCAATATCTACTTCCTCTGAATTTTCATCTTTTAATTCTGCTAGTTTCTTACGTCCTATATCTTCATATGAATAATTCTTCACTTTCTGTAAAGTTTGGGTAAGTACTTGTGCGATCTCCCCAGAAGGGGCTGAAATACAATTGTTTATCTCTTTTCCTATGCAGTTTATCATCTCACTTACACTCTGATAGGACAAGAAATTATGGTTATTTATTTGGCTGTCTATAACCTGATCTTGACTCAGCAACGTGGCAAGATTAGGGTCCTGCGCACTTCTAAGAGAAAATAATATTAATGAAAAAAATACCATACTTATACCTATAATGCTTTTTTAGATTTACTTATAAGGAATTGCTAAACTTCTTGCTAGGCACCAAGATAAATAATTTCTGGTCCTACCTTAAGGTGAAAAGGTCGCATATTGTGTTCTCCTACCATTTTTTTTATTGATTCCACCAAGCTGGAGGTGAGAATAATTTCTCCATCCCAACTTATTCCCCCAAGTTTCTTCAATTCCTCTACTAAGCGGGGATTGGATTTTGGTTTGTCTTCTTCGCTCTTTTTTAGTGCTGTAAGAGCATTCAACATAGAGGCTAAATCCTGATCTGGTTTTAGGGATAAAGTTGAGCTTTCTTTGGGTGGGAACAGATTATTTTCTTCTTGCTTTTTTTGTACTGTAAGAGTATCCAACTTGGATGTTACTCTCTGTCCTGAGGATAAAGTTGTACTTCCTTGGTGCTGAAATTCACTTCTTGCAAATGTTTGTAGTGCTGGTCTTTCTTCTACCATAGATGTAGCAGCATAAACTGCACCACTTAAGCCCCATAAACAGCAGGAACAAAAAATAAGAGACTGTTTAAACATCAATAACACCTCGAAAATATTATTCTCTATCATTGTATAATTAATTTTCTTAATTTACTATGAATAAAATCTGACCACCGAAAGTGAGGGTGGGCGGGTTTATGGATCTCCGCTTTTTCGTAAATGATAAATATGCAATCCACGTTTTTACGATAACTGACATCTAGCGGTGCCTTTAGATGGTTGTCATTCTCAAAAACGCACTCAAGAAGGCAGGATGTGAAAAAACATATGAAGATCATCTGAGTGGACTACGTGTTGAACGACCAGGGTTAATTACGGCATTAGAAGTTTTAAGGGCGGGAGATACTTTTGTTGTATGGAAGTTGGATCGTTTGGGACGTAGTGTGCGGGCCCTTATTGATTTTGTGGCAGACCTGGAAAAACGGGGGTATTCATTTTAAGAGTTTGACGGATCAAATTGATACTTCCACAGCAGCCGGTCGTTTTTTCTTCCATGTAATGGCTAGTTTAGCTCAAATGGAGCGTGAACTTATAGTAGAGCGTACAAAGGCAGGGTTAGATGCAGCAAGGTTAAAAGGTAGGGTAGGGGGACGGCGGCGGAGAATGACCACTAGTAAGATTGAGTCTGCCCGTCAGTTATTGGCTAGCGGTACGCCCCCTAAAGATGTGGCGCACAACTTAGGTGTTTCTATACCGACTCTGTATCGTTGGCTTCCAGCCTCAGGACAAGCGTTATAAAAGGTGTATTTTAGGGCTGGAAATCCGAATATATTTCTTTTCTGTTTTCCATACTTCATACAAGTACGGTACATGTCTGATACTGAATATCCTGCATGATTCTATACTGATCCCTTCTATATTGATCGAGCTCTTTCAGGCCGACTTTTAAAGGTTTACCGTGCAGGAGAGGGGAGTGAGCTAAGCCTTAAAAATGAAGTCTAAGAGATTATACTTCTTATTACTGCTTTTCGATGTAGATAACAAAGCCTATTCAGTTCTGCAGCTTTTTTATGTTCACACGTATTATCCTGGCAAAGGTGTTTGCTAGGTTTAAAAATAATACCACTCAAAATAATTATGGTGCTTAAGACAACAACAATACTTAAAACGATTAATATGGACATATACATGGTTTACCTCATATAGGAATGATTACATCATAGCTAGCTAAAATTGCATTACAAGGCACTGTACAAAGTTAAAAATGAAACTTATAGGTGGCAATTTCTGTAATTTTGTAATTACGTAGGAATTACGTATGTTAGAATATAATTTGTTTTGATTTATATTAAAATATAAATTTTATTAATAAGTATGGATTTATAGCATTAATACTTAAAAAGTGTACAATCAAGCAGCTAATATAAATTTAGAAAGCATGTTCTATCAAGCATATAAAGAAGTTAAAGCTAACCTGAATCTTACTAATCGAGAAGTCGATGTTTTAGCTTGCATGTTGAGTGGGAAAACAGCAAAAGAGATAGGGCTTTTACTGCCTATTGCCCCTAGGACTGTAGAAACGAATATCCAAAGGATTATGGCAAAAATGCAGTGTAATAGGAAAGGCGAGGTGATACAGATTGTCGAAAGTTCACTTTATTTTCATGCCCTTAAACAGCATTATGTTGTTCTCTTGATGAGATTCAATTTGCGCGAAAAGCTCAAACTTATAGCACGTTTAAAACAAGGGCAATTAGTTACTTGTTTATTAATCGATGTATCTCAGGAAGTAGTTTCTACAGAAGCAATAGAACAAGTTCATAGAGATTTAAAAACAGCAGGTGTTACCATTGTACGTTCTTTGTCCCCAAATGATAAACCTGTAGACTACACTATTTATATATCACAAAAAATTGAAGTAGAAGATTCTCTACCTGAAGATCCAAATTGTGCTCACGTTGCTATGGATGCTAATTATCCTCTATCAATTTTATCGTTACTTGCATCCTTATTTCCCAAATTGCCCATAAGTCAAATAGTGACGGATTATAAAACGCAGTGGTATTCCCAAAACCCAAGAGAGATACATGATATAACCCAACCATTTCTCGATAGCAAGCACCAAGGGTCTACATTGCCCTACAAATACTTTATTGGGGGATGGATTAGTTTGATCATTTTATTCTTGGCAATGGTTTTATTCTTACCAAAGTCCAGTCTTTCCATCCGACCTAATTTACCTATACCCATAAAAGAACAATTGCTGAGTAGATTGCAGCTACTTAAGAAGATTGATAGGGTCTTAAAAAAACAAGAGGGCATTCAAACTGCTGCTTTACTGGGTATTGGGGGATCAGGGAAAACTACCATAGCCCGCCAATATGCCACACAGCAAAAAATGCCTGTTATTTGGGAACTGAATGCAGAAACACCCGACACCCTGTTAACAACTTTTGAAGATCTGGCTTATGGCTTGTCGAAGACTGCGGAAGAAAAGGATGAATTGGAAACGATTAAGAAAATAGAAAAGATAGATGAGCGTACAAAGAAGCTCCTCTTCTTTATAAAACCAAAGCTTAAAGCAGCAAGTCCTTGGCTTTTACTATTGGACAATGTAAACAATTTAAATGATATTAAAGAGCTATTACCCAAAGATACTGAAACGTGGGGTGAGGGGAAAGCACTACTGACGAGTCGTAATTACAACATTAAAGACCATATCTATGTGGGAACAGAGCGCGTTGTTTTTGTACAAGATTTAAGTACTTATGAGAAAGCTGACCTTTTCACCAAAATCCTGATTGATAACAAGACCAACCTGACGCCTAAACATAGAAAAGAAATAGCAACATTCCTGAAATACATTCCTTCTTTCCCGTTAGATATCTCTATTGCTGCACACTATCTTAAAAACACAAAGATTTCTTATAAAGCTTATCTAGAACATATTCATAAGAATGATAACCATTTTGAACATTACCAAGAAAAGTTGCTTCAAGAGATTATGGATTATACCAAAACACGCTACGGCATCATTACATGTTCTGTTAAAGCGTTACTGGAAAAATATCCAGAATTCATAGAACCTTTATTACTACTTTGTCTTATTGAACCGCACAATATCCCAAAAGCGCTATTATGCCACCTGAAAGATAAAGCGTTTATCGATCATTTTATTTACCAGATGCGTAAGCATGCCTTGCTCACATTTGAAGGCAGTGAAGAACAACCTGTCTTAAGTATACATCCTACTACCCAAGAGATTATGCGCCATTATTTCCATCGCCTTCTTACGGACTCTGAAAAAAAATATACCATGGATCACCTCATAGCAGCATTGGAAAAATATTCTGACTCCTTATTATTTCAAGGTAGTATCCCTCATTTGCGTGAACTTTTAAGGAATCTGTTTGCTTACGCAAGTCACAAATCTTTTTTGACAGAACTACAACAAGCCTTGGTGGCTACGCATATTGGTCGTCTTACTTATCACCTTGGTCATGATACCTCCCGAGCTTATACAGAAAAAGGGTTTATATTACTGAAGAAACATTTTAGAACACACCACCACAGCATTGCACGTGCGCTTCTTTATTTAGGGATTGAAGAAACAAGAGTAGGGAACTACGGAAAAGCAGAATGTCTGTTAAAAGAAAGCCTGACTTTATATGACAAATTTTATTCACAACGCACCTTAGAAAGGGCGTATGCGCTACTTACATTAGGTTACACATATACTTATCTGGGTATATTTGATAAAGCAAAAGATTTATTGGAAAAAAGTACTCAGATTTATCACCATCACAAGGATATACCGGGTTATTCGCGGGCATTAGTTATGTTGGGTGAAACGCTTTTTTGTTTAGGAGATTATAAACACTCTAAGGCTATTTTTGAACAAGTTTTAAATATGCATAAAAAACAATTTAAAGATAATTATCCGCGCATCTTATGGACTATGGTTATGTTAGGTTATGTTCATAAGTGTTGCGGAGAATACCTCAAAGCAGAGCAAATAATACAGGAAGCCGACAAGCTTTATCAGAAGTTAATGCCTGCCAATAAGAACACGCGCGGATGGGTACTAATGTATTTAAGTGATGTGAAACGACTTTTAGGTTTATATGATCAGGCAGAAGCGATTATTAAAGAAAGTTTAGAAATTAATGAGTATATTTGTGGTAAGGATAACATTACTACTGCCTGGCGTCAGGTATATTGGTCCCAATTACTTATAGATAAAGGTCAATACCTTATGGCAAAAAATTTACTTAAACACTGCTATAAAATTCATAAAAAAAATTATAAAGAGGGACACCCTAAAATTGGGTGGGTAGCCTCTGTATTGGCTAATGCTTATAAATTCTTAGGCAATTATAAGAAATCTGAAGAATTTTTTGACTTAAGTTTATCTATTTACGCCAAACATTATGGGAAACAGCATATTGACTATGCTTTAGTATTAGGTGATTTTGGGCATCTTTTTGTATTAAAAGGTGACTATGAAAAAGCTAAGGACTTAATCAATCAAGCCCTCACTGTTTTACAGGCCCATAATCATAAGGGGTATTATAAGTGCCTGGAATACTTAGGAGATAGGCATCTGCTTAAGAAACAAAAAGAACAAGCCCATACCTATTTTCAACAAGCTCTGGCTGTTATTAAAGGCTATTTCCCCAAGAAATCAATACATCTCATACGACTAAATAATAAACTAAAAAGTTAAAATTCGGCTTGTAAGGACATTATATTTGTTGGAAAATGTTGCAGTGTTTTTTTAGGTTTTATAAATATAAGGGGTAAAAATTGTGATAAAAACGTATTTATTACTATTGTGTTATTGTTTTTTTTATTGTCCACAAATTATGGCCGGCGGACCTGGGGGGCATCCACCACCCTCTAGCATTGCTTCAGGCTCAACTCAAGGGCTTTCTTCTATTGCTAGCTCAATCGATCCAGAAAAACTGGACAAATTACATAAAGAAGCAAACGAAGGAAATGTGGAATCAATTTATAGCCTCGGTATCTATTACCAAGTTAATGGAAAAATTGACACAGCAATACAATATTTGGATCAAGGCGCAAAACTAGGACATTATAAATGTCAGCATGCCCTTGGAAAGTACTATTATGAAAATAAAGATTACGAAAAAGCTGCACCGCTGTTTTTGGAAGCAGCAAAACCACGTAAAATAGATGAAGACAGTTCACAGTATAATCAAGGGGATGATAGCTCACAGTATAACTATGGGTTATGTTGTTATAAAGGTAGAGGGGTTCCTCAAGATTATGGTCAAGCTATATATTGGTTCATGCAAGCAGCAAAACAAGGATATGACCTTGCTATACAGGCCCTTGAACAAACACAAATTCCTCCAGAGGTATTAAAAGAGCCAGAGTCTCACACAGACCTAAGTTTAGCAGGCAAGGTAGTCAAACCTGAGAGTATTCCCATCTTAGCTTTAGTTTTACCTTATATAACAGAATTAACCTCTCTTGATTTGAGTGGAATGGGTCTAGGAGATAAAGGTATAGAAGATTTGACCTATGCCCTAACACAACTACCAAACTTAACTGCATTAAATCTAAGCAAGAATAATATAGGAGAAGATAAACAAGCTACTCTGACAAAATTATTACCAGCAGTTCAAACATAATATTAAGCTGCCATATTAAAAATTATCTTGCATATTAAATAAAACCATGCAACAAGTAGGCTAAACTTACGCATTTTTAGTAATAAAAAATGAGGTTTAACTTAAAATTATTATTATTGCTATATCCTATTCTTTATTGTTCCTACGTCAATGCTGCTGATCTCTCTTCTGATCTGGGGGAAGAGATAAAATCAGTCTTGGGATTGGAGTATCAAACCTCCCATGGGATGGGACCACAAGAGATTGAAATCCATCGGGGTGAAGGACTTACCAATTCACTCTTCAGTCTTGGTTATGAGCATTTTGAAAAGAAAAACTATGCAGAAGCCATACCACTCCTCAATCAAGCTTCTAATCAAAAGCATTTTGGGGCTTCGTACTACCTTTACTTATATTATCGCGATATGGAAAAAAATACTGGTCAAGCCGACGTCTATTACCGTCAATCTGACGAACAGCTTTTCGATATCCTTAAACGCTATGCTCAAGAAGAAAGAGATCAGGAGGTTATGGTAAGACATGGGTTATCAGAAGGTATGTACATTCCTGTACAGGCTGCAGATACGGAACGCATAGATGATGATACTCCATTTTACCCATTAATAGATAAAGTGGAAGAATTTTTGCGCCCTAATTCTGGAAAAGATGTATTAATTTTACAAGGCAATTCTGGAGCCGGCAAAAGCTTATTTGGTAGGTATTTAGAAAAAAAATTATTGGACGAAAAGAGTCCCTATATACCATTATTCATCCGCTTAGCACAATTATATGTCCCCCACAAAGACATTATTCAAAAAGCCCTTTTAGCTATAGGTATTCCTGAACCTATCATTGAACACCTTAAGTCCAATAAAGCATTTCTGATTATTCTTGATGGATACGATGAAATCCCTGGCAAACCTGCCCTTATGGAAGAACTTAGAATGAATGCAACGGGTCAATGGCAAGGTAAAGCGTTTATTAGCTCTCGAACACAATACTTGTCTCCCGGTGAACTTCAAATACTGTATCCAGTGGGAGATACTCTCTACCAACGGGCACAAAAATGTCTAGAAAGTTATGTCGTACCCTTCACTCCAGACCAAATAAATCAATATATAGCTGCCTTCTGTAAGACCTCTTTTAAAAAGAAAGGATGGGAAAAAGCAGATTATGACAAAGCATTAGAACAGTTCCAGGAAGTAAAAGAATTCTTAAAAGAACCATTCTTACTTTTCCTTACTTTATCTGTATTGCCAAAACTTTATACGCAAGATTTACCAAGAGACACAGGACTTGTAAAACGTATCGACCTTTATAAGGCTTACACAACCCGCCTGTTTAAGCGCCAACTGAAAAAATTCCCCCCAGACCCTGATTCTCTCCTCTATAACAATCCCAGCATCTTAGAGGAATATACTCAAAATTTCGCATTCGAGATGCTACATAAAGAGACTCCCACTGTTCAAAAACCAACTGACCCCAATGACCAGTTTTATCAATTTTTCCAGGATAAAGAAGAAGTGCAAATTGGATTCCAAGGTAGCCCCTTACGGCGCATCGGTAACACCTACACATTTATACACAGATCATTTCAAGAATATTTTGTCGCTGAATTAATTTTGAATGAATATGAAGAATTAAAGAAAATCTTCAAAGAGAAAGGTATGGTACCGAAACAAAATATTCAAAATCTACGCATGAACAAAGTATCTTTTGTCCCCCATCCTGCCATTCAACAATTCGTGGCTGACAAGATTCAACAAGACCCTCAACTACAAGAACTATTGTTTGAGGTAATCTATGCCTCGAGACCTGAGCATGCTTAAAGTATTGTTTTTGATCAAGTACTTATGTGCAGCAGAACCTTACAATGTTTCAGTAGCTGCTGCTAATGCCGCGACGTTTTTAAATACAGCTCATATAAGCTTTTCAGGCAAAGATTTAAGTGGGGTACAGATTCACGGTGCTGATTTTAGCTACAGTATTTTGGATAAAACAAATTTTCAAGGAGCCGACCTGAGCAAGAGTAATTTCCAAGGGACTTACCTGCGCCATACAAATTTCAGCAATGCCTTAATGACAGATGTACAGTTTGGAGAATACCCTTACCTAACCTACCCAGATAGCGTAAAAAGTTGTTGCTATTCAAAAAATGGTGAATGGATTGCGGTAGCTAACGGAAACAATATTACCTTACATACACGCAATGGATGGCAAGTGATGAAAACATTCGTTGGGCATACAGACTATGTCAATACCGTAGCCTTTAGTCCAGATGATACCCTACTTGCATCAGGCAGCGACGATCAAACAATTCGCCTATGGGATTTGCTAAATCTAGGACAAAAACACTGCATATTAGCCGCTAACAAGTACGGTGTAAGTAATGTGGTATTTAGCCCAGATGGTACTACTATCGTCTCATGTGGAAATAACCTTCGTCTGTGGGATGTAAAAACAGGACAAGAAAAATATATCTTACCCTACCATACAAATAAAGTAACAACAGCAACGATTAGTCCAGATGGAACTATGCTCGCATGGGATGAAGATAATAGCATTCGGGTGCTGGATTTAAGAAGCAATCAAGAACCATATACTTTGTATGGCCATACAGAGCCTGTACTAAGTATTGCGTTTCATCCAAAGAATAGTTTATTAGCTTCTGGGAGTATGGATGAAACGATTCGCCTATGGGATCTAAAGAAGCACTATGAACAATGTATGTTTCTTGGCCATACTGCGAATGTAGTTTGTGTAGTGTTTAGTCCTGATGGCAATCTACTTGCTTCTGCTGGTGACGATTCTACTATTCGCCTCTGGAACCTAAAGACGGGACAAGAGCAGGGCATATTATTTGGACATCAATCCTATGTCAATAGCATTGTTTTTAGCCCGAATGATACCATACTTATGTCCTGTGGAGATAGGACGCTTCGATTTTGGAACTTTAAGATGAGTCGAAAACAATCTAATAAACCCAGCCATACAGACAGTGTAATAAGTGTAGCATTTAATTCAGATGGAACCATTCTTGCATCAGGAAGTAAAGATCAAACCATTTGTCTTTGGAACATGAAGGTAAAGGCTCAACGTATTTTGCAAGGACATACTAATTGGGTAACAAGTGTAGTATTTAGTCCAGATGATATTTTACTGGCTTCTGCTAGTCAGGATAAAACAATTCACTTATGGAACCTAAGGACAGGCCAAGACCAAAACATTTTACTGGGACATACCGACTGGGTAACAAGTGTAGCATTTAGCCCAAATGGGACTTTACTGGCTTCAGGTAGCCATGATAAAACAATCCGTCTTTGGGATACACAAACAGGGCAAGAGCAAGGTGTCTTATGCACAGATGCTGATCATATAATGAGTGTAGCATTTAGCCCAGATGGTACTATCCTTGCGTCTGCTGGAAATGAAAAAATTCGCCTATGGAATTTAGAAACCAAACAAGAACAACATACCTTGTGGGGGCATACAAGCGCTGTAACATGTGTAGCCTTTAGCCCAGATGGTAACCTCCTTGCTTCAAGCAGTTATGATGAAACAGTTCGTATCTGGCAGCTCAGGTTAAATAACGAAACCTACCCTTCACCTGATTCCCTACCTGTAAAGAGTATGAGAATTGATTTAGATGGTACCATGACCATCTCCCCTGAGGATGTGAATATTGATTGGACTCAGGTAGACCTACAGCATTACCCCTTATGCACCATTAAACCTGTAATGAATGTGATATTTAGTCCGGATGGTACCATGTTTGCATCAGGGGGAGATGACCGAAAAATTCGTTTATGGGACTTAAAAACAGCACGGTACATCAGTATCACAGAAACCTCCTCTAAGATTTATGGTATGCATTGGGCAAAAACGAATTATCTAGCAACGGGTCATAATGATGATTCAGTAAAATACTGGCAACTTGTTGAAGAAAACCAACAGAAATATTTAATTTTATTAAGTTCTTGGTCTCATAAATTCTTAGAAGTAAAAGATATAAATTTAACAGATATACGAGGCTTATCAGAAAACAACCGTGCCCTTTTAATACAACGACAAGATCAAGACTTGAATGACTCTATATCATCAATCTCAGATGAAGAGGAGGAGGAAGAAGAATGGGATGGTTACCAAAGTGATATGGATACTGAGTAAATCGTAATAGAAGGAAGTGTTTATATAGGTAGGTACGGCGCACTAGGGTAAAAACCAAGAATCCACATACTCCAATAATTAAAGAAGGGATAATCATGATAAAAGCCCTATTATTAAATTGCCTATTGGCATCAGAAAATCTTTACAATCTCTCAATCGCCGCAGCCAATGCTGTAACATTCTTAAATACCGCCCAAATCAGTTTTACAAATAGAAACTTATCCAACGTACGTATACCGGGTGCTGACTTAAGTCATGGCGTGCTTGATGGAACAAATTTAGAAGGAGCTGATCTAACAGGGGTGAATTTCAATAGCGCTTGGCTGAATAATGCCAATTTAAGTAATACTATTGCTAAACACATTTCTTTTGGGGAAAACAATTACCTCATATTTCCCTATCCAGTAACCAGCTGCTGCTATTCTAAAGATGGGAAATTTTTTGCGCTCACTAACAATAGGGATATAGTTTTCCTCGATGGACTTACCTTAAAGTATCTGAGGAGGGGGGTAGGTCACACAAATAAAGTAAACACTCTCATGTTCCATCCAAATAGTAAGCATATAGCCTCTGGAAGCACTGATCATACAGTACGCATATGGAATAGCGAAGATGGCGGTACTATCCACACACTCATCGGGCATACAGAGTGCGTAAATAATGTGGCATATAATCCAAATGGCATACAACTAGCCTCTGCTGGTGATGATAATACTATTCGTGTATGGACTCATGAAAGTGGACAACTTATATACATACTAACAGGACATACAGAATTAACGGTAATGAGTATCATGTATAGCCCAAATGGTGAACAGCTAGCCTCTGGAGGAGACGATAATCTCATCCGTTTATGGGATAGTGAGACAGGCAATGCTTTACATACGCTAGAAGGACATGCCGACTGCATAGATAGCATAGCTTATAACCAGAATGGTAAACAATTAGCTTCTGCAAGCGACGATAAAACAGTAAGAGTATGGGATATTGAGAGCGGTAAATTATTGCATACCCTAGGTGGGCATACTGGCTTAGTCGTAAGCGTCGTATATAGTCCGAATGGGTATCATTTAGCTTCTGGTAGTTGGGATGACACGGTTCGAATATGGGATAGTGTAACCGGCCAAGCTATACGTACATTAATCGGCCATGCAGACCGTGTACATAGCCTGGTATATAATCCCACCGGCCAACTACTACTTTCAGGTAGTACAGACTATACTGTCCACGTATGGATCATGGAGAACAATAAACCTATACAAAAACTAGTAGGACATAGCGATATTGTAAATAAGGTTGCATGTAATCCAAAGGGCAATCAGGTAGCATCTGGTAGTGATGACCATACAATCCGGCTATGGGATACCGAAAGCGGCAAACTTACCCATACACTCACTGGACATACCAAAGCAGTAACAAGCCTAGTATATAATCCTGATGGTAAACAATTAATATCGGGGAGCCTTGATTATACGATTCGTATGTGGGATAGCGAAAATGGCAACAATATACAAATACTAATGTCTATTCCTTCTCCAGGGGTAATTAGGTCTCTAGCATATAGCCCTGTCAATAAACAAATTGCCATTGGCACCGCAGCTCCTGCAATTCATGTTTATGATATTGATGAAAGAACCAACGAAATACTACTAACTGGGCATAGAGAAGATATATGGCAAATAGTATACAGTCCAAATGGTAAGTACTTAGCATCATGCGGACATGAAGAGAGAGTACGTATATGGGACAATGAAGCCGAAGAGATTATCCATATGCTGGCAGGACATACAAAATTTGTGAATAGCGTGGCTTATAATCCAGAAGGTACCCAACTAGCATCAGCTAGCGATGATAATACTGTTCGCTTATGGAATATGGAGAATAGGGAAAATACATATACATTAACCGGACACACACATTCTGTAATGACTGTAGTATATAGTCTAAATGGTCAGTATCTAGCGACGGGTAGTATGGATCAAACGCTGCGTATATGGGACCCTAAAGAAGGCATACAACTAGGCATAGGCAAGACAGGATCACAAGTATTGAATATAGATTGGGTAAAAATGAACAACATTGTCAGTGGGCATAATGATAGCTCAATACGTTACTGGGAGATAAAAGAGAAAAATACCCAATTTTATTTTCAATTATTATGGGCTTTTCCACAAAGAGTTTTATCTATCTACCAAATAAACACAAGTGATATAAAGGAACTATCTGAAAATAATGCTTCCCTCTTAAAACAACGCAATGCTATCGGATTACCTAAGGTTATAGCAGGAACAGACATTTATAACTCTAATTAAAAACTAGAGGTTTCCATGATCAAGCTATTATTACTTCTAATAAGTCCTACCATCGCCTCAACTTATCACGATATCTCGATCGCCGCCGCTAATGCAGCATCATTTCTAAATACAGCACATGTCAGTTTTTCTAATCAAGATTTATCCTGCGTACAAATTCCAGGAGCAAATTTAAGCCAAAGCGTCTGTTATAGTACAAATTTTTGGCAAGCCGATTTAAGAGGCGTAAATTTTACTAGGGCCAATCTCATCAATGCTAATCTAAGGCATACCCTAATGGAGGATATCACTTTTGGAGAATATGCATATTTGGCATTTCCGAAAAATGTAATTAACTGTTGTTATTCAACCAATGGACAATGGTTTGCAGTAGCAAACAGCAATGACGTTATCGTACATAACGGGAAAACATTAAAGACAGCCATGACACTAACTGGGCATACAGAGTATGTAAGGAGTATAGCATTTAGCCCTGATGGTAATAAAATTGCCTCTGGAAGCGCCGATCATACGATCCGCTTATGGGACCATATGTCTGGGCTTACTATGCATACTTTGACAGGTCATAACGATTTAGTAATGAGTGTCGTATTTAATCCCAATGGTAAGCAAATTGTTTCTGGAAGTTTTGATAAGACAATCCGCATATGGGATTGTCTAACGGGGCTCGCACACCAGGTTTTAATAGCTCATACAGGTATAGTAAGTAGCGTTGTATTTAGTCCTGATGGTAAGTATCTTGCCTCTGGTAGCTTTGATAACACAATCCGTCTCTGGGATCCCATACAGGGACAAACTATCCAAATACTGATGGGACACAGCGAAAACGTAAATAGTATTGCCTTTAGTCCGGATAGCTTGTCAATTATCTCTGGAAGCGATGATCAGACCTGCCGGTTGTGGGACTTAAAGAGTGAACAAACTACACAGATATTGAGCGGCCACGGCAGTGATATAAATAGCGTAATATTTAGTCCTGATGGTACACAAATGGCTTCTGCCAGTTCTGATGGAACAGTTCGTTTGTGGGATCGCCTATCAGGACAAACAGACCAAATATTAAAAGGGCATAAGGCAGAAGTGCACACTGTAGTATTTAGCCCTGATGGTAAACAAATAGTCTCTGGAGGAGCAGAGGGAAAGATCCGCTTCTGGGATCGTGCAAAGAAACAATTTGATCAGAAATGGATGAACCATAGTAGCGCTGTGAACGCAGTAGCCTTTAGTCCAGATGAGCAAAAAATCGCTTCAGCTAGCTGGGGAACAATATGTATATGGCACCCCCTGAGGCAGTTTTTACAGGTTTTAAAAGGAGGTACGCGTTTTGCCCAGAGCCTGGTATTTAGTTTAGATGGCACAAAAATTGCGACCTCTGGTAGTTGTGATAATAAGATTTGTGTGTGGGATCTTACAACGGGCCAAATCAAACAAACTTTACTTGGCCATAACGGTTGCCGTGCGGATGATGTAGTCGGTGGGCTAGATATTGGCGTGCAAGTCGAGTTTGGCACCTGGGAAAATATCATTCTTATGTCTGATAGCTTGAAGGGGGTATATAGTGTAGCCTTTAGTCCAGATAGTAAAAAACTTGTATCTGGAGGTGATGATCAGACAGTGCGTATATGGGATCTTATGAACGGAATTAATCTGCACACCTTAACGGCCCACACAGATAGAGTAAGGAAGGTTGTGTTTAGTGCGGATGGTATAAAAATTGCCTCTGGCAGCAACGATCAAACAGTCCTTATATGGAATGCTGTAGATGGACAAATGGAGCAGACCCTAACAGGACATACAGGACCTGTAACGAGTGTAGTATTTAGTACAGATGGCACAGAAATTGTGTCTGGTAGCTGGGATGAAACAATCCGTATATGGAATTTAGCAAGTGGAAAAACCACGAAGATATTAAAGGGACATACTAATAAAGTAACAAGTTTGGTACTTAGCCCTGATAACACCACAATCGCTTCTGGAAGTACTGATAAGAGTATTCGCTTATGGGAAAAGAATAAGGGAAAAGTATTAAGTATTATGAAAACAGGCGCACCTGTTGGAGACATTGCTTGGGCGAAAAAAACTCCGCATATTATTAGTGGACATAGTGATTACTCAATAAAATATTGGCAAATCATTGAAGATGAAAAGCATATCACCTTAAGGTTATTAAATAATTGGCCCCAACAGCTTCTCATGTTGAAGGATGTCAATGTAAAGGGTGCCATAGGTCTCTCTGAAAACAATATCCACCTTTTAAAGCAACGGGGGGCCATAGACGTCGACGATGAGGCAACAGAGCATATATAGCTCTTTGCTCTACTAACGATAACCCCTTTGGTGTCCCACTTGATTGTCGAGGTATACCTATGATTAAGCCTCTATTATTACTAAGCTGCCTATTTGCCACAGACTATCCTAATGTCTCAATCGCCGCAGCTAATGCTGCAACATTCTTAAACACGGCCCATGTAAGTTTCACTAATCGTGATTTATCAGGGGTGCATATACCAGGTGCTGATTTAAGCCACGGCGTTTTTGATAGTACAAATTTTCAAGGCGCCAATTTAAGGCATGTCAATTTCCAAGGATCTTGGTTAAATCAGACCAACCTAGACAACTCCACATTAGGGAATGTGAATTTTGGTGAGTATGCATACCTGACATTTCCAGAACCAGTAGACAGCTGTTGCTATTCTCAAAATGGACAATGGTTTGCTGTAGCTAGTGGGAATGATATTTATATCTATGATGGGGTAAATTTAAGCCAGTATCCTCTTTTCCCGCTCAAGGGGCATACACGTAGGGTAAGAGATATAAACTTTAACCCGGCAGGGACTCGTATTATTTCGGGGAGCGCAGATTCTACCATAAAACTTTGGGATGTCCTCAGCGGACAATTACTTAACACACTCATAGGACACACAGATTCTGTGGTAAGCGTAGTATTTAATCCTAATGACAATCACATAGCTTCTGGGGGATGGGATAACTTAATCCATCTATGGCATTTAGACTCTGCCTCACCTCTCCATGTATTAGAAGGACATACCCATTATGTAAATAGTGTAGTATTTCATCCTAAAGGTGAGTTGGTTGCTTCTGGCAGCTGGGACAAAACAATCCGCCTATGGGATGCGGCATCTGGATTGCTTCTTCACACATTACAAGGACATGAAGGAAGTGTATCTAGTGTAGCATTTAACTCAAAAGGCGATAAAATTGCATCTGGAGGAGAAGAGCAGAGAATCTTTCTTTGGGATATAGCTTCCAAATCAATTATCCACGAGTTCAAAGAAAATAGGGGATCGGTATACAATGTAGTTTTTAGCCCTACCAGAGACCATCTCGCTTCCTGTAGCTTGGATGGGACAGTTCGACTTTGGGAGGTAAGTACTGGCAAACTTATCTACACATTCAAAGGCCATAAAAACTACAAACATGTAAATAGGGCAGCCTTCGATCCAACAGGCAACCGAATTTTATCAGGAGGCCACTTTCCAGCACAGTGGGATCCGAAGCTTGGAATTCACGTGACTTGAAGTCGCGGC